>Ga0302314_10000009_pt1 | contig 319003 bp, 315 predicted proteins | sample III_Palsa_N2_3_FD_200533 | JGI IMG/M metagenome (GOLD analysis project Ga0302314, IMG submission 200533) | Peat permafrost microbial communities from Stordalen Mire near Abisko, Sweden - III_Palsa_N2_3 | ecosystem: Environmental > Terrestrial > Soil > Palsa > Peat permafrost | place: Sweden... | reverse complement strand
CCCTGCTTCGATCCGACTGCATACATCACTTGGCTTACCAAGAATGCGGCAAACAAAACGTCGCGTATCAACTACACGCCGCCGCCTGCGCATCCCTTCCAATTCCAACAATGTCAAATAACAGGTCGCTTTCTACATCCGTCTCTGCTTTGCAGCAGCGCCGGATCTCGTCGGCGGAGGCGGTTTCTATTCCCGCCAGATCATCATGTCAACACGCTTTTTTCAGTTTCTTTTGCCGTCATCTTTTCGACCGTTTGGGGTCGAAAAGAGTAGGACCGGGGATCACTCCCAAGTCCTGGGCAACCGCGTCAGCGCGTTGTTGATGAACGGAATATGACGGTTCACGATCAGGACGTCTACCCAATAGTGATGCATCCTGGCGCAGACCATCGATGCACGAAGCGGGGATTGACGCTTTTGGAGCCGCCGACGCATGCGCGTTGGCGGCTCCCGAGTCGGATCACAACCAGACGAACCCTAGGCTACGCCTCGGATTTCCTCGAGTTTCAGGCCCATCCGGTCGCCGGTGACCTTGATGATGTCGCCCTCGCCGAGCGAGCCATCCAGGATCATCTGGGCCAGCCGGTTCTGCAATTCGCGCTGAATCACCCGCTTCAGCGGTCTGGCGCCATAGACCGGGTCATAGCCTTCCTGGGCCAGCCATTCCTGGCCGCTCGGCTCCAGATCCAGTGTCAGGTGGCGTTCCTGCAGCATGGCCTTGAGCCGGGCGATCTGAATATCGACGATCGCCCCCATGTCGCCGCGCGACAGGCGGCGGAACAGCAGCACCTCGTCCAGGCGATTGAGGAATTCCGGCCGGAAGGCCGCCCGGACCGCCTCCATCACCTCGGCCCGGATGCTGTCGATCGCCGTGCCGTCCGGATGGCCGGCGATGATGTCGCTGCCCAGATTGGAGGTCAGCACGATCAGCGTATTGCGGAAATCGACCGTGCGCCCCTGCCCGTCGGTCAGGCGGCCGTCGTCCAGCACCTGCAGCAGGATGTTGAACACGTCCGGATGCGCCTTCTCGACCTCGTCGAACAGGATCACCTGATAGGGCCGGCGCCGGACCGCCTCGGTCAGGGCGCCGCCCTCGTCGTAGCCGATATAGCCGGGCGGCGCGCCGATCAGGCGGGAGACCGCGTGCTTCTCCATATATTCCGACATGTCGATGCGCAGCAGCGCCTGCTCGTCGTCGAACAGGAACGAGGCCAATGCCTTGGTCAATTCGGTCTTGCCGACCCCCGTCGGCCCCAGGAACAGGAACGAGCCGATCGGCCGGTTCGGGTCCTGCAGACCGGCGCGGGCCCGACGCACCGCGTTGGCGACCGCGACGACCGCCTCGTTCTGCCCGATCACCCGCTGTTCCAGCGCGCTCTCCATCGACAGCAGCTTCTCGCGCTCGCCGGCCAGCATGCGATCGACCGGAATGCCGGTCCAGCGCGAGACGATGCCGACGATATGCTGTTCGGTCACCGCCTGTTCCAGCATCTTGTCGCCGCTCTGGGTCTCGGCCTCCTTGATCTTGGTCTCCAGCTCCGGGATGCGGCCATAGGTCAGCTCGCCCGCCTTGGCCCAATCGCCTTGGCGCTGCGCCTGCTCCAATTGGGTCCGCGCCTGGTCGAGCAGCTCCTTCAGCTTGCTGGCGCCGGCGAGCTTGTCCTTCTCGGCCTGCCATTGCGCGGTCAGGCTGGCGCTGCGATCCTCGAGTTCGGCCAGCTCGGTCTGCAGCCGGCCAAGGCGCTCCTGGGAAGCCGCATCCGGCTCACGCGCCAGCGCCTCGCGCTCGATCTTGAGCTGAACGATGCGCCGATCCAGCTCGTCGATATTCTCCGGCTTGGAATCGACCTCCATGCGCAGGCGCGAGCCGGCCTCGTCGATCAAGTCGATCGCCTTGTCCGGCAGGAACCGGTCGGTGATATAGCGGTTGGCCAGCGTCGCGGCCGAGACGATCGCGCCATCGGTGATGCGCACGCCATGGTGCAGCTCGTACTTCTCCTTCAGGCCGCGCAGGATCGAGATGGTGTCGGCCACGGTCGGCTCGGCCACGAACACCGGCTGGAACCGCCGGGCCAGCGCCGCGTCCTTCTCGATATGCTTGCGATACTCGTCCAGCGTGGTCGCGCCGACGCAATGCAGTTCGCCGCGCGCGAGCGCGGGCTTCAGCATGTTGGACGCATCCATCGCGCCATCGGCCTTGCCGGCGCCGACCAGCGTATGCAGCTCGTCGATGAACAGGATGATGCGGCCGGCCTCGTGCGAGATCTCGGCCAGCACCGCCTTCAGACGCTCCTCGAACTCGCCGCGGTATTTGGCGCCGGCGATCAGCGCGCCCAGGTCGAGCGAGACGAGCTTCTTGTCCTTCAGGCCTTCGGGCACGTCGCCATGGACGATGCGCAGCGCCAAGCCCTCGATGATCGCGGTCTTGCCGACGCCCGGCTCGCCAATCAGCACCGGGTTGTTCTTGGTCCGGCGCGCCAGCACCTGGATGGTGCGCCGGATCTCCTCGTCGCGGCCGATGACCGGGTCGAGCTTGCCATCGCGCGCGGCCTGGGTCAGGTCGCGGCCATATTTCTTGAGCGCGTCGTAACCCGCCTCGGTATTCGAGGAATCCGCGGGGCGGCCCTGGCGGATCTGTTCGATCGCGTGATTGAGGTTCTGCGGCGTGATGCCGGCGGCCTTCAGCGCATCGGCCGTGGCGCCGGGGGCGACCGCGAGCGCCAACAGCATGCGCTCGGCGGTGACGAAGCTGTCGCCGAGCTTCTTCGCCTGTTCCTCGGCACTATCCAGCGCGCGGGCCAGTTCGGGGCCGAGATAGACCTGGCCGGCGCCGGAACCCTCGATCTTCGGAAGCTTGTCCAGCGCCGCCTCGACGCCGCGCAGCGCCACGGCGGGATCGCCGCCGGCATTGCGGATCAGGTTGGCGGCCAAGCCGTCCTTGTCATCCAGCAGGATCTTCAACAGATGCTCGGGCATCAGGCGCTGGTGATCGCGCCGCTGCGCCAGACCCTGCGCAGCCTGGATGAAGCCCTGGGATCTCTCCGTGAACTTTTCGATATTCATACCGTCTCCTTCCGGTGCCCGAAGCACACCAATCCGAGCCGCCACCTGACACGATGCACGACCCGACCACGTTAGCGGATATGGGCGCCGCACCCGATCATCGCAAGACGATCCGACACGGTTCCCGGGCGCTGCGCTTTGCGCTAGCGCAAACCGGGCATTTCCGGCGAAGAATGGCGCCGCGAGCAATGCGAGGGGGTGGGCAGTTGGGACGAAAGCGAAATCGGCGGACGATCCAGGCGGAACGGCGAGCCGGCCTGCTGGTGCTGGCGGGGCTGATCGTCCCGTTCATTCTGTTTGCGGTTTCGGCGAGCCGGATCGGGCGCTGGCCGTCGCTCGATCTGCGCGTGCCGATCGAGCTGCTGAGCCTGCTCGTCCTGGTCTCGCTCGCGCCCTTGGCCGGCGGCCGCTGGCCCCGCCTGTTGCGCTGGCTCGCGGCCGTTCTGCTGCTGCCGATCGCCGTCATCCATCTGGCCGACGTCGAAGGCCCGGCCATCCTCGGCCGCGATCTCGACCTGGCGGCGGATCTGGATCATGTCCCGTCCCTGATCGGCCTGTTCGCGGGGGCGGCCAGCCCCTGGCAGGTGATCGGCGTCGCCCTCGCCGCCGTGCTGGTGCCGCTCGGGTTGATCGCTCTGATCGCCTGGAGCCTGGGCGCCATCGAGCGCGGCCTGATCGGCCTGCCCTGGCCGGTGCGCCTCGCGCCGCTGGTCCTGCTGGGCGCGGCGCTGGTCGGCAGCGACCGGTTCGTCAGCCATGGCACCACGGCCTCGATCGAGCGACAGGGCGAAACCGTCGCCGACGCCTGGCGGCTGGCCCATGGCGACCGGGCGGGCTTTCTGGCCCGGCTCGGACCGCCACCCGCGACCGAGCGCGATCTGACCGGCCTGGGGCGGCGCGACATCTATCTGATCTTCTTCGAATCCTACGGCGCCGTGATCCTCGACGATCCGGGTTTGAGCCCGCGCGCCCTGCCGGCCCTGGCGCGGTTTCAACGGACGGTGACCGAAGCGGGCCTGACCATCCGCAGCGCGCGCATCGCCTCGCCGACCTATGGCGGCGGGTCCTGGCTGGCCCATGGCTCGGTCGATGCCGGCACCTGGCTGGCCAATCAGCGGCTTTATCAGCTGGAAACGACGACGGACCGGCCGACCTGGCCCGGGATCATGACCAAGGCCGGCTGGCAGAGTTTCGACATTCAGCCCGGGCTGAAGACGCCGCTGGATCATGCCGCGTTCTGGGGCTTCGACCGGATCGTCGGCGCCGACGACCTGAAATACGACGGACCCAGTTTCGGCTGGTTCGGCATTCCCGACCAATATGCGCTGGACCAGAGCCTGAAGCTGCCGCGCGATCCGGCCCGGCCGCTGTTCGCCCAGATCGTGCTGGTGTCGAGCCATATCCCGTTCCATCCGGTGCCGCCGGTCGTGGCCGACCCGACCGACGTCGGGCGCTTTGCGACCCATCCGGAGGTCGCCCGCCTGGTCGCGACCCCGCCCGACTGGAACGACCTGACCGGCCCCTATATGGAGTCGGTCGAGTATGATCTGACCGTGCTGGCCGATTGGCTGCCCCGGGCGCTGGGTGACACGGGCATCGCCATCATCCTGGGCGACCACCAGCCGCCAGCGCTGATCGGCCATGCCAGCGCGTCCCACGACGTGCCGATCCACATCATCTCGAAGGATGCCGCCCTGGTCCGCCGGCTGGCCGACGCCGGCTTCGTCGATGGGGCCGTGCCGACCGGCGAGGCCGGCACGATGGCGACGCTGGCGGATCGCTTCCTGGATGCGGCGGCCGGCCTGCCGACGGAGACCGCGCCCGACTGACCTGAACGGGAGTCCCGTAAGGCAGCTTCCCACTTGACGCTCTTGTCATCTCGCGACTTCCGCGACGCCATTGGTCTGTTTCAACCATTGGTGAGCCAAAATGACCAAGACATCTCAAGCGAAGCGCCTGCCGGACCAGATCACGCTCGACAAGGGGCCGATCCGGCTGTTGGGCCAATTCCTGCTGCAGGCCGACCGGGCCGCGTTCGACCGCGGCATCCGTCTCAGCCTGCAGCAGGATTTCGAGCAATTGCGGGCGGTCAATGAAAGCGCCCGGGCCAGCTGGGGCAAACTCGTCCCGATCTTCAATCCCGAGTATAGCGATCTCGATCCGGCGAATTCCTTCTGGATCTCCGGGACCAACCGCCAGGGCGAGATCGTCGCGACCCAGGCGGCACGCTTTCTGCCGCTGGCGGAGAGTTCGTTGAAAGCGGAGCTGAGTTCGCTCCGGCTGTTCTACCGGGCGCCCGAACCGCATCTGGCCGCGGGCGAGCGGTGCGAGGTGCTGGCGCCCTCGGCCGGGCGGATCACCGGCCGGGTCGTGTTCTCCGGCGGCGGCTGGTACCACCCGAGCTGTCGCGGCACCGGCCTGTCGACCATCCTGCCGCGGATCTCACGCGCCTATGCCCATTCCCGGTGGGAGACCGACTATACCGTCAGCATGGTCGAACCGATCCTGACCCAGAAGGGCGTGGTGCAGTCCTATGGCTATAGCAAGGTGGAACCGATGATCCGGTTCCTGGGCTCTTTCCGCGGCGATCTCGATCTGCATCTGATCTGGATGGAGACCGAGGAGTTGCTTCAGGACCTGGAAACCTGGGTCACGGCCGCCGGCTCGAGCGGGTACGAAGAGCGCAAGACCGACGCGCCGCAGACGAAGATCTCGCCGCGCGAGCGGAAGGGCAGCATCAATCGATCGTAGCGGCTGCGCCGGACCGAGCGCCCGGGCACGTCGATCACCGCATCGACGAGCTCGAGCCTCGGCTGCCCGAGCTCCGCCACCTCGTGGTAGGCTCGGGCAGAGCGCGCGCCATAGGCGGGATCGGGCTGTTCTTCCAGATCGCGCCCAACGGCACCCACCGCCCAGCAGGCGTCGAACACGCGGATTCCGGAGCCGATATGCTCGACCAGCGCCCGGTTGCGCGGTGCGCCGGCCGCGGTCATCCGCGTCAGCGTCACGCGCGGCTTCAGCGCCTCCGGCATCAGGCTCAGAATTTTTTCGGGTGCCAGCTGGCCGCGCCGGCTGCGCCACAATCGCATCAGCGCGCGCAACGAGCCTTGACCGGATTCCCCCAGCCGATCGAGCGAGAGTTCCTGATTGAAGAAGCTGTCGCGCGGCACCAGCACCGCCGACGGCGCGCTCAGGTCTTTCAGACGGGCAACCGCCTCCTCGACCTGGCGATAGATTTCAAGCGCGGACACCCCGTCGGCATGTTCGATTACCAGCCGTTGCCAGACTTCGCCCAGCACCAGCCGCACGACGCTTTCGAGGGTCGGAAATTCCAGGTGTCCGGCACGCAGAGTCAACCGGATCGTCCCATCGCGCAGACGCGCCCGGGCGAAACCCATGTTGCGCACGACATAGCAGGCCAGATCGACATCCGGGCTCGGCTGACCCAGCCGATGCCGCAGAGCCGGCGAGCCATTCGGCCAGGCCTGGCCGGTCTGGTCGATCAAAAGATCCATCTGCCCTATCCCGCTCATCGCGAGCCCCCCAACTGCCAGTCGGCTTTATCCCGTTTAAAAGCCGTGAAGCAGATACCCGTAAATATACTCGACAAGGATCTGCTCAATCACAGATTTACCGACTTTAACAAGGTCTTTACATCGTCTGCACATGGCGTTCCGATTTCAGGAAACAGTAGTGATCAACAAAATAAGAAGATACTAATTTTTTCGACGAAATTTTCGCCTGACCTCTTGTCGATGACTGCGCCCGGCGAATCGCGAGGCGAACTCTCCGGCCGAATAGCCGCCAATAGCTGTGATGCCCTTCACACCCCGCGACATGAAAACGTTTCCACTCAAGATGACGGAGGACCGCCCGTGCGCTCGCGCCGCAGCAGAGCAGCCATCTGCGCTCTGTCGCGACGGCCGCCGGCGCGCTATGAAGGCCGCCATGCTGATCATGCTTCTGGTCGTCTTCACCGATCTCGTCGGTTTCGGCGTCGTCATCCCGCTGCTGCCGTTCTATGGCGAACACTTCGGCGCCTCGCCGATGACGGTGACGATGCTGCTCGCGACCTTTTCCGGCTGCCAACTGATCGCGGCGCCCCTGTGGGGACGGCTCAGCGACCGGATCGGCCGGCGTCCGATCGTGCTGATCAGCACGGCGACCTCGGTACTGGCCTATGTCTGGCTTGCTTCGGCCGACGCGCTCTGGATGCTGTTCGCCGCCCGCGCGCTGCAGGGCATCAGCGCCGGCAATATCTCGGTCGCCCAGGCCTATATCGCCGATGTGACCAAACCCGCGAACCGCGCCAAGGGCATGGGCATGATGGGCGCTGCCCTGGGACTGGGCTTCATCGTCGGGCCGGCGATCGGCGGCCAGCTGGCCGGCGGGGATCCGACGGCACTCACCGTGGCGCTGCCGGCCTATGCCGCCGCCGGCTTCTCCGCCCTGGCGCTCGTCCTGGCAGCGCTGCTGCTGACGGAATCGCTGCCGACGGAACGGCGGGCCGAGGCCGCGCGCAACCGACCGGGCCGGCTCGCCCAGATCCGCGACGCCTTCGCACGGCCGGGCCTGCGCCGGCTGATGATCCTGTTCTTCACCACCACCTTCGCCTTCGCCGGGATGGAGACGACCTTCGCGCTCTGGGCGCTCGCCCGGTTCAACTGGGGCCCGCGCCAGGTCGGCGAGTTGTTCGCCATGGTCGGCATCGTGCTGGTGGTGATCCAGGGCGGCCTGATCGGCCGGCTGACCCAGCGTTTCGGCGAGGCCCGCATGCTGCTGGTCGGCACGATCACGATCGGATTGGGGTTGGCCCTGATGGCCGCCGCCCTGGTTCCGGCCGTCGGCATCGCCGCCAGCTGCCTGCTGGCGTTGGGCATGGGCATGGCCCAACCCTCGATCAGCAGTTTGATTTCGCGGGAAGCCGCTGCGACCGAACAGGGCAGCGTGCTCGGCGTCAACCAATCCGTCGGCTCGCTCGCCCGCTTGCTCGGCCCCGCCGCGGCCGGCGTCGCCTTCACCATCGGCGGCCCGTCCGCACCTTATATACTGGGCGCCGCTTTGATGGTCGTCTCGTCCTGGCTGGCCGCGCGCGTGCTGCGCCGGCATCGCGCCGCGGATCTGGGATTCCTGGCGCTCTGACGGCGCTACCGCTAGGGTCGGGCCGATGCGAGACCTGATCCGTTCCCCCTCGACCGAACCGCGCGCCCCCGCCGCCTCCTTCAAGGCGCAGCTGCGCGTGATCCGGCATCTGGCGCCGCATCTGTGGCCGGCCGGCGAGACGGGTTTGCGGCTTCGGGTCGTCGTGGCTTTCGCGCTGATCGTCGCCGGCAAGCTGGTCACCGTCACCATTCCGCTGCTGTACAAGCAAGCGGTCGATGCCTTGAGCGGCAGCGCCGGGCCGATCGTGCTCGTGCCGGTCGCGCTGATCATATACTACGGCCTCGCCCGCATCGCCGCCCAGGCCACCGGCGAACTGCGCGAACTGGTGTTCGCCAAGGTCGCCCAGCGCGCGATCCGGCGGGTGGCGCTGGAAACCTTCCAGCATCTGCACGCGCTCTCGCTGCGCTTTCATCTGGAGCGACAGACCGGGGGCTTGAGCCGCTCGATCGAGCGCGGCACGACCGGCATCGAATATCTGCTGTCCTTCACCCTGTTCAACATCGGGCCGACCCTGCTCGAGATCCTGCTGGTCTCGACCATCCTGTGGCGCCGGTACGACATACGCTTCGCGGCCGTCACGCTCGCGACCATCGTCTGCTACGTCGCCTGGACCATCGGCATCACCCAATGGCGCGTGCGCTTTCGGCGCGAGATGAACGAGCGCGACGGCGAGGCCAACACCAAGGCGATCGACAGCCTGCTGAACTACGAGACGGTCAAGTATTTCTCGAACGAGGCGCATGAAAGCCGGCGGTTCGACCGGGCGAAGCAGGCGTTCGAGCGGGCGGCGGTGCGCAGCCAGACCTCGCTGTCGCTGCTCAACCTGGGCCAGGGCCTGATCATTTCGAGCGGGCTGGTCGGCATCATGGTGCTGGCCGGCCAGGGCGTCGCCGAGCATCGCCTGACCGTCGGCGATTTCGTCCTGGTCAACAGCTACCTGCTGCAGCTGTACCAGCCGCTCAATCTGCTGGGCATGGTCTATCGCAATATCAAGCAGTCGCTGATCGACCTGGAAGCGATGTATCGGCTGCTGGACGAGCCGCCCGAGGTGCAGGACCGGCCAAACGCGCCGGCGCTGATCTCGCGCGGCGGCCGCGTGCGGTTCGAGCATGTCGGATTCGCCTATGATCCGCGCCGCAAGATCCTGGACGACGTCTCGTTCGACGTGCCGGCCGGCCATACGGTCGCGATCGTCGGCCCGTCCGGCGGCGGCAAATCGACGATCGCCCGCCTGCTGTTCCGCTTTTACGACGTGACCGGCGGCGCCATCAGCATCGACGGCCAGGACTTGCGCGAAGTCAGCCAGGATTCGGTGCGGCGCGCGATCGGCGTGGTGCCGCAGGATACCGTGCTGTTCAACGACACGATCCGCTACAACATCGCCTATGGCCGGCCCGACGCGCGTGTGGCCGAGATCGAGGAAGCCGCCCGTCTGGCGCAGATCCACGATTTCGTCGCCCGCCTGCCCGACGGCTACGAGACCAAGGTCGGCGAGCGCGGCTTGAAATTGTCCGGCGGCGAAAAGCAGCGCGTCGCCATCGCGCGCGTCATCCTGAAGGCGCCGGACATTCTGATCTTCGACGAGGCGACCAGCGCGCTCGACAGTGCGACCGAGCAGGAAATCCAGACCAGCCTGCGCCAGGTTTCGGCCGAGCGTACCACGGTGGTCATCGCCCATCGCCTGTCGACCATCATCGAGGCCGACGAGATCCTGGTGCTGGACCATGGTCGCATCGTCGAACGCGGCCGGCATGGCGAGCTGCTGCGCCAGAACGGTGCCTATGCTGCCATGTGGGCCCGGCAGCGCCGCGCTGCCGAACGCGAGGCGGCCCTTGCCGAAATCGCGGCCGAAATCCAAGATTGAACCGTTTTTATTTCCGGGCGTTGGTCAACAGGTCGGGGCGTGGCCTTAGCGGGCTACCACCCCGATAGCAGGAGTTTTCGGACATGTCGGTCGTCCTCTGGCTCGGTCTGGGCCTGATCTTCGGATGGATCGCCGGCATGCTCGCGGGCAATCGCGTCGGCCGCCTGACCTATCTGGTGCTGGGCGGCATCGGCGCGCTGGTCGGCGGCTTCCTGTTCTCGCTGTTCGGCGGCCTGGGCATCACCGGCAACGGGATGCTCATGGCGATGGCCGGGTCGGGCATCGTTCTGGTGCTCTATCTGGGTATCTCGCGTCGCCGGACCTGATAACGGCTCGACCAAGAGGATATTCGAGATGACCAAGTTCCTGCGCCTGCTGGTGCTGTTTCTGCCACTCGCTCTCGTGGTGACCGGCTGCGACGACAAGAAGGGCCCGGCTGAACAGACCGGCGAGAAGATCGACAATGCCGGCCAGAGCATCAAAGACGCGATCGATCCGCCGGGCCCGCTCGAAAAGGCCGGCAGGTCCGTGGATAAGGCGGTCGGCAACTAGGCCGCCCGTCCCTATATATAGACGCTGCTGGAGGGCCCCCGCCCTCGCCGGGGGTCCCAGGGTTCATGTCGACACTTCTGACGGTCCGTCATCGGACGGTCTATCGCTACGTCAATCCGGTCCTGCTGGGCGAACATCGCCTGATGTGCCGGCCACGCGACAGCCACGACCTGCGCCTGATCGAGACCGGCCTGACCATCCAGCCCCGGGCGCAGGTCCGCTGGCTGCATGACGTGTTCGGCAATTCGACCGCGATCGCCAGCTTCTCCGAGCCCACGACCGAACTGGTCATCGAATCCTCGTTTCAGGCCGAGCATTTCCCGATCCGCGCGCGCGACATCGTGCTGGAGCCCTATGCCGAGCTCTACCCGTTCAGCTATGCCGCCGACGAGGTACCCGATCTGGGCCGGACCGACGAGCGGCATTATGCCGACCCGGGGCACCGGGTCGATGCCTGGGCCCGCCGCTTCGTCGGTCCGAGTACCATCGAAGTGCTGCTGGCGATCACCCGCGCCATCCGCAACGAGTTCGGCTATGGCCGGCGCGAGGAGATGGGCACCCAGACTCCGACCGAAACGCTCGACCTGGGCGGCGGCAGCTGCCGCGATTTTGCGTTGTTCATGATGGAGGCGGTGCGCAGCCTGGGCTTCGCCGCCCGCTTCGTCTCGGGATATCTCTATGACGAGGCGCTGGTCGGCGCCTCCGGCGGCCTGGTCGGCGGCGGCGAGACCCATGCCTGGGTTCAGGTCTATCTGCCCGGCGCCGGCTGGGTCGAGTTCGATCCGACCAACGCGTTGGCCGGCGGGCGCAACCTGATCCGCGTCGCCGTCGCCCGCGATGCGTCCCAGGCCGTGCCGCTCAGCGGCAGCTTCACCGGCAACCCGGGGGATTTCATCGGCATGGATGTCCAGGTCACGGTGACGGCCGGCTAGCTTTTTGGGTGCACTGCCCCCATCTTGACAGAGCCCATTCCTCCCCAAGGTCCTCCCATCCATGACCGATATGACCGACGTCAACGTGCCGCCGAAGAAGCTGCGCGCCAAGCCTGCCGGACCGAAGCGCATCAATCTGGCGCTGCAGGGCGGCGGCTCGCATGGCGCCTTCACCTGGGGCGTGCTCGACCGGCTGCTCGAAGACGACCGCCTGGAGATCGAAGGCATCAGCGGCACCAGCGCCGGCGCCATGAATGCCGCCGCCCTGGCCCAGGGCTATGTCGACGGCGGGCGCGAGGGCGCCCGCGCCTCGCTCGATAAATTCTGGAAGCGGATCGGCGATTTCGCCCGCTACAGCCCGTTGCAGCGCAGCTTGATGGACAAGCTGATGGGCAATTGGAATCTGGACAATTCGCCCGCCTACATGGTGCTGGATACGATCGGGCGCGCCTTCTCGCCCTATCAGACCAACCCGATGAACTGGCAGCCGATCCGCACGGTGCTGGAAGAAGAAATCGATATCGAGCGGATTCGGAAATCCAAGGACATCAACCTGTTCGTGTCGGCGACCAACGTGCGTACCGGCAAGATCCGGGTGTTCGACCGCAAGGATCTGTCGATCGACGCGCTGCTGGCGTCCGCCTGCCTGCCGACCGTGTTCCAGGCGATCGAGATCGACGGCGATCCCTATTGGGATGGCGGCTACATGGGCAATCCGGCGCTCTATCCGCTGATCTACGAGTGCGAGAGCCCGGACGTCGTCATCGTCCAGATCAACCCGGTCGAGCGCGAAGGCACGCCGCAGACCACGGCCGAAATCCTGAATCGGCTGAACGAGATCACGTTCAATTCCTCGCTGATCCGCGAGTTGCGCGCGATCGCCTTCGTCCAGCGCCTGATCCATCAGGACATGCTGCATGGCGAGCACATCTCGCGCATGAAGCTGATGCATATCCACATGATCGGCGCCGAGGCGCACATGAAGGAGTTCGGCGCCTCGAGCAAGATGAACTCCGATCCGGAATTCCTGGGCTATCTCAAGGAACTGGGTCGCAGCCAGGCCGACACCTGGCTGGAGACGACGTTCGACAAGGTCGGCAAGCACACCAGCATCGACATCAAGAGCTACCTCTAGCCGCCGCTTTCCGTATGATTGCGGCCATGGATGCCTCGACCTCCTCCCTGGACGCGCGCGTCGCCGCGCTTGCGGCCGGCGACCGCCGCGCGCTCGCGCGCGCGATCACCCTGGTCGAATCGACCCGGCCCGATCACCGGGACGAGGCCGAGATTTTGATCGAGCGGCTGCTGCCGCGTTCGGGCCAGTCGGTCCGCATCGGCCTGTCGGGCGTGCCCGGCGTCGGCAAATCGACCTTCATCGAAGCGTTCGGCCTGAAGCTGATCGAGCGCGGCCATCGGGTCGCCGTGCTGGCGGTCGATCCCTCGTCGCGCCGGACCGGCGGCTCTATCCTGGGCGACAAGACCCGCATGACCGAGCTGTCGCGCGCCGAGGCGGCGTTCATCCGCCCGTCGCCGACCGGCGGCACGCTCGGCGGCGTCGCCCGGCGCACGCGCGAATCGATCATCCTGTGCGAGGCGGCCGGGTTCGACGTGGTGCTGGTCGAAACCGTCGGCGTCGGCCAGTCGGAAACCGCCGTCGCCGACATGGTCGATCTGTTCTGCCTGCTGCTGCTGCCGGCGGCCGGCGACGATCTGCAGGGCATCAAGAAGGGCATCGTCGAACTGGCCGAGCTGCTGCTGGTCAACAAGGCGGACGGCGAGCTGAAGCCCAAGGCCCTGACCGCGGTCGGCGACTATCGCGCGGCACTGCGGCTGCTGCGGCCGATCTCGGCGCAGTGGCAGCCCGAGGTGCTGGCGGTCTCCGCCGTGACCGGCGACGGCCTGGACCAGGCCTGGGCCGCGATCGAGCGGCACCAGGCCGCGATGGCTGTCGCCGGCGAGAAGACCCGGCGCCGCGCGGCGCAGGCCCAGGCGGCCTTATGGGCCGACCTGGGCGACGGCATGATCGGCGCCCTGAAGCGGCGGCCGGCGATCGCGGAAAAAATCCCCGCGATCGAGGCGGCGGTCTCGGCCGGCACCATGACCTCGATGGCCGGCGCGCGGCGGTTGCTGGGTCTGTTTTTAGGCGACTGATGGTGCCCATCGGCTGGCGCAGCCCAGCCTTTCGGGCGATATCGCCGGTTTCGCGTCGACTCTTGTTGACGCATCGTCCGACCTCGCGTAGATACCCCAGCCTTGTTCCGGCTGCCCTCATCGCTCGAGACGCGCGGCCGATACACCTGATTTTTGCGAAGAGACACGTCATGGCCAGAAAGTGCGAAATCACCGGCAAGGGTGTGCAGACGGGTAACAACGTCAGCCACGCCAACAACAAGACCCGCCGCCGGTTCATGCCGAACCTGCAGGTGACCTCGTTGCTGTCGGACACGCTGGGCTTCGCCGTGCGTCTGCGCCTGTCGACCAACGCCATCCGCACCATCGAGCATAATGGCGGCATCGACTCCTTCCTGATGCAGGCCACTGCCTCCAAGCTGCCGGCCGAAGCCCGCCGCCTGAAGAAGCAGATCGAAAAGGCCGCCGCTGCCAAGGCCGCGAAGGCCGAAGCGGTCGCCGCCTAACCCAAGCCGACCCGGCGCCTGCCAAGGCGCCCGTTCTTCGCATGAGAAATTGAAGCCGCCGGGATGCGTTCCGGCGGCTTCGTTCGTTTGTGCCGATTACTCGGCGTCCGGCACCAGCCAGCGCGCCAGATAGGTCTCCAGCAGCTCGGCCTGGATCGCCGGCGCGCGGAAGCCCACATACCAGTCGGGCCGCAGCAGATAGAGCGCCGCATGGCGCACGCCGTAGCGATCGTGCAGCAGTTGGTCGCGGTCGATCAGCACTTCGCCCGGCCAGGTTTCCGGCGCACGCTCGGGCGTGATCAGGATCGGCTTGATCCGGGCACCGAATCCTTCGACCGCGCGCTGGGCGATCTCGGCCAGCTTGCCGCCGATGTCGGACTGGTCCAGACCGGCGAAGATCAGCAGGCTCCAGGCCTCGCCGGCGATCGCCTGCATCAGCCGCACGGTCTTGCGATCGGACGCCCGCACGGCGACGCCATCGGGCGCCCGCTCGCCGGCGATCGGGCCGATCGTGCCGCCATGATCCTCGCTCAACGAACTGGTCAGGTACGAGATCGGCACCTCGCCGACGGTCCGGCGCAGCCGCTCCTGGACCGATTCCAGCCCCATCACGCTGGCGCCGAACAGCTTCATGGCACGCTGGGCCAGATCGCCCGGCTTCACCATGCTGTGGAAGCCACGATCGGTGAATTTCAACAGATCCTCGGCGATCGGCTGACGCTCGGCGCCATAGGTATCGAGCAACTCCGGCTTGGCGCCGCCCTTGACCACCGCCGCCAGCTTCCAGCCGAGATTGAAGCCATCCTGCATGCCGGAATTCATGCCCTGGCCGCCGATCGGCAGGTGGACATGGGCCGCATCGCCGACCAGGAACAGCCGACCGGAGCGGAATTTCTTGGCGAGCTTCGGCGCGGTCCGCGTGCGGCTGAGCCAGCGCGGTTCGAGCAGCGTCGCGTCGGGATCGGCGATCTCGCGCAGGATCGCCTCGATCTCTTCCAGATCGGGCGTCTGGGTCACGGCCGGGTCCTGATCGGCCCGGGCACAGACGATGCGATAGGCGCCGTCGGCATCGAACGGGAACAGGCCCAGGAAGCGGTCCTTGGTGACGAACAGATAGCTGCGGCCGGTCGGATAGGACCAGCGCACGTCGCAATCGGTCTGCAGGAATTCGAACGCGTCGGTCTTGTCGCCGTCGAACGGGATCTCCGCCGCCGTGCGCAGCAGGCTGTCGGCCCCGTCGGCCGCGATGACATAGGCGGCGGCGAGATCGCTCTCGATGCCGCCGCGCCTCAGGCGCAGGGTGATGTGCTCGCCGTCATCGGCCAGGCCCAGCGCCTCGACGCCGCGCTCGACCGGGACGGCCAACTCGTCGAGCCGTTCCAGCAGCAGCCGTTCGGTCACATGCTGGCCGATGATGCGCGGCATCGGATAGGCGCTGTCGGCGCCGCTCAGGCGGATGCCGCCCATGAATTTGCCGAAGGCATGCAGCGAAATCGCTTCGAGCGGATAGGCCCGCGCCACGAACCGGTCGGCCAGCCCCATGGCCGACAGCGTCTCCTGGGTGCGGACATGAACGACCGAGGCGCGCGAATGCAGCGTCGGCCCGGGGTTCCTGTCGATCACGCGGACGCGGACGCCGTGACGGGCCAGCTCCGCCGCGGCGGTCAGACCCGCCGGTCCCGCGCCGACCACGATCACATCCGCTTCCCACGCGCCGCCAGCGTCCGTCGCCATCCGTATCCGCCCTCGATCGCTCTAGTGGATAAAATCAGACGGATGCTTCCGTCTGATTTTCCCACAACGCAATAATCTGGGCATGATCCATGATGCGCGGCACGGAGGCCAGCGCCATGACGCTGCGGCGCTTTGAAGCGGTCGGTCAGTTCCGTTGCACGCGGTCGGCCGGCAGCCGGATCCAGGCCCGGGTGCCGCCGCCCGCGGCCGGGTCGAGCGCCAGGCGGCCGCCATGCGCCTCGACGATCGCGCGCGCAAGCGGCAAGCCGAGCCCGAGGCCTTCATAGCGCCGGCTCAAGGCGCCGTCGATCTGCGCAAACGGCTCGAACGCGCGGCGCAGATCCTCGGGCGCGATGCCGATACCGGTATCACTCACGACCAGCAGGAGGCTGCCGTCGCCCGCATCCTCGGCATCGATCGACACGCGGCCGCCGTCGGGCGTGAATTTGACCGCGTTCGACAGCAGATGGCTCAGCACCCGGCGCATCTGCTGCCGGTCGACGATCAGCCGCGGCAGGCTCGGATCGATCCGGGAGACGATCGACAGATCGCGACCGCCAAGCTTGTCGGCGAGGGCCGCCAGACAGGGCGCGACCAGCGCGCGCGGCGAGATCTCGGCCTCGTCGAGCTGCAGACCACCCGATTCGATCTGGGCGAATTCCAACACGCAATTGACCATGTCGAGCAACTGGCGCCCGCCATTCAGGATATCGCCGGCGTGATCATGGTAGCGCGGATCGCCGAGCGGGCCGTAGAGCGCGCTCTGCAGCACCTCGGCGAAGCCGATCACCGCGTTCAAGGGTGTGCGCAGTTCATGGCTGACGGCGGCCAGGAATTCCGATTTGGTCCGGCTGGCCGCCTCGGCCCGCTCCAGCGCTTCGATCGCCGCCGCCTTGGCGATGACCTCGTCGGTCACGTCGATCAGCATGCCGTTCCAGACCGTGTCGCCGCTGGCGAGCCGGGTCGGCAGCGAGGCGCCCCGGATCCAGCGGGCCTCGCCATGCACCTGGCAGCGGAACACATGGCGCCAGGGCTCGAGCGTCTGGCGCGATTGCTCGATCGAGTGGTGCAGCGCCTCGCGATCCTGCGCCGGCACGGCGGCCAGAATCCGGTCGGCACCGCCGGCGGTGACCTCCGAGGCCTCGAACCCGAACACCCGGGCGCAGCCTTCGCTGATGAAGCTGTAGCGGCGGCGCCCGCGGGCATCGATCACGAATTGGTAGACCACCCCGGGAACGCCATGGGCGACCGCCTCGATCACGTCGCGCGCCCGGGCCACGACCGCGGCGGCGGCCCGACGGTCGGTCAGATCCTTGAGCAGGCCCAGAAACCAGACCGCCCCGTCGGCCTCCATCGGATCGAGACGCAGTTCTGCCCGGAACGGCGTGCCGTCGCGCCGCACCAGGTCGAGCTCCAGGCGGAGCGGTTGACGATTGAGCAGCGCCGCCTCGATCGCATCGCGCGCGTCCCCGGTCGTGAGCACGCCATAGAGCGCGTCGAACCGGTCGGCGTCATGCACGGCGGCGAAGGCGGCATTGGTGACGCGGATGGTGCCGGCGTCGTCGGCCAGCCAAGCCATGTCGTCAAGCGCGCGGACGACGGCGCTCAGAGCCACGGGCGCTGCCGCGGCTTTCGGCGCGTCCGGATGCCGCTCGATCACGAGCGCCATGGACGATCTCGACGTGTGGCCGATGGGCGGCACGTCCGGCGACGCTCCTGCTTGGGTGGCGTCCGGAGAATCCGACGCTTTTGACACCGATACCCTCGACCCGAATCGGGGCAAGGCCCGGCCATTTAGCCTGCGATTTTGCTAAAATACAAGACGGCCGCCGCACCGGAACGCTTGCCTTCCGACCGGTTTCACCCCGAGAATCTTCCCTGCCCCGGCAGCCTGCCGGCAACGAAAATTATGGTCGGGAAGAACCTCCATGCCGCTCACCATCACGCCGCTCTATGTGGCGCTCGCCGCGATCATCCTGCTGGTTCTGACGGTTCGCGTCATCCGACTGCGCCGCCGCTTGGCGATCGGCCTCGGCACCGGCGGCGACGCCGAACTGGAAAAGGCGATTCGCGGCCATGGCAATTTCACGGAATACGCGCCGATCGGCCTGATCGTGCTGGCGAGCGCGGAGCTGTCGGGCGCGGCCGGTACCTGGGTCCATGCCATCGGCATTCTGCTGATCGGCGGCCGGCTGCTGCACGCCTGGGGCCTGTCGCAAAGCCGTGGAAAATCGTTCGGCCGATCGTCGGGCGTCGCCCTGACGGTGACGGCGCTGCTGGTCGGCATCGGCGTCAACCTGACCCAATTCCTGGGCCGCTGAACCAACCGGCCCGCCATCCTGGTGGAGGCGGGCCAGGGTCGATCAGGGGAACATCTTGCCGAGCGGAATCGAATATTCCAGCAGGGCTTCCTCGACGCCGGGATTGCGCTGGGTGATGCCGTCGTTCGAGATGTGATGAAAGCTCACGCCGATGCGCGAATCGTCGTCGAAGCGCCAGGCGACTTCGGCGCCCGTGCGGAATTCGTCGTGCGAGCCGAGATTCTTGCCGCCGCCACGGTCCCAGCGGCCGAAGGCGCCCGACGGGAAGATCACGATATGGTCGGTGACCGGAATATTGACGCCGAAGCCGCCGTATTCATATGTGCCGCCGCTGGTATTCACTTCGATGCCGACGATCGGCCGGATATAGAAGAACGAGGTCCCGAAGCGGTATTCACCGCGGAAGATCGCGTCCTTGTCCTGATGCAGAACATTGTAGCCGCCGACGCCGAGCGTCAGCAGGGCCGGTTCGTAGGCGACCAGATCGGCTTTGGCCCGACCTGCGCAAAGTGCCAGGGCGGCTGCGGCCAGGGCCGGAATGAGGCGACGCATCGTCAAGGACTTTCTCCCCCAGTAACTTCAAGCGGCGCCACCATAAGCGAGCACCGGGATTCGGGCTAGGCCGTTCTGCCGGCTTAGACCAGGCGGCGGCGCATCCGCTCGAGCGCCGCCAGCAGACGCGCGCGCGTGCCGGGTTCCATCGCGGAATGGCCGGCGTCGGGCACGACCTGATAGTCCGCCTCGGGCCAGGCGCGCGCCAGCGCATCGGCGGTCACGACCGGACAGACCACGTCGTAGCGGCCCTGCACGATCACCGCCGGCAGGTGCCGGATGCGGTCGATGCCGGCCAGCAGCCCGCCCTCGGGCAGGAAGCCCTCGTATTTCATGTAATGCGCTTCGAGTCGCGCCAGCCCCAGCGCCAGCCGATCCTCGCCGAAGGCCGCAATCGTGTCCGGGCTGGGCAGCAGGGTCGAGCAGCTGCCCTCGTACGTGCTCCAGGCCCGGGCCGCCGGCAGATGGACCTGAGGGTCCGGGTCGATCAGCCGGCGATAATAATTGCCCAGCAGATCGCCGCGCTCCGCCACCGGCAGAAACTCGGAAAATACCCGCCACGGCTCGGGAAAGATCGTCCCCATGCCGTGCAGGAACCAGTCGATCTCTTTCGGCCGGCACAGAAAGATACCGCGTAGCACGAAACCCAGGCAGCGTTCGGGGTGGGCGATGCCATAGGCGAGCGCCAGGGTCGAGCCCCAGGAACCGCCGAACACGAGCCAGCGCTCGATGCCCAGCCGCTCGCGCAGCCGTTCGATGTCGGCGACCAGATCGGGCGTGGTGTTGTCTTCGAGCGCGCCGATCGGCGTCGAGCGGCCGGAACCGCGCTGATCGAACAGCACGGCACGATAGACGGCCGGGTCGAAAAACCGCCGGTGGGTCGGGGTCGAGCCGGAGCCGGGGCCGCCGTGGAGGAAAATCACCGGAAGCCCCGCGGGATTGCCGCATTGTTCCCAGTAGATCCGATGCAGGCGATCGACCGCCAACAGACCGGCCTCATAGGGTTCGACCGGCGGATGAAGGTCGCTACGGCTCATGTCGTCGATTCCCCCAAGGCGTGAATGCGATCCTGGAACGAGTGTAGGGGGTTCGGGCCCGACAACGCAAAACCGATTGCACCCGGGCCGACGCACCGCCTTCCCGTCTGGCGTGCGCTTTCTGGGACACAGCCATTCAAAAGCTGCACCGCCATTGCGGTGCAACATTCAATTGGCGCATCCATATGGCTATAATGTGAAGTCGCTTGGGAACCTTTCTTGAGGAACCGAAAGCGGCAGGGAATAAATGGAGCGGTATATGCGGGCCTGCTACGCGGCAACGCGAAATACGATACTGGCGGCACTAGTTGCGATAGCCGGCATCTTGCCTGGCATTGCGGCGCCGGCCGTGTCGTCGGCCGACCCCAGCATGGTGGTGACCAGCCTGAATGGCAATCTGCTCGCCGTCATGCAGAACGCGCAGAAGCTGGGCTACAAGGGCCGTTATGCGGCGCTGGAGCCCGTCGTGCGCCAGGTGTTCGACGTGCCCTACATGACCCGCATCGCCGTCGGCAGCGGCTGGTCGACCCTGTCGACCGAGCAGCAGGCTCAATTGACCGACGCCTTCGGCAAATTCATCACCGCGACCTATGCCCGTCGCTTCGACGGCTATTCCGGCGAGAAATTCGTCACCGACGGCGCCCGGCCGCAGGGCGACCAGACCCTGGTCGCGACCCGTCTGATCAAGTCGGACGGCGAGCCGGTCGTGCTCAACTACCTGACGCGGCAGGATCAGGGCCAGGACGGCCACTGGCAGGTCGTCGATGTCTACCTGACCGGCACGATCAGCGAGATGGCGACGCGCCGTTCGGAATTCGCCTCGGTGTTCCGTCGCTCGGGCTACGATGGCCTGCTGCAGATCCTGCAGCAGAAGGTCAGCCAGATCGAAAGCGATTCGCACCTGTCCTGACCCTGCGGGTCCAGGACCAGGACAAGGCCGCTGCCGGCGTCACACGCCAGCGGCGGCCTTTTTTGTTTCGTCCGGCTTTTTCTCTGCGATCGGCAAGGCCTTGCGGATCCGCGCCTTGTCCAGCTCGACGTTGATTTCGAGTACCGAGACCTCGCCGGCTTTTTCCAGCGTGATCTTGATCATCTCGTCCTCGACCTCGAGGTACTTGGCGACGACCGACAGCAGTTCCTTTTGCAGCAGCGGCAGGAAGTCGGGCGCGGTCCGGCCGGCCCGCTCATGGGCCAGGACGATCTGCAGCCGTTCCTTGGCGACGGAGGCCGTGTCGTTCCGCTTGCGGAACAGACGCTCCATGATGCTCATCATCATGCTTTCCCGAACAGGGTGCGAAGCAGGCTCTTCTTCTGGGCCTTGAGGAAGCGCATCTCGCGCTGCTCGCCCAGGAAGCGGGCGACCGCGTCGCCATAGGCGATGCCGGCGGTGCTTTCGGTGTCGAGAATGACCGGCATGCCGGTATTGGACGCCTTCAGCACCGCTTCCGACTCCGGAATGACGCCGATCAGCGGCACCGACAGGATTTCCTGCACATCCTCGATCGACAGCATCTCGCCGCGTTCGACCCGCTCGGGCGAATAGCGCGTCAGCAGCAGGTATTCGTCGACCGGCGCCTCGTTCTCTTCCGCCCGGCGCGACTTCGACGCCAGCATGCCGAGGATGCGGTCGCTGTCGCGCACCGAGGAGACCTCGGGGTTGGTCACGATGATGGCGGCGTCGGCGTGATAGAGCGCCGTCAGCGCGCCATGCTCGATCCCGGCCGGGCTATCGCAGATGATATAGTCGAAATTGTCGCGCAACTCGTTGATCACGCGCGCGACGCCCTCCTTGCTGAGCGCGTCCTTGTCGCGCGTCTGCGAGGTCGGGAAGATATACAGATTATCGACCCGCTTATCCTTGATCAGCGCCTGATTGAGGTTGGCGTCGCCGTTGATCACATTGATGAAGTCGAACACGACGCGGCGTTCGACGCCCATGATCAGGTCGAGATTGCGCAGGCCCACGTCGAAATCGATGACGACGGTCTTGTTGCCGCGCTGGGCGAGGCCGGTGGCGAAAGCGGCCGACGTGGTGGTTTTGCCGACGCCGCCCTTACCGGACGTGATGGTGATGACCTTGGACAACAAGATCCTCCTTGGGTAAGCGGTAACCGGGGCCGAGGGACGTGTCGCCGCTCGCTCGCACGACAGATAAAAACTAAGTATAGAGGGTCTGGAGCCGTCAGACCACAATTAGTATAGGGTAACTGTCATCAAATCGCACCGATGTCACAGCGTGACATCGGTGGTTCGACGGGCGCTCAGGTGCGGTTGATGGTCAGCCGATCGTCGATCAGGGTGACTTGGACCGACTTGCCGATATAGTCGGCCTCGATGGCCTCGCTGACCAGATAATGGCCGGCGACGCACAGAAGTTCCGCTTCGAGCTTGCCGATGAAGATACGGGCCTCGGTGTCGCCGCTGGCGCCGGCGATCGCCCGCCCGCGCAGCGCGCCGTAGATGTGGACATGGCCGTCGGCGATGACCTCGGCGCCCGGGCTGACCGAGGCCAGCACGATCAGATCGCAGCCGCGGGCATAGACCTGGGTGCCGGACCGGACCGGCTGGGTAATGACCTTGGTGCGGTTGACGCCGCCGGCGGCGATGACCGGGGCTGCGGGCGGCGCCAGGCGGGGCGCCGGGGCTGCGGGCTCGGCCGCTTCGGTGCGCCGCGGGGCGTTGGCCGGCGCGAAGGCGGCGAGATCGGCATTCATCGCGGCCCGGATCTGGGTCGCGTTGGCGTTCTGCACGCCGACGGCGATGAGGTGCTGACGCTTCAGCATGCGTCGCAACCCGTGGAACGCGTCGGCGGAAGCGGCACCGGTGCAGTGCTGCAGATCCATGACGACCGGCGCATTGGCGAAGAAGGTCGGGCTGCGCGCGATCTGTTCGGCCAGCCGGCTTTCGAATTCGGGGTCGTTCGGATCGTCGACGCGCACCACCATGACGGTGAACATGCCACCGTGGACGAGATCGGCGCTCATTGGCGGGGCGGCCCCATGATGATTCTGGTTACGGTGGCACCCCGGCTTCCGCCAACCGCCTGGAAACGGGCGAGCGGAAACGTGCGATGCGACATGGCGACCGGCTTAGCGACAAATCGGCCGCAACGCAACCCCAAGGCCCGCTCCGCGACCAAACCAGGCGTCAGCGGAATTTCCACAGGCCATGCTTCAGCGTTCTCGCGACGCCTTCCGCCCCGACATAGTCGTAGCTCTGGCCCGTATCGGCCAGCGCCAGACCTTCGTTCAACAGAAAGCTGCCGAGGTCGATGCCGTTCGCATCGAGGCAGATCGCGAAGGCGACGACCACGCCGGGTTGCGGATTGGGCGTGCGGCAATTGACCTGGTCGGACCGGCCGAACCGCTCCTGCAGCCGTCGCTTGGCCAGCTCGATGCAATTGGTCGGCGTGCCGCCGAGTTCGCAGCGATCGCCCGGCAACGGCGGCTTCACGCCGAACAGCTGGACCGGGATCGCGCCGACGGTCAGCGAGGTGGCGCCGGTGACCCGGGCCGATCCCAGGAACTGCTTTGGCGCCGGCCGCGTCGAGCCGTCCGACGGACGCTGGCCGGCAGCGCCCGGCGGCGGCCGCGTCATGTCGAGCGAGGTCGAGTCGGGCGGCGGCGGATTCTTCTCGGGCGGCACTTCGCGGATCGTCCGGGGGGCGACATCGACCGAGGTCAGCGGCGGCAGCGCCGGCGGCGGGGATGCCGCGACGGGGGCGACCGGTACCGGCTCCGGTGCCACTGCGGGCGCCGCCGCCTGGGGGACCGGTTCGGGCGGTGCCGCCGGCACGACGCTGGCCACCGCCGGCTCGGGTGCCGACGGACGGGGCGCCATCACACGCCAGCCGGCCAGGACGGCAAGCAGAGCGAGCACGGAAATCCCGAGGATCCAGCGCCGCTGCCGGGCGCGATCGGTCGCGGATCGGAGGGTTCTCTTGGTCATGGGCGCGCACTCTACACGAAGCGGGGACGGCACGGCACGCAGGAAGCGTTTCATCCCATGTCGGAATCGGGCAACTGCTGACCCCCGCGATATGGTAACTAAGATCAACGGCAATTGTTCCCATACGGTCCAAATCGGGATGCCGGGGAGTTCGCATGACAATGGCCAAGGTAATTCCGACGGCGGCGGCGACCGATACGCTGGCGCACGCGCTGAACGAAACGAGTGCCGGTTTCGCGGCGACCACGCGGGCCATGACCGAGACGTTGACCGCCGCCGGCACCGTGATCGGCCATCGGATCGCGCTGGGCGCCCAGGCGGCGGCCGACCCGATGAACGAAGCGCATCATGCCGAATTCTCGCTGATGACGTCCGAGAAGGTCGCGGCCTTTTCCGATGCCGGCGCCGTCATGATGGGCGAGATGCAGGATCTGAACCGCGAGGTCATGAAATTCGTGGCGCAGCAGACGGCCGGCACCGCCCAGGCGGTGTTCGACCTGGGCTCGGCCCAGTCGCCGACCGCCATATTCGAAGTGCAGCAGCGCTTTTTCATGGACAGCTGGGCGCGCGGCTCGGCCCACGCCTTCAAGCTGGCGGCGCTCGGTTCTGGCGTTTCGGCCCAGGTGCTGGCACCGGTCCATAGCGCCGCCACGGCCAATGCCAAGCGCCTGACCAAGAACGCGCGCAAGCCCTGAGCGGCCGGCGGATTTACCGTCCGGTCAAGAAATGCTTGTATCCGGAACGGGAACGTCCGACCTATTGGGGACGGAACGACAGATTAGGCCGACCCGGCCAACTTATTACGGGAAACGCGACATGGGTGGTTTGAGCCTCGTCCATTGGATCATCATTCTCTTCGTCATCGTGCTGCTGTTCGGCGCCGGCCGGATTTCGCCGATGATGGGAGAGCTCGCCAAGGGCATGAAGGCCTTCAAGCAGGGCTTGAAGGACGACGACAAGCCGGCCGACCCGGTGACGCCGCCGACGATCGCGCAGCCCCAGCCGACGCAGCCGATCCCGAGCCAGCAGAACCAGGAACATAAGGTCGGCTGACCGCCCGCCTTTCTCTATCGATCATGGCTGTTTCTTCCGACCAGGTGCTGGTGCCGCCGGCCCTGACCCGCCCCGCCTTGACGCCTATCGTCGACGGGCTACCGGCCTCGACGCCGTTTGTCGGACCGGAGGCGCTGGAGCGTCGGCTCGGCCGACCGCTCGACGTCCGGTTGGGCGCGAACGAGAGCCTGTTCGGCCCATCCGCCCGCGTGATCGAGGCGATGCGCGCGGCCACCCTCGACATCCAGCTCTATGGCGATCCGGAGGCGTTCGAGCTGCGCAGCGCGCTGGCCCGCCATCATGGCCTGACGCTCGACCATCTGGTGCTCGGTTCCGGCATCGACGAGCTGCTGGGTGTGCTGGTGCGGGCGTATCTGCAGCCAGGACAGATCGCCGTGATGTCCCACGGCGCCTATCCGACCTTCGCCTATCAGGTCAACGGCCAGGGCGGCCGGATCGAGACCGTGCCCTACCGCGACGACCGGAACGATCTCGATGGCCTGGTCGAGACCGCAAGACGGGTCGGCGCCAAGCTGCTCTACCTGTCGAACCCAGACAATCCGAGCGGCAGCTACCTGCCGGCCGCGACGCAACTGGCCCTGCTCGGCCGGCTGCCGGCCGATTGCCTGCTGGTACTGGACGAGGCCTATGCCGAATTCGCGCCGGCCGATGCGATCCCGGACATCGCCGCCGCCGACCCGCGCGTGATCCGGCTGCGCACCTTTTCCAAGGCCCATGGCCTGGCCGGCATGCGCGTCGGCTACGCCTTCGGCGCGCCGGAGACGATCCGGCCGTTCGATCGCATCCGCAATCAGTTCGGCGTCGGCCGGATGGCGCAAGCGGCCGCATTAGCAGCGCTGGCCGACCAGGATCATGTCGCGAGCGTGGTCGCAGCGGTGGCTGCCGGCCGCGAAGAATATGCGGCGCTGGCCCGCGAGTTGGGCTGCACGCCTTTGCCGTCGGCAACCAATTTCGTGACGATCGACGTCGGCGGCAGCGCCTGCGCCAAGACCATCCTGGCGGCCCTGCTGGAACGCGAAGGCGTGTTCATCCGCATGCCGGGCGTGGCGCCGCTCGACCGCTGCATCCGCGTCACGGTCGGCCGGCCGCAGGAACGCGCCGTCTTCGCCGCCGCGTTCCGCCGGGTCCTTGCCGGTCTTTAACTGGCGACGCTATAGCCGCTGCCCATGATGAAATCGTCGCGCTGGCGCAGCCCCTCTTCCAGATCTTCGTGGATCGCGGCATAGAGGTCGCGGATCGACAGCATGCCGACGATGCGGCTGCCATCCATCACCGGCAGATGCCGGCAGCCGATGCGCCGCATGATGTCGAGCGCCATGGCCGGCGTTTCGTCGGGCGACACCACGGCCGGATCGGCGGTCATGATATCGGCGATAGTGGTCAGGTTCGGATCGCGCCCCTTGGCGACGACGCGGTGCGTCACGTCGCGTTCGGTGCAGATCCCGCGCAGCCGGCCGCCTTCGGCGACCAGCACCGCGCCGATATTGCGGTCGGCCATCGCCTTCGCGGCATCGCGCACGCTGAGGCTGGGGGCGACAATGGTCAGAACCTGGTTCTGAACGAGATCGGGAACGATTTTACGGCCCATCGGCATCCTCCCGCGCCCGGATCCGCACGCGGGTTCAAGCGCGCATCGGATGCGGCCTGGACCTTGCTGCCGGACGCCTGTTGTTCACCCTGAAGGGGCTTGCTCTTCTATTTCTTGGGCCACAGCGTGACAGGCAGGGCGGATGTGGTCAATTGCCGCATCTCGCGCCGCAGCACGGGTTCAGACGGCGCCGGCGGCGAGGAAGCAATCCCGCACCAGCTCGGCCGGCACGTCCCGGCGCTGGAAGCTGTCGCCGATGCCGCGCATCAGCACGAAGGCGATGCGGCCGTCCGCGACTTTCTTGTCGTGGGACATATGGGCGATCAGCGTGTCGGCCGGGAATGGCCCACCTGGCACCTGATCGATCCGGGTCTTGAGGCCGGTCGCCGCCAGATGGCGCTCGACGCGGGCGTAGTCGGCGTCGGTCACCAGACCCAGCCGGCGCGACAGATCGGCCGCCAGCATCAGGCCGACCGCGACCGCCTCGCCATGCAGCAGGTCCGGGCCATAGCCGGTCTCGGCTTCGAGCGCATGGCCGAAGGTATGGCCCAGATTGAGCAGCGCGCGGCGTCCGGCCTCGCGCTCATCCTCGGCCACGATTTCGGCCTTCATGCGGCAGCAATGGGCGACCGCCTCGCCCAGCGGGCCGGGGCCGCCGGCCAGAATATCGGCCGCATCACATTCCAGCCGGTCGAAGAAGCCGGCATCGCCCAGCAAGCCGTATTTCACCATCTCGCCATAGCCCGACAGCCATTCGCGGCGCGGCAAAGTGGCAAGTGCGTCGAGATCGGCCAGCACCAGGCGCGGCTGATGGAAGGATCCGACCAGATTCTTGCCGCGCCGGGCATTGACCCCGGTCTTGCCGCCGACCGAGCTGTCGATCTGGGCCAGCAGCGTCGTCGGGATCTGGACGAAATCCATGCCGCGCAGCAGGGTCGCCGCCGCGAAGCCGGTCAGGTCGCCGACCACGCCGCCGCCCAAGGCCACGAACGCGGTGCCGCGCTCCAGCCCCAAACCCAGCAGCCGTTCGGCCAGATCGGGAAAGCGATGCAGATCCTTGGCTTGCTCGCCCGGCGGGACCACGACCGTGTCGAATTGATACTCGGCGGCGGCGAGGCTGGCTTCGAGCGGCGCCAGATGGTGGCGCGCCACATTCTCGTCGGTCAGCACGATCAGGCGGCGCGGACCCAGCACCGGCCGGATCAGCGCGCCGGCGCGCGCGATCAGGCCGCCCTCGATCAGGATATCGTAGCTGCGGCCGGCGAGCGTGACCGGGACGAGACTCATCACGCGACCTCGTGAATGGCGGGCTGCGGGGGGGCCGGCGGGCGGTCGACGATGCCGTCGGGGCCGGTCCACAAGGCCAGTTGGGCCAGGACGCGCTCGACCATCGCCTCGGCCGGGGCGGCCAGGCTATCGACGGCCAGATCGGCCTCGGCATAGATCGGATGACGCGCGGCGATCAGGCGCTCCAGCACCTCGCGCGGATCGCCCTGGTTCAGCAACGGCCGGTGCCGGCGCTTGGCGACGCGGGCCAGCAGGACCTCGATGTCGGCGCGCAGCCAGATCGACAGGCTGCGCTCGCGCACCCGGGCGCGGGTCGCGGGATCCATGAAGGCGCCGCCGCCGGTCGCCAGCACATGGATCGGGCCGTCGAGCAGGCGCTGGATGACCCGGCGCTCGCCGGCGCGGAACGCGGCCTCGCCGTCGCGCGCGAAGATTTCGGCGACGGTCATGTTGGCGGCGGCTTCGATTTCGGCATCGGCGTCGGTAAAGGGCACGGCCAGACGCTGCGCGATGCGCTTGCCGATCGAGGTCTTGCCGGCGCCCATCAGGCCGACCAGCACCAGCGTACGGCCGAGCCGAAACGGCGGCTGCGGATTAAGCATCGTCCTCCTCTCCCCAACCGACCGAAAAAATGCCATGAAGTGGGATCATGACCCAGCGTAACATGGTCCGGTATGCCGGTTCTGTCGCGTTGCGGCAAGTCTGGTACCGCGTTCGCGCAAGACAAGATGGGTGCAATGGGTAAGGTATTTCTGGCTCTGGCCGTGTTGATCATCCTCGTCATCGTCGGGGGCGGCCTGTTTCTGGCCTATGCGCCCTCGACGGCGCCCGCGCAAAAGGTCGAAAAAGTTCTGCCGGATGCCCGCTTTCCCCGCTAGATCCCGCGCCGGCCGGACCGTCGCCGGCCTCGGGCTGGCGGCGGCGCTCGCCGTTTGGGCGATCGGACCCGCCCGCGCCCAGGTCGGTCCGCCGGTCCGGCTGGAGCCGCTGGGCAGCGCACCGACCGTCCCGCCGGCACAGCGCGCCCCGGCGTCCTCGGACATCACGGTCGACCAATTGCCGCCGCCCGGCGCCGACGGGTTGAGCGCGCTCGGCCCGAACGATCGCCCGCTGCCGACGGACCTGTGGCAGGGCACGACGCTGGCGACCGCCGAGGCGCTGATCCAGCGGATCAAGCCGTCGACATCGGCGGTCCTGCAGGACCTGGCCTATCGCCTGCTCGCCAGCCCGGCGACAGCGCCCGAGGCGGACCAGCCCGACGGCGGCGCGCTGCTGGCCACCCGTGCCGAGCGTCTGACCGCGCTCGGGCATCCCGACGCGGCGCTGGCCCTGGTGCAATCGGCCCCGTCGCCCGGCGAGGAGGTCAGCCGCGCCATCACCGACCTTGCCTTCCTGTCCGGCGACACCCGCACCGCCTGTGCCACCGCCCATGGCCGCGATCCGGCCTGGCAGAACGTCTATTGGGATCAGGCGACCGTCACCTGCCAGGCGCTCGACGGCCAAGCCGACGAAGCGCAGCTGGGCCTGGACATCCTGCGCGAGGCCAAGGTCAAGGACGACGGCTTTTCGGCCCTGGTGCTGAAGGCGGTCGGCATCGACACCAAGCTGCCCGACAGCCTGCCGGCGCCGCAGACCCTGAGTTTGGTGCTGTGGCAGAAGGTGGGCCAGCCACTGCCGAAGAAAGCGCTCGACGGCGCGCCGCCGGCGATCCAGCGCGCGGTGGCCCTGGGCTCGGGCTTCCCGCCGGACCAGCGCTTGGCCGCGGCCGAGCGGGCCGTCCTCTATGGCGCGATCGCACCCGAACGCCTGGCCGAAGCGTATCTGGCGACCGAGCTGACCGACGAAGACCGGCAGAGCCCGCTCAATCGGGCCAAGGCCGCCGGCGGCGCCCGCGGCCGGGCGATCCTGTTCCAGGCCGCGCACGACGCCGGTCAGCTGACGGCCAAGGCGACGTTCCTGCTGTCCTTCCTGGGCGACGGCAGATCCGAGCTGTTCCCGGCCCTCGTCCGCGCCGCCGGTCCGATGCTGGTTGAAGTGCCGGCGAGCGAGGATCTGAAATTCGCGGCCCCCGACTTCGCCCGCGCGCTCTACGCGCTGGACCAGCAGCATCAGGCCGGTGCCTGGTTCGAGATGCTCGGTTCCGACGCCCAGGTCGGGCTGGTGCCGCTGGCCCAGATCGCCGCCGGCGATGCCGCGCCGCCTTGGCCCACCGAGACCCTGGCCGACCTTGGCGGCGGCAAGCAGGACGCGGCCGCGACGCGCCGGGCAGCCGCGGCGGCCTTGCTGCTGACCGCCGAAGGCGTCGCCTTGCCCGATCAGATGCTGCTGTCGTTGGGCGACGCGGGTGCCGCCGGCCTGGGCGCACCGTCGGCGGGTCCGGCCGCCATGCTCGCCAGCAATGCGGCCACCGGCCGTCTGGGCGGCACATTGCTCGCCCTCTTCGCAGCCCTCGGCGACCAAAACCTCGGCGCCCAGCCGGTGCTGGCGGCCCAGGCCGTGGCCGCGCTGCGCCGGGTCGGCCTGCCCGACGAGGCGCGTCACCTGGCCATCGATATCGCCATCGCCGAGGGGCTCTAGCGCCATGGCCGGTCCCGGCCGGCCGAAGGCGCCGCCGATCGCGCTTCCGCCCCAGGGCGAGGCGTTTCTGGAAATGCTGGCGGCCGAGCGCGGCGCAGCAGCCCTGACGCTCGAGGCCTATCGGCGCGATCTGGCCGATTTCGACGGATTCCTGAAAGGCGGCTCGATCGCCAAGGCCGGCGCCGACGAGATCCGCGGCTATCTGCAGCGGCTCGACGCAACCGGCATGGCGCCGCGCACCGCCGCCCGGCGCCTGTCGGCGCTCCGGCAATTCTTCAAGTTCCTGCTGGTCGAAGGCTTGCGCGCCGACGATCCGACCTCGGTCATCGACGCGCCGCGCCAAGGCCGGCCGCTGCCGAAGATTCTGAGCGAGGGCGAGGTCACCCTGCTGATCGAGGCGGCGCGGCGCGACGAAAGCCCCGAGGGCCTGCGGCTGTCGGCGATGCTGGAGCTGCTCTATGCCAGCGGGCTGCGCGTGTCGGAACTGGTGGCCCTGCCGCTCGGCACGGTCGCCCGCGGCGAGCGCGCCGTCATCGTGCGCGGCAAGGGCGACAAGGAACGCATGGTGCCGCTGGGCGAACAGGCGTTGCAGGCGGTCCGCGACTACCTGACGGTCAGGCCGCTGTTCCTGGCCAAGGGCCAGGTCTCGCGCTGGCTGTTTCCGTCGCGCGCGGCCAGCGGCCACCTGACGCGCATGCGCTGCGGCCAGTTGCTGAAGGATCTGGCGGTCAAGGCCGGGGTCGATCCCGGCAAGCTGTCGCCGCACGTGCTGCGCCACGCGTTTGCGACCCATCTGCTGAGCCATGGCGCCGATCTGCGCAGCGTGCAGCAGATGCTGGGCCACGCGGACATCTCGACGACCCAGATCTATACCCATGTCGATGTCGAGCGGTTGACCACGCTGGTTACCACCCACCACCCGCTGGCCAAAAAACGCTAGTTGTTGAGGGTCCAACCGTGCTGCTGCATGCAGGGCGAATAGCCGTCGGGATTGTTCGTCTGCTGACAGGCCGCCGAATCCGCCTTGAACGCCGCATCGTCGGCGCCCGGCTTCTGCCATTTGTAGAGACCGCAGCCGCCGAGGCCGAGCACCGCCACGACGAGAAGCAGGCGCGGTTTGATCGTCATGCGGTTCGTCATCCTGCTCAGTTCCATTGTCCCTCGAACGTCGGCTGCGTGTGGATCGATCCTTCCTGATTAGGCAGGACGACGGCATGATGCAAGCCGCGATGATATCGGCCGGAAGCCGTCGACAAGGCGGCGCTCCCCGGCGATATCGGATTTTCCGAATTATAGTAATATTTCCATTCTCAATGATCCCGGCGCGAAGGAGCCTCCCATGAGCTTCACCCTGATCGAGCAAGCACCGGCCCGGCTCAATCGCAGCGAGCTCGCCGTGCCCGGCAGTTCGCCCCATCTGTTCGAGAAGGCCGCCAAGAGCGCCGCCGACATCATCTTCCTCGACCTGGAAGACGCGGTGGCGCCCGACGACAAGCCCAAGGCGCGCCAGAACATCATCCAGGCGCTGAACGACATCGACTGGGGCACCAAGATCCTGTCGGTCCGCATCAACGGGCTCGACACGCATTTCATGTATCGCGACGTGATCGACGTGGTCGAACAGGCCGGCCATCGGCTCGACCTGATCATGATCCCCAAGGTCGGCACCGCGTCGGACGTCTATGCCGTCGACATGCTGCTGACCCAGATCGAGCAGGCCAAGGGCTATCGCAAGAAGATCGGCCTGGAGCTGATCATCGAGACGGCGCTGGGCATGCAGAATGTCGAGGCGATTTCGGCCGCGTCCAAGCGCAACGAATCGCTGCATTTCGGCGTCGCCGACTATGCCGCCTCGACCCGGGCGCGCACGACCAACATCGGCGGTGCCAATCCGGCCTATGCGGTCCTGACCGACAAGGACGCGGCCGGCGAGCGCGCGATCCATTGGGGCGACATGTGGCACTACGCCGTCGCCCGCCTGGTCGTGGCCGCCCGCGCCAACGGCCTGCGTCCGGTCGACGGCCCGTTCGGCGATTTCTCGGACGCCGAGGGCTATAAGGCCGCGGCCTTCCGCTCCGCGGCACTCGGCTGCGAGGGCAAGTGGGCGATCCATCCGTCGCAGATCGCGCACGCCAACGCGGTGTTCAGCCCGTCAGACGCCGAGGTGCGGCAGGCCCATCGCATCCTGGAGGCGATGGCCGAGGCCCAGCGCGAGGGCCGGGGCGCGGTGGCGCTCGAAGGCCGCCTGATCGATATCGCGTCGATCCGCCAGGCCGAGGTCCTGGTCAAGAAGACGGCTCAGATCGCCGGCAACTAGCGCATCCGGCATAGCGGCCCCATACCGGATGGTGGGGCCGCCATGCTGCATCGCGATTGGCGGACGCGCTTAGTCGTGCTAACGAAGCCGCCATGCAAAATTTCCTCGAATTCGAGCGACCGATCGCGGAGCTCGAGAGCAAGATCGAAGAGCTGCGTCACCTTCCGACCGCTCCGGATATCAACATCACCGACGAGGTCGCCATCCTCGAGGCGAAGGCCTCGCGGCTGCTGAAGCAGACCTACGCCAAGCTGACCGCCTGGCAGAAGGTCCAGGTCGCGCGCCATCCCAACCGGCCGCATTTCCTGGACTATGCCGACGCTTTATTCACCGACTTCACGCCGCTGGCCGGCGACCGGTCCTTCGCCGAGGACCGTGCCATCGTCGGTGGCCTCGCCCGCTTCCGCGGCCGCTCGGTCGTGGTCATGGGCACCGAGAAGGGCAGCGAAGTCGAAAGCCGCGTGCGCCATAATTTCGGCATGGCCCGCCCGGAAGGCTATCGCAAGGCGGTTCGCCTGTTCGAACTGGCCGAGCGGTTTCGCCTGCCGGTCATCACCCTGGTCGATACCGCCGGCGCCTGGCCCGGCATCGATGCCGAGGCGCGCGGCCAGGCCGAGGCGATCGCCCGCTCGATCGAGGCCTCGCTCAAGCTGACCGTGCCGCTGGTCGCCACGATCATCGGCGAGGGCGGCTCGGGCGGCGCCGTGGCGCTGGCCACGGGCAATACCGTGCTGATGCTGGAGCATTCGATCTATTCGGTCATCTCGCCCGAAGGCTGCGCCTCGATCCTATGGCGCAGCGGCGACCAGGCCGCCGTCGCGGCCGAGGCGCTGCGGCTGACCGCCCAGGATCTGCTGAAGCTCGGCGTGATCGACCGGATCGTGCCGGAGCCGGTCGGCGGCGCCCACCGCGAGCGCGCCGCCGCCATCGCCGTGCTGGGCGACGCACTGCAGGAAACCTTAAAGCCCCTGCTCGACATGGCGCCGGCGGAGCTGAAGCTGCAGCGGCGGCAGAAATTCCTGGCGATGGGGGCTCACGGGCTCTGATCCGCACCGACAAAGGATCTTAGCTGAGGGGTTTTCGGCGCCGACAGAATGTCCTGCGACGGCCCGCTTTCCCAGATCTTGCCTTGATGCATGAAGACCGTCAGGTCGGCGACCTTGCGCGCGAAATTCATTTCATGGGTGACGAGGACCATCGTCATGCCATCGCGAGCCAACTGCTCCATCACGGCCAGCACTTCGCCGGTCAGCTCCGGATCGAGCGCGGAGGTCACCTCGTCGAACAGCATGAGCCGCGGCTGCATGGCGAGCGAGCGCGCGATCGCCACCCGCTGCTGCTGGCCGCCCGACAGATTGTCGGGATAGGCATCGAACTTCTCGGCCAACCCGACCTGGGTCAGCACCTTTTCCGCCAGCGCCTTCGCCTCGGCCGTCTTCATGCCCCTGGTGAGGCGCGGCGACAGCATGATGTTCTGCGCCACGGTCAGATGCGGGAACAGGTTGTAGCTCTGGAACACGATGCCGACATCCTTGCGCAGCTCGCGCAGATGCCTGTCGTCGCGATCGACCACATGCCCGGCGACCTCGATGCGCCCCGACTGGAACGGCTCCAGCCCGTTCATGCAGCGCAGCAGCGTGGATTTGCCCGAGCCGCTGCGCCCGATCAAGGCCACGACCTGGCCTCGTTCGACGGTGAGGGAGACGCCCTTCAGGACCTCGACGGCACCGAAGCTCTTGTGCACGTTCTCAATGAGGACGACCGACATGCAGCACCCTTTCAAGGCGTCGGCTCAGCCGCGACAGCGGAAAGCAGATCAGGAAATAGACCAGCGCCACGACGCCGAAGATCTTGAACGGTTGGAACGTGGCGTTGTTGACGAGCTGTCCGGCCCGGGACAATTCGACGAAGCCCACGACCGAGACGATCGAGGTGTTCTTCACCAGCTGGACCAGGAACCCCACGGTCGGCGGCAGCGAGAGGCGCAGCGCCTGCGGAACGATGACGTAGCGATATTGCTGCGCCCGGGTGAGTGCCAGCGAGGCCGAGGCCTCCCATTGCTGGAACGGCACGGCCTCGATCGAGCCACGCCAGATTTCGGCGAGATAGGCGCTGACATAGATGCCGAGCGACACGGATGCCGCCAGCAGCGGCGGCAGCTCGAAGCCCGCGAGCGACAGTCCATAATAGGACAGGAACAGCACCATCAGCACCGGGACGGATTGGATCCCCTGGATGTAGATCGTGGCGAGCCAGCGCACCGCCGGGTTCCGGGCGAGCCGAAGCAGGGCGGTCACCCCACCCAGGATGCCGCCGCCGAGAAAGGCGATCAGCGTCAAGAGAAGGGTCCAGCGCACCGAACCGACCAGAAACAGCGCTTCCGGCCAGCCGAACGACGTGATCATGACGCCGCTCCCGTCGTGCGCACCCGGGCCAGGCCCGAGACGCGCGGAAAGGCCAGGCGGCCGACGATGCCGAGCAGGGCTTTGAGCGCCAAGGCCAGCGCCAGATAGAGCAATGTGGCGACGATATAGCTTTCGAAGCTGCGGAACGTCCGCTGCTCGACGATCGCGGTGGCGCCGGACAGCTCCTGCGCCGACACGAACGAGCAGACGCTGGAGGCCAGCATCATCAGCACGAACTGGCTCGACAGCGCCGGCCAGACCTTGGCGACGGCCGGGATCAGAACGACATGCTGCAGCACCTGCCGCTTGGTCAAGGCAAGCGACAGGCCGGCCTCGCGCTGGGATTTATGGGTCGAATCCACGCCGGCACGGATGATCTCGGCCGAATAAGCCGCCAGATTGAGCGTCATGGCGAGCAAGGCCGCCTCGGCCGCGCTCAAGCGCAAGCCGAGCCCCGACAGCCCGAAGAAAATCAGGAACAGCTGGACCAGGAACGGCGTGTTCCGCATCAGCTCGACATAGGTTTCGACGCACAGGCCGATGGCCCACCCGCCGAGCTGGCGGGCCGCGGTCAGGAGAACCGCCAGCGCCGAGCCCAGCACGATCGCGCCCAGCGAAAGCCAGACGGTCAGCAGCAAGCCGTCGAGAATGAGAGGCCATTCCGCGAAGATCGGTTCGAACTGGAACTGAAAGCCCATCGGCCAACTCCCAAAAGGGGGGGCGCGCCGTCCGAAGACGGCGTGCCGGGTCGAGAGCGATCAGAACGTCGGCAGGTTGGGCAAGGGCGAGCCGACCCACTTCAGGCTGATGTCGTTCAGCTCGCCGTTGAGCTTCATCAGATAGATGACGTTGTTGAGCCATTGATGCAGCTCGAACGCATCGCTTTTCATCGTCATCGAGTTCGGCTGGGTCGAGAACACGAACTTCTGTTCCATCTCGGTATCGCCGCGCGCCTTGATCGCGGCGTTCGACTGCGCGTCCGGGCTGGCCACGGCCTCGACCTGGCCCGAGAACAGCGCCTGCATGGTCGTCGCATCATCCTCGAAACGCGAGATGGTGAGGTTCAGCTCCTTCTCGCGCTTGACCAGCTCGCCTTCGACACTGGAGCCGCGGTTGACGCCGACGCGCTTGTCCTTGAGGTCGGCCCAGGTCTTGATCGGATCGGATTTCTTCGCCCAGATGCCGACCTGAAACGCACTGTAGGGAATGCTGAACATCACCGCCTTCGCCCGTTCAGCGGTCGGCGCCAGCGTGGCGATCAGGAAGTCGGCCTTGCCGGCTTCGAGCGCCGGAATGCGGGCCGGCGGCGTCAGCGGCACCAGCTCGACCGGCACACCCAGATACTTGCCGACCAGGGTGGCGACGTCCGCGTCATAGCCCACGGGCTGACCCTGGGCATCGATCGAGCCATAGGGGGGAGCCCCGACCAGCACGCCGATGCGGACCTTGCCGCGCTTGACGATGTCGTTCACCGTCTGGGCCGAGGCGCCGGCGGTGGCCATGGCCAGCCCGGCGACGGCCGCCAGAACGAATGCCGTCGATCGCAATGCTTTCGTCGCCTTCATTGTCGTCCTCCCTGGGCCGGATCGTCCCGGCGTTTGTCATGAAAGTCGCCTTCTGGCGATCTTTGGGTCGTTCCGGGTAACGTCAGGTCGGGTTGGCGGCGCGCACGACGTTGCTGCACGGCGCGCCCGCCAGGTAGCGCCGGATGTTGTCGGCGATGGTGCGCTGCCGCCGGGCGATCGTGCCGTTGGTCCAGCCCGACATGTGCGGGGTCATCAGCAGATTGGACAGCGCGGCGAACGGCAGGTCGGCCGGCTGCGGATTGGGATCGGACGCCGTCGGATAGCGGTACCAGGTATCGATCATCGCGCCGGCAATCCGTCGGGTCTGCAAGGCATCGTAAAGGGCCCGTTCGTCGATGGTGGCGCCGCGTCCGACGTTGACGATCACGGCACCGGGCTTCATGGCGGCGAAGGCGGAAGCCCCGACGATCCCGGTCGTCTCCGGTGTCAGCGGGACGGAGACGACGAACGCATCCGCAGCCGCCCAGAATGCCGGCAGCTGATCCAGCGTATAGGCCTCGTCCACGAGGGCCGACGGCGTCACGGGGCTGCGGTTCGCGACATGGACATTCATCTCGAACGCCTTGGCGCGCGCCGCGATCGCCTTGCCGATATGGCCGAACCCCAGCAACCCGATCGTCGAGCCCGCGATCTCGCCATGGACGCGGTCCGGCGCGCCGGCCCAGTAGGCCCAGTCGCCCTGCCGGAGCCGCCGGTCGGCATCGTCCAGCGGAATGCACCGTCGCAGCAGCGCCAACAGGACATATTCCGCGATGGCCTGCTCATGGCCGAAACAATTGCAGACGATGGCCGCGCCCGGCAACGCATCGAGATCGACGGCGTCGTAGCCGGCGCCCGGGACATGAAACAGCTTGAGCCGTTCCGGGCGCGGCAGGGCGGCGCTGAACTTGGTACCGACGATGACATCGGCCGATGCATAGACCGCGCGATCGTCCGCTCCTTCCAGTCCGTCCGGGAGAACGATGGTCTCGGCGCCGCCGACCAGTTCGGCGAAGCCCGCACTGAACGACGCCGCGTTCGCCCCGTGAAAAACGATCCGCATGATGGTCCTTTCAGCGCGCCTTGATGGGTTCGATGCTGCAATCCAGCAGCGACGGATCGATTTCGCGTTCCATGACGTCGAACATGCTGTCGACGAAGGCGATGAGCTTGTCCGAAGCGTCGATGGCGCGGTCGATATGGCGGTTCGCCACCGCTTCGATCACGGCCAGATGGCAGTCGATCGTGGTCTGAAGGCTCACAGCCCCCTTGATCTGGGCATAATGGATCCAGCCGATCCGGCGCGACATCGTGTGGAGCGGGCGCAGCGCATGCTCCAGGAACGGTTCGCCGGCGACCGCGAGGATCAGCCGGTCGATCCGTCGATCGAACAGGTTGAACTCGTCGATGTCCATGACATCCCGGCGCTCCCGCAGGGTGCGCTGAAGATGCAGCATCTGGTTCCGGTGGGACGAGCCCGATCGTTCCGCCGCCAACCGGATCACGAACCGCTCCAGATCGGCCCGGAGCGCCAGCAGAACCCGCTCGCGCGCCAGATCGATCGGGGCGATCTGCAGGCCATGGCGCGGGCGAATGAGGATGAGCGTGTCGGCGGCGAAGCGCGCCACGGCCTGATGCACCGGCGTCCGGCCCAGGCCGATCAGGTCTTGGAGATCCTGCAGGGACAGCACCCGTCCCGGCTTCAGGGCGCAGGTGACGATCAGGCTTTCGATCCGATCGTAGGCGAGTTCGAATTGGTTCGTGCGGTTTTGGCGGGGCTGAGTGGTTTCCGCATCACCGGCCGGTACGCTTCTCAGCTTGCGCACAATTCGTTTGTCTTCGCTCACGGCGCGCCCTCCCGGCCGACATTTGTCTCGTCGGTCTCTGGAATGGATGGTAAACATATTGTGAAATATTACAACAATGTCTTCTACGACCTGGACCGGCCATGGATCGTGGAGGTGCTCTGAAACCTCGCGGGTTCGAGAGCACCTCCTTCGTGATCAATCGTGTTCGTACCCGTACACTTCCGGCAGGATGAAGATCGCCGCCAGCAGCCCGATCAGTGGGAAGATCGCAACGAAAAGCGTGGCATTGGCCTGACCGATCGCGGCGAACAGCGACGGGAACAGGAAGATTGCCAGAAAGGACGGCAGCTTCACGAACATGTAGGCGAAGCCGCTGGCCGTCCCGCGATATTCCGGCTTGGCGACCACCGTCGGGATCGTCATGCAGTTCGACGCGTCCCAATAATGGCCCCACAGCATGGCGGCCGCGGCGAACGGCAGGACCATGGTCTGGCCGGTATAGAGTGCGCCGGCGGCGACCAGCAGCGACACCAGCACGATGGCGAAGCCCGCGATACTGATGCCGCGCTGACCGATCTTCGGCGTGAGCAGCGGCCCGACCCAGCCGGCAATGGCCGCGATGCAGAACAGCGCCATGGTGACCAGATCCGTGCCCAGCACGGACGACACGCCGACCATGACGAACAGCACCGGCAGATAGAAGGCGAAGGTCGAAAATTCGCTGCCCTGGGCGAAGCAGGCGATCCAGCCGTAGAGCGTGGCGCGCCAGCGGATCGGATCCTTGCGGATGTCCGCCAGAAAGGCCGAGGGACGCGGCTTCGGCACGATCGCATCCTCGTCCGGCAGCATGTCGAGATTGTCGCCGAACATCTGCATCGAGACCTGCTTTGCCTCGCGGAAACGGCCGTGGCGGATTAGCCAGACTGCCGTTTCCGGCAGATCATGGCGCATCAGCAGGATGACGAGCGCCGGCAGCGCGCCCAGGCCGAGCGTCACCCGCCAGACCAGTTCATGGTCGAGATTGGCGACCAGGAACACGGCGATCACGGCCAGCGTCATCACTTCGCCGATGGCGAACATGAACTGCCAGCGGTTGCCCATGACCTCGCGCTTGCCTTTGGGCATCGACTCCATGATGTAGGTGTAGCCGTTGGAAATGTCGCTGCCGAGCGGGATGCCGAGCGCGAAGCGGACCACCACCAGCCATTCGACGCTGGTCACGAACGCCTGCACCAGGGCCAGGACGATAAACAGGGCCATCGTCGCCAGGAACATCACGCGGCGTCCGATCTTGTCGGAGAGCCAGCCGCCCAGCATGGCGCCGAACAGGGCGCCGCCTTGGGTGCCCGCCGCGGCCAGCCCCAGCAGCAACGGGTCGGGATGGAACTGGTCCTTGATGAAGACGAGCACGAAGGCGATCGAATACAGGTCCCAGGCCTCCACCAGGATGGAGGACATCATGAGCCATCCGACGCGATTGCCCTTCGGATTGTATTTGCTGACCAGATGCCGGACGGCACTGTTCATGGCCGTTTGTTGCGATTCCGCGATCGACACTGACTTTCCTCCCCCGAGCGTTGATTTCGCGATTTTCTATAAGGCAGTCTTCAGTAGCCGGCCAGTCGCGGCAACGTGGTCGTGATCTGCGGCACGAGCGCGATCAGGATGAGGCAGGCGAGCAAAAGGCCCAAATACTTCATGATCGGCCAGACCGTCTCCTCGAGCTTGACGCCGCCGATCAGGCACGAACCGTAGAGCCCGAGGCCGAGCGGCGGCGCGAACAGGCCGATGCCCATGCCGATGACCAATACCACACCGTAATGCAGCGGATCGATGCCGAGCTGGCGCGCGACCGGCATCAGCAGCGGGCCGAAGATGATCAGCGCCGCCGCCCCTTCCAGCACGGAGCCCATGACGATCAGGATCGCGATCGACAGCAGCAGGAACAGCCAGCTGCCGTGGGTCGCCGACAGCGACACCAGCAATTCCGCGATGGCATGCGGGATCTGCTGCAGGGTCAGCACATAGGCGAGGCTCTGCGCCGTGGCCACGATGAACAGCACCATGCCCGATCGCACCGCCGCGTGCCGCAGCACCGTGCCGAGCCCGCGCCAGCTCGTCTCGCGGAAGGCGAGCGCGCCGATCACGACGGCATAGACTACCGCGAAGGCCGAGATCTCGGTCGCGGTCGCGAAACCGGAGCGATAGCCGCCGAAGATCAGCGCGATCAGTCCGAACGCGGCGAGGCCGCTGGTCCACAGGCCCCGGGCGTCGCCGGCCCCGTCGCCCAGGATCACCGGCGTGGTCGTCCGGCTGCCGAGCAGGATCACCAGGGCGATGAGGGCCAGCGCCATCAGCGCCGAGGGCAGCAGCCCGGCCATGAACAGCCCGCCGATCGACAGGTTGGTCACGAAGCCCAGGATGATGAGGTTGACGCAGGGCGGAATGGTTTCCGCCATCACCGCCGAGGCCGCCAGCAGGGCCACGGCGTCGCCCGGTTTCTGTCCGGACTTGCGGGCGGCCGGCACCAGCACCGAGCCGACGGCGGCGACGTCGGCCATCTTGGAGCCGGAGATGCCGGAGAACACGACCATGCTCAGCACCATCACCACGTCCAAGCCGCCCCGCAGGCGACCGACGCCGCGCTGCAGCAGCGCGATCAGGCGCACGGACATGCCGTTCGCTTCCATCAGATATCCCACGAGGATGAAGAACGGCACGGCCAGCAGCACGAAATTGTCGATGCCGCGGGCCATCTGCTGGGCAAAGATCTCGCCCGGCAGGATATCGCCCATCCAGATGAACACGAGCGTGGCGAGCGCCAGCACGAACGCAATCGGCATGCCGGCGACCAGCGACGCGAGGAACGCCGCCCCCATCAGCCATGGCATGGGCGGCAGGCTATCAGGCGCGGCGGCGCTCCAGCCCCAGAAGATCGCCGCGACGGTGGCGACGATTGCCGCCGCCGCCAGCACATGAGCCGGCCGATGCTGCAGCAGGCGATCCAGCGCGAAAACGGCAAAGGCCGCGCCGGCGAGACAGAGCGGACCGAAAAACACCTCCTGCGGGATGCCGGCACCGACCGTTTGCCCCGCCGTGTCGGCCAGCAATTGCCAGGCGTTCCAAGTCAGGGCGCCGGTCACGACCAGAATGACCAGGTCGACCACCGCGTCGATCCGGATGCGGTGATCCGGGCGAAGCCGATCGACGAAGAAGGTCACGCCCGCATTCTCGCCGCGCGCAAGTGCTGCCGCCGCGCCAAGGAAGCTGACGGCGAGCAGCAACGTCCGCGCGACGTCGTCGCTCCAGACCATGGACGCGTCGAACAGATAGCGTGAGAGGACGGAGACGACGACCACGGCCAGATCGGCCACGAGCAGCAGCGCCGCCGCGACCTCCACCGCCCAGAGCAGGGCTGCAACCAAACGCCGCCACGCGACGCTTGCCACCGGGCGGGCCACCAGCTCAAGCCTTCTCGGTGGCGCGGATCGCATCGATCATCGGCTTGGCGCCAGGGGTGGATCCGGCGAACCTGTCCCACAGCGGCAGGACCCGGTCGCGGAAGGCTGCACGATCGCATTCATGGACCGTGACACCCTTGCCCTTCAGCTCGGTCACCGCCTCGTCTTCGACCGTGGCAGCCCGATTGAACCAATCGTCGGTCGCCTCCTGGACCGCGCGCAGCAGCCCGTCGCGCTGGTCGGCCGGCAGGCGCTTCAGCGTGCGGTCGCTGACGAAGGCGCCGAACGGCGTGTGGATATGGCGGGTATAGGTGAAGATCTTGGCGGTCTCGTAGAACTTCGCCGCGAGAATGGTCGGCGCGTCATGCTCCATGCCGTCGATCACGCCCGCCTGCAGGCCGGTATAGATCTCGCCGAATGCCATGGGTGTGGCCGCCGCCCCCATCAGGCGCACGGTCTCGGTCACCATCGGGCTCGGCAGGCAGCGGATCTTGTGCCCCGCCAGATCGGACGGACTGTTGAAGGCGAATTTGGTGATGAAATTGCGCGCGCCGATGTTGCGGCCCCAGGCGGGGAAATGCACGCCCGCCTTCTCGACCAGCAACTGCTGCAGCCCGGCGCCGGCGGGCGTGGCGGTAGCGCGCAGCAGATGATCGTAGTCCTGGAACAGGAATCCCAGATCGAACACGCCGAACTCCGGCACCAGGTTGGTCCAGATCGAGGCGCCGACCAGCATGAGGTCGACCACGCCCAGCTTGACCTGGTTGGCGACATCCGCCTCCTGGCCCAGCTGATTGTCCGGGAAGAATTGCGTGGTGACGGCCCCGCCGGTCGCCGCCTGCAGCCGCGGCGTGAACAAGTCATACCAAATGCGCGCGGTCGAGAATTGGGGATCGTTGGGATAGGAGGTGGAGATCCTCAGCGCCGTCGCGGCCTTGGCGCGGCCGATGAGGGCGGGGGCGGCCAGAGCGACGGCGGAGGCGCCGACGAAGGCCCGGCGTGTCAGTGTCCCTGTCATTTGTTCTTCTTTCTTGTTTCTTGTTGCTGTGGTCTCAGAGCACGGCGAGCATCCCACCATCGACATAGACGATCTGGCCGTTGACGTAGTCGGATGCGGCGGAGGCCAGGAACACGGCGGTTCCGATCAATTCGTCCGGCTTGCCCCAGCGCTTGGCCGGCGTCCGCCCGACGACCCAGGCATTGAACGCCGGATCATCGACCAGCGTCTGGTTCATGTCGGTCAGCATGTAGCCGGGACCGATCGCGTTGGCCTGGATGCCGTGGGCGGCCCATTCGGCGGTCATGGCGCGGGTCAGCATCTTGATGCCGCCCTTGGCGACCGTGTAGGGCGCGACCGTCGCGCGGGCGAGATCGCTGGTCAGCGATCCGATGTTGATGATCTTGCCATGGCCGCGCGGGATCATCCGCTTCGCGGCTTCCCGCCCGATGACGAAGGCGCTGGTGAGGTTGGTCTCGATCACCCGGCGCCAATCGGCCGTGTCCAGCTCGATCATCGGACGGCGGAACTGGATGCCGGCATTGTTGACCAGAATGTCGATCGCGACGCCCGCGGCATCGAGCACCGCGAAGGCGGCCAGGATCTCCGCCTCGTTCGTCACGTCGAACCGGGCTTCGTGCACGCTGTATCCGGCCGCGCGCATTTCGGCGGCGGCCTTGGTCAGGCGATCCCCATCGGCGCCGTTCAGCACGACGGCGGCGCCGGCCTCGGCCAGGCCCTCGGCCATGGCGCGGCCGAGACCGCGGGACGAACCGGTGACGAGCGCGGTCTGGCCGGCGAGATCGAACAAGTGCCCCTTCATCACGCAGCCTCCGACCGGCGGACGATCAGGTCGGACCGTTCGAACACGGCCGGCAGCAGATCGGTGCCCAGACCCGGCCCGTCCATCGGCAGCACGTAACCGTTCTCGATCACCGGCAGCACCGTGACCAGTTCCTTGTACCAGCCGGTATAGAACGCGCGCACGCTCTCCTGGATCAGGGTGTTGGGCTGGCTGAACGAGGCGTGGATGCCGGCGATGAAGCCGACCGGCCCGATGCAATCATGGGGGGCGAACGGGCGATGGTAGGTATCGGCCATGGCGGCGATCTTGCGCCCCTCGGTCAGGCCGCCGGTCCAACACAGGTCGGCCATCACCACATGGATGGCGTCGCGGTCCAGCATGTCCTTGTAGGGGAAGCGGCTGCCCAGCGTCTCGCTGGCGCAGGTCCACACGCTGGTCGAGCGGGCATATTCCGCCAGCGCCTGGGGCGAGTTCATCCGGATCGGGTCTTCGTACCAGGTCGGGCTATATTGCTCGAGGATCCTCGCCAGCTTCTTCGCCATCGGCAGGTTCCACAGCGAGTGGAACTCGACCATGATCTCGATCTTGTCGCCGACCGCCTTGCGGATCTTCTCGAACGGCTCCAGCGCCGCCTTCAGCTGGGTCGGCGTGATCGACATGCCGTCGTTTTCCATCGCCGCCGGATCGAACGGCCAGATCTTCATGGCGGTGATGCCGGATTCGAGCAGGCTTTCCGCGACCGCGTCCGCCCGGGTCATGAAGCCGTTCAGGTCCTCATACGGACCGGCAACCTCGCTCTGATTCCAGTTGGAGACCGGCTTGATGTTGGTCGAGCGCACATAGCCGTAGCCGGCGCAGGTGTTGTAGACGCGCTGCTTGGGCCGGCACAGCCCCCCCAGCATCTGGTGCACCGGCTGGTCGCAGACCTTGCCGAACAGATCCCACAGGGCGATATCGACCGCCGAGGCCGCGCGATATTCCGCCCCGGTGCTGGACTGCGCCATCGGCAGGTTCAGCATGTCGCGATGGATCGCCTCGATATGCAGCGGATTGCGGCCGAGCAGGCGCCCGGCAAGCGTATCGTGGATATGGGCCTCGACGGCGCCGGCGCCGTAGAAGGTCTCGCCCAGCCCGATCAGGCCGCTGTCGGTGTGGACCCGGACCCAGATGACGTTGGCGAACTCAACGGTCCGCAACGTCTCGATCGATACTATCTTCACCGGGCCCCTCCCTCTTGCTCGTTGACCGCGCGATCGTTGCATCTCGACCGTCGCAGGCCGCAACACGCTAATCCCTGTCGTGAAATATCACAATATGTTATTCGTCGCCACGTTCGGACGACGCACGGAACGCTCGGCAAAACGATCAAATCGCTGTTTGCCTTTCCTCCGGACCCTGCCATCGTACCGCAACCCGGTTTCCTGCGCCTGTCCGCTCAGGCACATGGATTGCTAGGCTCTAACCGATCGTCACGGGGAGGAAGCCACGCACCATGAAACGTCGCTCGTTCTTGACTTCCGCCGCCGCTGTCGGCGCCACCTTGGCCGCGCCAAGGCTAAGTCTTGCGCAGAACCTCCGGGTGCTGAAGTTCGTGCCCCAGGCCAATCTCTCCTCGATGGATGCGGTCGCCGGCACCCAGTATGTGGTGCGCAACGCCGCGATGATGGTGTGGGACACGCTCTACGGCGTGGACAGCACGATCACGCCCAAGCCGCAGATGTGCGAGGGGCACGAGGTCAACGCCGATTTCACCGTCTGGACCTTCAAGCTGCGCGACGGCCTGAAATGGCATGACGGCGAGAAGGTCACCACGCGCGACGTCCTCGCCAGCCTCAAGCGCTGGATGGTGCGCGACACCATGGGCCAGCGCATCAGCGCCTCGCTCGACGCGCTGGAAGCGCTCGACGACCGCTCGTTCCGCTTCCGCCTGAACAAGCCGTTCTCCAAGATGCTGTTCGCGCTCGGCAAATCCAACGCGCCGATGTGCCTGATCATGCCCGAGCGCATCGCCCAGACCGACCCGTTCCAGCTCATCAAGGAATATGTCGGCTCCGGCCCGATGAAGTTCAAAGCCGACGAATGGGTGCCGGGTGCCCGTGCGGTGTTCGAGCGCTTCGACGGCTATTCCGTGCGCCAGGAGCCGTCGTCCTGGAGCGCCGGCGCCAAGAAGATGAACTTCGACCGCATCGAATGGATCATCCTGCCCGACAGCGCCACCGCGAGCGCGGCGCTGCAGAACGGCGAGGTCGATTGGTGGGAGAACCCGATCGCCGACGTGGTGCCGCTGCTGAAGCGCAACAGCAACATCAAGGTCGACATCGGCGATCCGCTGGGCAATATCGGCAGTTTCCGGATGAACCATCTGAACCCGCCGTTCGACAAGGTCGGCGTGCGGCGCGCGGTGATGATGGCGTTGTCGCAGACCGACTACATGCAGGCCGTGGCGGGCGACGACGAGGCACTGTGGAAAGTATGCCCGAGCTTCTTCCCCCCCGGCACCTCGCTCTATACCGAGGCGGGCGGCGAGTTGCTGAAGGGGCCGCGCGACATCGAAGGCGCCAAGCGCGCGCTCAAGGAGGCCGGCTATAACGGCGAGCGCATCGAGCTGCTGGTCCCGGTCGATGTGCCGATCACCAAGGCGGAGGGCGACGTCACTGCCGACCTGCTGAAGAAGATCGGCATGGATGTGAATTATGTCGCGGCCGACTGGGGCACCGTCGGCACGCGCCGCGCCAAGAAGGATCCGGTCGACAAGGGCGGCTGGAACATCTTCCACACCTGGCATGCCGGCGCCGACTGCATCAACCCGGCGCCCTATACCGCCCTCGACGCCAGCGGCGACACCGCCTGGTTCGGCTGGCCGAAATCCGACAAGGTCCAGCAGGGCATCGCCGACTGGTATGCGGCACCCGACCTGGCGGCCGAAAAGGCCGCGGCGGTCGAGATCAACCGGGCCTCGTTCGAGAATGTCACCTACATCCCGACCGGGTTCTTCCTGCAATATACCGCCTGGCGCAAGAACGTCTCAGGCATCGTCAAGGCACCGTTCCCGGTGTTCTGGGGCGTTGAAAAGACTTAAGCGGCCATGCTCGCCTATATCCTGCGCCGGATCCTGGCCACCATCCCCGTCATGGCGGTGGTGGCCCTGTTCGTGTTCTCGCTGCTGTATCTGGCGCCCGGCGATCCGGCGGCGATCATCGCCGGGGACCAGGCTTCGCCGGCCGACATCGAGCATATCCGCGTCGCCCTCGGTCTCGACCGGCCGTTCCTGGTCCGGTTCGGGTCCTGGCTATGGGATGTGCTGCGCGGCGATCTCGGTACCTCGATCTTCACCAACATGCCGGTGACCACGATGATCGGCCAGCGGATCCAGCCGACCTTCTCGCTGATGCTGATCACGCTGGTGCTGTCGCTGGTCACCGCCATTCCGCTGGGCGTGGTCGCGGCCTGGAAGCAGGGCTCGGCGATCGACCGTTTCGCCATGATCATCTCGACCGCGGGATTCTCCGTGCCGGTCTATGTCATCGGCTACGTGCTGGCCTATGTCTTCGCCCTCGACGGGTTCGAGCTCGGCATCGGCTTCTTCCCGGTGCAGGGCTATACCCCGATCCAGGACGGCCTCCGGCCCTGGTTCATGAACCTGCTGCTGCCTTCGATCGCGCTCGGCATGGTCTATATGGCGCTGATCGCCCGCATCACGCGCGCCACCATGCTGGAAGTGCTGAGCCAGGAATATGTGCGCACGGCGCGGGCCAAGGGCGCCGGCCAGGGCTCGATCCTGTTCGTGCATGCGCTGAAGAATGCCGCGGTGCCGATCGTCACCGTCGTGGGCATCGGCTTCGCCAGCCTGATCGGCGGCGCCGTGGTGACCGAGAGCGTATTCGCCATTCCCGGCCTCGGCCGCCTGACCGTCGATGCCATCACCCGGCGCGACTATCCGATCATCCAGGGCATCGTGCTGATGTTCAGCTTCGTCTATGTGCTGGTCAACCTCGGCGTCGACCTGCTCTACACGCTGTTCGATCCGAGGATCCGCTATTGAGCCTGCCGCTCGATCCCGCGTATCTGGCGGCGCCTGCGCTGCCGGACGTGCTGCCGCCACGCAAGGCGCGCGGGCGGATCCTGCTGTTCATCTACCGCCACCCGGCCATCTTCTGGGGCGGGTTCCTGCTGAGCCTGATCGTGCTGATGGCGGTGTTCGCACCCTATCTGTTCACGGTCGATCCCACGGCCTTGGCCCCTGCCAAACGCACGCGCGCGCCTTCGGCGCTCTATTGGTTCGGCACGGATATGCTGGGACGCGACATCTATTCCCGCGTCGTCTATGGCGCCCGGGTCTCGCTGCTGGTGGGATTCACGGTCGCGCTGGTCTCGTCGGTGATCGGCATGGCGATCGGCTTGGCCGCCGGCTTCATCCGTCCGATCGATTCGGTGATGATGCGGGTGATGGACGGGCTGATGTCGATCCCGTCCATCCTGCTCGCCATCGCCTTCATGGCCCTGCTCGGCGCGTCGGTGCCGAACGTCGTGATCACGGTGTCGATCGCGGAGATCCCGCGGGTCTCCCGATTGGTGCGCGGCGTTGTCCTATCCTTGCGCGAACAGGCCTATGTTGAGGCAGCGACTGCCTCCGGAACCGGCATTCTCAAAATCATCTGGCGCCATATCCTGCCCAACACGCTGGCGCCGATCATCGTGCAGGCGACCTTCGTCTGCGCGTCGGCGATGCTGACCGAGGCGACCTTGTCCTTCATCGGCGCCGGCACGCCGCCCGACATCCCGTCCTGGGGCAACATCATGGCCGAGGGCCGCACGCTCTGGCAGGTCAAGCCCTTCATCGTGTTCTTTCCGGCGATGTTCCTGTCGATCACGGTGCTGGCGGTCAACCTGCTGGGCGACGGGCTGCGCGATGCGCTCGACCCGCGCCTGGCCAAGCGGATCTGACCGATGGCCGCTCCCGCCCTGCTCTCGGTCGAAAATCTGCAGACCCATTTCGGCATGATCGACGGCGTGGTGCGCGCAGTCGAAGGCCTGTCCTTCACTATCCATGCCGGCGAGACGGTGGCCATCGTCGGCGAATCCGGCTGCGGCAAGTCCGTCACCTCCATGTCGATCCTGCGGCTGATCCCGACGCCGCCGGGCAAGATCGCCGGGCGTATCCTGTTCCAGGGCCGCGACCTGCTGGCCTGTTCCGATGCCGAGATGCGCGCCATCCGCGGCAAGGACATCAGCATGATCTTCCAGGAGCCGATGACGAGCCTCAATCCCGTGCTCACCATCGGCCGCCAGATCGGTGAAAGCCTGCGCCTGCACGAGGGCCTGTCGGCGCAGCAGGCCCTGCAGCGCGCGGTCGAGATCCTGGCCCTGGTCGGCATTCCGGCGCCGGCGCGGCGGGTCAAGGAATATCCGCACCAGCTGTCGGGCGGCATGCGCCAGCGCGTGATGATCGCGATCGCACTCGCCTGCAATCCCAAGCTGCTGATCGCGGACGAACCGACCACGGCGCTCGACGTCACCATCCAGGCGCAGATTCTCGACCTGATGCGCGATCTGCAGCACCGGCTCGGCTCCGCCATCATGCTGATCACCCACGACCTGGGCGTCGTTGCCGAAATGGCCGAGCGGGTCGTGGTGATGTATGCCGGCCGCAAGGTCGAAGAGGGCGGCGTGCGCGATATCTTCGCGCATCCGCTGCACCCCTATACCCGCGGCCTGCTGGGGGCCGTGCCCAAGCTCGGTTCGTCGCTCGGCACCGCCACGCGCACCAAGCTGACCGAAATCGGCGGCCAGGTCCCGTCGCTGCGCCAGCCCATCATCGGCTGTGCCTTCGCCTCGCGCTGTCCATCCGTCACCGAGATCTGCCGCAGCATGGCGCCGGCGGTGGAGGAAAAGCGGCCCGGCCATCTCGTCGCCTGCCATCATGCCCCGCGGGATCTCGCGGCATGACGCGGCCCCTGCTCGAAGTCCATGCGTTGAAGAAGCATTTCCCGCTGAAGGGCGGCTTCTTCGGCGGCCGCAAGAGCGTGGTCTATGCGCTCGACGGCGTCAGCTTCGATCTGGCGCGGGGCGAGACCCTGTCGGTGGTCGGCGAGTCGGGCTGCGGCAAATCCACCCTCGGCAAGACCATTCTGCGGCTGCTGGAGCCGACCGACGGGGCGATCATGCTCGACGGCGAGCGGGTCGACAATCTGCCCCGGTCCCAGCTCGGCGACTTCCGCCGCCGGGTCCAGGTGGTGTTCCAGGATCCGTTCAGCAGCCTCAATCCGCGCCAACGCGTGCGCGACATCATCGCCGAACCCCTCCTCAATTTCGGCCTCGCTCGCGGCAGTGAACTGGACGATCGCGTGGCCGCCCTCATGGACAAGGTGCGGCTGCCGCGCGATGCCCTGCGCCGCTTCCCGCATGAATTCTCCGGCGGCCAGCGCCAGCGCATCGGCATCGCCCGGGCGCTGGCCCCCGGTTCGGACCTGATCATCTGCGACGAGGCGGTCTCGGCACTCGACGTGTCGGTCAAGGCGCAGATCGTCAATCTGCTGTCGGACCTGCAGGACGAGCTGGGTCTGGCCCTGCTGTTCATCAGCCATGATCTGGCGATCGTCGAGCATCTGACGCACCGCGTGGCTGTGATGTATCTGGGCAAGATCGTCGAACTGGCCGACCGGCGCACCCTGTTCGCCACGCCGCACCACCCCTATACGCGGGCGCTGCTGTCCGCCGTGCCGGTGCCGGACCCGACCGTGCCGCGCAACCGGATCATCCTCAAGGGCGACGTGCCGAGCCCGATCGATCCGCCCGACGGCTGCCGCTTCCAGACGCGTTGCCCCTACGCCTTCGACCGGTGCCGCAGCGAGGAGCCGGTTCTGCGCCCGACCACCCAACCGGGCCAGACCTCGGCCTGTCACCTGGACGTCGTGCCGGATTGACCGAACGGAGAAACCCGCCATGACGGCAAAGCCGATCCGCATCGCCGTGCTCAAGTTCTCGCACGAGACGGTCACCTTTCTGCCCTACGACACCACGCGCGCCGATTTCACATTCGACGGCTCGCCGGCCGGTGGCGAGGCCCTGCTGGCAGCCGAGCCGCGGTCCTACCTGGGCGGCTTCGTCAAACTTGCCCGCGAGTACGCGGACGTCGAGCTGGTCGGCATCACCTCGCCGCTCGAAGCGAAGACCGGCTCCGGCTCGGGCTGGCTGACGAACGACACCTACGAGAGCTTCGTCGGCACCATGATCGCCGAGCTCGAGGCGGCCGGCCCGTTCGACGGCGTCTATCTGTCGCTGCACGGCGCCATGGCGGTGCGCGGCGTGCCGCGTCCGGAAGCAGAGCTTGCCCGGCGCGTGCGTGCCGCTGTTGGTCCCGCGGCCTTCATCGCGGCGACGTTCGATCCGCACGGCAACGAGGATGCGGAATTCCTGCGCCACGCCGACCTGGCCTTCACCGTGAAATACTTCCCGCATTACGACGACTACCTGCAGGGCGAGCGCGCGGCGCGCACCCTGGTGCGGGCGATTCGGGGCGATTACGTGCCGGCCCATGCGACGGTGAAGGTCCCGATCATTTCGCCGACCGTGCTGCAATGGACCGGCGCCTCGCCCTGGATGGATCTGGTCCAGCGCGCCCTGACCTGGGAAGCGCGCGAGCCGGACGTTTATGTCAATTTCTTCTTCGGCTTTCCCTGGGCCGACGTGCCCGATCTGGGCATGACCTTCCAGGTGCTGACCAACGGCAAGCCCGACCTGGCCCGCAAGATCGCCCTGGACATGGCCGCGACCGCGTGGCGCAAGCGGGATTCGTTGCTGAATTCGACGAAAATTCATCGGATCAAGCACGGCGTGGCATTGGCGCAGCAGGCCGTCGCCGACCGCCTTACGCCCGTGGTGCTGGCCGACCACAGCGACCGCTCGGGCTACGCCACCTGGCTGCTGCGCGAGATCATCGACCAGGGGCTGGCCAAGGTCCTGGTCGCGACGGTGGCCGACGCCACCGCGATCGACGCGCTGCTGGCCGAGGGGGTCCAGGCCGGCGATGCGTTCGACCGGGCGATCGGCGGGCTGGCCGACGCGTCGGCCGGCGAGCCGGTCCGAGTGCAAGGCACCGTGCTGCGCGTGACCAAAGGGCTCGGCCGGAACGACGGCGATCGATGGGTGCAGGTCGGGTTCGGCGACGGCAATGTGCTGGTGATCAGCCGGTATCTGGCCCAGGTCATCGAGACCTTCGCGCTGGTGGAGGCAGGACTGCAGCCCGACGCGTTCGACGTGATCGCGCTCAAGTCCCGGGTGCATTTCCGGCGCGGGTTCGACGACACCGGCTTTGCCCAAACCATCCTGCTGGTCGAGCCGGACCAGCCGTTTCTGGGCACCGTGCGCCTGGACGGGCTGACCTACGAAAACGTCGATCTCAGCGCGTACTATCCCTATGGCGAGCCCGCCTTCGATCCGCGGGCCTGACCCGAAGCAGGAGTGTCCGATCATGCGCATGATCACCGTCGCCGGCGCCCAGCTCGGCCCCATCCAGAAGGACGAGCCCCGGGCGGAGGTCGTCCGGCGCCTGCTGGCCCTGCTGGACCAGGCCAAGGCCGCCGGCGCCGACCTGGTCGTGTTCCCCGAGCTGGCACTGACCACGTTCTTCCCGCGCTGGTACCTGGAAGACCCGGCCGAGATCGATGGCTGGTTCGAGCGCGAGATGCCGAATGCGGTGACGCAGCCCCTGTTCGACCGGGCGGCCGGTTACGGCATGGGCCTGTATCTGGGCTATGCCGAGCTGACGCCGGACGGGCATCGTTTCAACACGTCGATCCTGGTCGACCGCGCCGGCACGCTGGTCGGCAAGTACCGCAAGGTCCATCTGCCCGGCCACGCCGAGTTCGATGCTAAGCGTGCTTTCCAACATCTGGAGAAGCGCTATTTCGAGCCGGGCGACCTGGGATTTCCGGTCTGGCGGACCCTGTCCGGAATTTTCGGCATGTGCATCTGCAACGACCGCCGCTGGCCGGAAACCTACCGTGTCATGGGGTTGCAAGGCGTCGAGATGGTGCTGCTCGGCTACAACACGCCGTCGATCAATTCTCAGGACGGCACGGAAGGGCCGGCGCAGCGGCTGTTCCACAATCGCCTGTCGGTCCAGGCCGGCGCCTATCAGAACTCGACCTGGGTCGTCGCCGTCGCCAAGGCGGGCGTGGAAGACGGGTTTCCCATGATCGGCGGCAGCCTGATCGTCAATCCCGCCGGCGAGATCATGGTCGAGGCGAAGACCGAGGCGGACGAGCTCATCGTCCATGCCTGCGATCTCGACGCGACCGTCTTCGGCAAACAGACGATCTTCGATTTCGCGCGGCATCGCCGCATCGAGCATTATGGGCTGATCTGTTCGCAGACGGGGGTGATCGCGCCATGACCGACGAGACCACGCGGCATTTCGATCTGCTCATCCGGGGCGGCACCGTCATCGACGGGACGCGTGCGCCCCGGTTCGATGCCGACGTCGGCATCTGCGGCGGATTCATCGCCGCCGTCGGCGACCTGTCCGGCTGCACGGCCGACCGAACGATCGAGGCCGCGGGCAGGATCGTGGCGCCGGGCTTCATCGATTCCCATACCCATGACGACGGCGCCGTGCTGGCCGATCCGCAGATGATCTGCAAGATCTCCCAGGGCGTCACCACGGTGGTGACCGGGAATTGCGGCATCAGCATCGCGCCGCTGCGCGCGGATAGGGAGCGCCCGATGCCGTTGAACCTGCTGGCGGCCGAGGGCCCGCCGACCCCGCCGGCATTCGAGCGCTTCGCCGATTATATGGCGGCGCTGCGGCACGCGCCGGCTTCGGTCAATGTGGCGCCCATGGTCGGGCACACGACCCTGCGGATCACGACCATGACGGCGGTTGATCGCGCCGCCACGCCCGGCGAGATCGAGGCCATGCAGACCCTGCTGACCGAAGCGCTGGACGCGGGCGCCATCGGCATCTCGACCGGCACCTACTATCCGCCGGCGGCGATGGCATCCATGGCAGAGGTGATCGAGGTCTGCCGGCCGCTGACCGGCTCGGGCGCCGTCTATGTCACCCATATGCGCGACGAGGCGGAAGCCATCGTCGAGTCGCTCAACGAGACCTTCGAGATCGGCCGCACGCTGGGCGTGCCGGTCGTCATTTCCCATCACAAGCTGCAGCGCGCGCCGAACTTCGGCCGGTCCGCCGTCACACTGCCGCTGATCCGGGCCGCGATGGCGTGCCAATGCGTGGCGCTCGACTGCTATCCCTACAATGCCAGCTCGACCATGCTGCACACGGAAGAGGACAAGCTGCAGGGACGCGTGCGCATCGCCACCAGCCGCGCCCATCCCGAGCAGGCCGGCCGCGAGCTGGCCGACATCGCCGCCGACTGGGGCGTCGGGCGCGCGGAAGCGGCCAAACGCCTGCAGCCGGCGAGCGCCATCTATTTCAGCATGGACGAGGGCGACGTGCAGAACATCCTGTCGTTCGACCAGACCATGATCGGGTCCGACGGCCTACCGATCGGCGAGAAGCCGCATCCGCGGCTCTGGGGCACGTTTCCCCGCGTGCTCGGCCATTACAGCCGCGATCTGGGCCTGTTCCCGCTCGAAACCGCGGTCTGGAAGATGAGCGGATTGACCGCGAAGAATTTCGGCCTGACGGGGCGTGGCACGATCGTGGTCGGCAACCACGCCGATATCGTCGTGTTCGATGCGGCAACGGTGCGCGATACCGCGACCTACGACACGCCGTGCCAACCGGCGGAGGGCGTCGAAGCCGTGATCGTCAACGGCACGCTGACCTGGTGGCAGGGCGCGCATTGCGGCGCGCGCCAGGGTCAGGTCATTTCGCGGCTGGGGTAGCGGCGCCGGGCGACCGGCCCGGGCAGACGGCCGATTGACCGTCCAGACCTTCCTGCCGGCGTTCGAAGGAGGCCGTTGCAGCCTGGCCGGTCCTCGTGATCCTGATCACGTAGATGCCGTCGAAGTCGTCGCCCTTCCAATCCGGCACCAATGATGAATCGCCGCCGTGGCTGGCGACGATCGCGCGGCTGAGATCGACGATATAATGATGTTCCCAGCCGACCAGGACGAGCGCGTTCCGATAGTCCGGCGCGTCGAGCTTCGTTTGCAGCGCTTCGATATGGGAGACGCCGATGCTGGCATCGACCGGCAGGCCGAAGGTGATGGCTGCAGGCTCGATCGTCGCCAGCGGGCGGACATAGTCGTACGGCCGACCCGCATCGTCCTTCTGTTCGGCCGGATCCGGCGCGAAGATCGCGGTCGGCTTGCCGAAGCCCTGCTCGATCACGCCGGGCAAAGCCAGGGCGCGGTTGAGCCCCTGGCAATCGAGCTGACCCAGGCCCAGGGCCGGCTTCTCGCCATGACGGACCAGGACGATGGTCTCCACCGTCGCGGGTCCGGTCGCGGCACCGGCGGATGGGATGGTCGCGATCCCCAGCACGAAGCCGAGGCCGAGGGCAGTGAACGCGGATGACATGGGGGTCGCCCCTCCGACAGCGGCGGACCCAGGGAATCATGTCACGCCCGGGAAGTCCAGGCGGTGCCGCCCGCTAACCCGTGCTGGTCGACAGGCGTATCTGGCCGACCGGCTCCCGCATGAGGAAGACCGGAACCGCCAGCACGAGCAGCAGGCCGGCATCGAGATCGAAGATCGGGGCGAAGGTGCCGTAGCGGTCGGCGATCATGCCGGCGACAAGCGGTCCGGCGGCGGCGACGGTGGTGATCAACCAGACGATCGACAGGATCTTGGCACCGGTCATCAGGCCGAAATAATCCAGCAGCACGACCGTCGCCGCGACATAGCTGAAGCCCCAGCCGGCGCCGAACATCACTGCGCTGGCATATTGCAGGGTCGCGCGGTCGGCGACGGCCATGACGAGGCTGCCGATCGCCTGCAGGACCAGCCCGGCCGCAAGCAGCGTCGGCGGTGCGATCGTTTCGCACAGGCGGCCGGCGACGCCCTTGACCACGGTAGCGCTGATGGCGATGACGGCGAGGACCAGCGCGCCCGTGGCCGGCGTGGCGCCCAGTTGCACCAGATGGGTCACCGCAACGCTCGAATTGTTGGTCACGCAGGCCATGGTCACCGCCATCGACGCGGAAATCAGCAGAAACTGCGGGGTAAAGACGGCTTGGCGCGGATTCCATTCCACCGGCCCCGCCGGATTCGCCGGTGGGGAATTTTCGGGCACCCCGTCCGCCGGTGCTGCCGGCGGGGCCTCGGCCTCGCTGACCAGGGCAAGGCAGACGACGCCGATCACCGCCGCTGCCACGGCCATGACCCGCCAATGGCCGCGCCATCCGCCGCTGCCGCTGACGATCGCCTCGACGATCGGCGGGCCGAAGGCGGCGCCAAGGGCACCAAACATGAGATAGAAGCCGATGATTCTGGCCGAACCGCGCCCGTACCATCCCGCGATCAGATAGACGGCCGGAACATTGCCGGCGAGAGAATAGCCGACGCCCAGGAAGACCATCGCGATGTAGAACGACAAAAGGCTCTCTGACACGGACGCCAGCAGGAATCCCACGACGAGCAGGATCGACCCGATACAGACCGTGGCACGACCGCCGAGCCATTTGATGCCCAGGGTCGGCAAGGGGCTGGACAGACCGCACGCCAGGCCCAGAAACGTGAAACTGAATCCCGCCGCGGTCATCGACCAATGCAGCTCGGCGACCATCGCGTAGAGCACGACGCCAAGCGAGGTGAAGGTCGCGACGTTCAGGAAGAAAAAGACCAGGGAAACCGACCCGAAGACGAAAAATCTGTTGGACCATCGGACCTGATGCGGAAGATTTTTCATGGCGCTCACACCGGGGCTGGAGGCAGGAAATTCACCCTGCCAGAGCCCGCGCAGGATCGTCTTGCCCGACGATGCACCGGCATTTGCCAGACCGGTGGCGTCGGCCGGTCCTACCCCTGTCCGGAAATCAATGCCTGCGCAAACATCTCCGTTTTACGGCAGAATGCCTGTAAATTAGACGTCTAAGATCTTTGGCTAAATTGTCGCCAAGGACCTGAATGCCCGCCAAAGACTGCGCTCCGCCCCCCACAGGCTTGAGAAAACGGGATAATTTTCGATTTCCGCCGCCCTTGCCGCGGAACGCCGGCATCGTTTCGAGGCTTCGGAAGCACTGGTACGAATTTTGCTGAGAACGCCTGCAAGCCTGCCGAAAATCGGCGTCTGACGACTAGCGGGATTTTGGGCTGGCATGAAATCTTGGAAATGTTCGACCGATCTGTTTGGCGACGAAGACCGCGAGCGCGTCTGGGGCGATGCGTTGCAGCAGATCTCGTTGCCCGCGACGCGTTTGCAGGATCCCCTGGGCTTCCATGGCGATGTCTCGAGCATCGTCTCGCCGCTCGGCATCGAATTCTCGCGCATCTCCTCGTCGCCGCAGACCCTGTCCGGGACCTGCTCCAGCCGGACGCCGTCCCTGTGGCTGGCCTTGCCGGTCGAAGGCGTTTTCCTGCTGAACGACGGGGATAGCGTCAATCCGCGGCTGGGCGACATTCTTTATGGTCCGACCGGGCATGATGCGACCCTGAGGCTGCCCGACCATTTCGTCATGCTCTATATCCGGATCCCGCAGACGATGCTGCATCCGCGCCTGCTCAATCTGCAGGTTCTGCAACTGGGTCGGCTGACCGGCCGGGCCGCGATCAATCGCATCTTCTCCGGCCTGCTGCAGTCCGTCGCCGACAATCTCGAAGAGCTGACCGACGAGGATATCCGGCCGATCGAAATCGCCCTGTCCGAATTCGCGATCTCCAGTCTGGCGGAAAGCTCGGCGACCAGCTGTTTCGACGTCGCGGGGGCCAGTAATTTCCACCGGGTCTGCCAGGCCATCGAACTTCAATTGGGCGATGGCGATCTGACGTTGCAGCAGATTTCGGACCAGCAGCATGTCTCGGCGCGCTACATCCAAAAGCTGTTCCAGCAGGCGGGGATGAGCTTCAGCCAGTATCTGCGGCAACGCCGGCTGGAGCATTGCCACACGGATCTGGCCAGCATCGCCCATCGCAATCTATCGATCAGCGAAATCTGCTTCCGCTGGGGCTTCAACGATGCGGCGCATTTCAGCCGCTCGTTCCGGGCCGACTATGGCATGACGCCCCGGACCTTCCGGCAACGGCAGTTGGAGAGCCACGCCCCGACACCGGCCTTCGCGGCCGTCGCCGCGTGCGAAAGCGGGATCTGCGCGTGAACCGTCAGGCCTGCCCGCCGCTAGACCACCGGCCAGGGACAGACCGGCGGCAGGCCGGAACGCCCGGTGATCGCTTCGGCCGCCGCCTGCGCTTCGGCATAGAGCCGGTCTTCGTCGATGGTGGTGCAGCGGTAATTGTCCACCACGCGTTTGCCGTCGACCCAGACGCTGTGCACGCCCCGGCCGTCCGCCGACCAGACGAGCTGCGCCAGATAATTCAGCACGGGCTTCCACTCGGGCCGATCGGTGTCATGGAGCGCTAGATCGGCCTTCTTCCCGATCTCCAAACTGCCGATATGCTCATTCATTCCCAAGGCTTTCGCCCCGTTGACCGTCGCCATCTCCAGCGCCCGATGGGCCGGGAACAGCGCGGTATCGCAGCGCGCATCCTTGAACAATCCCGCCATCAGCGTGATCGAGCGCATCAGATCGGCGTGATCGGCCCCGTCGGTGCCGAGCATGATGGTCACGCCGGCCGCGGCCATCTCGGGGAACCGCCCCTGCCCGGCGGCGCCGAAGCCGCCCTTCAGCGCCGCCCCCGGACAGAAGGTGACATTGGTGCCGGTCCGGGCCAGCAGGGCGACCTCTTCGCCCGAGACATGGACGACATGGGTCAGGCAGACATTGCCGCCGAGCACGCCGAGCGCCGCCAGATGCTCGATCGGGCGCCGGCCGGTCTGGGCCAGATACCAGTCGGCGTCGGCCTCGACCGGACTCATGTGGGCGGAAATGCCGGCACCCTGCGCGTCGGCGATCTGCTTGGCGCCCTGCCACAGGGCATCGGTATTGGTATTATGGCCGATCAGCAGCGGCCAGGCGGCCAGCCGCTGACCCTCGCGGCCGGGGAAGCGGATCATTTCAGCTTCCAGCAGCCGCAGCGCTTGATCGGTCAAGGCCGTCTGGTCCTGATCGGCCGAAAAGGCCCGGTCGAGCACCCACTGCCCGACCCGCCCGCGGATGCCGGTCTCATCCAGCCCCTCGAAGACCTGGTCGAGCGCGATGATGGTGCCGGCCTCGAGGAAGCAGGTGGTGCCCGTGCGCAGCATGCTGACGGCCGAAAGCTGTGCGGCCAGACGCTGCTCGCTGGGACTCTGCCCCTGGTAGAGCGGCACGGACCAGCGCCAGACCCCGTCGTCGAAGCCGACATTTTCCGGAATATAACCCTTGATCAAGGTCTCGGTCGTATGGACGTGGCCGTTGACGAAACCGGGCGTGATCACGAACCGGCGTCCGTCGATCAACTCGCGGGCGTCGAGCCGCGGTTCGAGATCGGCCCGCTTGCCCAGGGCGACGATGCGATCGCCCCGGAGGGCGATCGCGCCATCGGTGATGATGCGGCGCTCGGCATCCATCGTCACGATCGTCGCGCCGGCAATCAGCGTATCGACGGCCACCCGCTGCGGTTCGATCCCCACAGGTTCCTGTCCTTGACCGCCGGCGTGCGCCGCTACGATCAAGGGCTCGACGCCGGCTCGACGCCGCTCGGCTGGTCGCCGTTCGCTGGAAAGCGGTTCGCGATGGTGGCCACGTCATGTCTCCAAGTGCTGAACGCGAAACCGTCCATCAGTTTAGCGCGATCGACTTGGTCGAACTTGGACAGGCGCGCCTCGATTCTTGATCAAACGCGACCAACCCCAATCAGGGGCGAAATTCACTCGACAGTACAACCCGCAAAGCCGCGTTGCACAATTTCTTGTGCGCTGCGGAACAAGAATGGCGTGAGGCATGTGGGCATAGTGATCGTGACAAAATCATGTCGCTTCAACCTACTCTGTCTTCGCCGGAGGATGACTGATGCCTGAACTTTCACGGTTGTATTGTCGCAGCTCAATTATCCCGCCCGTTGTGCTGGCGACCCTTGTATGGAGCCTTGCACCGGCGCAGGCTCAAACCGTGGCTCCCGCCGCCCCGCCCCAGACGGCGGCAGCGGCCGATCCGTCGAAACCGCCGGCCGGCCAAGGGGCCGAAGAGATTACGGTGACGGCCGAAAGACGGTCCACCAGCATTCAAAAGACGCCGTTGGCGATCAGCGTCCTGTCCCAGGACACGCTCGACAAATCGAACGTCAACTCGCTCGCGGACGTCAACGGCCTGGTGCCGGGCCTGGAAATCACGAAAAGCTCCGGCTTCGAGACGATGGTGACCATCCGCGGCGTCGGTTCCGAGACGCCGGAAAACGCCCCCATCACGGTCCCCGGCGTCTCGCTGTTCATCGACGACGTCTATATCGCGAACACGATCTCCCTCGACCAGACCCTGTTCGACCTCAACCATATGGAGGTGCTGCGCGGACCGCAGGGCGCGCTCTATGGTCAGAGCTCGATCGGCGGCGCGATCAACCTGGTCACCAAGCAGCCGGTGTTGGGCGAGTACAGCGGCTCGGGCGACGTCACCTTGGGCGACTATGATCTGCATCGCGAGCGGGCCGAGATCAACGTGCCGGTCGACGACACCATCGCAATCCGCGCGTCGGTGCAGAAATACGACCATGACGGCTTCACCAAGGATACATCGTTTCCGAACTACACGCTCGACGATGCCGACGACGTCAGCGGCAAGCTCGCCGTGCTGTGGAAGCCGGTCAGCAACTTCCAGGCCACGCTTACCGGGCAATGGTACAGCGCCGACCAGAACGGGGCGGCGCAGAAGAACATCAACGATCCGAACCCCGACCCCTATACCGTGACCCAGGACTATCCGTCGAAGTTCAATCTCGACACCCAGCTCTATCATTTGAACATGCAGTGGGACCTGCCCTGGTTCAGCATCAAGTCGGTGACGGCGTACCAGGATCTCGACCACCGCCAGAAGGAAGACAGCTCGCGCAGTTCCTTTGCGCTGCTGGGATCCTACGACGATGTCGCCGCCTGGAACACCACGCTCAAGAACTACAGTCAGGAACTCGATGTGCTCTCCTCGCCCGATTCAAAGCTGACCTGGATCACCGGCGTGTTCCTGATGCGCCAGCAGAGCACCCAGTTCGTCGCGGAGTTCGAAGGCACCACCGCCAATCCCAATACCAGCATTGCGGGGAATATCGAAAGCGATCCGCCCTCCAATCTCGCGTACGGCAATTACACGTCGGTCTATCGCGAATCCTATTCGCCCTTCGCTCAAGCGACCTATCCGATCACCGATGCGCTGCGCGTCACGCTCGGCGGCCGATGGAACTACGACCACTACCACCTCGACGGTCTGAACTTCTCGGAATTCGAGGTTGCCAACGTCACCCACTCCTATTCGGGCAATCAGCCGACCGGGCGGGCTGAAATCGAATATGACCTGACCCCGCAGAACTTGGTCTATGCCAGCCTGTCCCGCGGCTATAAGCCGGGCGGCGTCAACGGCATTTCCGGTGCGGTCGTCGTCGGCAACACCTTCAAGGCCGAAACCAACACGGCCTATGAAGTCGGGCTGAAGAACTACCTGTTCGACCGGGCCCTGCGCCTGAACCTCGCCGGGTTCTTCTACGACTATAAGAACATGCAATATATCGAGACCGACCCGGTTCCGTTCGACGGCGGCGTCGCGAACATTCCCTCGACCCATATCTGGGGCCTGGAAGCGGAAGCGTCGTATCTGGCGCTGCAGGACCGGTTGCACGTCAACGCCAACCTGGCGGTCGAGCAGGGCAGCGTCCAGGGCACCTACAAGACGATCGACTCGACCGTTCAGCAGAACATCGAAAGCACCAACGCCGCCTGCGCCTTCGGCGGCGCCTATTACAATCCGCAATGCTGGGCGGCGGTGATCGCCTCGGCCAAGAACATCGGCGGCAATACGCCGGCAAAAATGCCGGACGTGTCGGGCTCGATCAACGTGTCCTACGACTTCCCGATCCCGACCGGCACGCTGACCCCCCGGGTCGAATTCGTCTATCGCGGCAGCCTCGAGGCCCGGATCTTCGCCGAACCGACGCTCGACCAGGTCAATTCCTATGGCCTGTGGAACCTGAATCTGGAATATGTGCCGAACAACAGCAATTTCACCCTGTCGCTGACGGCGACCAATCTGGGCAATGTCGCCGGGGTCAATTCCCGCTACACCGATCCCTACGGCACCGGCCAGACCAGCGAGCAGTTCATTCCGCCGCGACAAATCATGGCGAACCTGTCCTATACGTTCTGAACCGTCCACCGAGCCGACGGAAATGCCGGAACCCTTACCCTGCCCGGGGTAAGGGTTTTCGCATTCAGCCAACCCCAACAGGGAAACCGAACGAATGCCCGACACACTCGGCCGGATCTCGCCGGAGGCGTACCGGGCCGCCATGCGGTTCGTGCCGGCCGCCGTCACGATCATCACGGCGCGCCACGACGGCGAGCGCAACGGCCTGACCGCGACCGCCGTCGCCTCGGTCAGTGCCGAGCCGCCGCAATTGCTGGTCTGCATCAATCGGCAGGCCAGCGCCGAACCGTTGATCGCCGGCTCCGCCCGGTTTGCCGTCAATGTCCTGAGCCAAGACCATCGCGATCTGGCCGAGCGCTTCTCCCGCTCGAAGCTGCCCGGCGACACCCGCTTCGAGACCGGCCGCTGGATCGATCTGCCGTCCGGCGTGCCGGCACTGGCCGACGCGGTCGCGGTGTTCGATTGCCTGATGGTGCAGCACAGCGTGCTCGGCACTCATTCGCTGTTCATCGCCGAGGTCGTGGGCGTCAGCACCGTTGCGGGCGAGCCGCTGCTGTATCATGCCGGCCGCTTTCGCCAGCTCACCGATCGGGTCGAACCCGCCTGATCGAGGCCCGCCGAAGCAATCTTTCGGGCGTCCTAGAGCAAGACAGCGATCCGGGCTCACCCTAAGGTCGATCGCATGCAGCCGCCCCCGGGCGACGCCTCTGCCAGCCGAGGATCCGATGGAAAGCCAAGTTCAACTGCGTACGCGGTCGCTCATGCCGGGGTTCGGCGTCGAAATCCTCGACGCCGACCTGCCGCAGGCCGATGACGAAACCCTGGCCGCGGTCGCCGATGCCTTCCACCGCCATGGCGCGATCCTGATCCGGGGCCAGCAGATGCGGCCGGAGGATCTGCTGCGCCTGATCGCCGTGTTCGGCGAGGCCGAGGATCATACGCTCCAGCAATATACCCTGCCGGGCCACCCGAAGGTCTATGTGCTGTCGAACCGGGTCGTCGATGGCAAGCCGATCGGCGCCCATAACGACGGCGTCGGCTGGCACACCGACTATTCCTATAAGGCGAAGCCGGTGATGAGCACCATGCTCTACGCGGTCGAGGTGCCGCCCGAAGGCTCCGACACGCTGCTGGCCGACATGTGCGCCGCCTATCAGGCTCTGCCCGAACAGCGGCAGCGCGAGTTGGACGGTCTCCAGGTCCAGCACAGCTATCAATATTTCATGAGCACGCGCGAATACGGCCGGCTGGAATTGTCGCCGGAGGTCAAGGCGGCCAATCCGGACGTGTTTCATCCGCTGATCCGGACCCATCCGGCCGACGGCCGCAAGGCGCTGTGGGCCAGCACCGGCACGGTGCGCGGCATCGTCGGCATGGCCAACCCGGACGGTCTCGACCTGATCGAGGAGCTGGTCGCGTTCGGCACGCAGGACCGCTTCGTCTATCGGCACAAGTGGCAGGTCGGCGACGTGCTGATGTGGGACAATCGCTGCACGCTGCACACCGGCACGCTCTACGACGACACCAAATATTTCCGTGAGATGCACCGCCTGTGGGTGCGCGGCGACAAGCCCTATTGAGGATCGCACATTGACCCAATCGAAGGCCAAGATCTGGTTGATCACGGGCGTCAGTTCCGGCTTCGGCCGGGCGCTCGCCGAAGCCGCGCTCGAGCGTGGCGATCGGGTCGCCGGCACCGTCCGGTCGGCGGCGGCGAAGGCGGCGTTCGAAGCGCTGGAACCCGGGCGCGCTTCGGGTTTCCTGCTCGACGTCACGGACGAGCCGGCGGTCCATCGCACCATCGCTGCGATCGAGCATGACGTCGGGCCGATCGACGTGCTGGTCAACAATGCCGGCTACGGGCTGGTCGGCTCGGTCGAGGCGACCAGCCTCGCCGAGATGCGCCAGATGTTCGAGGTCAATCTGTTCGGCGCGGTTGCGGTCATGCAGGCGGCCTTGCCCTTCCTGCGCGCGCGCCGCGCCGGCCATATCGTCAACATCACTTCGATGGGCGGCATGACGACCTGGCCCGGCATCGGCGCCTATTGTTCGAGCAAGTTCGCGCTCGAAGGCCTGTCGGAGACCCTGGCCCAGGAACTGGCGCCGCTCGGCATCCGCCTGACCATCGTCGCGCCCGGCGGTTTCCGCACCGACTTCGCGGGCCGGTCGCTCGCCCAGGCCGCCCGGACCATTGATGATTACGACGCGACGGCGGGCAATTCCCGCCGCATCCTGGCGGAACATGGCGGCCACGAGCCGGGCGATCCGCGCAAGGCGGCGCAGGCCATCATCGGCGCGGTCGCGGCCGAGCGGCCGCCGCTGCACCTGCTGCTCGGACCGGACGCGCTTTTGCATGTCGGCGAGAAGCTGGGCGCCCTGGTCGAGGAGATCGGCCGCTGGGCGGTGGTTTCGGCGACGACCAGCTTCGACCCGCCGCTTTAGGACAATTTCCCCTCCGAGACGATCGAACCGGAAAGAGAATGGCGATGTACGAAACGCTTCAGGTTTCTCCTTCGACGCTCCGCATCGGCGCCGAGATCTCCGGTATCGATTTGACCCGGCCGCTCGGCGATCAGCAGTTTTCAGAACTGCATGACGCCATGACGCGGTATCAAGTGCTGTTCTTCCGCGACCAGCCGATCGATCACGACAGCCACAAGGCGCTGGGCCGGCTGTTCGGCCCGCTGGCGATCCATTCCGGCGTGGCCGGTCTCGTCGACCATCCGGAGATCGTGGCGATCCATGCCGATGCCGACTCGAAATACGTCGCCGGCGAGAACTGGCATTCCGACCTGACCTGCAACGCCGAGCCGCCGATGGGCAGCATCCTCTACCTGCACACGGTTCCCCCCGTCGGCGGCGACACGCTGTTCGCCAGCATGTACGAGGCCTATGACGCGCTCTCGGACCGCATGAAGACCTATCTCGACGGGCTGTCGGCCGTTCATGACGGCGAGCATGTCTATCGGCCGCTGACCAACGACCCGAACAAGCGCTTCCCCTGCTCGACCCATCCGATCGTCCGCACCCATCCCCATTCGGGCCGCAAGGCGCTGTTCGTCAATTCCTCCTACACCACCCAGATCGTGGGCGTGTCGAAGGAGGAGAGCCAAGCGGTGCTGCAGTATCTCTATCAGCATTGCGCCAATCCGAACTTTCAGGTGCGCTTCCGCTGGCAGCCCCATTCGATCGCGTTCTGGGACAATCGCTGCACCCAGCACCTGGCGGTCTGGGATTATTTCCCCCAGATCCGCTCCGGCTTTCGCGTCACCGTCAGCGGCGAAAAGCCCGTCTGACCGCTCCACGGATTCCATTGTCAACGCCCCCTGTTCAGGGGGCGTTTCCGTTTGCGCGTTTTTTCGGCATAGCGATATTAGGTCTATATTTTGCGCATCGCAGCTTCTTCGGTGGGCAACTGTTGCCGCGGCGCAACGGCCGGGGTTGGCGGCAGCGGGATTGTCGCGCGCGCGCCGCCGAGACCGTTAGACCGGGGCGCGCGGTCTGATTGACTGAGGCCATCGAACCGTTTGATCCCCTGACAGCGAGCGTGCAGATGTACCGTCGATGGCTGATCCTGCTCTCCGTCTCCTTCATGTTCCTGTTCGCGACGGGGGCGACCTTCACCTCGCTGGGCGTCGTGCTCTATACGATGATGGGCGATCTGCACTGGTCGCGCGCGGCCGGCGGCACCTGCTTCTCGGTCCTGGGCCTGACCTGCGGCCTGTCGAGCCCTTTGCCGGCGATGATGATCGCCCGCTACGGCACGCGCCTGACGGTGGTGGCGGGGTCGCTCGTGCTCTGCGCGGCCTTCCTGCTGGCGGCGACGGCGCATGATCTGCTGCCGTTCGTGCTCGCGACCGGCCTGATGGGCATCGGCTTCACCATGGTCGGCAATATTCCCGGCGTGAACGTGCTGGCCGCCTGGTTTCCGGCGCGGCGCGAACGGGCCATCGGGGCCTATCTGCTGTGCGGCGGCCTGGGCGGCGTGGTCGGACCGGCCGCCGTCACTCTGATCGTCGATCTGAGCGGCAGCTGGCGCGTGCATTGGACGGTGATGGCGATCACCGCGATCGTCGGCGGCCTGTTAGCGCTCGCCGTCCTGTCCGACGCGGCGCCCGCCTACACGCCCGAAGCCAGCGACGGCGTCATCGAGAAAAAACCGGCGGTATTCCGCAATGCCGTCGATTGGTCCTACCGCGAGGCGATCGCCACGCCGCAATTCATGATCATCGCCGCGACCATGGTCGTCACCATGATGTGCATGATCACGGTCAACAGTGCTGCCGTCACCCATCTGGCCGATCACGGCCTTTCGCCCGGCTTCGGCGCGTCGATGCTGGCGCTGCAGGCCTTGGCCGCCACTCTGGCCAAGGGCGCTTCGGGTCCAATCGGCGAACGGTTCGAGCCGCGCCTGATGCTGGCGTTCGGCCTGGTCGCCGAGGCGGCCGGCATCCTGGCGCTCGGCTGGGTCCATGGCGAGGCCACCGCCTATCTGTTCGCCATCCTGTTCGGCCTCGGCTGGGGCAGCGCTTATTTCGCCGCCAACATGCTGGCGATCAATTATTTCGGCGTCCGGAATTCCTCGGCGATCCTGTCGATGGTCTGGCTGCTGACGACCGTGGCGACCGGCGGTCCGCTGCTGGCCGGCATCGTCTCCGACCAGTTCGGCACCTACGCGCCGGTGTTTGAAGGCATGGGCGTGCTGCTGCTGGTCGTCGCGGGATTCGTCGCCTTCAGCCGGCCGCCGGTCCGGGCGACGGCACCGGCCGATCTGCCGGCGGGACTGCCCGGCCAGCCGGTGCGCTGACGCGCCACACGCACATCGCATTCCTGGGAGGAATCGAATGACCACGGGAAACGCGCGCCAATTCGGCGTGTTCATGCCGATCGCGCAAGGCGGCTGGATCATCTCCAAGACGCGGCCGCCGGTCGACGCCAGCTACGCGCTCAATCGCCAGGTCGCCATCCTGGCCGACGAGCTGGGCCTCGATTTCATCATGTCCATGGCGAAATGGCGCGGCTATGGCGGCGAGACCGACCATTGGGGCGCGTCGCTCGAATCGATCACGCTGATGTCGGCGCTGGCCGAAGTGACCAAGCGGGTCAAGATCTGGTGCACGCTGCACACGCTGCTGCACAACCCGGCGGTGGCGGCCAAGATGATCACCACGCTCGACGAGATCAGCAACGGCCGCGCCGGCCTGAACATCGTCGCCGGCGCCTATCAGGGCGAGTTCGAGCAGATGGGCGCCTGGCGCGACGATCTGGACCATGACCAGCGCTACGACCTGGCGCGGGAATGGATCGAGATCGTCAAGAAGCTCTGGTCCGAGGAACATGTCACGGTCCAGGGCAAATATTTCACCATGGAGGATTGCGAATCCAATCCGAAGCCGGTCTCGCGGCCGCGGCCCGATCTCATTTCCGCCGGCATGTCGGACAAGGGCCTGCGCTTCGGCATCGATGCCGGCGCCGCCTGCTTCATCGGCGGCCGGGACGAGGAGGAATTGTGCCAGGTCAGCCGGCGCGCCAAGCAGATGGCGGCCGAAGCGAACAAGCCGGTGAAGACCTTCGCCATGTATTCGATCGTCGAGGGTGCGACCGACGCCGAGGCCGAGGCCCGCGCCCTGCATTATATCGAGGGCGTCGATGTCGGCGCGGTCAAGGGCATGCTGGCCAGCTACGGTATGCTCGACGATGGCCGGGAAAACTCCATGATCGCCCGCTCGCGCCAGGCCTTCATGAGTTCCAAGCTGGTCGGTAGCGCCGAAACCATCGCGCAGAAGATCGTCGATACCGTGCGCGCCGCCGATCTCGACGGCATGATGCTCGTGTTCCCGGACTTCGTCGGCGACTTGAAGGGCTTCGGCGAACGGATCCTGCCGCTGGTGCGGCGCGAACTCGGGGACGCCTGATGGGTTACGCCGATCTGCTGACACCGCTCGCCCGTCCGCTCGGCCCGATGGTGGCGCCCGGGCGCACGGCGCTGCTGATCATCGATGTGCAGCACGACTTCGCCGCACCCGACGGGCTGATGGGCCAATATGGCGTCGATTTCGCCGCGATCGCACCCGCGTTGCAGCGGCTGGCCGGCGTGATCGCCGCCGCCCGCGCGGCCCAGGTGCCGGTCATCTTCCTGGGTCTGTCGACCAGTCCCGAGACGGATTCGCCGGCCATGGCGCTGTGGATGGACCGGCGCGGCCAGGCATCGGGCGAAGCGCTGGCGATCTGCCGCGCCGGCACGCCGGGCGCAGCCTTCTATGAACTGCTGCCGGCGCCGGGCGATCCGGTCGTGTTCAAGAGCCATTATTCCGGATTTCACCGGACCGGTCTGATGGCGGTCATCGAGAAGCTGGGCGTCGATACTCTGGTGGTCGGCGGCATCACCACGGAATGCTGCGTCGACACCACGGTCAGGGATGCCTTCGTGCGGGATTTGAACCTGTTCGTCCTGGCCGACGCCACCGCAGCCTATGACGAGTCGCAGCATCGCCATGCGCTGACCGCCCTGGGGCTGAGTTTCGCGATCATCACCGATGCCGCGCAGGTCACCGCCGCCTGGCAGGACATTTCAGGAAACGCGCCATGACCGAGTCTCCGTTTCCGCTGCACACGGTCCAGCCCGCCGAGGCGGCCGCGCTCGATGCGGCGATCGATCGGCAGGAGCTGATCGATCTGGTCCTGGCGCTGTGCAACATCCCGAGCCCGATGGGTCAGGAGAAGGCGGCCGGCGAGTTCGTGTTCGACTGGATGACGAAAGAGGGCTTCGCGCCGCGCAAGGTCGGCATCGCCGACCATCGCTTCAATGTGGTCGGTCAATATGGCGGCAGCGGCGCGGGCGCCAATCTGCTGTTCACCAGCCATCTCGATACCGAAAGCCCGATGTACGATCACCGCGACGTCCATGCCTGGCGTCCGGAGACGGTGGCCGATCCGCAATGGCTGAGCGCCTGGCTCGAAGGCGAGACCTTCTTCGGCCATGCGGTCGGCAATGACCGCGGGCCGATGGCCTGCTTCCTGATCGCCGCCAAGGCATTGAAGAAAGCCGGCATCCCGCTCGCCGGCACGCTGTATCTGACCGCCTGCCCCGGCGAGATCGGGCCGGAGCCGGCCGAGGAATGCCAGGGCATCGACTATCTGGGCAAGGAGCTTGGTGCCGGCTACATGCTGGCCCATGGCGGCGTCGCCCCGGACTTCGCCATCGCCGCCGAAGGCACCGATTTCGGCATCAACTGGTCGGCCTGCGGCTATGCCTATTACAAGATCACGCTGCAGGGCACGGCCGTGTTCACGCCGCTGATCGATCATCCGGACGAACTGGCCGACCATCCCAACCCGATCGTGCGCATGGCGGCCGGGATCGCGGTGCTGCAGCGCTGGTCGGTGGCGTTCGAGCGCGCCCATCGCTACGAGGGTCCGGGCGGCACGTCGGTGCCCAAGGTCCAGATCGGCGCGATCCGCGGCGGCAATCCGCAGTCGATGGGCGGCGGCAGCGAGATCTGCTCGCTCTATGTCGAGGTCTGCCTGACGCCGAAGCAGGAGATCGGGCCGGTCGATCGGGACTTGAAGGCGGCGTTCCGCGCCGCCGGCATGGGCGACGCGGTGATCGAGCCCTATGTCGTCCGGCACGGGTTCGAGGCGGACCCGGCCACGGTCGGCCCGCTACACGAGGCGTTGAGCCAGGGCCATGCCCTGGTCAAGGGCGGCCCGATCGCGATCGGCAACCCGGTCTATTCCAGCATGTGGCGCGACCATAACATCTTCAACATGAACCGGATTCCGGCCGTCACCATGGGGCCGGTCCGCTGGCGTCCGACCATCGACGACCTGGTCGATTGCGCCCGGCTCTATGCGCGGGCGGCGCTGGCGCTGTGCGGCCGCGCCGCTCAGTAGTAGCGGTAGCCGGATTTGAACTCCGGGCCTTTCACGACGACCTGCCGCTGCAGCCGGCTCGCGAGATCCGGATTGTCCCGGAACATCACGCCGAACGAGACCATGTCGCTGTCGCCTTGGGCGACCGCATCGAATGCCCGCTGCCGGTCGTAGCCGCCGTTGGCGATGACCGGTCCGCCGAAGATCGGCTTCAGGTGGCGGGCCAGCCGCAAGCCGTCGAGCGAGACGCGGTCCTGCGGCAGCGGCTCGACGACATGGAGATAGGCCAGGCCGAAGGATTTCAGCGTCCGCGCGACATGGCCGAACAGACCGACCGGATCGCCGTCCCACATGTCGTTGAAACTGCCGTTCGGCGACAGGCGCACCCCGGTCCGCCCGCTGCCGCACACCGCCGTCACCGCCTCGACCACTTCGAGCAGGAAGCGGCTGCGATTGGCGATGGTGCCGCCATAGCGGTCGGTCCGCCGATTCGAGCCGTCGCGCAGGAACTGGTCGAGCAGATAGCCATTCGCCGCATAGATCTCGACCCCGTCGAAGCCGGCTTCGAGCGCATGGAGCGTCGCATCGCGGAACCGTTCGACCAGATGCGCGATCTCCCAGGTCTCGAGCGCGCGCGGGGTTACGAACGGCCGGGGCCCCTGCGGCGTGATCGCATCGCCCCGGGCGGCGAGGGCCGAGGGGGCGACCGGCAGGCTCTGCCCGTCCGGCTGCAGCAGGGGATGCGACACACGACCGCCATGGCCCAGTTGCAGGAAAATGCGGCCGCGCCGCTGATGGACCCGGTCGGCCACCCGCTGCCAGCCGGCGGCCTGCGCCGGGCTGTAGATGCCGGGGACGCCCGGATAGGCGTGGCCGTCCGGCGCCACCTGCGCCGCCGCCGTGACGATCAGTCCGGCCTGGGCCCGCTGCGCGTAGTATTCGGCGTCCGCGCTGGTCGGAACGCCGCCGGGTCCGCTCGCATTGCGCATCATCGGGGCCGCGACGATGCGGTTCACCAGGGCAAACGCCCCTAAATTGATCGGCGAAAACAGGTTCATGGCAATCTCCGAACCGATGGAGCTGCGGACATCCGCCTGAGCTGCAAACTCAGCAATATGCGTGCCGCTCGCGCGCTTTCCGTCCGGATGAATTCATCCGGACGACAAGAAATCGCGCCAGATAAATAACGTCTGTACGAAAGCCGATCAGATCTGAGCGGCTTTCGCACTAGGACTTGCCCCCGGATTGCCGGTGCTCCCTGGGCGACAGGCCGTACTGGTCGCGGAACGCCCGGCTGAAATGGGACGAGCCGTTGAAGCCCCAGCGGAAGCAGATCTCGGAGATCGACAGCGCCGCATGGAGCGGACTGACCAGATCCGCCCGGCAGCGCTCCAGCCGGCGGACGCGCAGATAGGTATTGAAGCTCTGGTCGACCGAGGTGAACAGCTTCTGCAGATAGCGCGGCGAGATCCCGCGTTCGCCGGCGACGGCCGCGAGCGTGAGGTCGGGCTCGCTGAGGCGGGTCTCGATGGTCTGGCACAGGCGGTGAAGATGGGCCGCGCGGGCGCCGGCCCCGCCGCCGAGACTGTTGGTCGCCCGATCGCCGGCCAGGCTGGTGATCAGGAATTCGGTCAGCGCCAGCTCGACCGGGCGGATCTGATCGCCGGTCAGATCCTCGAACACATCGGCCATCGCGCGCAGCATGCCGGCGAAGACATGGCCGATGCCGGTGCCGCCGGATAGCGCGCCGGCCCGCAGCGACCAGGGCGCGATCAGGCGCGGGTTGAGCGCCACGCGGGGGACCTTGACGAACAGCTGCCGGAACGGCGTCTCGAACGAGAGCGTCGCCCGGACGCCGGTCGGGCCATAGATGATATCGCCGGCCGCTACGTCCATCCGCCGGTCGTCGACCGTCAGAACCGAGCGCCCTTCGAGCAGCAGCGCCAGCCAGACGGCGTTCGGCTGCGCGGGATACTGCCCCGAGATCTGCTGCGGGCCGGAGGTGACGCGCGCGAATTCCATGCCCATCGGCGAGACGAGGCAGGAAACCCGGCCCTGGAAATCCGATTTTTCGGCAAGGCGCGCGACCGGCAGGCACAGCTGCCCGAGCGCCTGGCGCCACGCATCCGGACGATCGGCGGCCGGCAGGGTCTCGGTCGTGAATTGCCATGCCTTCACCTCAAGGCCCTGCCCCGCTATTCGGCGGTATAGCCGGCCGGAATGACCGGCGGCTTGCCCGCCTTGCCCCACAGCAGGATTTCGTTGCCCCAGGGATCCCGGAAGGCATGATTCAAGCCGTTGAATTCGGCCCAATAATGATCGCGCCACAGGATCTCGGCCCCGAGACGCGCCGCGGCGCCCAGAATCCGTTCGGCACTGTCGTCATCGCCGATCAGGATCCAGATCCGCGCCTTGCGGCCGTCCCGGCTGAGCCCCCGGGGCTCGACGCCATCGGCGACCGGATGCGGCCGGGCGTTGGCCGCATCGAAGATGCCCAGATGCAGATTGCCGATCTCGCTGTCTGTCCCGTCCGATCGGCGGAAGTTGCCGCCGGGGACCATGCGGTGATAGCGGCCATCCAGGCGGGCATCGTCCTGCCAGCCGAACACCTCGGCATAGAACCGGCCGGCGGCGTCCGGATCGTCCGAGGCGAGGTCGACGAAAATCAGGGTATTGGGCTGGGTCACGACCGGAAATCCTGCGCGAGGGAGAGCGGAAGCCGCCCGAACGGACGGCATGAACCCTCTATATTGCGCGCCGCCCGTTCCGGTCTTGTCCCAGCACGCCCGATCCCTGGCCGGAAGGGCCCGATGCCGGACAAGCGGAAATTCGGGCGCCGGGTCCCGGCCAAATGGTGGTGCGCGCTCGTGCAAGACCGCCGAACCGACCCGGGCCTAGCTTTCCCACCGATACGAGCCTCGGCCGGGAGCCGCATAGACCATGCACGAAGATCCTTTGAACGACGCTTTCTTCGATGGCCTGTCGAGCTCGATGGCGGGGCTCGAGGATGCCGTCACGCTGCCGCCCGCCTGCTATACCGATGCCCGGTTCTTCGCCTTCGAGACCGAAGCCCTGTTCAATCACGAGTGGCTCTGCGTCGGCCGCGAGGATTGGATCAAGCAGCCGGGCGACTATTTCACGACCCATATCGTCGGCGAGCCGATCGTGGTGACCCGCAACCGCGAGGGCATGGTCAAGGCCCTGTCGGCGGTGTGCCAGCACCGCGCCATGCTGGTCGCCGAGGGGCGCGGCAATACCCGCGGCTTCGTCTGCCCCTACCATCATTGGGTCTATTCGCTCGACGGCGAGCTGGTCGGCGCGCCGGCCATGGAGCGGACCTGCGACTTCGACAAAAAGGATGTCCGGCTGCCGGCCTTCAAGGTCGAGATCTGGCTGGGATTCATCTTCATCAATTTCGATGCCGACGCGGCGCCGCTCGCCCCGCGCCTCGCCACGGTGGCGGAGGCCATCCGGAATTACGACTTGGCCACCGCCGAGGGACCGCCCGCCGTGACCGGCAAGTTCGCCTGGAACTGGAAGGTCATGCTGGAGAACAACAACGACGGCTACCATGCGAGCAAGCTGCATCGGGGCCCCTTGCATGATTTCGTGCCGAGCCGGCTCGCGAGCTTTCCCGCGGCGGATCCGGACGATGCCGGCTTCCTGCGCTTCAACGGCACCCTGCACCCCGACGCCAGCTTCAACCCGACCCAGAAGGCGGTCCTGCCGGTCTTCCCGAAGCTGACCGAGGAAGATCGCGGCCGGATGACCTTCGCCAACGTGCCGCCGACCCTGTCGCTGGTCATGACCAGCGACGTGGTGATCTACCTGATCCTGCGCGCGACCGGACCCGAAAGCCTCGAGCAGGATACCGGCATGCTGGTGGCGCCCGGCGCCATGGACGACCCGGGGTTCGAGCATCGGCTCGAGATGATCGTCACCTCGGCCATGAAGATCATCGCCCAGGACATGCATGTCGATGCGCTGGTGCAGGCCGGGTTGCGCTCGCGCTTCGCGATCCGCGGGCGTTATTCCTGGCAGGAGGGCGCGCAGGGTCAGTTCAACCATTGGCTCGTGCCCCGCTATCAACGAGCCTGGGCGGACGCGAAGCCCGCGGCCGACGACGCCGCACCCGAGGCGGAGAGCCCGGCATGACCGCAAGCCCGCGCCTGCCCAAGATCCGCCCGATGTCCCGGAGAGTTCGATGACCTTCCTCAGCACTGCCGGCGAAACCCGCCCCGACACCAAGCCGGGCGCTCTGCACTTGCTGCCCGCGACGCCCAAGACGGTGCATTGGGGCTATTTCGACCCGGCCCTGGGCCCGGCGCTGAAGATCAAGAGCGGCGATCTGGTCCAGGCCGAGGCGATCACCCATCACGCCGGCGACGCGCCGGATCTGATGATGGACGACGCGGTCAAGACGCTGTTCCGCGAGATCCCGGAGGAGGATCGCAATCCCGGCGTCCATATCATGACCGGGCCGATCTGGGTCGAGGGCGCCAAGCCGGGCGATATCCTGGAAGTGCGCTATCTGAACATGGTGCCCCGCTGCAACTACGGCTCCAACCTCGCCGCCAACTGGGGCTATCTCTACCAGGAGTTCGGCCAGAAAGAGCGCGTGACGATCTACGAGCTCAATCAGAACGCCAACACGGCCGAGGCGCTCTACGCCTATGATTTTCCGGGAAAATACCTGATCCCGGGGACGATCACCGACTGCCCGGTCTGCGACCGCAAGCAGGCCTTGACCGGCATCCGCGTGCCGGCGCGACCGCATCTGGGCACCGCCGGGGTGGCACCGGCGATCAACGGACGGACCAGCACGATCCCGCCCGGCAGCCATGGCGGCAATATCGACAATTGGCGCATCGGCGCCGGGGCCACGATGTATTATCCGGTCCAGGTCGAGGGTGCGCTGTTCTCGATCGGCGACCCCCATGTCTCCCAGGGCGATGGCGAGATTTCCGGCACGGCCATCGAGGCGTCCCTGGGCGTGCTCATGCAGATCATCCTGCGCCAGGATTTCGAGGTCGCCGGTCCGCTGCTGGAGACGCCGAAATACTGGATCGTCCATGGCTTCAACGAGGATCTGAACCTGGCCATGCGCGAGGCCTCGCTGAACATGCTGGGCCTGCTCACCGACCATGTCGGCCTGTCGAAGGACGATGCCTATTCGCTGATGAGCGTCGCGGGTGATTTCGCGGTCACCCAGGTCGTCGATGGCCGCCAGGGCTGCCACGTCCGCATCCCCCGCTCGATCTTCCCGAAGCGCGGCGGCTGAACTGCTGACAGGCCGGTCTTATGCAGACTTTAAGCGGCCTTTGATTGATCTGTGTCAAAGATAGGATTGGAGTGCCTTTCGGGGCCAAATCCGCCACCGTGGCCGTTCGCTTCAGGCAAGCGAAACCGCACAAGGCACGGTGGCATGAATTGGACAGAACAGGCTACCGCCAGGGACACAGCCTATCGTCCGACGGTTCTGATCGTCGATGATGAGTGCGAACTGCGCTCCATGCTGACGCTGGGGTTGAGCGAGCGGGGCTATAAGGTCGTGGAGGCCGACAGCGTCGGCTCGGCGCAGCAACTTTTGCGAGAGCACGGGCAGATCGATATCGTCATTTCCGACGTGCGCATGCCGGGCGGTCCAGACGGGACCGAGCTCGCCATCTGGCTCTACCGCTTTCTGCCCGATACAATTCTGATCCTGACGTCCGGCTATTTCGAGCGCGCTGAAGCCGAGGCCGGTCCGCTGGTCTATGGCCATCGCCTGCCGAAGCCGTTCCGGCCATCCCAGGCCGCCAGCCTGATCGAGCGCTGCCTGGCCAAGCGCGCGGCGGAGCGGGTCCGGACTAAGGAATTTCGCGCGAGCGCCTGGAATTAAGCAGCTGGTATAGGATGATCGCGCCGAACGTCGCGGTGCCGATCCCGCCGAATGAAAATCCGCCGAGATGGAGCGCCAGATCGCCGGCGCCGAGCGTCAGGCCGACGCCGGCGGTGATCAGGTTGCGCGCGTCGGCGAAATCGACGTGGTTCTCGACCCAGATGCGGCCCGCGGTGGCGGCGATCAGCCCGAACACGACGATGGCCAATCCGCCCAGCACCGGCCCCGGAATGGTCAGGATGGCGGCGCCGAACTTGGGCGAGAATCCCAGCAGGATCGCGATGGCGGCGGCAACGACGAACACCAGGGTCGAATAGATCCGCGTCACCGCCATCACGCCGATGTTCTCGGCATAGGTCGTGACGCCGGTGCCGCCGCCCAGGGCCGCCACCATGGTCGCGATGCCATCGCCCAGAAAGGCGCGGCCGATATAGGGATCCAGGTTGCGGCCGGTCATGGCGCCGACCGCCTTCAGATGGCCCAGGTTTTCGGCGATCAGCACCAGTGCCACCGGCGCGATCAGCACGATCGCATGACCGTCGAAGCGCGGGGCGACCAGATTCGGCGCGCCAAGCCAGGCCGCCGCCGCGACCGCGGAAAAATCGATCGGGTGCGCGAGGCCGAGGCCATTGGCGAGCAGCGCATAGATCCCATAGGCAAACAGGCCGCCGAGCAGGATCGGCAGCCGGCGCCAGCTGCCGCGACCCTGGACCGCGACCAGGCCGACCGCGACGACGGTCAGCAGCCCGATGGCGGTGTCGAAGCCCGAGGCCTCGATGCCCTTGACCGCGATCGGTGCCAGATTGAGCCCGATCGCGGCGACGATGGTGCCGGTGACGACCGGCGGCATCAGTGCCTCGATCCAGCGGTAGCCCGCCAGCGTCACCACCAGGCCGACCGCGCCATAGATCAGGCCGCACACGAAGATGCCACCCAGCGCCAGGGCGATGTTCGGATTCGGACCCGGACCGCCATAGCCGGTCGCCGCGATGACCACGGCGATGAAGGCGAAGCTCGAGCCCAGATAGCTCGGCACCCGGCCGCCGACGATGACGAAGAAGATCAGCGTGCCGATGCCGGAGAACAGAATCGCCGTGTTGGGATCGAAGCCCATCAGCAGCGGTGCCAGCACGGTCGAGCCGAACATGGCGACGACATGCTGCAGCCCGAGCGCGAGCGTCTGGCCCCAGGGCAGCCGTTCGTCCGGTGCCACCACCGCGTCGGTCGTCAGGCGCCAGTGTGGTAGCAAGCCCATTCTCAATCCCACTCCCTGTCAGGGCCGTCGCCGGGTCACGCTGCCGGACAATTTGGCCTTGCCCCGCGCAAAGCCAGGCAAATTGCCTGATGCGTCGCACGCCCATGCCCTGCGTTCAACCGAAGCTTAGCGCAACCCAGGCAGGTTTCGATCGCGCAAACGCCGTCAAATGAGGATTTCCGCCAGTTTCCGGCGGATCTGATCTCCGCGCGCAGGCTGGCACATCACTTGCTCCTTGGATACTCGTGAGCAGTCCCTTCGGCAGCCCTCTTGAAGCGTGAGGTCATCATGTTGAATTTCTCCGCCCGTACCGTCGAGACCCTGGTCGATCTGGTCGAAAACAAGCTGAGCTATCTCGACATCACCGACCGCGACGATCGCGCCGAAATGAAGCTGCTGCGGCGCGCGCTGTCCGAACTGCAGGGCCGCGTCATGATGGCGCCCCCGGCCGCCGAGGCCGTCCACGCGCATCATTGAGCGGCACTTCGCCGCTCATCATTGAGCGTCGCTCCCTCGCCGAAATTGGGTAAGGTCGGGGCGCCATGCCGTGCGCCCGCTTCCTCCCCCTGTTGCCGCTGATCGGTCTGCTGATCGGCTGCGTCGCGACTCCGCCGCCGCCGGCGCGGGATGCCCATGTCCCGGATTTCGCGCGACGGCCCTACGAGCCGTTCAACCGGACCGCCGCGGTCGCCATCGCGCTTCGGGAATGGCGGCTGTTCGGCAGCCCGATCGTCGACGAGGATCCGCGCGATCGCCTGCCGATCGATCCCGAACTGAAGCCCGAGCGGCTGCCCGGTCTATGGCAGCGCGTCGGCGAATATTGGTGGCTGGGGCTGGATGCCGACGATCCGGCCCGGCGCTGGACCGGCAAGCATGATGCGACCGGCCGCGTGTTTCCGGCCGCGGACGACGGCGAATTCGCCTGGTCGGCCGCCTTCGTCTCCTACGTCATGCGCATCGCCGGCGCGGGACCGCGCTTTCCCTATGCCGCATCCCATTCGGTCTATATCGACGCCGCGCGCCGAGTCTCGCTGGGGCAGCGGCGCGACATCGCGCTGTCGGCGGAGCGGCCGGCGCTCTACGCGCCCGATCTGGGCGATCTCGTCTGTTTCGGGCGCGGCTCGGCCGGGGATCTGCGCTTCGAGGATCTGCCGGCCGGACGCTTCACCAGCCATTGCGCCATCGTGGTCGCGACGGCGCCGGGCGAGCTGTCGGTCGTCGGCGGCAATGTCGACGATGCCGTGGCCTTGACCCATGTCCCGGTCACGCCGGACGGCAAACTCGCCGACCCCGACGGACGCACGCTCGATCCGCGCTACGCCTGGTTCGTCGTGCTGCGGGTGCTGTACGATTATTAGTCCGGCGACGTCAGCCGGGCTGAAGTGAGGACTTCAGCCCTGGTCGATCCGCAGCGCCACGAAGCGCAGCTCGCCGGCATGTTCGACCAGCAGCAGCACCGACTTGCGGCCGGCTTTCTTGGCGTCGTCGATCTTATGGGCGACGTCCGGCGCGGTCTTGACCTCTTCCTGGGCGACCTCGAGGATCACGTCGCCCGGATGGACGTCCTTGTCGGCGGCCGGGCTGCCCTTGGCGACATCGACCACGACCACATTGGCATTGTCGTCGAGCTGGAACTTGTCTTTCAGGTCCTGGGTCGCCTCGGTCATCGACAGGCCGAGCGCCTTGACCAGCGGCGTCGACGGGCTGATGCCGGCGCTGGCGCCGGCCGAAGCGGTCTGCTCGGCGCTTTCGTCGGCCTGGGCGACCTTGACCATGATGGTCTTGGTCTCGCCCTTGCGCCAGACCTTGACCGGCACGGTCTTGTCGACCTGGGCGTCGGCGACCAGGCGCGACAGGCGGCGCGCGTTGGTCACGTCGCGCCCGTCGAACTGCAGCAACACGTCGCCCGGCTGAATCCCGGCGTCCTTCGCGGGGCTCTTGTCGAGGAAGCCGCCGACCAGCGCGCCCTTGGGCGCATCCAGGCCGAGCGCCACCGCGACGTCGTCGTTCACCGTCTGGATGCGCGTGCCGATCCAGCCGCGGCGCGCCTTGCCGGTCGCCTGCAGCTGGGCGATCACGTTCTTGGCAAGATCGGACGGAATGGCGAAGCCGATGCCGATCGAGCCGCCCGAGGGCGAGAAGATCGCGGAATTGATGCCGATGACCTCGCCCGTCGTATTGAACAGCGGACCGCCGGAATTGCCGCGGTTGATCGAGGCGTCGGTCTGCAGGAACTCGTCGTACGGGCCATTGTCGTTGATGGCGCGCGCCCGGGCCGAGATGATGCCCGAGGTCACCGTGCCGCCCAGACCGAACGGGTTGCCGATCGCCATGACCCAATCGCCGACCCGCGCCTTGTCGCTGTCGCCCCAGGGCACGAACGGCAACGGCTTGTCCGGCTTGACCCGGAGCAGCGCCAGATCGGTCTTGGCGTCGCGCCCGACCAGCTCGGCCTTGAGATTGGTATTGTCCTGCAGGATGACCGTGATCTCGTCGGCGTCCTCGATCACGTGATTGTTGGTCACGATCAGGCCGGACGGATCGATCACGAAGCCCGAGCCGAGCGCCTGGGCCTTCTGCGGCTTGGCGTCGCCGCCCTTGTCCGCATCCTGGTCGTCGCCGCCGCCCTGCCCCTGGCGGTTCATGAAATCCTTGAAGAATTGCTCGAACGGCGAGCCCGGCGTCGCCTGATCGTCATCGGGCGCCGGCTTCTTCTTTTTCGGATCGGGCTTGATGGTTTCGCTGGTCGAGACATTGACCACGGCCGGCAGCAGCCGGGTCGCCAGCGGCCCCAGGCCCGGAATCACGAGCGGGTTGCTCGGCAATGCCACCTCGGTCTGGGCCCAGGCGGACCCGGCGCCCAGCACCAGCATCAGGCCGATCATAGGAACCCGAACGGCCGCCAAGCGGCCCGAACGGGAAAGAAGTCCACTCACCGGATCACTCCTCGCGACCGCCGGAAAACACGATATAGCCCGTGACTCTAAAACGAACGGCCAGCGGGGGCCAGTTCGTTCCAGACCGCGCGCGGTTCAATGATGCCGCAGGTACCAGACCCAGCCGACGCCGAGACAGGCCGACGCCAGCCCGCAGACCCGCAGCAGAGTTTCGGGCTGCTTGATGACCGACAGCAGGGCGCGCTTCATGGGCTGCGGAAACAACGCATAGAGCGCGCCCTCGATCACCAGTACCAACGCCACAGCGGTCAAAAGATCCGTAAGACCGTCAGGCGTCATGGGCCAGCGGCCTTCGCCGCCTTGTGCTGGCCGAAATACTGGAAGAACTCGCTGGTCGGCGAGAGCACCATGGTCGTATCGGGCCCGATCGCGGTGCGATAGGCCTCGAGGCTGCGGTAGAAGGTGAAGAAATCCATGTCCTTGCCGTAGGCATCGGCATAGGTCTTGATGCTTTCGGCGTCGCCCTGACCGCGCAGGATCTGCGACTGCTTCGTCGCCTCGGCCAGGATCACGGTGCGGTCGCGTTCGGCGCGGGCGCGGATGCCCTGGGCCTGCTCGGCGCCCTGGGCGCGATACTCGTTCGCCTCGCGCTGCCGCTCGGACTGCATCCGGGCATAGATCGCCTGGCTGTTTTCCTGCGGCAGGTCGGCGCGGCGGATACGCACGTCGATCACCTCGATGCCGAACGACTTGGCCTGAGTCGCGACCTGATCGCGGATTTCGCCCATGATCTTGGCGCGTTCCGGCGACAAGAGCGCGCTCAGCACCACATTGCCCAGCACCCGGCGCAGCGTGCCTGAGATGGTGGCGCCCAGGCGCAGCTGCATGACCGCCTCGGTTCCGACCGACTGGTAGAACTGCAGCGGGTTGACGATGCGATAGCGCGCATAGCTATCGACCACGATCCGCTTCTGGTCCGCGGCAATGACTTCCTCGGACGGCGGCTCGTAATCCAGCACGCGGCGATCGTAGAACACGGCATCCTGCCACGGCGCCTTGACGTGCAGGCCCGGAGTCCGGACGTCGCGGACAAAATTACCGAACTGGATCACCAGCGCCTGCGCCGTCTGATCGACGATGAACAGCGAGTTGAACGCGACGAAGAGCAGGACAAGGGCGGCGACGATGCCGCCGGCGATGATGGACCGGCTCATGGCTTGCCTCCAGCCTTGAGCTGCGGTGTTCCCGGCGGCGGCAACAGCGAGGTCGGCTGCTTGCCGGTCAATGCCGGCAGCGGCAGATAGGGCACGACACCCTCGACCGATTTGTCGATCAACACCTTGTTCGCGTTCTTCAACACGTCTTCCATGGTTTCCAGATACAGCCGCTCGGTGGTCACGTCCTTGTTCACCTGGTATGCGGCCAGCACCGACAGAAAGCGCTGCGCGTCGCCCTGGGACCGGGCGATGATCTCCTGGCGATAGGCCTCGGCATTCTGAATCTTCTGCTCGGCATCGCCGCGCGCCGCCGGCACGATGGTGTTCTGATAGGCTTCGGCCTCGTTCTTGAGGCGCTCCTGATCAGCCCGCGCCTTCTGCACGTCGCGATAGGCCTCGATCACCGGCTGCGGCGGATCGACCTTCTGCAGCTGGACCTGGGTCACCTGCAAACCGGCGCTGTAGCTGTCCAGGATGCTCTGCAGCAAGGTTTCGGTATCGGTCTCGACCTGGCGGCGGCCCTCGGCCAGCACGCTGGCGATCGGTGTGCGGCCGACCACTTCGCGAATGGCGGCTTCCGCGGCCGACTTCACGGTCGCCTCCGGGTTGCGCACGTTGAACAGATAGGCCTGGGCATCCTTGATGACCCAGAACACCGAGAAATTGATATCGACGATATTCTCGTCGCCGGTCAGCATCAGGGATTCTTCCGGCAACGCCTGCCGGCCGACGCCGCGCCCAATGCTTTCGGTGTTGAAGCCGACGTCGGTCCGGTTGATGCGCGTCACCTTCGGGGTCTCGACCGATTCGATCGGTGCCGGCAGATGATAATGCAGCCCGGAGGTCGTCGTCTGGGAATAGGCGCCGAAGCGGCGGATGACGCCTTCTTCGTCCGGGTTCACCCGATAGATGCCCGTCGCCAGCCACAGCAGCAGCACGACCACGACCGCGAGCGCCACCAGACGCCCACTGCCGCCGCCGCCGCCCGGCATCAGGCCCCGCAGGCGGTCCTGCGCACGGCGCAGCATCTCATCGAGATTGGGCGGCTGGCCGCCATCGCCCTTGTTGCCGGATCCACGGCCCCAGGGACCCGGACCACCGCTACCGCCCCAGGGGCCGCCACCGCCGCCCCCTTGCCCATTCCACGGCATGTCTGAAAGAAACCTTCGAAAGCGGGCCCCGGAGGGCTACATACCCGACACGCACCCGATTGTGCGGCCGACGATCCGGCCCTTATATCAAAGCGCGGGTTCGGCGTATCCAGTAAGTGGTGTCGATGGGAAAGGTTGTTTAGATGGCGAGTTTCGGCGAACAGCAGGTTTTGACCGCCCTGAAGTCGGTCATGGACCCGGAACGCGGTCGCGACCTGGTCAGCCTCGGCATGGTTTCCGGCATCGCCATCCGCGACGGCAATGTGGTGTTCTCGATCGAAACCGAACCGTCCCGCGCCGCCGCCCTCGAACCGGTCCGCAAGGCGGCCGAACGCGCGGTCGAGGCAATTCCCGGCGTGCTGTCGGTCTCGGCCCTGCTGACCGGCGCCCGCGCGCCCCAGGCCCAAGCCCGCACCCAGACCGCCGGCCATGGCCACGATCATCACGGCCATGCCCATGCCGCCCCCGCCCAGCGCCCGGCGCCCAAATCGCTGGTTCCCGGGGCGCGCGCCATCGTCGCCGTCGCATCCGGCAAGGGCGGCGTCGGCAAATCGACCACCACGACCAATCTCGCCGTCGCCTTGGCGGCGCAGGGTCTGAAGGTCGGGTTGCTCGACGCCGACGTGTTCGGCCCGTCGCAGCCGCGCATGCTGGGCATCACCGGCCGGCCACGCTCGCCCGACGGCAAGATTCTGGAACCGATGCGCAACCACGGCATCGTCTGCATGTCGATCGGCTTTCTGGTGCCGGAGGATACCGCCACGATCTGGCGCGGGCCGATGGTGATGGGGGCGCTGCAGCAGATGCTGCGCGACGTTGCCTGGGGCGAGCTCGACATCCTGCTGGTCGACATGCCGCCCGGCACCGGCGACGCGCAGCTGACCATGGCCCAGCAGGTGCCGCTGGCCGGCGCCATCATCGTCTCGACGCCGCAGGACATCGCGCTGCTGGATGCGCGCAAAGGCATCGCCATGTTCGCCAAGGTCGAAGTGCCCGTGCTCGGCATCATCGAGAACATGAGCTATTTCTGCTGCCCGAACTGCGGCCACCGCACCGAGATCTTCAGCCATGGCGGCGCGCGCCTGGAGGCGGAGAAGCTGGGGGCCGAATTCCTGGGCGAGATCCCGCTCGACATCCGCATCCGCGAGACCTCGGACGCCGGCACCCCGATCGTGGTCGAGGAACCGGACTCGCCGCTGTCCCAGGCCTATATGCAGATCGCCGCGCGGGTCTGGGAAAAGATCTCGGGCACGGTGCCGCGCCAGGCGCCCAAGATCACGATCGATTAACCGCCCTCACGGCTGAAATAGCTCGCATAACCGATCGAGTGTGGCAACCAGCACCGGCTCGGCAACGGTGCCCAATCGCTTGACAAGGCGCTGCTTGTCGACCGTCCGGATCTGATCCAGCAGGATCAGACCTTCCTGTCCCTTGAAGGCGAGCGGAATCCGGAAGCCCGCCGGTCGACTGCCCGTTGTCATCGGCGCCACGATCACCGCACGCAGATGATCATGCAGCTCCGGTGGCGATACGATAAGGCAGGGCCGCGTCTTCTGGATCTCGGTGCCGAGCGTGGGATCCAGCGCCACCAGCCAGACCTCCCCACGCTTCACCACGTCAATTCATCGTCGCCGTCATTGCCGAATCCGCCAAGCACCAGATGATCGTCGCCGTTCTCGGCAATGCGCCGGGCGTCCTCGGCCCAGCCCGCTCTGGCGTGGGGCTTCAAGACCGCGATGACCAGCCGGTCGCCCTCGATGCGGAGATCGACATCGTCACCCGCCTTGACGCCGATCTCGGCAAGCATCGGCTTCGGGATGATGATCCCGGACGAATTGCCCATTTTCCGGATCGCGCTGCGCATGGATCCCCCTCTCGATGAGGGGAGAGCATGCCATTTCGCAACCGCCGTATCAACAATGTTATAACTCAGCGTCCCAATGTCGCCTGCAATTCGGTCCATTCGCGCTTGCCGAGGCCGGACTGCTCCTGGGTGACGGCTTCGCCGGCGAGCAACCGGCGCACCACGGCCAGGCCGGCGGCCGACAGGCTGGCGCCGCCCATGCGGTATTGCCGGAACGCTTCCGCGCTGGCTGGGCACCAGCGATCCAAGACGCCCAGCATCGCGTCGGCATAGACCCGGATCTCGTACTGGGCGTGCGGGTCGGCGCGCAGGCTGAGGAAATTCATGAAGTTGTGCAGGTCGGTCTTCCAATACCACTGGGTATAGAAGTTGAGCGACAGGTTCATCCGCGCCAGCTCGCGCGCCAGGCTGGCGCGGGTCGGGTCGACCGGCTGGCCGTGCTCGTCCTCGTTCAGCATCAGGGCGTAATGGCCGTAGGCGCGCTCGGCATCCTCGCGCAGCAGCGCCATCACCCGCTTGGCGTCGTCGCCTTCCAGCGTGGCGCCGCGGCCCTGACGGTTGATCGCGGATTGGGCAGCGAGCTGGCCCGGCGCCGGAATGTAGAATTCATTGTCCAGGATCGAATAGCGCGCCGAGATCTCATTCACATTCGCGGTGCGGTGCCGGATCCATTGCCGGGCGACGAAGATCGGCAGCTTCACATGGAACTTGATCTCGCACATCTCGAACGGGGTCGAATGGCGATGGCGCATCAGATACTGGATCAGGCCCTTGTCTTCGCTGACCTTCTTGGTGCCGCGGCCATAGGAGACCCGGGCGGCCTGCACCACGGCCGCATCGTCGCCCATGTAATCGACGACGCGGACGAAACCGTGATCGAGCACGGGCAGCGCCTCGTACAGAATCTCCTCCAGCGCCGGCACGGTCGCGCGCCGGGTCGGGGTCGAAGCCTGGCGGAGCGCCGCGATCTCGGTCTGCTGGTCTTCGTTCAATGGCATTTCGGGCGGCCCCAACGGCAGGAACAAGCCCCTTGATTACCACTACATCTAGTGGACGTCCAGCCAGGCAACTGCCATAGGCGGGATGATGACAGGATGGTTGCCGTCCGGCCGGTCTCCCTTTAGAAACGGGAAAATCCCTTTCAAGGAACCGATCGATGAGCGACAGCTTCGAGAAGCAGGCGGCCCTTGCCGCGGCCAGCATCCTGCTCGAAACCAACTCGGTGCACTTCAGCCCCGACAAGCCGTTCACTTTCACCTCGGGCCGCCAGAGCCCGGTCTATATCGACTGCCGCCGGCTCATCTCGTTTCCGCGCGCGCGCGCCAAGCTGATGGATCTGGGCGCCGAGATGATCACGCGCAACATCGGCTATGAATCGCTCGACGCCATCGCCGGCGGCGAGACCGCGGGCATCCCGTTCGCCGCCTGGATCGCCGAACGCCTGTCGCTGCCGATGCTCTATATCCGCAAGAAGCCCAAGGGCTTCGGCCGGATGGCCCAGATCGAAGGCGAGATGAAGGAGGGCGCGCGCGTCCTGCTGGTCGAGGATCTGGCGAGCGAGGGCACGTCGAAGATCAACTTCATCCAGGCGATCCGCGCCGCCGGCGGCCAGATCGCCCATACCTTCGTCGTGTTCCACTACGGCATCTTCCCGTCGAGCGTGGAAAGCCTGAAGGCCGAGGGCGTGCTGCTCCATGGGCTGACGACCTGGCACGACGTGCTGGCGCTGGCCCATGAGCGCGGCAGCTTCACCGACCCGCAGTATCAGGCGATCAAGTCGTTCCTGGACGATCCGGAGGGCTGGAAGGCGCCGGCGGCGGGCTAACCCGCCGCACCCCACACCGGCAGCCGCCCTTCCTGCACCGCGTGGCAGGCGACCAGGTTGCCGTCCGCCGCCAGCAGCGACGGGCGTTCCGCCTTGCAGCGCTCGTTTGCGAACGGGCAGCGCGGGTGGAAGGCGCAACCGCTGGGCGGGTCGATCGGGTTCGGCACCTCGCCGCGCACCGGCAGGCGTTCGCGCCCGGTCATGCCCAGGTCCGGCACGGTATCGAGCAGCAGGCGGGTATAGGGATGCTGCGGCCGGGCGAACAGGTCGGCCTTGGCCGCGACCTCGACCAGTCGGCCCAAATACATCACGCCGACCTTGTCGGACACGTGATAGATCACCGCCAGATTATGCGAGATGAACAGGTAGGTCAGGCCGAGCCGGCGCTGCAGATCCTTCATCAGATTGAGGATCTGCGCCTGGACCGAGACGTCGAGCGCCGAGGTCGGTTCGTCCAGCACCAGGAATTCCGGCTCCGACGCCAGTGCGCGGGCGATCGAGATACGCTGGCGCTGGCCGCCCGAGAAGGCATGCGGGTACTTGTCGCCGTCGGCCGGAGTCAGGCTGACCTGGCGCAACAGCTCGTCGACCCGGGCGCGGATCGCGGCTTCGCCCTTGATCAGGCTGTGGGTCCGGATCGGTTCGGCGATGATGTCCTTGACCCGCCAGCGCGGGTTGAGGCTGGCGTAGGGGTCCTGGAACACCATCTGGACCCGGCGCCGCACCGGTGCCTGGGCCTTGCGGGACTTGAGCGACGCGATGTCGGTGCCGTCGATTTCGATCGAGCCGGACGACGGCTCGTACAATCCCACGACCAGGCGGGCGACCGTGGATTTACCGCAGCCGCTTTCGCCGACCAGCGCGAAGGTCTCGCCGCGATTGATCTCCAGGCTGACGCCGTCGACCGCCTTCAGCGTGCGCGGGCCGGCGCCGCTGAGCAGGCGGGCGAGCCAGGGCGCCGAGACATCGAACAAGCGGCGGACATCGTTGAGGCGCAGCACGGTTTCAGCCATGAACCACCTCCGGCGCATGGAGCCAGCAGGCGGCCTCGGTGCTGTCGGCCGGCATCAGGCCGGGCCGATCGACCCGGCAGCGCTCCATCACCTTGGGGCAGCGTGGGTTGAAGGCGCAGCCAGGCGGGATCGAGCCCAGGCGCGGCATGGCGCCGTCGATCTGCGGCAGCCGGTCCAGATCCGCCCCGATCGACGGGATCGAACCCATCAAGCCGACCGTATAAGGATGCTGCGGCTGCTTGACGACTTGGCGGACCGGGCCGATCTCGGCGACGCGGCCGGCATACATGACGGCGACCCGGTCGGCGGTCTCGGCGATCACGCCCATGTCGTGGGTCACCAGCATCACCGCGGTGCCATGGTCGCGGCACAGGCGCTTCAACAGCGCGATGATCTGCGCCTGGGTCGAGACGTCGAGCGCGGTGGTCGGCTCGTCCGCCACGATCAGGCGCGGATTGGCGGCGAGCGCCAAGGCGATCACCACGCGCTGGCGCATGCCGCCGGAGAATTGATGCGGGTACGCGGTAAACCGCTCCGACGCGCCGGGGATGCCGACTTCCTGCAGCAGCTCGATCGCGCGCGCGGTCGCGGCCTTGTCGCTCAAGGGCAGATGGGTCCGGATCGTCTCGACCAATTGCCGGCCGATGGTATAGAGCGGGTTGAGGCTGGTCAGCGGGTCCTGGAAGATCGCGCCGATCTGCTTGCCGCGGATCCGTCGGAACGCCTCGGGCGGCAGATTGTCGATGCGCGCGCCCTCGAGCAGGATCTCGCCGCCGGTCAGGCGCAGCGGCGGCTCCAGCAGCCCGATGATCGCGGCGGCGGTGATCGATTTGCCGGCGCCGGATTCGCCGACCACGCCCAGCACCTCACCCTCGCCGATGGTGAAGCTGACGTCGTCGACCGCGAGCAGCGTGCCGCGCCGGGTCGGCAATTCGATCCGGATATGGCGGACCTCCAGCAGCGGCTTCATTGCAGGCGCGGATTGAGCGCGTCGCGCACCCAATCCCCCAGCAGATTGACCGACAGCACCAGGGCCGCGAGCGTGACGGCGGGAAACACGGTGATCCACCATTCGCCGGAGAACAGATAGCCGTTGCCGACCTGGATGAGCGTGCCGAGCGACGGTTCGGTCGGCGGCACGCCGACGCCGAGGAACGACAGGGTCGCCTCGGTGATGATGGCGAAGGCGAAATAGATCGTCGCCACCACCAGCACCGGCGTCAGCACGTTGGGCAGCACATGGGTCACCACGATGCGGATCGGATGCACACCGATCACACGGGCGGCCTGGACATATTCCTTGTTGCGCTCGACCAGGGTCGAACCGCGCACCAGCCGGGCAAACTGGACCCAGCCCGACAGGCCGATCGAGCCGATCAGCACGAACATGGCGATCTTGTCCTGTTCGTCATGGGGCAGGGTGCTGCGCACGATGCCGTCGATCAGCAGCGCCACCAGGATGGCCGGAAACGACAGCTGCACATCGGCGACGCGCATGATGAAGGCATCGATCATGCCGCCGCGCCAGCCGGCGATCAGCCCGGCCGTCACGCCGAGCGCGAGCGCGAACAAGGTCGAGAACAGGCCGACGCCGAGGGAGATACGCGCGCCGAACAGAATGGCCGACAGGATGTCGCGGCCCTGCTCGTCGGTGCCGAGCGGGAAATCCGGCGAGCCGCCCTCGATCCATTGCGGCGGGTCGCCGGCATCGATCAGGCTGATGGTCGACAGGTCGAACGGGTTGTGCGGGGCGACCCAGGGCGCGAACAGTGAGCCCAGGATCAGCACGGCGGTGACGAGGGCCGACAGGATCGCGACCGGCGAATTCCGGAAGCTGTAGGTGAGATCGGCGTCCCAGACGCGCCGGGCGAAGCCGGGCCTGGCGTCAGCGGCCATGGCCACCCCCGCCGCGCTGTATCCGCAGGCGCGGATCGACCAGATAATACAGCAGATCGACCACCAGGCTGATGATGACGAAGAAGAGTGCGACCAGCACCAGATAGGCCGACATGACCGGGATATCGGCGTAGCTGACCGCCTGGATGAACATCAGCCCCATGCCGGGCCATTGGAACACCGTTTCGGTGATGACCGCGAAGGCGATGATCGAGCCGACCTGGACACCGGTGATGGTGATGACCGGCACCAGGGTGTTCTTGAGCGCATGGCCGAAATTGACCGCCCGGTTGGTCAGGCCGCGCGCGCGCGCGAATTTGATGTAGTCGGTGCGCAGCACTTCCAGCATTTCCGCGCGCACCAGCCGGATGATCAGCGTCATCGGATAGAGCGCCAGCGTGAAGGCCGGCATGATCAGCGAGCGCCAGCCGTCGATGGTCAGCAACCCGGTCGTCCACCAGCCGAACTGCTCGGTCGTGCCGCGGCCATAGGATGGCAACCAGCGCAGCCAGACCGAAAACACCAGGATCAGCAGGATGCCGATCAGGAAGGTCGGCAGCGACACGCCGACCAGCGAGGCGGCCAGCAGGAAGCGCGACGAGGCTGCGCGCGGCCTGAGACCCGTGAACACGCCGAGCGTCACGCCGACCACCAGCGCGATCAGCCCGGCGACGAAGGACAGCTCCAGCGTCGCCGGCATCTTTTCCAGGATGATCTGGTTGACCGGCCGGGCCAGTTGATAGCTGAGCCCGAATTCGCCATGGACGGTCCGGTTGACGAAACGGCCGAACTGCACGACGACACTGTCGTTCAGGCCGAGGTTCTGGCGCAGCGCGTCGCGTTCGGCCTGGGTCGCGTCCTGGCCGACCATGCCGTTGATCGGGTCGCCGACGAAGCGGAACAGAGTGAAGGCGATCAGCGCCACCGCCAGCATGACCGCCAGTGATTGCAGCAGCCGCCGCAGCAGAAAGACGATCATCGGCGCCCGTCCCGCTCGAGCGCCGATGGCTGTTGGATCCGACGCATCGCCCTACTTGACGGTGACGAAGCGGAGCGGGAAGGAATTATCGGCCATCTGGATGGCATCGACATTGCTCCGCGCGGCCCAGACCACGACCTGCTGGTGCAGCGGGATATAGAGGTATTGATCCTTGATGACGCTCAGTGCCTTGGAAATCAGCGCCTGGCGCTTGGCCTGATCGGTTTCGACCTGGATCGCCTTGATATCTGCATCGATCTCCGGGTTGGACACGCCGCCGTCGTTGTTGTCGCCGATGCCGGAGCCGGGCACGCGCGTGCCGACCAGCGACGCCAGCATATTATGGGCATCGTAGGTCGAGGGCGTCCAACCCAGCAGGTAGAAGCTGGTGTTGTAGTTGGGCGAGCCGATCTTGCCGAAATACTTGAGGCGGGTCTGCGCCAGCAGGTTCACCTTGACGCCGACCTTGGCCAGCATGGCGGCGACGGCCTGGCAGATCGCCTCGTCATTGACGTAGCGGTCGTTCGGGCAGTCCATCCCGGTCTCGAAGCCGTCGGGATAGCCGGCCTCCGCCAGCAGCTTCTTGGATTTGGCCGGATCATAGGCCGGGCGCTCGTTCAGCGACGGATCGAAGCCGTTGATGCCGGGCGCGATCATCAGCGCCGTCTCGGCCGCCTGGCCGCGCATGACCTTGGCGACGATCGTTTTCTCGTCGATCGCGCGGTAGAACGCCTCGCGCACCCGCTCGTCCTTGAACGGGTTCTTGCCCTTGATATTGCTCTCGGGCAATTGGTCATGCATCTGGTCCATGCCGAGGAAGATCGTGCGCAGCTCGGGCGACTTGATGATCTTGGTGCCGGCGGTGCTGGCGATCCGGTCGACGTCCTGCGGCGGGACGGTATAGACGAAATCGATCTCGCCCGAGAGCAGGGCCGCGACCCGGGTCGACGGGTTGGCGATGCGGGTGAAGATCGCCTCGGTCACGTTGCCGGTCGGCTTGTCCCACCAGGTCGGGTTGGCGACCAGGACGGTGCGCACGTCCGGCACCCGCTCCTTCAGCATGTAGGGTCCGGTGCCCATGGCATTGCGGGTGGCGAAATTCTCCTCGGTCACCTTGCCGAGGTCGGCCGGAATCGCCGCATTGTTCTTCTCGCACCACACCTTCGACATGATGCCCCATTGGGTCAATTCCCCGGGCAGGATCGGATCGGGACCCTTGGTGTGGAATTCGACCGTATAATCGTCGATTTTCACCAGGTCGGCGACGGTGGCGACATTGCTGTTGAGCGCCGAGGTCGGCTGCCTGATGCGCTGGAAGGAAAAGATCACGTCATCGGCGGTGAACGGCGTGCCGTCGGAAAACTTCACGCCCTGGCGCAGCTTGAAGCGCCATACGTCCGGCGCGGTCTGCGCCCACTCGGTCGCCAGCGCCGCCTCGACCTTCAGATCCTTCGACCGGCGCACCAGCGGGTCGTAGATGTTCTGCGTGAAGGTCAGCAGGAAGGTTTCCTGCCGCGCATAGGGATCCATCGAATTGACGTCGCCGTCATTGGACCAGCGCAGCGTCGCGGCCGAGGCGGCATGCGAGCCGATCACGGCGGCCGCGCCCAGAACCATGGCCAGCACGGCCGCCGAAATTCGCCCGGAGATCAGTCGCATATGCTTCATTCCAATCGTAGGCCGCCGCCCCCGAAGGGCGGCGGATCGGTGAACGGATAGGGGCCGGACCGCTACTTGACGGTGACGAAACGCAGCGGGAAGTAGTTGTCGGCCATCTGCACGACATCCACGTTGCTGCGCGCGGCCCAGACCACGACCTGCTGATGCAGCGGGATATAGAGGTACTGGCTCTTGATCACGCCCAGCGCGTCGCTGATCAGGGCCTGGCGCTTCTTCGGGTCGGTCTCGACCTGGATCGCGCCGATGTCGCCGTCGATCTGGGCGTTCGAGATCCCGCCGTCGTTGTTATCGCCCAAACCGACCGCCGGGTTGCGGGTCGCGACCAAGGACGCCAGCATGTTGTGGGCATCGTAGGTCGAGGGCGTCCAACCCAGCATATAGAAGCTGGCGGCATAGTTCGGCGAGCCGATCTTGCTGAAGTACTTGAGGCGGGTCTGGGCCAGCAGGTTCACCTTGACGCCGACCTTGGCCAGCATGGCCACGACCGCCTGGCAGATCGCCTCGTCATTCACGTAGCGATCGTTCGGGCAGTCCATCCCGGTCTCGAACCCGTTCGGATAGCCCGCCTCGGCCAGGAGCTTCTTCGACTTGGCCGGGTCATAGGCCGGCCGCTCGTTCAGCGACTTGTCGAAGCCGTTGATGCCGGGCGCGATCATCAGCGCGGTCTCTTCGGCCTGACCGCGCATCACCTTGGCGACGATCGTCTTCTCGTCGATCGCGCGATAGAACGCCTCGCGCACCTTCTCGTCCTTGAACGGGTTCTTGCCCTTGATGTTGCTCTCGGTCAGTTCGTCGCGCGACTGGTCGAATCCCAAGAAGATCGTGCGCAGCTCCGGCCTTTTCAGGATCTTGGTGCCAGGCGTGCTGGCGATCCGGTCGACATCCTGCGGCGGCACGGTATAGACGAAATCGATTTCGCCCGAGAGCAGGGCCGCGACCCGGGTCGAGGGATTGGCGATGCGGGTGAAGATCGCCTCGGTCACGTTGCCGACTGGCTTGTCCCACCAGGTCGGGTTCGCATCCAGCACCGTGCGCACGTCCGGCACACGTTCCTTCAGCAGGAACGGGCCGGTGCCCATGGCATTGCGGGTGGCGAAATTCTCCTCGGTCACCTTGCCCAGGTCGGCCGGGACCGTGGCATTGTTCTTCTCGCACCAGGCCTTCGACATGATGCCCCAGTTGGTCAGCTCCTCGGGCAGGATCGGATCGGGCCCCTTGGTATGGAACTCGACCGTGTAATCATCGACCTTCACCAGGTCGAGGACCGTCACGAAATAGCTGCCCATGTTCGAACTGGGCTGCCGCGCGCGATGATACGACATGATCACGTCGTCGGCGGTGAAGGGCGTGCCGTCCTGGAACTTGACGCCCTGGCGCAGCTTGAAACGCCAGATGTCGGGCGCCGTCTGCGCCCATTCGGTCGCGAGCGCCGGCTCGACCTTCAGGTCCTTGGAGCGGCGGACCAGCGGCTCGTAGATATTGGCGAGGAAGGTCAGCAGGAAGGTTTCGTTGCGCGCATAGGGATCCATCGAATTGACGTCGCCGTCATTCGCCCAGCGCAGCGTTGCGGCGGATGCCGTTCCGGCCAATGGCAAAGCCAGCCCGGCGACGATCAAGCCCGCCACCAGGCGTTTGAAAATCCTTCGCATTTTACTCTTCCCCTCGATCGTGCCTGCCTCGGCGAACCGATTGCCATCGATCGCCAACCCCTGTCGGGCGCCATGCTTCGTTTTTGTGGGCACGGTCACCCTCGCAGGGGCAAGATTGCGCTATGCCGCCGCCCGCAAGTCAAATGTTTTGAGGAGCCGCCCGCGCGATCTTTTATGTCGCGGCCGACGCCCTGCGCGACATAATCAACCTATAGGCGCCGAATCAGATAAACTCTCCTGCTGATACGGGTGAAAGGCTTGCGCGCCGGCCCGTCATCCCTAAATCTCCATGCGTCCGCCGCATGGGGTGTTGCGCACGGTGCGACAAGCCGCGCCGACGCTTGCGTTTTGGCGCGGCGCATGATGAGTCGAACGATGGCCGCTGCCGGATGATCTGGATCAAGCGGTCCTGAGCGATCTTATGGTCTGGTGACGGAGCCTCCGTCACCCCAGGGACATCTGCCGATGAACTACGAGCTTTTCTTCGCCGACCGGATCGATGCCCTGAAGCAGGAAGGGCGCTACCGGGAATTCGCCGAGCTGGAGCGCCGGGTCGGCGCCTTTCCGCGCGCCTGGCACCACGGCACCGGCGGCGAGGTCACGGTCTGGTGTTCGAACGACTATCTGGGCATGGGTCAGCATCCGGCCGTGATGGCGGCGATGCATGACGCGCTCGACCGGGTCGGTGCCGGCGCCGGCGGGACGCGCAACATCTCGGGCAACAGCCACGAGCATGTGAAGCTGGAGCGCGAGCTGGCCGATCTGCACGGCAAGCAGGCCGCCTTGATCTTCGCGACCGGCTATGTCGCGAACGAGGCGGCGCTGTCGACGCTCGCCAAGTATCTGCCGGGCTGCGTCGTGTTCTCCGACGCGCTCAACCATGCCTCGATGATCGAGGGCATCAAGCATTCCGGCGCCGAGAAGCGCATCTTCCGCCACAACGACCCGGCCGACCTGGATCGGCTGCTGTCCGAATACGGGCCCGAGCGCGCCAAGCTGGTCGCGTTCGAGAGCGTCTATTCGATGGATGGCGACGTCGGCCGGATCGCCGAGCTGTGCGACGTCGCCGACAAGCATGGGGCTATGACCTATCTAGACGAAGTCCATGCGGTCGGCATGTACGGCCCACGCGGCGCGGGCATCGCCGAGCGCGAGGGCGTCATGGACCGGCTGACCGTGATCCAGGGCACGCTCGGCAAGGCATTCGGCTGCCATGGCGGCTATATCGCGGCCTCGGCTGCCCTGATCGATTTCGTCCGCTCCTATGCCTCGGGCTTCATCTTCACCACCTCGATGACGCCGGTCACCGCCGCCGGCGCCCGCGCCTCGATCCAGCATCTGAAGACGAGCCAGACCGAGCGGGCCGGCCAGCAGGCCGCCGTGGCCGAGGTCAAGCGCCGCCTGACCGCCGCCGGCATTCCGGTGATGCCGAGCGAGACCCATATCGTGCCGGTCATGGTCGGCGACGCCCATCTGGTCAAGCGCGCGTCGGACGACCTGCTGGAGCGCCACGGCATCTATATCCAGCCGATCAACTATCCGACCGTGCCGCGCGGCGCCGAGCGCCTGCGCATCACGCCGACGCCGCTCCATAGCGCCGCCGACATCGACCATCTGGTCGCGGCCATGAGCGAGGTCTGGGGTCGTCTGATGCTGCGCCGCGCCGTCGCCGCCTGACCCCACGAAAATGTATCGCGACAATTCTCTCGTCCCGATCGAGACGGTCAAGATCGCCGCCTTGGGCGCGCTCGCGACCAAGCCCCGCACCTATGGCGAGATCGCGGCCGACGTGCGGCTGTTCACCAGCCGCATCGTCGGCCCGTCACTCGACCTGATGGGCATTTCGATCGAACTGCTGCGCGCCCAGGGCGTGGTGATGGATCTGGCCGAGGATGCCGGCCAGAAGGACCCGCGCCTGACGCTGACGCCGGACGGCGAGGCGATGCTGCTGATGCTGCTGAAGGCGCCGATCCGTTCGCCCAACACCGAATTGAGCCGGCTGGCGGTGGCGCTCAAAATGCGCTTTCTGCATCTGCTGACCCCGCCCGAGCGGCTGGACCAGATCGTGCTGCTGCGCGCGATGACCGTCAGCGAACGCCAGCGCCTGGTCGAGCTGGAAGAACAGAGCGACGGCGGCAACCTGTTCCGGGATTGGCTGGCGCTGCAGATCCAGCTGCTGGACACGCGGCTGAGCTGGATCGACGGGTTCAGCCAGCGCTGCTGCAGCTAGGCCTGGACGCCCATCCGTCTGCCGGGCAGACTACGCTCGGTTGTAGCGATCGGAATCGGGTGGAGCATGGCGCGTCTTTCGGACATCGTGAGCCCTCGACCGACTGAGCAGAGCCTGGCCGAGTGCTATGACGCGATCGAGCGCGCCCTGGATAGGCCAGGTATCGAGGCACGGACACAGGCGCTCGCCGATTGGGACGCGGCGAAGCGAGAGGTCGAGACCTGGATCACCCTCGCCTATATCCGCTTTCATCAGGACACCGCCGACATCCAGGCCAAGGCCGATCAAGCCCACGGCGATGCGATCAAGCCGAAAGCGACGGCGCACGACATCCGGCTGAAGCGACGCCTGCTCGCCGAACGGGATCGCGCCGGGCTGGAACAGCTGGTCGGCGCCCATGCCGTTCGCCTCTGGCAACTCGACGTCACGACGTTCGACCCGCTGATCGCCAGTGATCTGGTGCAGGAAGCCGCCCTCGTCGCGCGTTACACCGAACTCACCGGATCGGCCAAGCTCGTCATCGACGGCCGGACGGTCAATCTCTCCGGCTTGGCGCCCTATCTGCAGGATCCGGATCGCGAGGTCCGGCACGAGGCGGCCCGCCTGCGGTGGAGTTTCTTCGCCGACAATGGTGCCGAGCTCGACCGGATCTTCGACCAGCTCGTTGGCTTGCGCCACGGCATGGCGCGCAAGCTCGGCCATGAGAATTTCGTGGCGCTGGGTTATCAGCGCATGCGCCGGACCGACTACGGCCCGACCGACGTCGCCGCCTATCGCGACCAGATCGTCGCGGAAGTGGTGCCGCTCATGACCCGGATCCTGGAAAGGCGCCGGGTCGAATTCGGCTGGGACCATCTGCGGGCCTGGGACGAACCGATCACGGATCCCAAGGGCAATCCCACACCGATCGGTGATCAGGACAGGCTGATCACGGAAGCGCGCCGCCTGTTCGCCGCAATGGACCCGCGCCTCGGCCAGTTCAGCGACATGATGGCGGAGCAGGGGTTACTCGACCTCGATACCCGACCGACCAAGGCGCGCGGCGGCTTCTGCACCATGCTGCCGACACCGCGCACCCCGTTCATCTTTGCGAACTTCACGGCAACCCATCACGACGTGAACGTGCTGGTGCACGAGATGGGGCACGCGTTCCAATGCTGGGAGAGCCGTCGTCAGCCCGTGATCGAATATCTCTGGCCGACCATGGATGCCTGCGAAATCCATTCGATGGGCCTGGAGTACCTCGTCCGCCCGAGCCTGGACCGGCTGTTCGGCGACGCTGCCGACCGCTATCGGCATCTCCACCTGGTCCAGTCGCTCGGCCAGTTCACGATGTGCGCGGCCGGCGATCATTTCCAGCATCTGGTTTACGAGCGGCCGACCGCCTCATCGGCCGAGCGGCATGAGATGTGGCGAACGTTGGAGCGACGCTATATGCCCTGGCGCGACTATGGCGATCTCGCCTACCCGGCCATGGGCGGGTCCTGGCAATGGATCCCGCACCTATACGGCTCGCCGTTCTATTTCATCGACTACGCCCTGGCACTCTGCGTGGCGATGCAATTGGGCGCCAAGTCCGTGGGCGACCCGGCGGGCACGTTCGAAACCTATGCCGCGCTCTGCGCGTGCGGCGGCTCGGCATCGTTCGTCGATCTCGTCCAGGGTGCCGGCTTGATCTCGCCCTTTGCCGACGGCGCCCTCGCGGCCGCCCTGGCAGCGGCCAAACGGGAATTATTGCCCTAAAACAGATGCTGTCCACCGGTGACGTAGATCTCCGTCCCGGTGATGTAAGTCGATTCCGGCGCGCACAGATAGAAGATCGCCGACGCGACGTCGTCCGGCTGGCCCAGGCGGTTCAAGGGAATGCGCGGGATCAGCACGTCGGTGTTGGGCGACAGCATGGCGGTTTCGATCTCGCCCGGCGCCACCGCGTTGACGCGCACGTCCAGCTGGGCGAATTCGACCGCCATTTCCCGCGTCAGCGCCGACAGCGCCGCCTTGGAGGTCGAATAGGCCGAGCCCGCGAAAGGATGGACCGCGTGGCCGGCGATCGAGGTCACGTTGACGATCGCGCCCTTGGCCTTGGCCAGGTTCGAGGCGAACGCGCGGCCGAGCGCCAGCGGCGTGAAGAAATTCAGCTGAAACACGCCGTGCCAATCGGCCAGATCGCCGTTGAGACAGCCGAGCCGCTCCTGGAACGGCGTCTTGGGCGAGATGCCGGCATTGTTGACCAGGGCGTGGAGCGCGCCGCCGGCCAGCTCGTCGCGCACGTCGGCGATGAACTGGTCGAGCGCGCCGGCATCGGCCAGGTCGGCGGTGATATGGCAGGTCCAGTTCGGGTCGCGCCGGCATTCCGGCGGCACGACGTCGCGCGAAACGGTGATGACGCGCCAGCCGGCATCGCTGAAGCGCTTGACCGTGGCATGGCCGATCCCGCGGCTGGCGCCGGTCAGGAGAAGGACGGGGCTATCGTTTGGCATGATCGGGCAAATGTAGGCGCAGTGCCGCCGCAGCACCAGCCCCGGCTAGCGAACGGGCTTCAGTTCCCGGACCAGCATATCGCGCAGCCGGATCATCTCGTTCAGACCGGCCAACGCAGAGTCGGGAGGCGACAGCCCGCAATAGTTGAAAATTAACCTACTAACTATCGCTACTTCAGATTATAAACTACAGAGGTATGCGCGAATTCGTATTCTACCGTCGTTGGCGATGCTGCGGTCGTCCGGGCATTTCGTCAGAGAGTTTCTGGTCGGGGGACGTTCGAAATGAGTGACACAAGGATACTGTCCACGGCGCTTTCCTCCCCGGCCAACTTCACCGTCTCGGAGGTTACGCATGACCTGACGGTCGCCGCGACGCCTGCAGCACCTGCGGGATCCGCGCCGTTGGGACCGCTCGTCGCGTTCACCGGCAATTGGACCGGCCAGGGGTTCAATACCATCTTCCGGCCGAACAGCACCAAGACGCCCACCGCCGGGTTCCCAGTTCAGCCCGTGGGGCCGTCCGACAATGTGCTGGAACTGAACCTCACCTCGGAAAACCTGTCTTTTTCCCCGAACCTGGCGGCGGTTCCCAATCGAGGCTCCGGCGCGCAGGCCGATATCTTCCTCAACGGCGTGCCATATCTGCAGTCGATCAACGACGTCACTACCCTGCCTGCGCAGGGCATTCATTTGGAACCGGGCATCTGGCTATGCGTCCCGGCGACCACCACGCCGGCGGAGGGGGTCACGGTGGCGCGGATGGCCTCCATTCCCCACGGCACAACCATAAATGCCCAAGGCACGTTTTCGAGCGCATCTGGCGCCCCGACCATCAATCCTGTCGATATCACGCCGTTCAATCCCGTTAACGGCGTAAAAGTTCCGGCCGGTACGTTCCCCAGTCAAACCGCCCTCAACCAGAACAGCTTCCGTATCCCGCAGAACTTGGCTCCCTACATGGCCGCAGGCACGATAACTCAGGCAATGCTGACGGATCCGAACACCGTGCTGCGTCAACAGATTGCCCATCAGACGATCACCGAGACCGCAACCATCCAGATTTCCACCGCCCCCGCCGCGCCGCTCTTCGGCGGCGGCCCGGCCAACATCGCCTTTCTGCTGGGATTGAACCCGCCGCCGCCCAGCGGCTTGGGCCCGAACGCCCAGACCGTGCTGATGAAGGCGACATTCTGGATCGAAACCGTCACCTACCAGGTCAAGGTGCTGCCGATGAATGCCGGCGATGCCCCGCTGGTGCTGCCCCCTGTGCAGACGAATCCGCCGGTTCCATTGGTTCCCAGCTTCCTGGTTTCGATTCCCTTCGTCGAAGGAAAGAAATTCCCCGGTGGTACGATCGCCCTGTCCACGACCCAGATCCAATACTCTCAGGAAGTCGTTCTGAACTTCAACGGGCTGAGCTGGCCCCACGTGTCGGTTGCCACCCTGGTGCCGGCGGATCCCGTCTCTGTGCCCGCCTATTTGCTGCCCCTGACCTGATTCCCAGGTACTGTCCGGACGGTCTCGGCGTGATGCCTCGGCGCCGATGGCGTTGCCGGCGCGCGGACGAGGCAACTTTCAAATCACAAAATGCGGCCGCTATTTCGGCAAGGTCGCCAGATCGTCGCGCGCCAGGTCGGCCAGGGACTTGCCGGTGGCGGCCGGATCGGACACCTGTTCCGGGATGATGTCCGGCGCCCGGTCGACGACCTGCTGATAATAGCCGCGCGCCTCGTCGAAGCGGCCGAGCCGCTGGGCGACCACGCCCAGGTTCAGCAGCAAATAGGGATCGTCGGGAACCGCCTGCCGGGCCTGGATCAGATATTGCTCGGCCTTGAGCCAGTCGCCGTCGTTGATCGCCTCGAAACTGCGCCGATAGGCCAGTTGCGCCGCTGCCGGGTCCGTCGCGGGATCCTTGGCGCAGGCACCCAGCGTCACCATCAGGCCGACCGCGGCCAGCACGCGGATCGCGCTCACGGGTAGAGCCGCTCGATCGCCCAGCCCGCCCCTTCCGGCGTGAAGACCAGCCGGTCATGCAGCCGGTACGGCCGGTCCTGCCAGAATTCGATCTTGGCCGGCGTCAGGCGGAAGCCCGACCAGAACGGCGGCCGGGGCACCGTCTCGCCCGGATATTTCTCGTCGAAGTCGCGGATGCGCTGCTCGAACGTCGCCCGCCGGTCGAGCGGGCGCGACTGGTCCGACGCCCAGGCCCCGATCCGGCTGTCGCGCGGGCGGCCGGCAAAATAGGCGTCCGCCTCGGCCGCGGTCGTGGGCGTGACCGGGCCTTCGATCCGGACCTGCCGCTTCAGCGATTTCCAGTGAAAGCACAGGGCCGCGTGCGGATTGGCCTGCAATTCCTCGCCTTTCCGCGACTCCAGGTTGGTGTAGAACACGAAGCCGCGCCGATCGAGCCCCTTCAGCAGCACGATTCGCACGGAGGGAAATCCGTCGGCCGTCGTGGTCGCCAGCGCCATCGCGTTCGGATCGGCCGGCTCGCTCGCCTTGGCTTCGGCGAACCAGGCGTCGAACAGATCGTAGGGATCGCGTGCCTCGTCCATGTCGTTCTCCAGCAGCGACGGGAATTCACCGCTTGATCTAGCGTCCTGGGGCCGTCATGCCAACCCCTTGGACACCGGTCTCTTTTCCGACGGGTTTACGGAATGCTAACCCGCTGGCAGGATAATCCCAATGATGGATCCCTACGCTACCCTCCAGGTCGGCCGCGACGCCAGTTCGGACGAGATCAAGCGGTCGTACCGCAAGCTCGCCAAGGAACTGCATCCCGACCTGCACCCGAACAACCCCGTGAGCGCGCGGCGCTTCAACGACATCACGGCCGCCTATGATGTCTTGGGCGACGATGCCAAGCGGCGCCAGTACGACAACCAGCAGGCCGCCGCCGAAGCCGCGGCCCGCACCGGGCGCGGCGGCGGCAACCCGTTCGACGACGACGGGCTCGACAGTTTCTTCGGCCGCAGCCGCAGCTGGGGCTTCAAGCGCGACCCGGCCGGCAGCGGCCCGAAGCTGCGCGGGGCCGACATCTATCAGTCGCTGACCATCTCGTTCACCGAGGCCGCGGCCGGCGCCAAGAAGCGTCTGGTGATCAAGGACCAGCGCATCCTGGACATCAATATCCCGCCGCTGACCCAGGACAACCAGACCCTGCGCCTGAAGGGCCAGGGCGGCATCGGCGGCAATGGCGGTCCGGCCGGCGACGTGTTCGTCGAGATCACGGTCGAGCCGCATCCGCTGTTCACCCGACGCGACAATGATATTCTGATGACCCTGCCGGTGACCCTGCCCGAAGCGGTGCTGGGCGCCACCGTCACCGTGCCGACCATCCATGGCATGGTGTCGCTGAAGGTGCCGAAGGGCTCCAACACCGACACGGTGCTGCGCCTGCGCGGCAAGGGGCTGGGTGGCGTGGGCGATCAGCTGGTGACGCTGAAGATCGTACTGCCGACCGCCAAGGACGGCGAGCTGACCGAGCTGGTAGAGCAATGGTCGAAGCGTCACAGCTACAGCGTCCGGCCGAAATACTGATCATTCCCCGACCAGTAGGTCGGCAATCGGCACGTCGAGTGCCGCCTGCTCCGCCGCCGTCACCGCCTGCCATTGCCGGCCGAGACGCGGATTGCGCCGGCCTCGGCGATAGTCGGGCTCGGTCTCGACCGCCTGCTTCAGATCCGCGAGGCGGGTCGTGGCAAGATCCCGCGCCAGGACCCAGCCGCCATCGACACTGGCCGCGACGAAGCCCGCCGCCAACAGACGATCCAGGCAATTGGCCAGCAGGCCGACCGGCACGGCCAGCTCCGTCGCCAGGACCGGGAACGGCAGCGCGCCGCCGATCCGCCCCTGGCGGGCCAGGCGCGCGACGACGGCCAGGCCCAGGTCGAGATCGACCCGCTGCTGGGCCGGCACCGCGTCGGGGGCGGCCAACCCCCAGAGCGGCACCGCCGCCGCGACCTCGGCACCGAACAGCACGACGCTCCAGGACAGGTACATCCACAACAGGAAGATCGGGATCACGGCGAGAGCGCCATAGATCGCCTGATAGGCGTTGAAATGGCCCAGATAGAGCGTGAAGCTGGCCTTGCAGCCCTCGAACAACAGCGCTGCGACCACGGCCCCGACCGCGCCGTCGCGCCAGCGCACCGGGCAATGCGGGATCAGGCAGAACAGCAGGGTGAAGCCCGCGGTCTCGAGCAGGAACGGCGTATAGCCGGCGAACAGGCTCAGCCAGTGCTCGACCACATGCTGCGAGGCGCCGACCACCGCGATGTCCTGGGTGATGCCGTGCAGGCTGGCCGAGACCGAGAGACCGACGCCGAACAGCAGCGGCCCCAGCGTCAGCATGGTCCAGTAGGTCAGGATGCGCGCCAGCCAGCGCCGGGGCGCATGCACGCGCCAGATCGCGCCCAGTCGGTCCTCGATCGTGGCCAGCAGCATGACGGCGGTCACGGCCAGCACGATCAGGCCGATCGCGGTGGTCTTGCCGGCGCTTTGGGCGAAGGTGCTGATATATTCCTCGATCGTGGCACCGACGGTCGGCACGAAATTGTCGAACATCAGCATCAGCGCGCGCTCGCGCAGCTTGTCGAAGATCGGGAAGGCCGACAGCACCGCCAGGCTGATCGCCAGCAGCGGGACGATCGAGACCAGCGTCGTGTAGCTGAGGGCGCCGGCCGCGGCGAAGCAGCCATCCTCGATGAAACGCCGGACGACATGGCGCACGAAACGGACCAGCCGATGCCAGATCCCCTCATCCGGCGCCGGGCGCACCTGCTCTCGTTCGATCAGATTCTGGTCGATCATGCCTTGCGCCTGTTGCGTCGGCCGGGGAAAAGTCTGGATGACTCTAGGGCCAGGACGTGTCCTTTCCAAGCTTCAGCCGGCAGCCATTCCCGCCGCCCGGGTGTTTCGTGTAGCATCGCGCCCAGTTTTGATCGTTAAGCATTCAGGAGCAGCCATCTTATGGCGAACGTTGGGACCCTCATGGCCGGCAAGCGTGGCCTGATCATGGGCGTGGCAAATCACATGTCGCTCGCGTGGCATATCGCGCAAGCCATCCACGCCCAGGGCGGCGAACTCGCCTTCACCTATCAGGGCGAGGCGTTGGAAAAGCGCGTGCGGCCCCTGGCGGCCAGCATCGATTCCGATTTCGTCGTCGAGTGCGACGTGACCGACGAAGCCTCGATGGACCGTACCTTCCAGGCGCTGGAAGACCGCTGGGGCTCGATCGATTTCGTCGTGCATGCCGTGGGCTTTTCCGACAAGGAAGAGCTGAAGGGCCGCTATGCCGACACGACGCGCGCCAACTTCCTGCGCACGCTCGACATCTCGTGCTTCTCCTTCACCGACGTGTGCCGGCGTGCCAGCGCCATGATGCCGCACGGCGGCAGCCTGATCACGCTGACCTATCTGGGCGCCGAGCGGGTCATGCCGAACTACAACGTCATGGGCGTCGCCAAGGCGGCGCTGGAAGCCAGCGTGCGCTATCTGGCGGTCGACCTGGGCGGCCAGGGCATCCGCGTCAACGGCATCTCCTACGGGCCGGTCAAGACGCTGGCCGCCTCGGGCATCAGCGACTTCCGCTATATCCTGAAGTGGAACCAGTATAACTCGCCGCTGAAGCGCAATGTCGAGAGCGCCGATGTCGGCGGCAGCGGGCTGTATTTCGTCAGCGACCTGTCGAGCGGCGTCACCGGTGAGATCCACCATGTCGATTGCGGCTATCACGTCGTCGGCATGAAGGCGATCGACGCGCCCGACATCGCCGTCGTGAATTCGACAGGCGCATAGGGTAGATTCGCCATGGCCGGCAATAGCTTCGGCGCGCTGTTCCGCTTCACCACCTGGGGCGAGAGCCATGGGCCCGCGATCGGCTGCGTCGTCGATGGCGTGCCGCCGCGGCTGCCGCTGGCCGAGGCGGATATCCAGCAATGGCTCGACCGGCGCAAGCCCGGCCAGTCCCGCTTCACGACCCAGCGGCAGGAGCCGGACCGCGTCCGGATCCTGTCGGGCGTGTTCGAGGGCCTGACCACCGGCACGCCGGTGGCGCTCGAGATCCAGAACGAGGATCAGCGCTCCAAGGACTATGGCGACATCAAGGACAAGTTCCGTCCCGGCCATGCCGACTATACCTACTGGTCCAAATACGGCATCCGCGACTATCGCGGCGGCGGCCGGTCGTCGGCACGCGAGACCGCGTCGCGGGTCGCCGCCGGCGGCGTCGCCCGCGCCGTGCTGGGTGGCGCCATTACCATCCGCGGCGCGCTGGTCCAGATCGGCCCGCACCGGATCGACCGGTCGCGCTGGGATTGGGCCGAGGTCGAGCGCAACCCATTCTGGTGCCCCGACTCGGTCGCGGCGGCCGCGTGGGAGATCTATCTCGACGGCGTGCGCAAATCCGGCTCGTCGATCGGTGCGGTGATCGAGATCGTCGCGTCCGGCGTGCCGGTCGGGCTGGGCAATCCGATCTATCAGAAGCTCGACGCCGATCTGGCCTCGGCCATGATGTCGATCAATGCGGTCAAGGCGGTCGAGATCGGCGACGGCTTCGCGGCCGCCGCCCTGTCGGGCGAGGAGAACGCCGACGAGATGCGCATGGGCAACGACGGCGTACGCTTCACCGCGAACCATGCCGGCGGCATCCTGGGCGGCATCTCGACCGGTCAGGACCTGGTCGTGCGCTTCGCGGTCAAGCCGACCAGCTCGATCCTGCAGCCGCGCAAGACGGTGACCCTTACCGGCGAGGAGACCGAAATCGTCACCAAGGGTCGTCACGATCCCTGCGTCGGCATCCGCGCCGTGCCGGTCGGCGAGGCGATGATGGCGCTGGTGCTGGCCGATCATTTGCTGCTGCATCGGGCGCAGTGCGGCTAGAGTGTCGAGCCAAGCTTGATGCCTCGAACGGGAGCTCGGATGGCGTTGGTTCGCTTATTCGGCTTGGTCGTCCTGGCGCTGATGATCGGTGCTGCCGATTCGAGCCCGCCGCCGCCGCATCTGGCCCTGGTCATCAAGACCTTCCGCAATCCCTATTTCGAAACCATGGTCGATGGCGCCGAGGACGGCGCGGCCGACCTGGGGGCCTCGATCGAGGTCGCGGCACCGGATTTCGAAACCTCGATCGACCAGCAGATCGCGATCGTCGATCGGCTGATCGAGCAGAAGGTCGATGGCATCCTGCTGGCGCCGGCCGATTCGATTCGGCTGATTCCGGCGCTGAAACGGGCCGAGGCGGCCGGCATTCCGGTGGTGAATATCGACAATCCGATCGACGCGCGGGCCGCGGCCGACGCCGGGCTGAAGCCGATCCCGGTCATCACCGTCGACAACCAGGATGCTGCCTACCAGGCGGTCAAGGCGGTCCTGGCCGGCTTCGAGCCGGGCCGGCGCTCGATCAAGGCGGCGATCATCGAGGGCATCCGGGGTGCCGATAATGGCGAGGCGCGCAAGGCCGGCGCCCTGAAGGCGTTCGGCGAGGACAAGCGCGTGACGCTGGTCGCGTCGGAGACCGCACTGTGGGAGCGGGACCGGGGCGAACGGGTCGCGGCCGACATCATCGCCCAGGTGCCGGATCTGGATCTGCTGTTCTGCGCCAACGACAATATGGCGCTGGGCGCTCTGCCGGCCCTGGCGATGGCCGGCGCCACCAAGGTCAAGGTCGTGGGTTACGATGCCTTGCCCGAAGCGCTGGATGCGGTGCGCGGCGGCACGCTCGCCGCCACGGTCGATCAGCGCGCCGCCCGCCAGGGCCGCATGGGCGTCGAATATCTGCTGCGGCGCCTGCGCGGCGAAAGCGTGCCGCTGGAAACCCTGATCGACGTCAGGATCGTCGGGAAACAATGATCAGGCGGCACCGGCCCATTGCGCCTGAGCCGAGGTCGGATCGTCGAAGCCAGCCTGGAGCGTGCGGGGGCGCCGACGGACCGGCACCAGGCGCGCGACCGGCTGTCCCGCCTTGACCATGATGATCTGTTCGCCGGCCGCGACATGCTCGATCAGATCGGTCAGATGACGCTGCGCATCGGCGAGCGCCAGGACGATGGTCATGGGGAATCCTCCGGGTGGTTTCACCATGAACGCCCGACCCGGGCGCTCCGATCCAGGATATTAATCCGCTGTCATGACAGTCGGGCGATCGAGCCTGTCGTGCCACCGGGCGCGATCATTTGTGCTAGGCTCGCCCCAACCGATCAGCGAGTGCGAGGAATTGGCATGCCGCAACCCGACCATATCTCGGCCCTCGGCATCGGCGATCCGGCCGGGCTCGACGAAGATCTGCGGGCGATCTACGCCAAATGCGTCGAAAAACTGGGATTCGTGCCGAACGTGTTCCACGCCTACAGCCTGCGCCCGGCCAAGCTGCGCAATTTCATCCAGATGTATAACGAGCTGATGCTGGCGCCGTCGGGCCTGAGCAAGCTGGAGCGCGAAATGGTCGCGGTCGCGGTCTCCTCGGCCAACCGCTGCTACTATTGCCTGGTCGCCCATGGCCAGGCGGTGCGCCGCCTGTCGGGCGATGCGCAGCTGGGCGAGATGATCGCGCTCAACTACCGGGTCGCCAAAATCGATGCGCGCCAGCGCGCCCTGCTCGATTTCGCCTGGAAACTGACCACGACACCCCATCTTGTGGATGACCAGGACCGCGACGCGCTGCGGGCCCAGGGCTTGAGCGAGGAAGACATCTTCGACCTGGCCGAAACCGCCGCCTTCTTCAACCTGTCGAACCGCATGGCATCCGCCACCGACATGATGCCCAATCCCGAATATCACCAGCTCGATCGCTGAGCTGCCCCGACCAGGAACCCCCATTCATGCGCTTCGTCCTGTGGTTCTTCGCCGTGATCGGCGTGCTTGCCATCCTGATCGTCTCGGCCAGCATCTATGCCACGATCCATTTCAGCACCCGGAAGCCCGAGGTCGCGGATGCCACGATCCTGCGCTTCGATTTCGAGCGGCCGCAGACCGAGAAGGCCGCGGTCGGCGTCGCCGACGCGCTGCTGGGCGATCACACGATCAGCTTCACCGACACGATCGACGCGATCCGTCGCGCCGCCGACGACAGTCGGGTGCGCGGTCTGGTGGCGCGCACCGGCGCGGTGCCGCTGGGATTGGGCCAGGTGCAGGAACTGCGCGACGCCATCGCGGATTTCCGCGCCAAGGGCAAGTTCGCCTATGCCTATGCCGAAAGCTTCGGCGATCTGGGCGGCGGTACGCGCGCTTATTACCTGTCGAGCGCGTTCGACGAGATCTGGCTGCAGCCGGTCGGTTCGGTCGGCCTGACCGGCGTCGGCGCCGAGCTGCCGTTCTTCAAGGGCACGCTCGACAAGTTGGGCGTCACGGCCGCGTTCGACCGCCGCGCCGAATACAAGTCGGCTATGACCCAGCTGACCGACACCAAGCTGCCGGATACCGATCGCACAGCCTTCACCGGCATGGTCCAATCGATCTTCGACCAGACCGCAGACGGCATCGCCCAGGACCGCAAGCTGCCCGGCGCCGATGTCCGCGCCCTGATCGACGGCGGCCCCTACCCCGGTGACGAGGCGCTGGCGAAGCATCTGATCGACCATATCGGCTATGCCGACGAGGCGATGGATGCCGCGCGCAAGAAGGCCGGCCCCGGCGTCAAGCTGATGGGCGGGCCGCAATATCTGGCGGCCATCAAGGTCGGCGCGCCGACCGGCGACGTCATCGCGATCCTGCGCGCGGTCGGCGAGATCCACAGCGGCCGCGCGGCGAGCGGCCCGGCCGGCGACAGCGACGGCGTGGCGGCCGACGATCTGGTCAAGGCGATCGGCGATGCCAGCCGCGATTCGGCGGTCAAGGCGATCGTGCTGCGCATCGACAGCCCCGGTGGCTCCGCCATCGCGTCGGAGACGATCTGGCGCGCCCTGAAGCGCGCCCATGACGGGGGCAAGCCGCTGATGGTCAGCATGGGCGATACCGCGGCATCGGGCGGCTATTACATCGCCGCCCCGGCCGACAAGATCGTGGCCGAGCCCGGCACGCTGACCGGATCGATCGGCGTGTTCGCCGGCAAGATGCTCACGACCGGCCTGTGGGACAAGATCGGCGTCAGCTGGGACGAGGTGAGCCAAGGCAAGAACGCCGGCATCGACAGCTCGCTGCACGACTATACGCCGGAACAGCATGCGCGCTTCGAGCAGTCGCTGGACGCGGTCTATCACGCCTTCATCGCCCATGTCGCCGACGGCCGGAAAATGGACCCGGCCAAGGTCGAGGCGATCGCCAAAGGCAGGGTCTGGACCGGCGCCCAGGGCAAGGACAACGGTCTGGTCGATGCGCTGGGCGGCCTCGACGTCGCGGTCAAGCTGGCCAAGGAAGCGGCCCATATCGCGCCGGATCAGCCGGTCGTGCTGCGCGACTTTCCCCGCGTGCGCTCACCGATCCAGCAGCTCATGGCCAGCCTGTCGGGCAATGACGACGAGAGCGACGGCAGCGTCGTCGGCATCTCGCTGGGCCGGCTCGCCACGTTGGCGCCGCTGCTGCGCCAGCTCGATGTCGTGACCCGCGCCGCCGGCGAGGCCGCCGGCACGCGCGCCACGATGCAGCCGCTCGAGCTGACGCCATGACCAGACCCAGCCGGAGAGCGGCGCCCATGAAAATCCGGCTGGTGATTGCGGTCCTGATGGTCGGGGTCCTGGTGTCGCGCGCCGGCGCCGCCGAAGACCCCAAGCACCTGGCCTTCGTCGATACCGGCAATACCGGCCGCAGCGTTTCGGCCGAAGCGCTGGCCGACCGGATCATCGCGCAGCAGCATCTCCCGGTCGTAGTGATTTCGCGCGCGGTCGATCTCAACCCGTTCAACATCGTGCCCGAGGCCAACGCCCAGGCGATCCTGAAGCGGCGCGGCATCGACGTTTCCGGGCATCGCGCCATCCAGCTCACCGAGAATGATATCCGGCATGCCGACGTCATTCTGGTGATGACCGAAACCCATAAGGCCAAGCTGCTCGCGCTGTTCCCCGACGCCAAGGACAAGGTGTTCACCCTGTCGCAATATGCCGACGGCGAGAGTTACGAGATCGCCGACGCCTACGGCAAGCCGATGCCGGTCTATGTCGCGATGATCGGCGATTTGGATAAATTCGTGCCGCTCGCCCTGCACAAGATCGTCGCGAAATAGGAACGCCGATGATCCCGTTCGACCCGATCCTGGCCCGCGCCATCGAACGACGGGGCGAGGCCGACCTCACGGCACATCTGCCGTCCGTCCGGACCGCGGCGGAACTGGCGGCCGTGCCGGACGACCGCTACCTGTCGCAGCTGTGCCTGCGCGTGTTCCGCGCCGGCATCAAGCATTCGGTCGTCGACCAGAAATGGCCGGCGTTCGAGGCCGCGTTCCACGGCTTCGATCCGAACGCGGTCGCCGCCATGACCGACGAGGATCTGGAGCCGCTGATGGGCGACAGCGGCCTCATCCGCCATTGGGGCAAGATCAAATCGGTGCCGCCCAACGCCGCGGCCCTGCGCCAGATCTCGGACGAATCCCACGGCTTTGGCCGCTGGCTGGCGTCCTGGTCCGGCACAAGCACGTTGGATCTATGGGATGCGCTCGCCAAGCGCTTCAAGATGCTCGGTGGCGATTCGGCCCCGCGCTTCCTGCGCATGGTCGGGCGGGATACGTTCGTCTTCAGCCCCTCGGTCGAGGCGGCCCTGAAAACCTGGGGCGTGGGCGACGGCGGCAAGGGCAAGGCGGCGCGCGCCCGGGCTGCGGCGCAGTTCGACGAATGGGCCGAGGCGACCGGCCGGCCGCTCGCCCATCTGTCGATGATCCTGGCCTATTCGGTGCCGGAGTAAGGTTGGCGGTTGGAGATATGAGAAATGACCGGTATGCCAGGACCCATCAAAGAAACCGAAGCCGTCTTGAAGACGGTGCAAGACTTCCTGGACGGCATCGAGAACCGTGACAAGGAAGCCATGCTGCGTCTCGTGTTGCCGGATGGCGGCGCCACGCTGCTCCGGGATGGACAGCCGCTTCATATGAGCATGCGCGGCGTCGTGGAGCGCATCCCGTTCGACCCGGACCAGGTGAAGGTGGAAAGCATCCATGATCCCGTAGTCCTGATCGACGGCGATATCGCCATGGCCTGGACGCCCTACGAATTTCACATCGATGGCCAACTGCATCACGTCGGCACGAATATCATCAGCCTGCTGCGACGGGACGGGCGTTGGCTGATCTCCGGGGTTGCCGACAATTGGCGGCTACCCGACGAACAGCCATGACGGCGGCCTAGGGGGGGCGGCAGTCCTCACGCCGTCTTATCGAACGCGTTGATCACGAAGGCATATTCCTCCGCCACCTCGGTCAGCCGATCGAAGCGCCCCGACTTGCCGCCATGGCCGGCACCCATGTTGGTCTTCGAGACCAGCACATTGTCGTCGGTCTTGAGCGCGCGCAGCTTGGCGGCCCATTTCGCCGGTTCCCAATAGGTCACGCGCGGGTCGTTCAGCCCGGCGGTGATCATCAGCGGCGGGTAATCCTGCGCCGTCACCTGGTCGTAGGGCGAATAGGACCGGATGAAGTCGAACGCCGCCTTGTCGGTGATCGGATTGCCCCATTCCGGCCATTCCGGCGGGGTCAGCGGCAGGGTCGCGTCCTGCATGGTGTTGAGCGCATCGACGAACGGCACATGGGCCACGACCGCGCGCCACAGCTCCGGCGCGTCATTGACGATGACGCCCATCAGCTGCCCGCCGGCCGAACCGCCCGAGGCCGAGATGCCGCCGGGGGTCGCATAGCCTTCCGCGACCAGGTATTTCGCCGCATCGATGAAATCATTGAACGTGTTGGTGCGCCGGTCGAGCTTGCCGGCCTCGTACCAGCCATAGCCCAGCTCGTCGCCGCCGCGGATATGGGCGATGGCATAGGCGAAGCCGCGGTCGAGCAGCGACACCCGCGCCGCGCTGAAGCTGGGCGACATGCCGAGCCCATAGGCGCCGTAGCCGTAGAGATGCAGCGGCTTGCCCTCGCCCTTCGTCCAGCCCTTGCGGTAGACCAGCGAGATCGGCACCAGCACCCCGTCGCGCGCCGGTGCCATCAGCCGTTCGGTCGCGTAGTCGGCCGGATCATAGCCGGACGGGATTTCCTGCACCTTGAGCACGCTCAGCGCGCGTTCCGCGACGTCGAACTCATAGGTCGTGGCCGGCGTCGCCATCGAGGAATATTCCAGGCGAACCCGCGCCGGATCGATCGCCGGCGTATTGCCGAGCCCGGCCTGATAGGCGGCTTCCGGAAACTTGACCGCCTGCTCGGTGCCATCGGCCTGCAGCAGAATGACCTGGTCGAGCCCGGCATGGCGTTCCTCCAGCACGAGGAAGCGCTGGAACGCGGTCAGGCCGCGGATATAGCGCGCGTCGCCACCGGCGATCAGCTCGACCCAATGCTCGGGCTCCGGCCGATCCAGCGTCGCGCGCACCACGCGGAAATTCTTGTGGGTGTCGTTGACGCGCAGATAGAGCGCGCCGCCGCCATGGTCGGCATGATATTCGCGCCCGGTCCGGCGCGCCGCGATCAGGCGCTGCGCCGCGAACACGTCGGCCGCCGGCACGAAGCGCACCTCGCTGGTGACATGGTCGCCGGTGATGAGGAAGATCAGCTCGCGGCTCTGCGACTTGCCGACGCCGACGCGAAAGCCCTCGTCCGGCTCCTCATACAGCACCCGGTCGTCCGCGACCGGCTGGCCCAGCACATGAGCGCGGATCTGGTACGGCCGCCAGGCCTGGTTGACCACGGTATAGAGCAGCACCCTTCCGTCGGCCGACCAGACCGGCTGGCCGATCGTCTCGGCGATCTCGACCGGCAGCAGCGCGCCGGTTGCCAGGTCCTTGATGCGCAGCGTGAAGCGTTCGGAGCCATTGTCGTCGGCGCTATAGGCCAGCAATTTGCCGTCCGGACTGACCGAGAAGCCGCTGAGGCGGAAGAAGCCCTTGCCCAGGGCCAGCGCCGGTTCGTCGAGCAGCAGCTGCTCCGGCCCGCCATCGACCGGGCGGCGGTACCATTTGCGATATTGCCCACCGGTCTCGAAGCGCCATTGATAGAGAAAGCCGCTCTCCTCGACCGGAACCGAGGCATCGTCCTCCTTGATGCGGCCCTTCATCTCGGCGAATAGAGTTTCGACCAGCGGCTCCAGCGGCCGCATGATCGCGCGGAAATAATCATTCTCCGCCTCGAGATGCGCCAGGATCTCGGCATCATCGACGACGGGGTAATTCGGGTCGCGCAGCCAATGGTACGGATCCTCGATCGTGACGCCGTGCCGGTCGGTACTATGGGGTTTCAGGGCGGCGACGGGCGGAACGGGACGGTCGGTCATGGCAGACGGCACTCTCACGCGGCGGGAGGCGGCACTTTAGCGGCGATCGGGCGGAAACGGAAAGGCCGCGGCGTCGCGGGCAGCGTCATCGCCACGACACCGAGCAGCACCAAGGCCAAGCCGCCGGCGCTCTGCCAGCTCGGCAGCTCGCCCAGGAACAGGATGCCGATCGCGACCGACACGGCCGCGCGCAGATAGGCGACGCTGGCGGTGCCGACCGAGCCCATCGACCCCAGCAGCCGGAAATAGAGGACGAAGGCGCCCGCGGTCGAACAGGTGCCGAGCACGATCACCGCCAGGATCGATGGCATCGACGGTACGGCCAAGGTCCAGGGCCGGTCGATCAGCAAAGCGGCCGGCACCATGACCAGGGCCGAAACCGCGGTCGAGCCGGCCGCCGGCACGATCGCCGGCAGGCCCGCGAAGGTCCGACCGAACAGCACGGCCACGGCATAGCAGAGCGTGGCGCCGACGATCGCGGCCTGGGCCTGCACGTCGCCGGTCAGCCCGGCCTTAAGCGCGTCAGGCCCGACGATCGCGATGATGCCGGCCAGTCCCAGCAGCGTGCCGAGCAACTGCCGCAGGCTGGCCGGCTCCTGGCGCGTCCAGATCCGGGCGAACAGGAACACGAAGATCGGCGTGGTCGAATTCAGCACGCCGGCCAGACCGCTGTCGATGCGCTGTTCGCCCCAGGCGATCAAGCTGAACGGCAGGATGCCGTTCATCGCGGCCTGAATGGCGAAGCGCCGCCAGATCAGCGGCGAACGCGGCAGGGTGGCCCCCTGGCGCGCCAGCACGAGCTGCTGCAGCAGCGTGGCGATCGTGACCCGGACCGCGACCAGCGTCAGCGGCGGAATGGTTTCGACCGCGACGCGGATCAGGGCATAGGAGGCGCCCCAGAGCAGGGACAACAGCAGCAGCAGAGCGAGATCGGTGCGGCGGGACATCGGCGGGAAACTCCGGAAGACGACCGGCACACCCTGCCCGTCGTCGCTCCGATCCCGGCGCCCGAACGCTTCGTTCGCGGACGAAGCGTCCGCGCTTGTCTCCGGTCCTGGCCCCGCCCATCATCGCGCCATGATCGCCGCCGCAAACCTCGCCGAAGTTGCCGCCCTGGTCGGCGACCCCGCCCGCGCCAACATGCTGGCCGCCTTGATGGACGGCCGCGCGCTGACCGCGTCGGAGCTCGCCTTCATGGCCCGGATCACGCCGCAGACTGCGAGCGCGCACTTGGCCAAGCTCACCGAATCGCATCTGCTTTCTGTGACCAAGCAGGGCCGGCACCGCTATTTCAAGCTCGCCTCGCCGCTGGTCGGCCGCATGCTGGAAGGGATCATGGCGGTGGCCGCGATCGAGTCGCCGAAGCGCCATCGGCCGGCCTCGCCCAAGGATGCGGCGCTGCGCCAGGCCCGAACCTGTTACGACCATCTGGCCGGCCGGGTCGGCGTGGCGCTGGCCGACGCGCTGACGCACGAGGGTCATGTCATCCTGGGCGAGGACGGCGGCGGCGTGACCGACAGCGGCGCCGGGTTCTTCCGCGGCATCGGCATCGACCTCGCCCCCGATCGGCCGCGCCAGCGCTGCTTCTGCCGACCCTGCCTGGACTGGAGCGAGCGGCGCCCGCATCTGGCTGGCGTGCTGGGTGCGGCCCTCGCCAATACCGCGTTCGAACAGGGCTGGATCGAGCGGCTGCGCGACACCCGCGCCGTCGCCGTCACCCCGTCGGGCGAGGCGGCGATGAGCCGGCTGTTCGGCCCCCTGATGGCAGCCGCATTTTTTTCGGTCGAAAATTAGACAAGCTCAACTTTACCAGGCAAAATAGAACAAATAGAGTCCTATTTCCCTGGGAGGTTGAGCGATGGTCGACACGGCACTTTTCCCCGCGATTCGCGCGGCGATCAAGCAGAACGAGTTGGGCAATGCCTCGCCCTATTGCCTGTCCTATGCGCGCCTCGGCCAGAGCGGCGCCAGCTTCGGCATCTTTCAGGGCGATACCAACGTCAATCCGCTGGCGCGCTCGACCTTGACCACGGTGCTGAACGCCGCCGGCATCGCCGATGCGACGGTCGCCGGCATCATGGCGGCGGTCAGCCGGCCGCTGCCCAACGGCAATCCCCTGTCGCCGGCCGATACCGGCCTCGCCAACGCGGCGCTCGCTTCGACGCTGGGCCAGCCGATCGTCGATCAGATGGACGGTCAATTGATGCAGACCGTGCTAAATGGCATCGACAGCTGCGTCGCCGCCAGCGGTGCCCGGCCGATCGATCCCGAGGCGCAGCTTTATATCGCGCTGTGGGTCAATATGACCGGGGCGCCGACCACGCTCGCCAGATGGCTGGCCGGGACGACGGTCGGCAGCCTCGCCCCGCCCGACGGGGTGACGGTCAGCGCCGCCGACCTGCAGAATTACCTGCTGGCCAGCGCCTATTTCCGCAACAACCCGCGGAATTTCCCGCATATGCAGGCCTCGGTCGCCGCGGGTGTGGCCTTGCTGCCCGCAGCAGAGACCGTCTAACTCCGCGGCACGCGGCCTTCGATCGGGTAGGCCGGATCGCTGTAGCCGGGGGTGGAGGGGTGGCCGATCGGCACCAGCCGGTCGATCAGCGCTTCGTCCTCGGCGGTGAATCGATAATCCAGTGCCGCCACGTAATCGTCCCATTGCTCGAGCGTGCGCGGACCTCCGATCGGTGCGGTCACCAGCTTGTTGTTCAGCACCCAGCTGACCGCGAACTGGCCGGCGGTGATGCCGCGCGCCTCGGCATGGGCCTTGATCTCCTGCGCCAGCACCAGGGATTCCCGGCGCCATTCGCTCTGCAGGATGCGCTTGTCCTGGCGCGCCACCCGGCTGTCGTTCGGCGGCGGCGCGTCGGGCGAGTATTTGCCGGTCAGCACGCCGCGGGCGAGCGGGCTGTAGGGCACCACGCCCAGGCCGTAATAGTCGCAGGCCGGCAGATGCTCGACCTCGGGCATGCGGTTCATGGCATTGTAATAGGGCTGGCTGACCACCGGCCGGTCGATGCCGGCCTGGTCGGTCAGCCGGCAGATCTCGGCGACGCGCCAGGACCGGAAATTCGACACGCCGAAATAGCGGATCTTGCCCTGGCGCACCAGATCGGCGACGGCGTTGACCGTCTCGGCCAGCGGCGTGTCCAAGTCTTCCTTATGCAGGTACAGGATATCGACATAGTCGGTGCCGAGCCGCGTCAGGCTGGCGTCCGCCGCCTGCAGGACCCATTTGCGGCTGAGCCCGCGCTGGTTCGGCCCGTCGCCCATGATGTTGCACAGCTTGGTCGCCAGCACCCAGCGATCGCGCTCGGCCGCGATGGCGCGGCCGACGATGCGCTCGGATAGACCGTCGTTATAGGCGTCGGCGGTATCGATGAAATTGAAGCCCGCATCGCGCGCCTTGGCGATGATACGGACCGCGTCGCTCTCCTCGGTCGGGCCGCCGAACATCATGGTGCCGAGACACAGCCGCGGCACCTTGATGCCGCTGCGACCGAGATTGCGGTATTCCATCGATTTCCCCCGATTGATTTCCACTACCGTCCGTCCAGCGCCGGCGGGAATCCAGCAAAAGCCGCGTCTGCGGCGATATGCCTTGCCGGATTCCCTGCGTCGGTCAGTGGTTGTCGCGCGGCACGCCGAAGGTTTCGGCGATGCGCTGGTACTTGACCGCCGACTCCAGCACGCCGCCGGTGTCGAGCTGGCCGACGTTCGCGCGATAGATCTCCTGCCAGGGCGTCTGGTTGACGAATTCCGGCAGTTTCAGATCCTTGCGCCGCTGGGCCAGCTCACCATCGGTGATCATGATGTTGGCGCTGCGCTTCTTCAGATCGACGCGCACCTTGTCGCCGGTCCGGAGCAGGGCCAACCCGCCGGCCACGCCGGCCTCGGGCGAGGCGTTCAGGATCGACGGGCTGCCGGACGTGCCGCTCTGGCGGCCGTCGCCGATGCAGGGCAGCTCGTTCACGCCCTGCTTCACCAGCGCGTCGGGCGGCAGCATGTTCACGACCTCGGCCGAGCCCGGATATCCCACCGGACCGCAATAGCGGATCACCAGGATGCAATGGGCATCGATCTCGAGCGTCGGATCATTGATCCGGTGGTGATAATCCTCCGGCCCGTCGAACACGATCGCGCGGCCTTCGAACGCATCCTCGTCACCCGGCGTCAGCAGATAGCGCTGGCGGAATTCCTCGGAGATGACTGAGGTCTTCATGATCGCGCTGTTGAACAGGTTGCCCTTCAGCTGGATGAAGCCGGCCTTTTCCTTCAGCGGATTGTCCCAGGCACGGATGACCTCCGGGTCGGTCGATTTGGCCTCGCCGGTGATCTCGCCGATGGTGCGGCCGGTCACGGTCACCGCCTGCTCGCGTAGATGGCCGTGGCGCTTCAATTCGCCCAGCACCGCCGGCAGACCGCCGGCGCGATAATAGCTCTCGCCCAGATATTTGCCGGCCGGCTGCATATTGACCAGCAGCGGGATCTCGTAGCCGATCCGGTCCCAATCGTCGTTGTTCAGCTCGACGCCCATATGGCGGGCGATGGCGTTGACATGGGGCGGGCAGTTGGTCGAGGCCCCGATGGCCGAGGCGACCACGATCGCATTCTCGAACGCGGCGCGGGTCATGATGTCGGACGGCTTCAGGTTCTCGCGCACCAGCTCGACCGCGCGGCGGCCGGTCTCATAGGCGATCTGCTGGCGCTCGCGATAGGGGCCGGGGATGGCGGCGCAGCCCGGCAGAGACATGCCGAGCGCCTCGGCCATGGCATTCATCGAGCTGGCGGTGCCCATGGTGTTGCAATGGCCGACGCTGGGCGCCGAGGCCGCGACCATGTCGATGAACTTCGCATAGTCGAGCAGGCCCAGGGCATGGCGTCGGCGCGCCTCCCACACCACAGTGCCGGAACCGGCCAGCTCACCCTCGAAATGGCCGTCGAGCATCGGGCCGCCGGACAGCACGATCGCCGGCAGATCGACGGTCGCCGCCCCCATCAGCATGGCCGGCGTCGTCTTGTCGCAGCCGGTCGTCAGCACGACACCGTCGAGCGGATAGCCGTACAGCACCTCGACCAAACCCAGATAGGCCAGGTTGCGGTCGAGCGCCGCGGTCGGCCGCTTGCCGGTTTCCTGGATGGGATGGACCGGAAATTCCATCGGCAGGCCGCCGGCGTCGCGAATGCCGTCGCGGACCCGCAGGGCCAGATCGATATGATGGCGGTTGCACGGCGACAGGTCGCTGCCGGTCTGGGCGATGCCGATCACCGGCTTGCCCGACTGCAGCTCGTGGCGCGTCAGGCCGAAATTCAGGTAGCGTTCCAGATAGAGCGCGGTCATGCCCGGATTGTCCGGATTGTCCCACCAGAGTTGGCTGCGCAGCTTGGCAGGTTGATTGTTCGTCATTGTTTAGAACTCCCTCTTCATTCTCGCCCGGCAGCCATGAAGGCCACCAGTCTTGCATGCGGCGCCGTTGGGCACCAAGTTTCGGGGTCGCGTGACCGGACGGACCGCATTCGCTTGACCGCGATGGTCCTCTGGCCGCAGAACCACGAATCCTTCTCACCGCAGAGCGGCGTAGCCCCCACCCCATGGCAATTCCGTATTCGTCCGAGGACCTCGGCCGCGCTTTCGACGCCCGCACGCTTGCCCGCGGTCGCACCCTGTTGCTGGCGGGCGGCGTCGCCCTGCATATCGATGGCGACACCATCCAAGGCGTCGTCAAGGAAGGCGACCGGCAATATCGTTGCGCCATGGCGCCCGCCGTGGTCAGCGCCCGCGTCATCTTCCCAGGCCAATGCGCCTGCGGCCAGCAGCATTGCCTGCATCTGGCGGCATCCGCGCTGGGCGTGCTCGACAAATATCCCGACTGGCGCCGCCAGCAGCAGCAGAGCTTCCTCGCCAACCTGCTGTCGGCCGCGCCCAAGGAGCGCACCCGCCTGGTGTTCCTGCTGGAACCCGGCACCGGCGGCGCCTGCTGCTTCGTGTCGCCCGTGCTGGAGCATGACCGCACCGGCCAGGTCGAGCCGGTCAGCCCGCGCCGGATCGGCGAGGAGATCGAGCGCTCGCCGGCCGAACGCGCGCTGGCCCGCCTGATCGGCGGCGACGAAACGCGCGTCACCGTCGCGGCGTCGGAGCCCACGGTCGCCGGCCGGCTGCTGGATCAATTGGTCAGCTCGGGCCTGGCCCGCTGGAAGCCGTCCAACAAGCGGTTGATCCGCGGACCGCAGCGCGTGTTCGACGCGGCGCAGCCGCCCGATCTGCCGCCGAAATCCGCCGTGCTGCGCGCCGGCACGAGCCATTGGTACGTCGATGCCCATAGCGGTCACCTGGGCATGGCGGTGCCACGGGCGCCGACCGCGACCAGTGCCAAGCGCCCGGTCGGCCGCCGCGGCACCGCCGGTCTGCGCGCCGCCGCCGCCCCGGCCCGGGTCGCCCCGCCGCGCGCCACCCCGGCCGAACTGGTCATTCTCGACAAGCCGATGGTCCCGGTCCTGCGCCTGGGCCGGATCGAAGGCCCGGACGAAATGGGCCGCATCATGCAGATCGACGCGCTGACGCTGGGCTTCGGCTATGGCGACGGCATGGCCGAGCCCGACGACGAGCGGCAGTTCGTCAAGATCGAGGACGGTTCGCGCGAGCCGACCTTCCTGCGCCGCGACCGGGCGGCCGAGATGAAGGCCGAGGGGCAGCTGCGCGAAGAAGGCTTCATGCAGGTCCGCATCCAGACCAAGGCCCAGTCCAAGGGCAAGCGCATCTATCTGTTCCGCGGCAAGGACGCGGCCGAACGCTGGCAGCGCTTCGGCGCCGACCGGGTCCCGGCGCTGCAGGCGCTCGGCTGGCGCGTCGATGTCGAGGAAGGCTTCGGGCCCCAGGTCGTCGACGTCATCGGCGAGATCGACATGCGCATCGCCGACGACGAGGCCGGCTGGTTCTCGCTCGAGTTGGGCATCGAGGTCGACGGCGTGCGCCTGCCGCTGCTGCCGATCCTGAGCCGCATCCTGGACCAGGGCGGGCTCGACAATATCCCGCAGGTCGACGGCAAGATCCACACGGTGCTGGACGACGGCCGCATCCTGGCCCTGCCGGTCGAGCGCATCGCGCGCATGCTGGCGACCATGAGCGACCTGATCGAGGCGTCGCGTCGGACCTCGACCGGCGCGCTGCTGCTGCCGGCGAGCGAAGCGCCGGCCGTGCTCGACCTGGAAGAAGTGCTGATCGCGCGCTGGCAGAACGCCGCGCATATCCGCAGCTATGTCGAGCGCTTCCGCGACGATCTGGCGATCCAGACCGTTCCGGTACCGGAATTGTTCAAAGGCACCCTGCGTCCCTACCAGGCCCAGGGCCTGGATTGGCTGCAGCATCTGTCGAGCCATGGCATCGCCGGCATCCTCGCCGACGACATGGGTCTGGGCAAGACCGCGCAGACCATCGCCCATATCGTCGAGGAAAAGCGCGCCGGCCGGCTGGACCAGCCCGTGCTGATCGTGCTGCCGACCAGTTTGGTCGCCAACTGGACGGCCGAACTGGGCAAGTTCTCGCCGCATCTGCGCATCGCCGTGCTGCACGGGCTCGACCGCCACGAACGGCGCGACCAGCTGGGCGAGACCGAGATCGTGATCACGACCTATACGGTTCTGGCCCGCGACATCGAGATCATGTCGCAGATGGAATGGCATCTGGTCGTGCTGGACGAGGCCCAGGCGATCAAGAGCCCGGAATCGAAGACCTTCCGCGCCGTGTGCCAATTGAAGACGCGCCACAAGCTGTGCCTGTCGGGCACGCCGATCGAGAACAATCTCGAAGAGCTGTGGGCGCAGTTCGCCTTCCTGATGCCGGGCCTGCTGGGCGACCGCCGCGGCTTCGCCAAGCGCTTCCGCACGCCGATCGAGAAGAAGGGCGACGAGGTTCGGCGCGACCAGCTGATCCGCCGCATCCGCCCGTTCATCCTGCGCCGCACCAAGGCCGAGGTTGCGAGCGACCTGCCGCCCAAGCATACGATCGTGCGCCGCATCTCGCTCGCCCCGGAGCAGCGCGAGCTGTACGAGACCATCCGCGTCACGCTCTATGACAAGCTGCGGCACGAGTTGTCGGAGCGCAATCCGGGCCAGGGCAAGATCGTCCTGCTCGATGCGCTGTTGAAGCTGCGCCAGGTCTGCTGCGACCCGCGTCTGGTCAAGCTGCCGGCCGCCCGCGCGGTGCTGATGTCGAGCAAGCTCGACGAGCTGATGGAGATGATGGTCGAGATGATCGCCGAGGGCCGGCGCATCCTGCTGTTCTCGCAATTCACCTCGATGCTCGACCTGATCAAGGAAGCGGTCCGCAAGGTCGACATCGACTTCGTCGAGCTGCGCGGCGACACCGCCGACCGCGCGACGCCGGTCCGCCGGTTCGAGGCGCTGGAAGTGCCGCTGTTCCTGATCAGCCTGAAGGCCGGCGGCCGCGGCCTCAATCTGACCTCGGCCGATACGGTCATCCATTATGACCCGTGGTGGAACCCGGCCGCCGAGGACCAGGCGTCCGATCGCGCCCATCGTATCGGCCAGACCAAGTCGGTATTCGTCTATAAGCTGATCGCCGCCGGCACGGTCGAAGAACGCATCGTCGAGCTGCAGGAACGCAAGGCGGCGCTCGCCAATATCGCGCTCGGCGCCGAGGGCGGCGAGTTCGCCGGCATCGGTCTGGACGATATCGACTATCTGTTCGGCGAAGCGAAGGACCAGGAAGCAGCGTAGGGCATCCAAACCCTCTCCCGCCTTTCGCGGGAGAGGGTGGTTCGCGCCAGCGAACCGGGTGAGGGTGCCCAAGGCCGCACGACCCTCATCCTCCCCGGCCCCGAGGGCCGGGTCCCCTCCCTCTCCCGCAAGCGGTATAGGGCCTATTTGGCGACGGGACATTCACTCCACCGAAAAGCGGAAGCTGGTGGTCGAGGCGAATTCCTCGCCGGGCCTGAGCACGGTCGAGGGGAATTCCGGGTGGTTCGGTGAATCCGGGAAATGCTGGGTTTCCAGGCAGAAGGCGTCGCCCTGGCGGTAGAACCGGCCCGACTTGCCGACCCGGTTGCCGACCAGGAAATTCGCCGTGTAGAACTGCACGCCCGGCTGGTCGGTCAGCACCTCCAGCACGCGGCCCGACGCCGGATCGACCACCCGCGCCGCCCGTGTCGCGATGCCCGGCTGTCGCGCGCGCAGCACGAAATTATGGTCGTAGCCGCGCGCATATAGGATCTGCTGATCGCGCGCGTCGCGGATCTGGTCGCCGATCCGACGGGGCGCACGGAAATCGAACGGCGTGCCGGCGACGGCGCGGATCTCGCCGGTCGGGATCAGGGTCTCGTCGACCGGCGTGAAACCGTCGGCGTCAAGCTGGGCCCTATGGTCGAGGATGTCGCCGGAACCCTCGCCGGAAAGATTGAAATAGCTGTGGTTGGTCAGATTGAGCACGGTCGGCGCGTCGGTCGTCGCGCGATAGTCGATCGTCAGCGCATTGTCGGCGCCGACCCGGTAGGTCACCGCCGTCGTGAGCCGACCGGGAAAGCCTTCTTCGCCGTCGGCGCTGACATAGGACAGCCGCAACAAAGCCTCGGGCCCGTTGCTCGCCTGCTCGACCGTCCAGGCGACCTTGTCGAATCCCACGACCCCGCCATGCAGCGCATTCGGCGGATTGGTCAGCGCCAGGCTGTACTCCTGGCCCTCGAGCGTAAAGTGACCGCCGGCGATCCGGTTGCCATAGCGGCCGACCAGCGCGCCGAAGAATTGCGGCTTGTCGACATAGTCCTGCAGGGTGGCATAGCCCATGACCAGATCGGCCATCCGGCCCTGGCGGTCGGGCGCGTGGATCGCCTGAATGATCGCGCCATAGGTCAGGATTCGTACCGTGAACCCATTGGCGTTGCTCAGATCATAGGCGTGGATCTCGGTGCCGCCGGCCAGGCGACCAAACAGGGTTCGAACGAGTTTTGCCGTGTTTTTCTCAGCCGACATCGGCCAGTCTCCTCCGGTCGGGCGCTGCTTCATTCCTATCAGGGAACGCGCCGCCCGGCGGACAGGTCAAGTCATTTGTATGAGGATATGGCCGGTTTTTAGCTTCGGCGCAGCGACGCGCCCAATACGGTCTGGACCGGATCGGGCGCACCCGGGGCGCCGGTGCGGGCCCAGTCGAGCGCGCGATGGACGTCGATCATGGTATTGTCGAGCAACTCGACCATGCGCTGATGGGCCGCTTCGCCATCGCCGGCCGCGACGGCATCCAGTATAGCCTTATGCATCGCCAGCGCATGGCGCGGGCCGCTGGGTGTGGCATTGGACAGGCGGAAACCCATCGCCAAAGCGGTTTCGATCAGCGCGCCCAACGGCTCCATCAGCTCGTTATGGGTCGCCGACAGCAGCGACTGGTGGAAGCGCATATCCGGCTCTTCCCAGCGCTCGGCATCGTTGCCGGCCGCCGCCAGGCCGGCATAGGCATCGTTGAGCCGTGCCAGATCCTCGTCGGTCCGGCGCAGCGCCGCCAGGCGCGCGCCCTGCGGCTCGATCATCAGGCGCAGCTCGAACAGGTCTTTGATGAAGCGCTCGACCGGGGCGGCCGCCAATTGCCAGGCAAGCATGTCCGGATCGAGCATGTTCCATTCGGACCGCGGCCGCACGCGGGTGCCAGCCTTGCGGCGCGACTGCACCAGCCCCTTGGCCGCCATCAGCTTGATCGCCTCGCGCAACGCCGTTCGGCTGACGCCCAGGCGGACGCTCAGCTCTTCCTCGGTCGGCAGGAAGCTGCCAGGCGCCAACTCGCCGCGCACGATCTTCAGACCGATATCGTGGGCGACCTGGCCGTGCACGCTGCTGCGGGAAAAGGTCCGGTCGGGGCGGGTCGGCGGCTTGGCTCTCGGCATCACTTCTTTCGAACGGTGGCTCGATCAGCGGGAGTGTCACACTAGGGCAGATTCCGCTATCCGGAAATGGCTTAGCCGGCGAAGCGCCGCGTCGGGCGACCCCGGATGCCCAGGCCGGTGATGGCGAACAGGCCACCGGCGTCGGGATAGGTCCGCAAGGCGTCCGCCTCCATGCCGATCGCCGCCGTGGTGACATAGAGAATATCCAGCGCCGGCCCGCCAAAGCAGGCGCAGGTCACCTGCGGCGCCGGGATCCCGACCACCCGCTCGATCGTGCCGTCGGGCCGATAGCGCGTCAGGCGCCCGCCGCCCCAATGGGCCCCCCAGACATGATCCTCGCCGTCGACCAGCAGCCCGTCCGGATAGCCCGCCTCCGCCGGCACCTCGGCGAAGATCCGGCGCGTGCCCGGCCGGCCGGTCGCCGGGTCGAAATCATAGGCGTAGATTTTACCGTTGGTCGTATCGACGAAATACAGCGTGCGCCCGTCCAGGCTCCAGTCGACGCCGTTGGTGATGGTGAAATGCGTCTCGAACCCGGCGACCGTCCCGTCCGGGTCGAGCCGATAGAGATGGCCGGTCGGGTCCGCCTCGCCATCGTCCATGGTACCGGCCCAGAACCGGCCGGATTCATCGACGCCGCCATCGTTGAAGCGGTTGCCGGGCAGATGCGCCTCGGGATCGGTCAGCGGCGTCACCGCGCCGGTTTCCGGATCGATCAGCGCGAAGCCATGCTTGAACGCGCCGATCAGGCCGCCGTCCTCGCGCAGCTGCACCGTGCCGAGCCGGCTCGGCATGTCCCACGACCGGTCGGTACCGGTCGTCGGATCATGGCGATGCAGCGTCGGCGCCTTGATATCGGTCCACCAGACGACCCGCGCGCGGTCGTCCCAAACCGGCCCTTCGCCGACCAGCGAGCGGACGCGGACGACGCACTCGATCTTCATGTCAGGTCCAACCGGCATCGACGACGAAGTTCTGCGCCGTGACCAGGCGGCTGTCGTCGGCCGAGAGCCACAGGGTCATGCGCGCGATATCCGGCGGGAACAGCTTTTCCGGAATGCATTGACCCTTCATCATCTCGGCCTCCGACTCGGGCGTCAGCCACAGCTTGATCTGGCGTTCGGTCATGATCCAGCCCGGGAACAGCGCGTTCACCCGGATCTTGTGCGGGCCCAGATCGCGCGCCAGCGCCCGGGTCAGTCCCACGATCGCCGCCTTGGCGGTCAGATAGACCGGCATGCCGCCCTGGGCCAGCAGGAAGCTGACCGAGCTCATGTTGACGATGGCGCCGCCGCCGGCCGCGATCATGTCGTCCTTGACCGCCTGGGCCGCGAAGAACTGATGGCGCAGGTTGGTCGCCATCCGCTCGTCCCAGAACTCCGGCGTGACCTGGTCGATGGTATGGCGGTCGTCGCGCGCGGCGTTGTTGACCAGCACGGTGATCGGACCGAACGCGGTCCGGACCGCGGCGATCGCCCGGCCCAGCGCCGCGATGTCGCGCAGGTCCGCCGCCTCGAACCGGACGGCCCCGCCCAGGCGCCGCTGCAGTTCGGCGCCGGCGTCGGCATCCAGGTCGATGAAGCCGACCCTGGCACCCTGCTGGGCGAAATGCTCGACGATGGAGGCCCCGATGCCGGAGGCACCGCCCGTGACAAGGACCGTGCGCCCTTTCAGGCTCGGGTATGTCGCGAATTCAGTCATGTCGTTCTTCCTAAATCGCCATTTCGATACGGGCGTTGCGGCTCCACGGCACGCGATACAGCCCTTGCAGCACCAGCGAGGCGGCGCCGCGTGCCCAGACCTCGTCGGTCCAATCGTGAAAAATGATCTCGCAACGGCCGTTCAGCACCTGCAGCGAGGCGGCGGCGACCGCGGCCCGGACCGAAGGTTCCAGAAGATCGGCGGCGCGCATGCCCGCGCCGGAAATGATGACCTTGCCCGGGTCGATGATGTTGACCAGGTTGGCGATGCCCAGGCCCAGGATCTCGCCCGCATCGGCAAACACCGCGCGCAGGCCTTCGTGCCCGTCGCGCGCCATCCGGGTGATCTCGCGCACCGCCGCCTCGATCGAGGGCTCGTCTTCGGTCGGCGGCAGGTCGACGATCTTGCGCGCCTCGCGCAGGATGGCGTAGTCGGCGGTGAAGGCCTCGATGCAGCCATGCTGGCCACAGCGGCACAGCGGGCCGTGGCGATCGATCTTGGAATGGCCGAATTCGGTGCCCATGCCGTGATGGCCGCGATACAGGTCGCCATTGATGAACAGGCCCATGCCGATGCCGGCCTCGACCGTGACGATGACGAAATTATCGACACCCTGGCCATGGCCGAACCAGCGTTCGGCCAGCGCCACCAGATTGGCATCGTTCTCGATCACGGCGGAGACGCCCAGCCGGTCGCTCAGCATCTTGGCGAACGGCACCGGCGCCGGCTCCGTCGCCAGGATCGGGCTCCAATGGGAAATGCCGGCGACCGAATCGATGAAGCCGGGCAAGCCCACGCCGACGCCGGCGATCTGGGCCATGGTGATGCCGGCTTGGGCGACGGCGGCACGGATGCCGTCCTCCAGCAGGTCGGCGATCAGCGCCGCCCCCAGGCGCCAGGTGCGGACCGGCAGCACCAGGCAGGACAGCGGATCGGCCTTGAGGTTGGTGACCGTGATCGAGACCTGATGCATCGACAGCTTGGCGCCGACGACATAGGCGGCGTTCGGATTCATCCGCAGCAGCACCCGCGGCCGGCCCCGCGCCACGACGGATTTCGCCTGCGGCCCCGTCTCGCCCTCGTCGTAATAGATCACGCTCTCGTCCAGCAGCGCGGTAATGATGGCGGAGACGGTGGTGCGGCTCAGTTGGCTGCGCTCGCCAATCTCGGCGCGGGAAATCGGCTCGAACCGGCGAACGGTATCCAGCACGTGAAAGCGGTTGATCGCGCGGATCAATTCGGTGTCGCCGGTCTGCATCGCATCCATGCCGTAATCCCGCTTCGGATGAACCATTGCAGACAATCCCTCCTCGTGCGGGCGGCTCGCGGCGCCCCGGTACCCTAGTTGGTACTCTCGCCTGATTTTTTCCGCGATATCTACATAAATGGCAAATCAAAAGATTGGGAACTGCTTTTGATTAAAGCCGTTTGCTCCGATCCTGGGCAACATCCGGCGACTTCCGCGATTATTTTTCGGTCGGCACGCATGAGCGTTGCATCAGACGCTTGACAGCGCGGAAATCATAGTCGAATTATGTTCATGTGATTGACAAAAATAGATCCAAAATCGGGTCACGGCTTAGGGAGGGCCACCATGGTTTCACACCATCGACGGCGTCATGCCGTGCGCTGCTCCCTCCCTATTTCGATCTAGGCTCGTTCAACCAACCGGCACTCAGCCGATAAGCGTCCCTCGACGGGCGCTCGACGATACCTCGAACAATAAGCGGTCAGGGAGACGCGACAAGATGAGGGGATTTCACCACCATATTCTCGGCACCACGGTCCTGGGTCTGGCTCTTGCGGCCGGCATGCACCCGGCCCAGGCCGCCGACAAGAAGATCGTCGTGGGCGTGAGCTGGTCGAACTTCCAGGAAGAGCGCTGGAAGACCGACGAGGCCGCGATCAAGGCCGAATTGGCCAAGGACGGCGCCAGCTATCTCAGCGCCGACGCGCAGAGTTCGCCGGCCAAGCAATTGTCCGACGTGGAAAGCCTGATCGCCCGTGGCGCCACGGCGCTGATCATCCTGGCCCAGGACACCGACGCCATTCAGCCGGCGATCGCCAAGGCCAAGGCCGAGGGCATTCCGGTCGTGGGCTATGACCGTCTGATCGAAAGCCCGGGCGTGTTCTACCTGACCTTCGACAATCGCGAGGTCGGCCGCATCCAGGCCCGCGCGATCGAGAAGGCCGCTCCCAAAGGCAATTACGTCTTCATCAAGGGCTCGTCGACCGACCCGAATGCCGACTTCCTGCATGCCGGCAATATCGACGTGCTGAAGCCGGCGATCGACAGCGGTGCGATCAAGGTGGTCGGCGAGGAATATACCCCCGGCTGGTTGCCCGAGAATGCCCAGAAGGAAATGGAACAGATCCTGACCAAGAACAACAACAAGGTCGATGCGGTCATCGCCGCCAACGACGGCACCGCCGGTGGCGTCGTTGCGGCCTTGCAGGCCCAGGGTCTGGCCGGCATTCCGGTCTCGGGTCAGGACGGCGACAAGGCCGGCCTGAACCGCATCGCCCGTGGGCTACAGACGGTCAGCGTCTGGAAGGACGCCCGCCTGCTGGGCAAGACCGCGGCCGAAGCGGCGGTGGCGATGGCCAAGGGCACGACGCCGGACAAGCTGCCGGGCGTCAAAAAGTTCAACGAAGGACCGAAGAAGGTCAGCATGGATGCGGTGTTCCTGACACCGGTCGGCATCACCAAGGACAATCTCGACGTGGTGATCAAGGCCGGCTGGATCACCAAGGAAGCGGCTTGCCAGGGCGTCGATCCGGCCAAGGCACCCGCGGCCTGCAAGTAAACCTCCACCGATCGGTCGGCTCTGCCGGCCGGTCGGACTCCCCTTCACCAGGACGGACCAGGCTTCATGATGTCGTTGGCCCAATCGCCCGCCACGCATAAAGGCGGCGCCAGAGATCTAAAAAGCGCGCTTGAGGTCGATCTTCGCCTGCTGGCGATGATCGTGGCCGTCGCGGTGATCTGGGTGGGCTTCAACCTGCTGACCGACGGCATTTTTCTGACCGCGCGCAACCTGTGGAATCTGGCGGTGCAGACCAGCGTCGTCGGCATCATGACGACCGGCATGGTGCTGGTCATCGTGACCCGGAACATCGATCTGTCCGTGGGTTCCGTGCTGGGCTTCGCCGGCATGGTCATGGCGGTGCTGCAGGCGCAGATCCTGCCGATCGGCACCGGCTGGAACTGGGCCGCGTCGCTGGGATTGGGCCTGGGCCTGGGCGCCGTCATCGGCGCGGCGCAAGGCTGGTGGATCGCGTACCGCGGCGTGCCGTCCTTCATCGTCACGCTCGGCGGGCTGCTGATCTTCCGCGGGTTGGCCTGGACCATCACCGAGGGACAGACGGTGGCCCCGCTCGACGAGACGTTCCAACTGATGGGCGGCGGATTGCTGGGCTCGATCGGTGCCTTCTGGAGCTGGATGGTCGGCGCCGCCGGCATCGTCCTGGTCCTGCTGCGTACGATCATGGCGCGCCGTCGCCGGCAGCGCTACGGCTTCGCCGTCCGCCCGGTCTGGGCCGAACTGCTGGTGGCGGCCGTCATCGTCGGCGGCATCGTCGGCTTCGTCGCGGTGATGAACGCCTACGACCGGCCGCGCACCGACATCTCCCAGGGTATTCCGATCCCAGTGCTGATCCTGATCGGCGCGGTCATCGTCATGTCGGCCGTGACCAAGGTCACCAAATTCGGCCGCTACGTCTTCGCCATCGGCGGCAATCCCGAGGCGGCCCAGTTGGCCGGCATCAACACGAAGCTGGTCATCCTGTCGGTGTTCGCGCTGATGGGCCTGCTGGCCGGCGTCGCCGGTGCGGTGCAGACCGCGCGGCTGAACGCCGGCGCCAATTCGACCGGCGAGTTGCTGGAACTGAGCGTGATCGCGGCAGCGGTCATCGGCGGCACCTCGCTCGCCGGCGGCACCGGCACGATCTCGGGCGCCATCGTCGGCGCCGTGTTCATGCAGAGCCTGCAGAGCGGCATGATCCTGCTGGGCCTGCCGACGCCGATGCAGAACGTGGTGATCGGCCTGGTGCTGATCCTGGCGGTCTGGCTCGACACCAGCTACCAGCGCCGCCGCCTGTGACCGGAGAGACCCCGATGACTTCAACCCCCATGGGCGTCGGCCCCCTGGTCGAGATGCGCAACATCTCGATCCATTTCGGCGGCATCAAGGCGGTCGACGACGTCAGCGTCGATCTCTATCCCGGCGAAGTGGTGGCCTTGCTCGGCCACAACGGCGCCGGCAAATCGACCCTGGTCAAGATTCTGTCGGGCGCCTATCGGGCGAATTCCGGGCAGGTCCTGATCGATGGCAAGGTCGCCGAGATCGGCAGCCCGCGTGATGCCAAGGCGCTGGGGATCGAGACGATCTACCAGACCCTGGCGCTGGCCGAGAATATCGACGCGCCCGGCAACCTGTTCCTGGGCCGCGAGCTGACGACGCCCTGGGGCACGCTCGACGATGCCGCCATGGAGCATGCGGCTCGCCAGGCGATCCTGGAGCTGAACCCGAACTTCACCCGGATCAAGGAGCCGGTGAAGAACCTGTCGGGCGGCCAGCGCCAGTCGGTCGCCATCGCCCGCGCGCTGCATTTCAACGCGCGCATCCTGATCATGGACGAGCCGACCGCCGCCTTGGGGCCCCACGAGACGCGCCAGGTCGCCGACCTGATCACGCGGCTGAAGGCCAAGGGCATCGGCATCTTCCTGATCAGCCACGACATCCATGACGTGTTCAGCCTGGCCGACCGCATCAGCGTGATGAAGAACGGCAAGCTGGTCGGCACGGTCAGGACCCAGGACGTGACCCAGGACGACGTGCTGGGCATGATCATCCTCGGGAAACGCCCGAAGATCGCGGCCTAGAATCGCCCGGATAAGAGGAGACGCGAAGATCGCCCACCGGATCAGAAGCACCTAACGGGTCCCGAGCCGTCACGGCTTAGGACCCAGGCCAGAAAAACAAACGACATCCCCACGCGCCGAAGCGTTTCGGTCGCGATAGGGCGGGCTTTGCCCAAAACAGACGATCGATTTTCAGGGAGGGAAAACAAGATGGCAGGGACAAGAATGAGAGCTGCACTCGGCGGGCTCGCCGCCACGGCCTTGGTGGCACTGGCAGCGCCGGCATCGGCACAGGTCGTCGTCAATCCGACGGCCAACCCGACGGCTTTGAGCGATTTCGGCAACCAGCTGCTGAACGACGGTATTTTCCTGCGCGGCCATTATGTCGGTGAATTCGCCGCCAATCCGTCAGGCGGCAATTCGCAGAGCGCGCGCTATGCCGGCCAGGTCGACATCGGCGCCGATTTCGACATGAACAAAATCGCCGGCCTCGGCAATTCGGCGATCCATCTGACGTTCAGCGATCGCCATGGCCAGAACCTGGCCCAGACCAATATCGGCAACAGCGTGTCGGTGCAGGAAGTCTACGGCGGCGGCCAGACCTATCGCCTGACCGAATTGACCTGGGATCAGGCGCTGCTCAACGACCGCCTCGAATACGTCATCGGCCGGACCGACGCGCCCGACGATTTCGCGTCCTCGTCGTTCTATTGTAACTTTCAGACCAATTCGACCTGCGGCAATTCCAGCCTGTTCGGCCAGGACAACAACCTGAACTACTATCCGGTCGGGGTCTGGGGCGGTCGCGTGACCGTCAAGCCGACACCGAACCTGTACGGCCAGATCGGCGCCTACGAGCAGGACCCAACCCAGGGCTCCGAAAGCACGCACGGTTTCGACTTCGGCGTCGACCGGGCGACCGGCTATATCGTCCCGGTCGAGCTGGGTTACCAGACGACCTTCGCGTCCGATGCCTATCCCCGCCACTACAAGGTCGGCGCCTTCTACGACTCGGGCGACTTCAACGACCCGTTCTTCGACGTGAACCACAACTCCGCGGCTCTGACCGGGCTGGCGCATGAGCAGCACAGCGGCCGGACCTCGGTCTATGGCCTGTTCGATCAGATGATCTGGAAGGCCGGTCCGGAGTCTCAGCGCGGTCTGTTCGTCTTCGGCGGCGTCACCGCCGGCACCCAGTCGGCCCAGACCGCCGACTTCTTCCTGCAAGGCGGCCTGCTCGACAAGGGCCCCTGGGCCAGCCGCCCGGACGATACCATCGGCTTCGTGGTGACCGATCTGCATTTCGGCGGGCTGACTCAAGACTTCCTGCGTGATTCGCGGGTCGCCGCCGGCGGCAGCGCCACCACGCAGAACCCGAATGAAGTCATGATGGAAGTGAACTACGGCGCCCAGATCACGCCCTGGCTGCGTGTGGTGCCCAACCTGCAGTACATCATCAACCCGGATAACGTGCCGGAGCCGAGCCAGCGGTCGAACATCCCCGACACCTTCGTCGTCGGCCTGAAGTTCGCCATCGGCCTGCCGGAGCTGTTCGGGCTGCCGACCAAAAACTACAACCACTAACCCGCAAGACCCGCTTCCCCGCCTACCCCGGATCCGCTCCCCACGGATCCGGGGGTTTTTTCGAGCGACCGAGGCCCTGCCGGGATCCGCTATGAACCATGCTGTAGGCGCATTTCGGGGTCGTTACGGCGACCTGCCGATCAAGCTCAAGATTCTCGTCGGCTTTCTCGTCGTGCTCCTCGTACTGGCCGGCGTGGCCGGCTTCGGCCTCGCGGCGTTCAGCCGGGTCGCCGTTTCCTTCACCGCCTTCCGTCAGCAGGCCGACCTCAGGGACACGGCGCGGCAGATCGAGCGCGATTTCGTCGATCTGCGCCGCCTCGCCGTCGCGTTCGAACTCGACAGCACCACCGACGCGGCCGGTGCGATCGACGACAGCCTGCACCGGCTCAAGACCGAAATCGACCAGCAGAGCGCGGCCGTGACCGACCCCGACCGGCACCAGCGACTGGCTGCCATGGCGGATCAACTCGCGGCCTACGACCTGGACCTGCGCGCCGTCGTCGCGTTGAAGCGGGAGCAGGACGCGCTGGTGCGCGGGGCGCTCGATCCGGCCGGCCTCAAAGCCACCGGCGACATTCAGGGTGTCGCAGGCGCAGCGGCGGAGGCGGATGCCGCCGGCATCGTCGACATCGCCAAGGACGCGCTCCAGGCCTGGATGATCACCCGGCTATCCGCCGACCGCATGATCGGCCGCCGCGACGAAAGCGCCGCGAGTGCCGCCGAGGATTCGCTGTCGGACATGAACCGGACGCTCGACACGCTCAAGCTCGCCGCCGACGATGCGTCCTACCAGCCCCTGGTCGACGACCTCGCGGCGCAGGTCGCGCAATTCGGCACGGCCTATCACCGCGCCCACGCCATTACCGCCGAACTGGCGAAGCACATCGACGGCAGCATGGCCGGCGAGGCTAAAGTCATCGCCGAGGCCAGCACCGCGCTTCGTGACGCCAGTGCCGCCGACAGCGCCCGCATCGCCCGCGACACGACGTCGATGTTCGTCTCGACCCGCCTCGCGCTGATCGGGCTCGCCATCGGCGGTATTGCGGTCGGCCTGACTTTCGGCTGGTTCATCGGCGGCGGCATCGCGCGCCCGGTTTCGCGCATGGCCGACGCCATGAGGCGCCTCGCGGCCGGCGACAGCGCGGTCGCGATCGAACGCGGCCGGCGCGACGAGATCGGCCAGATGGCCGATGCCCTCGCCGTCTTCCGCGACAATGCCGAGCGGACACTGACGCTTGAGCAGGACAAGGCGCTGGAACAGGCTGAGCGCGAACGCCGCCAGCGCCGGATCGAGGAGCGGATCCACGCCTTCGACGGCATCGTGCAGCAGACTCTGGCCGTGGTCGCCCGCGCGCTCGACCGGCTGCGCGACGCGTCGCGCGACATGACGGCCGCGTCCGAGGAGACCCGGCGCCAGGCCGATGCGGTCAGCGACGGGGCGGCCCGCGCCTCGCAGAACGTTGCGACCGTCGCCGCCGGCGCCACCGAGCTCTCGGCATCGGTCAACGAGATCTCCCAGCAGGTCACAAGCTCGACCGACATCGCCCGCCACGGCGTCGACGACGCGCGCCGGACGACCGACATCGTGCAAGGCCTGCAATCCTCGGCCCAGCGCATCGAGAAGGTCGTGGGCCTGATCAACGACATCGCGAGCCAAACCAACCTCCTCGCCCTGAACGCCACGATCGAGGCGGCGCGCGCCGGCGATGCCGGCAAGGGCTTCGCGGTGGTCGCATCGGAAGTGAAGCAGCTGGCGGCGCAGACGGCACGCGCGACCGACGAGATCCGCCGCCAGATCGCCGAGATACAGGAAGCGTCGGGCCAGGCGGTCGGCGCCATCGATGCGATCAGCGGCGCGATCCTCAAGATCAGCGACATTACCATCGCGCTGGCATCCGCGGTCGAGGAGCAGGATGCGGCGACCCAGGAGATCGCGCGCAATACCAACGCCGCCGCCGCCGGCACCGAGGACGTGACGCGCGGCATCGTCGCCGTGACCGAAGCCGCCGGCACCACTGGCAGCACGGCAGGCCTCCTGGCTGCGGCGACCGGCGACCTCGCCGAACAATCCCAGATACTGCACCGGCAGATCGAGGCGTTCCTGGTCGAGATCAAGGCCGCCTGAACCCATTTCCCCACCTGGCCCCGGATCCGCTCCCCACGGATCCGGGGATTTTTTATGGGTCGGCGATGACGACGCCCTGGGCCGTATCGGCGTGATATTCGCCCATGAACGGATATTGTCCGGCGCCGAGCGGGCGCAACCGGACGGTCCCGTAAGTGCCGCCGGCCACGACCTTCTCGATCTTGAGCGCGCTCGAATCGAACTCCTCCGCCGTCTCGTCCTGGTTTCGCACCGTGATGATCGTGGGCTTGCCCGCGGGGACATGAATCTCGGCCGGGGTGAAGCGATGATCCTTGATGATCAGCTCGACCTGGGTCGGTTCGTCGGCCAAGGCCGGTGCGGCCAGGCACAGCAAGGCCATCGCGAGCGCTATGCGAGTCATGAACTCTCCTCAGGCCGTCTCGAACAGAGCCTGGCCGATATAATTGCCCGGCTTCGCCCCGGGCGGGCAGACGAACAGGCCGCTGCCGACATGGGTGGCGAACTGGTTCATCATGTCGAACTTCGACGAATTGCCGAAAATCTTGATGAAGCCGGTGCGCGGATCGCGCTGATAGGCCACGAACAACAGGCCCGCGTCATACAGCATGCCCTGCTTCCACGGCGGCCAGCGCTCGGCGGTGAAGGCGACGCCGTCATTGTAGGAATAGCCGCGCCGATAGATCTGGGCGCCATCGTTGCTGGACGAGTGGGACAGGCGGACATGGGAATTTTCCGGCATCACCGGCGTGCCGTCCGCATCCATCGCGTCCAGATCGACCTCGTCGAACTCGGCCTTCTTGCCCAGCGGCGCGCCGGAGTACTTGTGCCGGCCGATGGTCTTTTCCTGAAAATCGACGTTCATCCGATCCCAATGCTCGAGCGAGATGCGGATGCGACGCACGACCATATAGCTGCCGCCGCGCAGCCAGGCCGGGCCCTCGGCGCCGACCCAGACCATCTCATCGATCTTGTCCGGCTGGCGCGTGCCGTCCTTGAAGCCCATCAGGTTGCGCGGCGTCTTCTCGCCTGCCGGCTGAGAACTGAAGCCGGACTGGACCCAGCGCATCTCGGCGATGTCATAGGCCATGGCCGAAAGCTGGCGGACGGCATGGAACGCCACTTGCGGATCGTCGGCGCAGGCCTGAATCGACAGGTCGCCGCCGGTGCGCGCCGGCACCAGCTGATCGCCGTTGAAGCGCGGCAGATCGACCAGCGCGTCGGGCCGTTGCGCCGCCAGGCCATAGCGGTCCTGGCCGTCCTTGGTGAACAGACCGGGGCCGAAACCGAAGGTGATCGTCAGGCGCGCCGGCGGCAGACCGATGCCCTCGCCGGAATCGCCGGCCGGCACGCTCTGGTCCGCGCCGAAGGCCGCGGCCGGCTGGCCCTGGGTCAGGCGCGCCGCCGCCTCGGTCCAGAGCCGCATCAGCTTCGCCACATCCGCGCGCTTGGTCGTGACCAGATCGAAGGTGGCGAAATAGGTGTTGTTCTGGGTCGGCGTCAGGATACCGCCCTGGCGCGCGCCCCAGAACGGCTCGCTCGCCGGCTTCGCCGCGGGCTTGGGCACCGTCGCCGCCTCGACGCCAAAGCCGATGCCGCCGGCGGCCACGAGGCTGCCGGCAGCGGTCAGGAAGCCGCGCCGGGACGGGCGCGGCGGTTTGTCCCTGGGCTCGGTCACCGCGCCTCCACCACCGTGTTCATGTCGTCCTCGACATAATAGAAACCCTTGCCGTCCGGGGTCAGCGCGATGCCGAACAGATCGCCGCTGCCCGGCGGCGATTGCGCCTGGTCGGTGTCGATCCATTGCGCCGCAATCTGCTTGCCCGCGACCGGGTCGATCTCGACCACCTTGCCGTTCTTGGAATTGCACACCAGCAGATGGCCGTTCGGCGTCATCACCATGGCGAGCGGCCGGGCGATCAGCCCATCGCGGGTAATCTCCTTGCCGGTGCCGGCGCTGGTCGTGCGCACCGTGGCCTCGGGGATGGCGACAATGCGGTTTTCCAGGGCGTCGGACACATAGAGCGTGTCGTTGGCGCCCATGGCGAGACCGGTCGGCCCGATCAGGAACACGTCCTTGTCGGCGCGCTGCGCGAAGCCGTTGGCGACCACGGTGCGCTTGGCGATCACCGGCGGCTTGCCGTCGGCGATGGTCAGGTCGAGCCGCAGCACGGTCGATTTGGCCACGATCACCGACAGGCCGGTCGCCGGGTCGTGCACATCCGGCGCCGGCACGTCGAAGCCGGCCATGCTGATGAACAGGCTGGCGGTGGCGCCGTTATCGACCGTCGCGATATTGCCCCAGGGCGAATTGATCTCGGGCCCGGTCCAGGTCGCGGCCAGCTCGCCGGTCGGGCTGAACACCAGCAGGCAGCCATCGCCCTTGGTCCGGGTGGTGCCGTCGTTGCTGGGCGTGCTGCCGACGACGACCCAACCGCTCTTCAGCATGGTCATGGCCGTGGTCAGGCCGACGCCGCCCGGGCAGGCCGGCAGATGGCGCGGCACGCTGGCGAACAGCGTGGTCTGCTTGGTGGTCGGATTGTAATCGACGATCGTCGTGCCCAGGCCCTGCAAGTTCGACAGATCGTTGAAATTATCGATCAGCACGTCGTCTTGTCGGATCTTGCCGATCGAGACCGGGGCCACGACGATGGCGTAGGGATTCTGATCGCCATTGTCCGGCACCGTCGTCGTCAGGGTCGTGTGCTTGCGGACGGTCTCGAGAAACGCCCGGTTCTCCTGGGCGCGACCCGGCTGGCTCAGCAGGGTCAGGCCGGTGACGGCGAACGCCCCGAGGGCGAGGGCCGAGGGGCATTTCAGAAAATGCACCATGGACTTGGGTCCTTTTCGTCTGGGGCCGGTACGCCAAGCGATCCGGCATGAGATAATGCGAATGAGTTGCGCTGTCACGCGCGATCGACGAATGGCGGCTAGAACAGGATGTTCGTGCGCAGGCCGAACACGAGCTCGTTCTTGATGCGCTGATCGACCGACGTCGGGTTCGCGACACCGCCGCCGGGGTTCATGATGTACTGAACGTCGGGCTGCAGCTGGAGCCAGGGAGCGGCCTCGTATTGGTAGGTCGCCTCGACGAAGGTCTCGTTGCTGCGCACCGGCGTATAGCCTTCGCCGAACGCCCCGGTATCGCGGTCGAGCCCGGCCGCGCCGCTGCTGACCTTGGCATAGCCCATGCCCAGGCCGAAGGTATCGTCGTCGCGGCCGAGGAACGGCTCCTTGAAGTTCACGCCCAGATTGGCGCTGAAGGCGATCAGATTGCGGTTGACCTCGGGCGTGCCCATGATTCGGGCGAAGATGCTGACGCTGCGGTCGGCCTCTTCCGGATCGACCCACAGCATCTGATCGACCACGCCATAGATGCCGTAGTCGCCGCGATGGGTCGCCGGGGAGCCGCTGGTGGCCGGATTGGCCTGGCTGAGGCCGATACTGTCGAAGCGCTGATCGGCGAAGCGCTCGGTATCGTACCAGACGCCGAGGCGGTAGGTGCGCGCCAAGGGCTCCGGCTGATCGGCATAGAGCATGGTGCCGAGCGAGGGATAGGCGAACTGCAGCTCGGCGATGGTGAGCCCGCCGCCGTTGGTCGCGAAACTCGTGCCCGACGCATTCACCTGCTGCGGATCGCCGTTCGGATCATTGACCGGACTGCCATTGAACAGACCGGCCAGCACCGTGATCGAATCGGTCGGATGCGCGCGGACGCGGACGCCCAGCGCCGACAGCGGATAGGCCGGGCCGCCGCCGGGCAGATCGGCCGACGGCAGCATCGGCCAGCCGAACATGGTGTTGACGAACAGCAGCGCGTTCTGGCTGACCATGAATTCCTGGTCCAGGCTCTGCTGGCCGAGCTTCACGTCGAGCCGGTCCTCGTCGAGGAATTTCTGCTGGTACCACAGCTCCCACAGCCGGGTCGCGCGATCGGATTCGATGCCGCTGGACGTCTGCAAGCTGTCGAGATTGTCGGCGCTCAGGTTCCGGCCGTGGATCTGCAGGGCACTGGCGTTGAACGTGCCGCCGTAGAAGCCGAAGGCGCGCTTGGTGTCGAGCTGGACCGCCATCGTGGTCAGGCCGTCATAGTCGAAACCGTGATGGGCGCCGCCGGTGACGTTGCCGAGAACTTCGCTGGTTTCCGACAGCGCGAAGGTGACGCCGACGCGGGCGAGCTGGGTGCGCAGGCCCCACATGTCGCCCAGCAGATAACCGCTGCGTTCCATATTGTCGACAAAGCCGAACACGCCGGTCGATCCCTGGGCGGTCTGCAGGTCTTCCTCGGTCGGCGCCTGAAGCTGCGGTGGCGCCGCGAGCGCGGAGCTGGCCATCAGCCCGAATGCCAGGCCGAAGGCGGCCTTCGGCATCAGGCCGCGAAAGCGGGGGGACAGGCGCATGAGGTCAGGCTCCGAGAAAACGATCCGTCGTTTGTCTCTTACCGCCACTCACTCGCAATCGCAATGAGAATGATTATCGATTGCTGCAAAATGCCGCGTCGGTCGGACGGGGCCGCCCGACGCGGCGGTATGACACGGGCCAAACACGCCGGGCGGAGCCCTCCGTGCCACCCGGCGCCCTGGGACAGGATCGATACCGACACCATGTGTATGGCCGTGGCTCCGCCGCTGCAGAGGTAGAAATGTCCCCCATTGCCCCCAGCGCTTCCGATGGACTGCCACACCGGCGTGATTTCCTGATTCTGGTCGCGGGTGCGATGACGGCGACCGGGGCAGCCGCCGCTTTATGGCCCTTCATCGACTCGATGGAACCGGCCCAGGACACCTTGGCCGCCGGAGTCCCGATCGACATCGATGTCTCGCCCATTCGGGCCGGCCAGCAGATCGTTGTCCTGTGGCGCAGCCGACCGATCTTCGTCGTGTATCGCACCCCTGAAGAACTGAAGACACTACAGGACCCGGCGACGCTGACCGATCTGCGCGATGCCAACTCGACGAGCCTGCAGCAGCCGGAATACGCGACCAACTGGCATCGGTCGATCAAGCCCGAATACCTCGTGCTCGTCGGCATCTGTACGCATCTGGGCTGCATTCCGAATTTCATGCCCGGTGTCGGAACGGTCGGTCCGAGCTGGCTCGGCGGCTATTTCTGCCCGTGCCACGGTTCGCGCTACGATCTGGCAGGCCGCGTGTTCAAGGGGGTGCCAGCGCCCTATAATCTGCCGGTCCCGCCGCACCGCTTCGCCAGTGATACGACGGTCCGGATTGGCGAGAATATCGCCGGCTCCACCTTCGATTTTTCGACGATCGAGCAGATTTAGCCCAAGCGCGGACCGAGCCCGCTCCTGACGACGGCGGCCATCAGGGGCGATGGAACCGACCGATCAGCTCGACATGAGGCGACCAGACGAACTGATCGACCGGCAGAACGCTGTCCAACCGATAGCCGCCATCGACCAGGATCCGGGCGTCGCGCGCGAAGGTCGCGGGATTGCACGAGACCCCGACGACGGTGGGCACATCCGATACGGCCAGATTGAGCACCTGGGCCTTGGCGCCGGCGCGCGGCGGATCGAACAGCACCCCGTCGAACCGCTTCAGCTCCGACACCAGCAAAGGCCGGGCTTCGAGATCGCGGCGCTCGGTCGTGACGAACCCCAGGCCGGCGCGACGCGCGCCTGCGGCCAAGGCGCCCAGCGCCGCCGGGTCATTCTCGACCGCATGGAGCTCGGCGCGCGGGCCCAGCGCCAGGCCCAACGTGCCGCAGCCCGAGAACAGATCGGCGACCCGTTCCGCACCGGCCAGCGCATCGACCACGGCCGCCGTCAAGGCCGCCTCGCCGGCCTCGGTCGCCTGCAGGAAGCCACCGGAGGGCGGATCGACCGGCACGGTGCCGAACTTGAGGCCGATCGAGCGGCGCTGCGCCACCGGCACCGGCGCCATGCCGTCGGCGCGCCACCAGAGCCGCGCCAGATCCTTGACCTCGGCGAAGGCCGACAGCCGCTCCAACTGCTCCATATCCGGCACCGCCGGCAGCAGCAGCCCCATATCGACGCCGCCCGGCCCGGCCGCGAGCTGTACCGTCGCCCCGGCCCCGGCCGGCAGCAGGACCTTCAGCAGCTTGCGGATCGGCGCCAGCAGCGCCGCCAGTTCCGGCACGAGCACCGGACATTCGCCCAGATCGACGATGTGATGGCTGCCCCGGCCATGGAAACCCAGCAGCAGCGTGCCGCCGGCCTGTTTCGCCTCAAGCGTCGCGCGGCGCCGGCTGCCGGGCGGGCTCGCCGCGATGGCACCGACCGGCACGTCGCCCAGTCCCTGGCGCCGCAACGCCTCGACCACCAGGTCGCGCTTGAAATCCAGATAGGGCTGCCAGGCCAGATGCTGCAGCGCGCAGCCGCCGCAGCTGCCGAAATGATGGCAGGCCGGCGCGATTCGGAACGGGCTGGGCTGGGTCACCTGGGTGATGGCGCCCTGGCCGTTCTCGACCCGGGCGCGCACGCGCTCGCCGGGCAGCGCGCCCGGCACCAGGACGACCTGGCCATCGACCCGCGCGACGCCGACGCCCTCGCTGCCGAGCTTGTCGATCTGCAGGTCGAGCTCGCGCGCCGGCGCCTTGTCGGGCCGGCGACCGGTCGGACGGGGACGTCCCCTCATCATTCTTCTCCATCGGTGCGGCGCGCGTGAATCAGGAATTCGACGTTGCCGTCCGGGCCGCGGATCGGGCTTTCGGTCAGGCCCCGCACGCGCCAGCCGGGCCGCGCGTCGAGCCAGGCCGAGATCCGTGCGCAGGTCGCCTGGTGCAGCGCCGGGTCCTTGACCACGCCGCCCTTGCCGACCAGGCCCGGACCGACCTCGAACTGCGGTTTGATCAATGCCACCAGATCGGCGCCGGGCGCCGCCCGGTCGAGACAGGCCGGCAGCAGGACTTCCAGCCCGATGAAGCTCGCGTCGGACACCAGCAGCCCAGCCAATTCCGGCACTTCGGCCGCGGTCAGATGGCGCGCGTTGACCCGCTCCAGCACCATGACGCGCGGATCGGCGCGCAGCCGGGGCGCCAGCTGGCCATGACCGACATCGACGGCATAGACCCGCTGGGCCTGACGGGCGAGCAGCACGTCGGTGAAGCCACCGGTCGAGGCGCCGATATCGAGCGCCACCCGGCCGGCGACCGGGATTCCAAAAAGATCGAGCGCATGGACCAGCTTGACCCCGCCGCGCGAGACCCAGGGATGGTCGAGGCCGGTCAGCGCGATGGCGGCGTCCGCCGTGACCGTGCGCGACGGCTTGTCGGCGGCGACGCCGTCGATCGTAACCAGGCCGGCCTCGATCAGCGCGCGGGCCCGGCTGCGGCTGTCGGCCAACCCGCGTTCGACCATCGCCTGGTCCAGCCGGCGGCGTTCGCTGTCCATCTCAGCCCTGCCGGGCGAGGGTGCCGGCCAGACCATGCCGGGTCTGGACCGCGAGATAACGGTTCATCAGCGTGCGAAAGCGCAGGGTCAGCAGCACCGAGACCGTAGCGAGGCCGCAGACGAAGCCCCACCACAGGCCGACCGGCCCCAATCCGACCCAGAAGGCGAGCACGACGCCAAGCGTCATGCCCATGCCCCAATAGCCGAACGCCCCCAGCAGCATCGGCACGCGCGTGTCCTTGACCCCGCGCAGCATGCCGGCCGCCACGACCTGGGCCCCGTCGAACGTCTGGAACACGCAAGCGACCGCCAGCAGGCTCATGCCCAGGCTGACGACCGCGTCGTAATTCGGATCGCCGACATCCAGATAGAACGCGAAGACCAGATGCCGGCCGAACGCGATCGCGACCGCCGTGCAGGCCATGAAGCCGACACCGAGCGTGATCGCCGTAAAGCCCGCAAGCCGCGCCCGCGCCACGGCGCCGGCGCCCATGTGGAAGCCCACACGCACGGTCGCGGCCTGACCGATCGCCAGCGGTACCATGAAGGTGAGCGAGGCGACGCCCAGGCAGATCTGATGGGCGGCAACGGCGACGGCGCCGAATCGACTCATCAGCAGAGAAGAGGCCGAAAACAGGCCGACCTCGACCGCGTAGAGGCCGGCGATCGGCCAGCCGAGCCGGATCACGGCCTGGAGCCCCGCCCGCCGGTCGGTCCAGGCCAGCCGCCAGAAGCCAGCGGGCAGCAGCCGGGCACGGCCGATATAGGCGGCAAGCGCCAAGCCCATCAGCGCCCAGGTGATCGAGGTCGCATAACCCGAACCGGCGAGCCCGCAAGCCGGCAGACCCAGATGGCCGAAGATCAGCACCCAGTTCAGCAGCAGATTGGTCCCAACGCCGGCAAACGCTACCGTCACCGTCACGCGCGGCCGCTCCATCGCCGACAGGAAATAGCGCAGCATCCCGACCAGGGCTGCGGCCGGAATGCTCCAGGCGAAGGCGCGCTCATAGACCTGGACCGAGGCAGCCATGTCCGCCGGCTCGCCGATCAGGCGGAGGAAGCCGTCGATCCGGAGCAGGATCAGCACGATCGGCAGAATGGCGAGCACGCCGATGATCAAGCCGCCCCACAGGGCGCGGCCGATCGGCCGATGGTCGCCGGCACCCCGCGCCTGGGCGATCAGCGGCTGGATGCCGGCCTGCAGGCCCTGCATCAGAATGATCAGCATGAAGGCGACGTTCGCGCCCAACCCGCCGGCCGCAAGCGCGTCGCTCGACAGGTGGCCCAGCATCACCGAATCGGTGATGGACATCAGCATGGTGGCGACCTGGGCCGCGGCGAGCGGGGCGGCCAGACCGAGGATCTCGGTCAGCTCCCGACGCCGGCTCGGTCGCCCGGACGGCGTCGGGATCCCGGTCATGGTCTATCCGTTCCGCACGCTCACGAGCGGCGCTGGATCACGAAATGGGCGACCTGGCGCAGCAGTTCCGCCCGGTCGCCGAAGCTGTCGAGATGGCCCAGCGCCTGATCGACCAGCGCGCGGGCCTGAGTCTTGGCGCCGTCGAGGCCCAGGATCGACACGAAGGTCGCTTTGCCGGCCTCGGCATCGCGCGCGACCGACTTGCCGGTCTCGGCCTCGGTGCCTTCCGCGTCCAGCAGATCATCGGCGATCTGGAACGCGAGGCCGATGTCATGGGCATAGGCATGCAGCAGCTTGCGCGTCTCGGACGAGGCCTTGCCCAGGATCGCACCCGCCTCGCACGAGAAGGCAATCAGCGCACCGGTCTTGAGGCGCTGCAGCCGGGTGATGGCGCCGATATCGAGCGTGGCATCATGCTCGGCCTGCAGATCGATCATCTGGCCGCCGACCATGCCGGCCGGCCCGGCGCATTTCGCCAGGTAGGACACCAGCTCGCAGCGGACCGCCGGGTCGCCGTGGGTGTCGGCATCGGCCAGCACTTCGAACGCCAGGGTCAGCAGGCCGTCGCCGGCCAGGATGGCGGTCGCGTCGTCATAGACCTTGTGGCAGGTCGGCCGGCCGCGGCGCAGATCGCTGTCGTCCATCGCCGGCAGATCGTCATGGATCAGCGAATAGGTATGGACCATCTCGATCGCGGCGGCGACCTGCAGCGCGCTGGTCAGCGAGACGCCGAACAGCGACGCGCTGGCCAGCACCAGGAACGGCCGCAGCCGCTTGCCCGGCGCCTGGGCCGAGTAGCGCATGGCCTCGTAGACGCGGGCCTCCGGGCCATCGGGCACGGCCAGCAACCGGTCGATCAGCTGGTCGACCGCGCTGGCCGATTCGGCGAGCGCCGTCGGCAGGTGGCCGGGCTGGGACCAGATCGAGCTAATCAAGATTTTGTGCCTCCGTCTTCAGCGACCCATCGGCCGCGAACGCGATCTTCTCGACCTTCGCCTTGGCTTCGTTGAGCTTGGTTTCGCAATGGCGCTTCAAGGCGGCGCCGCGCTCGTACGAACCGATCGCGTCGTCGAGCCGGCCGCGGCCGGCTTCGAGCTGACGCACGATCGCTTCCAGCTCCTCGAGCGCATCCTCGAAGCTCAGGCTGGCGATCTCGGGCAATTGGGTCTCGGCCATCGGTTCCCCATGAATCCTCGACGCCTGATCGGCGCGCGGGCGCGAGTGTATGCGGCCCGACGGGTGGGGAGCAATGGCCGGCGACGAAACCCTGAGGCGCGGGCGTCGCCGGATCAGACCGGGGGCGTTGGTGGGGTCAGGCGAACCGGCACTGCCGGTCGGCCACGATCTGACGTAGCACGCCCTCGGCCTTGTCGTAGCGTTCCTGGGCCGACAGCATCTCTTCCATGGCGGCCTGAACCGCCGGCCAGGGCTGTCCGCTCGCCGCTTCATGGTAGTGCGTCGTTGCCGATCGCAATGCCGTTACTGCGTTTTCGAAATGCTCCGTCGCGCGATGCATTGCAGTTTGATCGGCCATGTTCTGCTCTCTCGTTTGTAGAGGTCGCTTCGAGAGAATATTGGCAAGAACCGGGCCAGAGCGTCCGGCCCGCCGGTCGATCGGACAGGAGAAATCAGGCCGCCATCAAGGCCTGGACATGAGCCGCGGCCGAGGCGGCGAGCGCGTCGAGATCGTAACCACCCTCGAGGGTGGACACCAGCCGGCCGCCGCAATAGCGCTCGGCGAAACCCACGAGCTGCTCCGTCACCCAGATGAAGTCGCTCTCGTCCAGATTGAGCTGAGCCAGAGGGTCGTTCCGGTGCGCGTCGAACCCGGCCGAGACGATGACCAGGTCGGGCGCAAACTGGCCGAGCGCCGGCATGATCCATTCGCCGAACGCAGTGCGGAAGTCGGCGCCGCCCGACCCCGGGCGCAGCGGCCGGTTGACGATATTGCCCAGGCCGGTCTCGCTGGCCCGGCCGGTGCCGGGATAGAGCGGCCATTCATGGGTCGAGGCATAGAACAGGTCGGCATCCTGCTCGGCCACCGCTTGGCTGCCATTGCCGTGATGGACGTCGAAATCGACGATCGCGACCCGGCGCAGCCCATGGACCGCGCGCGCATGCAGCGCGCCGACCACGGCATTGTTGAACAGACAGAAGCCCATGGCGGTCGAGGGCTCGGCATGGTGGCCCGGCGGGCGGACGGCGCAGAACGCGTTCTTCGCCTCGCCGGCGACGACGGCATCGACCGCGGCGGTCAGCGCGCCGGCCGCGCGCAGCGCCGCCTCGCCCGAGCCCGGCGAGACGACGGTATCGCCGTCGATCGGCGCATAGCCTTGCGCGGGAATCGCCGCCAGAGTCCGGTCGATATGCGCCTTGGGATGCACCCGCTCCAGCGCCTCGGCGGTCGCGCGCGGGGCCTCGCGCCGGATCAGCCCGGCAAATTGGGGCGCGTTCAGGGCCGCCCAGACCGCCTCGATCCGGGCCGGGCATTCCGGATGGCCGGGGCCGGGATCATGGTCGAAGCAGGCGCGATGGGTATAGAGCAGGGTCGTCATGGTTCCTCCCGGCGGACAAGGTAGCCGGTTCAGCTGTTTTCGGCGAGGACCCAGCCGGCGAGATAGAGCGTGCCGCAGATCATCACCCGCGCCGGACCCGGCCCGGCCATGGCCTTGATCCGGGCGAGCGCCGCCTCGACCGAGGGGGCCGTCTCGGCCTTCAGCCCGACCGCCTCGGCCCCGGCGACGATGCCCTCGGCCGTATGGCTGTTTTCGGCGCCGGGAATGGCGACACCCTGGACCGAGGCCGCATGGGGCGCCACCGGCCTGAGGAAATCCGCCGGATTGCGCGTGTTGAGCGCGCCGACGATCAGATAGGTCGGCCGGTCGGTCCAATGGGACAGATGCTCGCCCAGCACCGCGCCGCCGCCTTCGTTATGCGCGCCGTCGAGCCACAGCTCCCAGCCCGCCGGCAGTTGATCGGCCAGCGGGCCGCGCGTCAGCCGCTGCAGCCGCGCCGGCCACTCGACCGCGCCCAGGCCGCGCGCGATGGCGTCGCGGTCGATCCGGAAATCCTCGAGCCATTCCAGGCAGGCGACGGCGCCGCCGGCATTCAGGATCTGATGCCGCCCGGGCAGGCGCGACAGCGGCAGATCGAACGACCAGCGCCGGCCCTGGAACCGCCAGCCGGTGTCATTGGCCTCGGCCCGCCAGTCGGCCCCGGCGCGATAGGACCGGGCCCCGACGGCCTCGATCTCCGCCTCCAGCACCGCCATCGCCTCGGCCGGCTGCGGATCGATCACCACGGGCACGCCCCGCTTGATGATGCCGGCCTTGTCCTCGGCGATGGCGCCCAGCGTGTCGCCCAGGAAATTCATATGGTCCATCGAGATCGGCGTGATCGCCGTCACCGCCGGACGCGGAATGACGTTGGTCGCGTCGCGCCGGCCGCCGAGGCCGGTCTCCAGCAGCACGATGTCGGCGGGCTGCCGCGCGAAACCCAGAAAGGCCGCCGCCGTGGTGATCTCGAAGAAGGTGATCGGCGTGCCATCGTTGGTCCGCTCGATCTCGTCGAGCAGCCCGACCAGCGCCGCGTCCTCGATCAGTTGGCCGCCCAGCCGGATGCGTTCGTTGAACCGCACCAGATGCGGCGAGGTATAGGCATGGACCCGATAGCCCGCCGCCTCCAGGATCGCGCGCAGCGTGGCCACGGTCGAGCCCTTGCCGTTGGTGCCCGCGATATGCACGACCGGCGGCAGCCGGTCCTGCGGGTTGCCGAGCCGGTCCAGCAGATGCTTGACCCGCCCCAGCGACAGATCGATCGCCTTGGGATAAAGCCCGGCAAGCCGGGCCAGTACCGCATCAGGGGAGCGCGTCATCGGACACCTTTATCGCCCTCTACCGCCTTTCGCGGGAGAGGGATAAAAAGTCGCCCTCTACCGCGTGGCGCGGGAGAGGGAGGGGACCCGGCGCGCAAGCGCTGGGGAGGGTGACGGGCGTCGAAGCGAAAGTCGCGATCCCGGGTTCTGCGTTTGACACCCTCACCCGCCTCGCTTGCGCTCGGCACCCTCTCCCGCGAAATGCGGGAGAGGGTTGAAGGCATTACGCCCGCTTCGCCTTCGGCACGTCGATCACCGGCTTGCGCAGCAGCCCGATCAGGCGCCCGATCGTCTCGGCCAGATCGTGGCGGCGAACGACCATGTCGACCATGCCGTGATCCAGCAGATATTCGGCGCGCTGGAAGCCCTCGGGCAGCTTCTCGCGGATCGTCTCTTCGATGACGCGGGCGCCGGCGAAGCCGATCACGGCGCCGGGCTCGGAGATCTGGATGTCGCCCAGCATGGCGAACGACGCGGTGACGCCGCCGGTCGTCGGATCGGTCAGCAGCACGAAATAGGGCAGGCCCGCTTCCTTGACCTCTTCGACCGCAATGGTCGTGCGCGGCATCTGCATCAGGCTGAGGATGCCTTCCTGCATGCGCGCGCCGCCCGACGAGGGCACGATGACGAGGGCGGCCGACTGCAGCACGGCCAGACGCGAGGCGGCGACGATCGCCTCGCCGACGGCGATGCCCATCGAGCCGGCCATGAAGCCGAATTCGAACACGGCGACCACGGCGTCATTGCCGCCGATCTTGCCATGGGCGACCAGGATCGCATCGCGGTTCGGCCCGTGCACGGCCTGCGCCTCTTTCAGGCGATCGACATAGCGCTTGCTGTCGCGGAACTTCAGCGGATCGACCACCGGCTTCGGCAGTTCGATGCGGGTATATTCGCCCTTGTCGAACAGCACGCCCATCCGCCGCTTGGCGTCGATGCGCATGTGATGGCCGCAGGCGTGGCAGACGTTCAAGTTCGCTTCCAGCTCACGATGGAACAGCATCTGGCCGCAGGCCGGGCATTTGGTCCAGAGATTGTCCGGCACCTCGCGCTTGGCCGAAACCACGGCGCGGATCTTGGGCAGGACGACGTTGGTAAGCCAGCTCATGGCGGGTCTCTCTCTTGTCTTTTTTTCAGACCGTGCGGGCGGCGCGGACGCCGGCGGCAAGGGCGCTGACCTGGGCCACGACCGCATCGACCAGGCCCGGCAGGGCCTTGCCGTCCGCGTCGAGATGGCGGGCGATGGTATCGACCAGGACGGATCCGACCACGGCCGCATCGGCGACACGCGCGATGGCGGCCGCCTGCTCCGGCGTCTTGATGCCGAAGCCGACCGCGACCGGCAGATCGGTATGGCGCTTCAGCCGAGCGACATCGACCGCGACGTCGGCCGGTTCGGCCGAGCGCGTGCCGGTGATGCCGGCGATGGCGACGTGATAGATGAAGCCGCTGGCCGAGGCCAAGACGCGCGGCAGGCGCACGTCGTCGCTGGTCGGTGCGGTCAGGCGGATGAAATCCAGCCCGGCGGCGCGTGCCTGCGGCGTCAGCTCGTCGGATTCCTCCGGCGGCAGATCGACGATGATGATGCCGTCGACGCCGGCCGCGACCGCGTCGGTGCAGAACCGGTCGACGCCATAGCGGAACACGGGATTGTAATAGCCCATCAGCACGAGCGGCGTTTCATCGTTCAATTTCCGGAACCGCGCGACCGCGGCCAGGATCTGGGCCAGCTTGGTGCCGGCCTGCAACGCGCGCAGGCCTGCGGCCTGGATCGCCGGCCCATCGGCCATCGGGTCGGAAAACGGCATGCCCCATTCGATGATATCGACGCCGGCCGCCGGCAGGCGCGCCAGCAGCGCCTCGGCCGTCGCCAGATCCGGATCGCCGGCGGTGACGAAGGTGACCAGGCCGGCGCGGCCCTCCGCCTTCAGCGCCTTGAAACGGCGTTCGATCCGGCTCACAGCTTGACACCCAGATGTTCGGCGACGGCAAAGATGTCCTTGTCGCCCCGGCCGCACAGGTTCATGACCAGCAGATGATCCTTGGGCAGGGTCGGCGCCAGCTTGGCGACATGGGCCAGCGCATGGGCCGGCTCCAACGCCGGGATGATGCCTTCGAGCTTGGCGCAGAGCTGGAAGGCGTCGAGCGCCTCCCGGTCGGTGATCGAGACGTAATCGACCCGGCCCAGATCGTGCAGCCAAGCATGTTCCGGCCCAATGCCGGGATAATCCAGGCCGGCCGAGATCGAATGGGCGTCGATGATCTGGCCGTCGTCGTCCTGCAGCAGATAGGTCCGGTTGCCATGCAGCACGCCCGGCACGCCGCCATTGAGCGAGGCCGCATGCTTGCCGGTCTCGACGCCATGGCCGGCCGCCTCGACGCCGACGATCTTGACCGTGGGCTCGTCCAGGAACGGAAAGAACAGGCCCATGGCGTTGGAGCCGCCGCCGATCGCGGCCACCAGCGTATCGGGCAGCCGCCCCTCGGCCTTATGCAGTTGCGCGCGGGTCTCGTTGCCGATCACCATCTGGAAATCGCGCACCATGGCCGGATAGGGATGCGGGCCCGCGACCGTGCCGATGATGTAGAACGTGTCATCGACATTGGCGACCCAGTCGCGCATGGCGTCGTTCATCGCGTCCTTCAGCGTGCCGGTGCCGGACGTCACGCTGCGGACCTCGGCGCCCAGCAGCTTCATGCGGAACACGTTCGGTGCCTGCCGCTCGATGTCGGTCTGGCCCATGTAGATGACGCAGGGCAGGCCGAACAAAGCGCAGACCGTGGCGGTCGCGACGCCGTGCTGGCCGGCGCCGGTCTCGGCGATGATGCGGGTCTTGCCCATGCGGCGGGCCAGCAGGATCTGGCCCATGCAATTGTTGATCTTATGCGCGCCGGTATGATTGAGCTCGTCGCGCTTCAGATAGATCTTGGCGCCGCCGAAATGCGCGGTCAGGCGCGAGGCGTAATACAGCGGGCTCGGCCGGCCGACGTAATGCTCCAGGTAATAATCCAGCTCCGGCTGGAACGTCGGATCGGCCTTGGCCGCCTCGTAGGCCTGTTCGACCTGCAGGATCAGCGGCATCAGGGTCTCGGCCACGAACCGGCCGCCATAGGGGCCGAAATGGCCGTCCTGGTCGGGGCCGGTGCGGTAGCTGTTCGGGATCGGATGCGTCATGCCGGAATCATCTCGCCAGGAACGGGAGCCCGGACCCTATAGCCGCCGGCGCGGCGCATCAAGCGGCGGCGCGTCACACCCGCCCCGGGATTGGCTCATGGCGGGTTAAGCGCTGAAAGGGATTTCCCGCAACGACTGGAGAAGCTCAGGAATCTCTTCGCTGAGCGTCTTCCACAAGATGTCGCGGTCAATGTCGAAATAGGCGTGAACCAACCGGTTTCGCATGGCCACGATTGCCCACCACGGGACCGATGGCGCTGCCGATTTCGTTTCTGCGGAAAGCTTGGAGGCCGCCTCTCCGACGATTTCCACCGCGCGGACCAACGCGAACAGCAGCATTTCGTCGGTATCAAGATCTTCGCGTCGGCGACCGGCAACGAATCGTCGCGCCGTCTCCGCCGCCTCGATCATATGCCGCAGGCGGACGACGTCATCCGGCGGCAAATTGAACCTCGGCGGTCCGCGCCACCTCGGCCCGGAAGTGTCGGCTCAAATCCTGACTGGTCCGCAGATCTACAGTCCGCCCATCGAGCAAAGCCGATAATTCCGCCTCGATTCCTGCAAGCCGGAGAAACCCGGGCTCCTGCCCGGTTTCGAACTCGACCAACAGATCCACGTCGCTATCCGGCCGGCTCGTCCCGCGCTGGGTTGAGCCAAACAGCGCCAACCGGCTGATATGGTGGCGCCGGCAGAGGACGGCCAAGGCGGTCGCGTCGGAGAACAGATTGGCCGGCATGTTGTCCTCCTACTGAGAGATCGGCAAACCTATCTTATCACGTCAACCGAGCGTCCGTGCCAAGGCGATGAAGTCCCTGATCAACCCGACATCCTTGATGCCCGGGCTGGTCTCGACGCCGGAAGAGACGTCGATCGCCGGCGCGCCGGTGATGCGGACGGCCTGGGCGATGTTGGCAAGAGTCAGGCCGCCGGACAACATCCAAGGCAATGGCCAGGACCGGCCGGCCAGCAGCGACCAGTCGAACGGCTCGCCATTGCCGCCGGGCAGGGCGTCGGGTCGCTTGGGCGGCTGGGCGTCGAACAGCAGGCGGTCGGCGGCGCCCAGGTAGCGCTGGCCAAGCTCGACATCGGGGGCGCTGCCGATGCGGATCGCCTTCATCACCGGGCGGCGGAAGCGCTCGCGGATCTGGGCGACGCGCTCCGGCGGTTCCATCCCGTGCAACTGGATCATGTCGAGCCCGGTCAGGGTCAAGGTGCGATCCAGCAGGGCATCGTCCGGATCGACGAACAGGCCGACCTTGGTCACGGTCGACGGCACCGGTCGCACCAGGCGGGCCGCCTGTTCCGGCGTTACCGCGCGCGGGCTGGGCGGATAGAACACGAATCCCACCATCGCCGCGCCGGCGACGATCGCCGCGTCGAGGGTTTCCTCGGTCGAGAGCCCGCAGATCTTGACGCCGAGACTCATGCCAGGCTGGCGGCGATCGCGCGCGCGGCGGCGGCCGGGTCGGGCGCGTCGGTGATCGGTCGGCCGATGACCAGACGGCTGGCGCCGGCATCGATCGCTTCGCGCGGGCCCATCACCCGCTTTTGGTCGCCCGCGGCGGACCCGGCCGGCCGGATGCCCGGCACGACCAGCTGGAAATCCGGACCCAGTTCCGCGCGCAGCGCCGCGACCTCGAACGGCGAGCAGATCACGCCGTCGAGCCCGCAGCTCCGCGCCAGCAGCGCCAGACGCCGGACCTGATCGGCGGCAGGACCGCGCTGGCCGAGCGCGTCCAGATCGCCATCGTCGAGGCTGGTCAGGACCGTGACGCCGAGCAGCTTGAGCCGGTGACCGGTACGACCCGCGGCTTCGTCGGCCGCCGCCACGGCGGCGCGCATCATCGCCGAACCGCCCGATGCATGGATGGTCAGAAATTCCGGCTTCAGATCGGCGATGGCGCGCACGCCGCCCGCGACCGTGTTCGGAATGTCGTGCAGCTTCAGATCCAGGAACAGCGGCGTCGTGCCGGCCACCGCGGCCGTATTCGCCAGGCCCTGGGCCAGGAAGAATTCCAAGCCCAGCTTCAGCCCGCCGACATGCGGCCCTACCATCCCGGCCAGCCGTTTGGCGCGGGCGAAATCGGTCGTGTCGAGCGCGGCAAATACCGGGTTCATCGGGTCGCTCCTGCCGCCCAGGCGGCGATGTCGCCAGGCTCGCCGGCATCGATCGCGCCGGCCACGGCGCTGCCGAGCAGGGGCCCGAACTTGAAGCCATGGCCCGAGCAGGGGCTCATCACATAAGTCGACAGGCCCGCCGGCTCAATGATGAACTTCTCCTCGGGCTCGACCGTGTAGAAGCAGGCCTTGAGCGTGTCGATGCGGTACTCGTCGAACCGCTTCAGATGCCGGGCGCAGGAAGCGAGCGCCTCGGCGATTTCCGCCTGGGTCCCGATCCGGTCGCCGTCGGGGTCGCCGGACAGGCTGAAACGATGGTCGCCGACCTTCAGCCCCGCGCCGTCGCGCGGCGGCACGGCGTAGAAGCCGACGTCCGGATCGATGTCGAGCAGCATCGGGCTCACCTGCCACAGCGGCTTCAGATCGTCCGGCGGCAGCAGATAGGCCAGCACCTGGCGCGACGGCTTCACCCGGCGGCGCAGGCCGGGCACCAGGCGCGAGGCCCAGGGACCGGCGGCGACGACCAGCGCGTCGGCACCGATGACCGTGCCGTCGGCCAAGGTGACGAAGCCGCGGTCCGGGTCGATCTCGACGACCGTCGTGTTGGTCCGGATCTCGACACCGCGTTCGGCCAGCCGCCGCGCCAGGGCCGCCACGATCCGTTCGGCGAACAGCACGCCGCCGGTTTCCAGGGAGTAGGCCGCCTCGACATTGGCGGTCTCGATCAGCGGCGAGCGCTTGGCAAGCTCGGCCGGGCTCAAGCTCTCGACCCGATGCCCGGCGCGCTCCAGCGCCGCGATCGACTCATCATGCCATTTGGCGCCGCGACGGGCGAGGCACAGCGTGCCGGTCTCGCGATACAGCGTCTGGCCCAGGTCGGCCCAGACCTGATCCCAGATCGCGTAGGAATCCGCGACCATGTTCATGTAGCCCTCGGCCGGGCCGTAGGGGTAGCGGATCAGCCGATGCTGGTCGACCGAGGAGCCTTGCGGGTTCGGCACGGTGCCCTGCTCGAAGATCGTCACCTGATGGCCGAGCCGTTCGAGCGCCCAGGCGGTGCCGAGGCCCATGATGCCGGCGCCGACGATCGATACTTTCATGGTCTTCCCCGTGGAGATTCGAAACCGACGGCCCTTAATACCTCAGTTGCGCAGGCTGTCGACCACCAGCTTGGCGGCGGCGAGATCCTCGAGTGCGGTGCCGACCGATTTGAACAGCGTGATCTGGTCGTAGAAGCGCCGGCCGGCGCGGCTGCCGCGCGCCAGGTCGAACAGGTCGCCGGCAATGTCGTCCTCGCTCAGGCGGCCGTTCGCGAGCGGTTGCACGATGTCGCCGGCCTCCTTGCACGCCCCGGCGCGGGTATCGACGAACACGCGGGCGCGGCTGATGCAATCGTCGTCGGCCTCGCGCATCTCCGGCGTGAAGCCGCCGACCAGATCCAGATGCACGCCCTGCGGCAGCCACTCGCCCTTGATCAGCGGTTCCTTGGACAAGGTCGCGCAGGAGATGACATGGGCGCCGCGCACCGCGCCGGCCAGGTCGTCGGTCGCGGCGACCTTGAGATTGCGGCGGTCGAGCCGATGGGCGAGCTTGGCCGCCTTGTCCTTGTCACGGCCCCAGATCAGCACATTGCGGATCGGCCGGACCCGGGCATGGGCCTCGACCAGATGCGGCGCCAGCGCGCCGGTGCCGACGACCAGCAAGCGCTCGGCATCGGCCCTGGCCAGATAGGAGGCGGCCAGCGCGGAGGCCGCCGCCGTGCGCCGGATGGTGAGCGCCGGTCCGTCCATCATCGCGATCGGCAGGCCGGTGGTGCCGTCGAGCAGCAGATAGGCGCCCATGACCGCCGGCAGCGATTGCTCGCCGTTGCTGGGGAATACCGTGACGATCTTGACGCCGATATGGCGGCCGGCCTGCCAGGCCGGCATCAGCAGCAGGGTCGCGTCCTCGCGCCCACCGCCGGCCGGTACGGTATGATGATGGCGCAGCGGCACGGTGCAGTCGCCGCGGAACATCTGGCGGAGCGCCTCGACCAGTTGCTCGTAATCGAGCGCGCCATGGACTTCGGACGGGCTGATCAGCCGCAGGCCGCCGGGTGTCGGCGTCCGGCCACGCAGAGGTTCGACCATGGCGCTCAGCCGAGCGAAACGAGGGTTTGCGTCGTCATCGGCGGCGCGGCCGATTGGAGCCGGCCCAGATCGCGCTCCAGCTCCACGATCCGCTTCGCCTGGCGCCGGCGCTCGCGCCGGACGGCCCAGCCGCCGGCCCAACCAACCAGCCAGCCGACCAGCAGGCCCAGCAGCAGCACGGCCAGCACGATCAGATAGATCGGCACCGAGAGCGCCAGCGGCAGCGGCCAGAATTCCAGATCGACGGGGGTACGGTTGGAAACCGCGAAGCAGGCGACGACGATCGCGAACAGGATCGTCAGGCCCCAATAGAGATACCGCATCATCAGCCCCGCTTGCGCCTACCCAGCCCCGCCAGCATGGGCGAGACCGACGGATCGTTCAACCGCCGCGGTCGCGGGCCGACAAGGATCATTCGTCGTCGGCGTTGAGCCGATCGCGCAATTGCTTGCCGGTCTTGAAATAGGGCACGAATTTCTCGTCGACCCGGACGCTGTCACCGGTCCGCGGATTGCGGCCGACCCGCGCGTCGCGGCGCTTGACCGAGAAGGCGCCGAAGCCGCGCAGCTCGACCCGATCGCCGCGGGCGAGCGCGTCTGCGATCTCGCCGAAGATCGTCGTCACGATGCGTTCCACATCGCGCTGGTAGAGATGCGGATTGGTTTCGGCAAGGCGCAGGATGAGCTCAGACTTGGTCATCGGGTACGACCTTTCCCGGGAAACTCGATTTCACCCTCGTAACGTGCGGCCCAAGCGTGCCAAATCGCCCGGACGAGGTCAATAAGCCTTTTAGCTTAAAGGGTTTTCCCGGGCAATCCGTGCCGATTCACCCGGCGAAAAAGAAAACGGGCAGCCGAAGCCACCCGTTCCCTTTTTTCTAAAGCGATTCCGCAGATCGAGGAATTAGGGCTCTTACGAGCCTTCCTTCTCCGTCTTGGCGCGGTTGAACGCGGCACCCAGGATGTCGCCCAGGCTGGCGCCCGAGTCGGACGAACCGAACTCGGCCATCGCCTTCTTGTCTTCCTCGACTTCGCGCGACTTGATCGACAGCGTAACCTTGCGGGTCGCGCGATCGATGGCCGTCACCTTCGCATCGACCTTTTCGCCGACGGCGAAACGGTCCGGACGCTGCTCGCTGCGCTCACGCGACAGCTCGGCCTTGCGGATGAAGCCCGGCATGCCGTCGGCGGTGGTCACTTCGAGACCGTTCTCGGTGACGATCGTCACCGTGCAGGTCACGACGTCGCCCTTCTTCAGCTTCGACAGGCTCTCTTCGTACGGATCGTCCGCGAGCTGCTTGATGCCGAGCGAGATGCGCTCCTTCTCGACGTCGACGTCGAGAACCTTGACCTTGACCTGGTCGCCCTTCTTGAAGTCGGCGACGACTTCCTCGCCCGGGCGTGCCCAGTCGAGATCGGAAAGATGAACCATGCCGTCGATGTCGCCCGGCAGACCGACGAACAGACCGAACTCGGTGATGTTCTTGACCTCGCCCTCGAGCTCCGTGCCGACCGGGAACTGCTCGATGAAGCTGTCCCACGGATTGGCCAGGGTCTGCTTGAGGCCCAGGCTGATCCGGCGCTTCTGCGGATCGACGTCCAGCACCATGACTTCGACTTCCTGGGAAGTCGAAACGATCTTGCCGGGATGCACGTTCTTTTTCGTCCAGGACATTTCCGAGACGTGAACGAGACCCTCGACACCCGGCTCCAGCTCCACGAAGGCGCCGTAGTCGGTGATGTTGGTGACGCGACCCTTGTAGCGGGCGCCCGACGGGTACTTGAGCTCGACGCCCTCCCACGGATCCGCTTCGAGCTGCTTCATGCCGAGCGAGATGCGCTGCGTCTCGGGATTGAAGCGGATGACCTGCACCTTGACCGACTGGCCGATGTGCAGGGCTTCCGACGGGTGGTTGATGCGGCGCCAGGCGATGTCGGTGACATGCAGCAGGCCGTCCACACCGCCCAGGTCGACGAACGCACCGTAATCGGTGATGTTCTTGACCACGCCGTTGAGGATCTGGCCTTCCTTGAGGTTGGCGACCAGTTCCGACCGCGCTTCGGCCCGGCTCTCTTCGAGCACGGCGCGACGCGAGACGACGATGTTGCCGCGCGAGCGGTCCATCTTCAGGATCTGGAACGGCTGCGGCGTGCCGATCAGCGGGGTGATGTCGCGCACGGGGCGGATATCGACTTGGCTGCCCGGCAGGAACGCCACGGCGCCGTTCAGGTCGACCGTGAAGCCGCCCTTGACGCGGCCGAAGATGACGCCGGTCACGCGCTCGTTGGCGGTGAAGCTCTTCTCGAGCAGCGTCCAGGCCTCTTCGCGACGGGCCTTCTCACGGCTGAGCTGGGCTTCGCCATGCTTGTCTTCCATGCGCTCGAGGTAAACCTCGACGAGATCGCCGACGGCGAGCTCGGCCGGCTTGCCGGCGGTCGCGAATTCCTTGAGCGGGACACGACCTTCGGACTTCAGTCCGACGTCGATGAGAACCATGTCGTTCTCGATCCCGATGACATGGCCCTTGATGACCGTGCCTTCGAGGCTGGACGAGGTGCCGAGCGAGGCATCGAGGAGGGCCGCGAAGCTCTCCTTCTCGTAAGTCTCGGCGTGAGTGGTTGCAGAAGCCATCGGCTCTCCTGATCCCGAGCGATTTTAAGACCGATTGCGCCGGGGATCGAGGCGAACCGGTCTACCGCCGACTGGGTCGGGCGCGGCGGTGAAGACCCGTAGTGAGCCGAGATGAGTCACCCTGACCGAAGGTCGTTTCAAGGACCTTTTGCCAAGGCGAAAGGGAGCCGTCGCCCTACCCTGCTGACGCAGGGCCGGACAAAGCTCCCTCGGGACCGCTCTCAAAGCGGCGGACTCTATACTCTCGCCGGCGCGTCGAAGCAACCGCAACCGCGACAGTTCAGGCTTGCGATCCGCTGAAAGAGCGAATCCGGGCGCGGACGATCGATACCGCCGCGCCGAACGCCTCGTCGGCGTCGAGCCCCGTGGTGTCGAGCACGACCGCATCGGTCGCCGGCTTCAGGGGTGCCGCCGCGCGGGTACTGTCCCGCTCGTCGCGCGCCTGCATGTCGGCCAGGACGGCGGCGGCATCGACCGGACCACCGGCCGCTTCCAACTCGCGCAAGCGGCGCGCCGACCGGGCGTCGAGCGACGCGGTCACGAACAGTTTCACCGTCGCCTGCGGACAGACCACGGTGCCGATGTCGCGGCCGTCGAGCACGGCGCCGACCGTGCCCTCGGGCGGGTGATAGGCGAAATTGCGCTGGTATTCGAGCAGGGCCGCCCGCACCGCCGGATGGGCCGACACGATCGAGGCGGCCCGGCCGACCGCTTCGGTGCGCAGGGCCGGATCGGCGAAGGTTTCCGGATCGAGCTTGGCCGCGATCGCGGCGGCGGCATCGGCGTCGGCCGGATCGACCCCGGCCGCCAGCACGTCGCGCGCGGTCGCCCGGTAGAGCGCCCCGGTATCGAGGTGGGCGAGCTTGTATTCGGTCGCCAGCCGGCGGGACAGCGTCCCCTTGCCGGCCGCGGCCGGACCGTCGACCGCGATAATCAACGCACCCATCAGATTGTTCCTGCTGAAATATCGGCGCCGAGCCCACGCATCAGGCCGGCGAAATCGGGAAAGCTCGTGTCGATCGTCGCCGCATCGTCGATCGCGACCGGCGTCTTGGCCGCCAGGCCCAGCACCAGGAAGGCCATGGCGATGCGAGGATCCGGATCGGCCCGGATCCGGGCGCCGCCCGGCACCGGGCCGCCGGCACCATGAACCGTCAGCGTGTCGCCGTCGACCGCGACCTGAACGCCGCAAGCGGCGAGGCCCTGAGCGATGGACGCGATCGGCCCGACGCCCGGCAGCACCGTGATGCCGCTCGCAAACGCGGCCGCGACCGCCAGGATCGGGGCGTCGTCGATCACCCGTTCGGGCGGAACGGTGACGCCCCGCAAGCGACTTGCCCGGACGCGGAGGTCGCCGACCGGTTCGCCGCCGGAGTCGCGTGGGTTCAGAATGTCGATCTGCGCGCCCATTTCCTCGAGTGTGGTGAATAGGCCGGCGCGCCGTGGATTGAGCCCGACGTTCAGCAGCGTGATGTCGGAACCGTCGAGGAGCAGGGCCGCGACCAGCGGGAATGCCGTCGACGAGGCATCGGCCGGCAGGTCGAGCGCCGCCGGCGTCAGCTCCGGCTGGCCCTCGATCTCGATGCGGCCGGCCTCGATTGTGACCCGGGCGCCAAAGTTTTGCAGCATCCGTTCGGTATGGTCGCGCGTCGGATGCAGTTCGACCACTGTCGTCGTGCCCGGCGTATTGAGCGCCGCCAGCAGGATGGCCGATTTGACCTGGGCCGAGGCGACGGGCAGATGATAATCGATCGGCATGGGCAGGGCCGCCCCGGTCACGGCGAGCGGCAGCAGCCCGCCGCGCCGGCCGGTGAATTGGGCGCCCATCATTTCCAGCGGCTGAAGGACCCGCGCCATCGGCCGGCGCACGAGCGCGGCGTCGCCGCTGAAGATCGCGGTCAGCGGATGGGTCGCGACCAGCCCGATCAGCAAGCCCGCGCCGGTGCCGGAATTGCCGAGATCGAGCACCCGGGCCGGCTCCATCAGCCCGCCGACGCCGATGCCATCGACGGTCCAGAGCCCGTCGTCATGGTGGATGACCGTGGCGCCCAGCGCGCGGACCGCCGCCGCGGTCGCGCGCACGTCGGTACCGTCGAGCAGGCCCCTGATGCTGGTCCGGCCGACCGCGAGCGCGCCCAGAATCAGCGCCAGCTGCGACATCGACTTGTCGCCCGGCACCCGGGCGGTGCCGGTGAGCTTTCCGCCGGGACGGGCGATGAGCGGTTGCGCGGACGGCATGAAAGGACGGAACCTCTGGTGGGGCTAAGGGCGTTGATCGGGGCCGACCCTAAGGCGGAAATCGCGCTTCGCGCACGCGAATTGCGTCCGACGCACGGATTTTGCTTTTGACAGGTGGCGACGATCATGGCAATTGCCGCCGACCATATTCGAAACGAGATCGTTCGGTTCCGGTCATTGCGACCGGGTCCCGGCGATTTCGCTGCATGAGAGACGGAGTTTCCCGGTGGCAAATCCCGAATGGGGCACCAAGCGCATCTGCCAGTCCTGCAGTTCAAAATTCTATGATCTGAACCGCGATCCGATCATCTGCCCGAAGTGCCAGACCGAGTTCGATCCGGAGGCGTTCCTGAAGACGCGCCGGTCGCGCCCGTCGAGCATCGTCGAGAAGGACGCCGAAGTGGCGCCCGGCGTCGTGGCCGATGCGGAGACCGAAGAGGTCGAGGTCGTCGAGGGCGAGGACGGTGTCGTCGCCGACGCCGATGAAGAAGAAGACGAGGATCTGATCGAGGACGCGTCCGAACTGGGCGAGGACGAGGACGATCTGGCCGAAGTCATCGAAAACGTCGATGAGGAGGAAGAGCGCTAAGCGCTCTCCGCTTCCGTCGGACAAACGACAGAAGGCCCGGCCGAGCGATCGGTCGGGCCTTCGTGCGTTCTGATGGCCGGGTTCGGGCCGGCTGCGGCGGCACGTTACCGCGCGATCACGCCATCCAACCCGGCACCGGCAGGCCCTTCGATCTCAGGAAATCCGGATTGAACAACTTCGACTGATAGCGCGCCCCGCCGTCGCACAGGATCGTCACGATCGTGTGGCCCGGCCCAAGCGCGCGGGCGAGCTGGATGGCGCCCGCGACATTGATGCCGCTCGAGCCGCCCAGCACCAGCCCTTCATGCTCGACCAGGTCGAACACGACCGGCAGCGCCTCCGCGTCGGTCACGCGCAGCGCGCCGTCGATCGGCGCGCCGGCGAGGTTGGCGGTGATCCGGCTGTTGCCGATGCCCTCGGTGATCGAGCTGCCCTCGGCGACCAGCTCGCCCCGGGTGTAATGGTTGTAGAAGGCGGAGCCCATCGGGTCGGCCAGCATCACGCGGATCGCCGGATTGCGTGCTTTCAAGGCCAGCGCCACGCCGGCGATGGTGCCGCCCGTGCCGGCGGCGCAGGTGAAGCCGTCGATCCGGCCGGCGGTCTGCTGCCAGATCTCGGCCCCGGTCGTGCGCCGGTGGCCCTCGCGGTTGGCCAGGTTGTCGAACTGGTTGGCCCAGACCGCCCCCAGTTCGGCCGCGAGCCGTTCGGAGACATGAACGTAATTGCCCGGCTCCTTGTACGGCGCCGCCGGCACCAGGCGCAGATCGGCGCCGACCAGGCGCAGGAAGTCTTTCTTTTCCTGGCTCTGGGTGTCGGGCATCACGATCACGGTGCGGTAGCCCAGCGCATTGCCGACCAGCGCCAACCCGATGCCGGTATTGCCGGCGGTGCCCTCGACGATCGTGCCGCCCGGTTTGAGCCGACCCGACGCGACCGCCTCCTCGATGATGGCGAGCGCGGCGCGGTCCTTGACCGAACCGCCGGGATTGAGGAATTCGGCCTTGCCCAGGATCTCGCAGCCGGTCGCGTCCGAGGCGCGGGCCAGGCGGATGAGCGGCGTGTTGCCGATGGTATCGATGAAGCCGTGGCGGATGGTCATTCGGATACTCTAGCGATCGAATTTCGTGGAAAGGATGATCGAGGAGACCGTCCGCTCGATGCCGTCGAGCGCGCCGATTTCGTCGATCAGGAAATCCATCTGCTCGACCGACCCGGCCTCGACCACGGCGATCATATCGTGCGGGCCGCTGACCGAATAAAGGGCGGTGATCTGAGGAATCTTGCGGAGCGCGGTTTCGGCCTTGGCGGCGAATTTCGGCAGGATGGTGATCAGGACATGGGCCCGGATCAGCGCACCCGCCGCCTCGGGCGACAGGCGGACGGTATAGCCGGCGATGATACCGCTGCGCTCCAGCCGTTCCAGTCGGCTCTGCACCGTGGTGCGCGACAGGCTGAGCGCGCGGGCGAGATCGGCGGTCGCCCGGCGCGCGTCGGCCCGCAGCAGCCGCAGCAGGGCCTCGTCGGTCGGGTCGATCGTCACTTTGCCAATCATATCGTCGTTCCGCCGAAACCCGCGACTCCGATCGTCGCTCTGCTGACTACAGACCGACGAACGCGGATTGTAAAGATGGGGGTGAAGATACTTCCCCCCGTGAGAGGAAAGCCCATGAAGGACGTGCTCGTCGTCGGCGCCGGCAAGATCGGCTCGACCATCGCCGAAATGCTCGATGCGACCGGCGATTATCGGGTGGCGATCGCCGACCGCTCGGCCGACCAGCTGTCCCGCCTCGGCACCGGTCCCGGCGTCGAGCGGCTGACGCTCGATATCGCCGACGGCGACGCGCTCGGCCGCGCGCTGAAGGATCGCTTCGCGGTGCTGAGTGCCGCGCCCTATCATCTCACCGGCAAGGTCGCGCGCGGCGCGCTCGCCGCCGGCACGCATTATCTCGACCTGACCGAGGATGTCGCCACGACCCGCCTGGTCAAGCAGCTGGCGACCCAGGCGTCCTCGACCTTCATTCCGCAATGCGGGTTGGCGCCGGGCTTCATCTCGATCGTTGCCAACAATCTGGCCACCCATTTCGATCGGCTCGACACGGTCAAGATGCGCGTCGGCGCGCTGCCGCAATATCCGTCGAACGCGCTCAATTATAACCTGACCTGGAGCACCGACGGGGTCATCAACGAGTATTGCGAGCCGTGCGAGGCGATCGTCAACGGCACACTGCGCGAAGTGCCGCCGCTGGAGGAGCTCGAGGAATTCTCGCTCGACGGCGTCCAGTACGAGGCATTCAACACGTCGGGCGGCCTCGGCACCCTGTGCGAGACGCTGGAGGGCAAGGTGCGCAACCTCAACTACCGCACCATCCGCTATCCCGGCCATTGCGCCATCGTGAAGATGCTGCTGAACGACCTGCGCCTGCGCGACCGGCGCGACCTGTTCAAGGACATCCTGGAGAATTCCCTACCATCGACCCTGCAGGACGTCGTCGTGATCCTGGTCACGGTCAGCGGCTGGCAGGGCGACCGTTTCGTGCAGGAAACCTACGCGAACAAGGTCTATAGCCGGCAGATCGGCGGCCGCGTCCATAGCGCCATCCAGATCACGACCGCGTCGGGCATCTGCACGGTGCTGGACATGCTGGCCGACGGGCAACTGGCGCCGAAGGGCTTCGTGCGCCAGGAAGACATCCCGTTCGAGGCCTTCATCAACAACCGCTTCGGCCAGGCCTACGCGCTGGACCTGCGTCAGGCGGCCTGACACCTCACGCCGCCCGGATATCCTTCAGGAAGCCATCGACCTCGCGCCGGAGGTCGGCGGCCCGGGCGGCGAGCGCATCCGCGGTCGTGAGCATGTCGGCGGACGCGCTTTCGGTCCGGCCGGCATCCTCGGTCACCGCCGCGATCGTCTCGGACACCGCGCCGGTGCCGGTCGCCGCCTGCTGGACGTTGCGCGCGATGTCGCGGGTGGCACCGCCCTGCTGATCGACCGCGCCCGAAATCGCCCGGCTGGCCGCGCTGATCCGGCCGATGGTCGACCCGATCTCGCCGATGATCGCGACCGCCTCAGCCGTCGCGGTGCGGATGTCGCCGATCTGACGCCCGATCTCCTGGGTCGCCCGCGCCGTCTGGTTGGCCAGCGATTTGACCTCGTTCGCAACCACGGCGAAACCCTTGCCGGCCTCGCCGGCGCGCGCCGCCTCGATCGTCGCGTTCAAGGCCAGCAGGTTGGTCTGGGCCGCGATGTCGTCGATCAGCTTGACGATCGCGCCGATCGAACCGGTCGCGGCCGACAGGCCTTCGACCACGGCGCCGCCCCGCGCCGCCTCGCGCACGGCGATCTCCGCCGTCTCGGCCGAAACCGCGACCTGCCGCCCGATTTCGGCGACCGATGCGGCCAGTTCCTCGGCCGCGGCCGCCACCGTCTCGACATTGCCGCTGGCCGCCCGGGCGGCGCCGGCAACCGAACCGGCCCGCCGCGCCGTGGTCTCGGCCGTGCTGCGCAGACTACCGGCCGTGCCGCGCAGATCGCCGACGCTGTCGGCCAGATGGCTGAGCGCGCCGGCGATTTCGCGATCGAACGACCGGATGCGGGCCTCGACCCCGGCCTGACGCTGCTCGCGCGCCGCCCGGTCCGCCGTCTGCTCGGCCTCGAGCCGGTTGCGATCGAGGGCGGCCACGCGCAGCACCTCGACCGCCCGCGCGATGCGGCCGATTTCGTCCTGGCGGTCCTGCGCCGGCACCACGACGTCGAACGCGCCGGCGGCGAGACTGCCCAGCGCGTCGGTCAGCGCATCGACCGGCCGGACGATCGAGCGCTGGGTCAGAAAGGCGATGGTACCGGCGAGCGCCAGGGTTCCTGCCAGCAGGCCCCATTGCAGCCAGACCAGGAAATCGAGCGCCGCGGCGATCTCGCCGCCGTCGGCATCGATCTGGCGGCCGGCCAGATCGGCCAGACCGCCCGAGCGGAAGCCCTGGGCATCGGCCGGGCCGATCAGCACATCCAGGATGCGGCCGACCTGATCCTGGGTGTCGCGGATACCCGCCGCGAGCCGGGCCGGATCGGCGCCCGGCGCCTCGGCGGCGGCCAGCAAATCGTGCTGGGCTTTGTAGATGCCGTCGAACGCGCCCATCAGCGCCTTCCAGCGCGCCCGGGCATCGGCCGGGAAGGCGTCCGAGACCTGATCCAGCCGCGTGCCGGCCTCGACGATCTTCGACCATTGCGCCGCCAGCACCGGCTTCGCCGCCGGATCCTTGGTCAGCAGGAAGCCATAGAGCGTCGCCAACGAACCGTTGAACTGCTGGGCCATGGCCAGACTCTGCTCCGCCGCCGGCAGATGCTGGCCGATCGAGACGCGCGAGCGCCGGTCGACGGTGCCGAGCAGCAGGCTTGACGCGATGACCGACAGGATCAGCAGGGCGGCGACGGCACCGAAGCCCAGGAACAGACGACTGCGGATTGAAAGAGCGGGCATGACCAACCTCTGCATGAAGTATCCGCAGCAGAGGATGGGGATGCGGAGGCCTGCAGGGAACCGGCCTCACGGCCGCGTCAAGCGAACGTGATCAGGCCGGCGGCCAGAACAGGTCGGTCATCACGTCCAGCCCGTCGAGCGCCGCCGCATCATGATAGATATACAGCACCCGCTCGCCCTGGAACCGCGCCCGGAGCGTATCGGCCAGCAGCCGCCGGTCGGCCGGCGCGAGAGCCGCCAGATTGTTGGTGACGACGCGCCAGACCTCGCCGAATTGCTCCAGAAAATTGCGCGAGATCTCGTCGCCGAACGAATCGGCGACGATCAGCAAGCGCGGGCCCGGCGTTGGCCTTGTATAGCGCTCAAGCGCGAATTCGGCGCCGGGCGTCAGACCCTCGATCGAGCCGCAGCCGGTGCCGGTACAATTCCGGATGCCGACCGCGCGCACGTCCGGCTCGCGGATCGGATCCGACGCGCCCATGCCCGGATTGAGCCCGTTCAGATCCGAGGCCCGGCCGATCGCGCGCAGCGGCAGGGTCAGCGTGCGCGGCAGCTGCCAATGGCCCTCCGCGACCGCCTCGGCCACGCGCACCGGCGCCTCGCCGGCCCAGTGGAAATGCCGGCGCGGGATCGGCTCGAACCGGCCCTTGAAGCTTAGCATCAGGCCCAGCGGATAGATCACGTCCGCGCCGACCGGGCTGTGCGTCGCCAGGGCCACGATCCGATCGACCGGCGGCCGCAGATCGGCGCAGGCTGTGGCGAACGGCTCGGGAATATCCTCGGGATACAGCCGCGGCGCGGTCGGCACCAGCAGCAGCGCCGCGTCGAACCCGGCCGCCCGCACCCGCTCCAGCGAACGGACGATGATGTCGGCGGATCTGTCGATCGCGGCATCGCTGACGCCGACGCCGCACAGATCGTTGATCAGCGTCGGCTGCCCGTCGTCATGGCCGGCCAGGAACAGGCGCCCGTTACGGCCGATCAGGATCCGCGGTGTCGCGATCTCGCCGAACACCTGCCAGCGCAGCCAATTGTTGAGCCGCACCAGTGGTTGGCGCAGGCCGAACCGGTCCTTGAGCCAGCCGTCGATGGCATCGGGCAACTGCCGGGCGGCCTCGAGCGAGGCCGGGCGCCCCGGCATCGAGGCCAGCGTCCGCCGCTCCTCCCGCTGCGGATCGGGCAACAGGACCTGGAACAGCGCCGGCGCCGCGATCAGCAGGAAGAAGCCCGGGATGAACCAGCCGCGCCCCCGAAGCCCGCGCCAAAGCCTCATCTCAAAACCGGAAATAGATGAAGGGGTTGTAGGTGCCGGCCGCCAGGCTGGCGGCCGACAGCACCAGCAGCAGCAGGCAGGCGGCCTGACGCACCGGGACGGCGAGCCGGAGCGGCCCCGGACCGCGCGGCCAGACCGCGGCGAGGCTGCCGACGATCAGCGCCGTGGCCAGGGTCGCGGTCAGCCCGAGCCCGCCGGCCGTCGTCGCCAGCCTCGTCTGGCCGGCCATGGCGCGCAGCAGGCGCCAGGTCTGGCCGAAATCCTCGGCCCGGAACGGGACCCAGCCGACGGTCACGACCAGGATCAGATAGGCGTGGCGCGCGAGCGCCGGCAGCCGGACCAGGACACGGCCGAGCCCGATCCGCTCCAGCACCAGGAACGCGCCGTGATACAACCCCCACAGCGCGAAATTCCAGCTGGCGCCGTGCCATAGCCCGCACAGCAGAAATACCAGCGCCAGGTTGGCGCCGGTGCGCCAGGGGCCGCCGCGGTTGCCGCCGAGCGGGATATAGAGATAGTCGCGAAACCAGGTCGATAGCGTGATATGCCAGCGCCGCCAGAAATCCGTGACCGACTGGGCGGCATAGGGCCGGTTGAAATTCGCCGGCAGCTCGAACCCGATCATGCGGCCGAGCCCGATCGCCATGTTGGAATAGCCGGCGAAATCGAAATAGATCTGCAGCGCATAGCCGAAGGCGGCGAGCCAGGCGGCACCCATCGACAGCTCCCCCGGTGCCGTCGCGAACAGCCGGTCGACCGGGCCGGCCAGCGTATTGGCCAGCAGCACCTTCTGGCCCAGGCCGATGGTGAAGCTTTCGATGCCGCGCGCCCACAGCGCCGGCGTGACGGTGCGCTGATCGACCCGGTCGGCGATCACGGCATAGCGCACGATCGGCCCGGCGATCAGCGGCGGGAACATCGCCTTGTACATGGCGAAGCGCAGCAGGCTGCGCTGGGGCTGGACGAGGCCGCGCCGGATGTCGATCAGGTAGGAAATGCCCTGGAAGGTGAAGAACGAGATGCCGAGCGGCAGCGCGATGCGGGGGATTTCCGGCGCGGCGAGTCCGACCAACGGCGCCACGGCAGCCCATTGGGCGACCAGAAACCCGGCATACTTATAGAATAAGAGCAGCGCCAGATTGCCGGCGACGCCCAGGCCGAGCCAGACCCGCGCGCCAGATCCCGCCCGGCCGATCGCCAGGCCGAAGCCCCAATTCAGCCCGATGCAGAACAGCAGCAGCGGCAGCCGGGCCGGATCGCCCCAGGCATAGAACAGCAGGCTGGCCAGCAGCAGCACCAGGTTCGGCGCCGGCAGCAGATGGTACGCGAGCAGGAACAGCGGCAGAAAATAGAACAGGAACGTGATCGAACTGAAAAGCATGTAGCCGCCGGCGCTCCTGACCCGATTTTGCCCGAGCGGCAGCATGACGAAGCAACGCGCCGGCCGAAACATGTTTCGCGACGGGTGCGCCTTGCCGGCCCGGCCGAAGCCATGCCGTAGCGACATTCCCGCTCGGCTTTACCCGGGTGCCGGGCGCATATTTTTCCCTTGCGCAGGGCGGGTCGTCTCAGTAGTTTCCGGCTCCCGACGCTGGCGGTTTCCGCCGCGCCCGGCCCGAATTTCGGGGTCATAGCTCAGTTGGTAGAGCGCTACAATGGCATTGTAGAGGTCTGCGGTTCGATTCCGCATGGCTCCACCATTTTCTGGTAGTAAAATCAAGGGGTTAGCAGTTTTGCTAGCCCCTTTTTGCTATGTACATGGCGCCTGCAACTCAGGTGTACATTTTATTATGTAGCATTACCAATGGTTTACGAACCGTGTGCTTTGTACATATTTTTGTACATCTTTTGTTGCACCCGCTCGGGCTAAAGCATTGCCTGGGCTCGCTTTTTCAAAGCAGGCATCTACAATGCCGCGTTCCCCAAATGCTGCCCCCGCCTTTGACGACATCGTCAATATCACCGGCGAAGTTCAGATCGGCAAGCGAGCATCGACCCGTCGTGGAAACTGGTATCTGGTCAAGCTCGGCAATCGGTTTCCCAGGCTCAGCCTGAAGACCACCGATCAGCGCCAAGCCAAGGCGCTCGCCTTGAGAGCCTATCACGCCTGGCTCGAAGATCCGGACAGTGACTGGCGCAGTACTGGCGGCATGACCGCCCATCACATCGGCTTCAAGAAGGCGGCCGAGGAATGGCTAGCAACGCAGACGCGCGATGCCGGCTACAAGAGCGACGTCATCCGCAAATTCCTGAACCCGTTCTTCCATGGCGATCGCAACGTCACGAACATGGCCGCGATCAACGACGCCATGATCGAGGACGACAAGGTCTGGCGTCGGTCATACCGGCTGACCGCTGCCGCTGATGTCGATAAAGCCAAGGCGGCCAAAATCAACGTCGCGCATGGCGCCAAAAATTTCGAGGAGCCGAGCAGGAACACGTTGAACCGGGAGTACGCGACGCTGCGCCAGATCCTCGCTTATGCACACCGTCGCGGCTACATGGGCATGCTGCCGAAGCCGGACGTCCGCCGCGTTCTGCCTCGGCGAGGTCCATTTCGGAAATCCCTCGTCCTGGCTTGTCACGGCGGTGGCCCTCAACCCCGGCAATACCGGCCAGATGGCGGTGTTCGATCTGGCTTATCGCCCCGTGACCTATCTCGACATGTCGGTCGAGCAACTGGTCGAGGTCATGAACAGCAAAGAAAAGGCAATCCGCGTCGTGGCGGCGAACAACCAGCCGATCATCGTGGATAACCGCACGGCCTTCCGATCCATTCCCGATCTCGAGTTCGCCCGACGTCTGCTTAGGCCCCGTCGGTCGCAGGGGTATGGCTTTCGGCGGCTCGGACGACATAGATGACGTCCTGCACCGTGCCCGCCTGTGGCATTTTCAATGCCGATAATTTCGATGATTGACATGCAAAGAACCCTGGCCGTACCTTTATATGTATACAAATGAAAATACCGGCGCCGCCCGGTCCGCCGGCAGCGCAGTTCGTGACCGATCGGAGATCCAATCATGTACGACCGTTTCGCCGCGCTGAAACAGATCGACGACTGGCTGGCGGAGGATATCGGCTGCTTCGACCTGACGGCGCAGCTGATGATCGACCCGGCGGCGACGGCGACGTTCTACATGAACGCGCGTGAACCGATGACCCTGGCGGGGGTGGAGGTCGCGGCCGCCGTGTTCAAGCGGTACGAGCCCAGCTGCACCATCGATCTGCGGGTGAAGGACGGCGATACGGTCGGCAAGGGCACCGTGCTGATGGTCGTCACCGGGCCGGCCCAGGCGCTGCTGACCACCGAGCGCACGGCGCTCAACATCGCTCAGCGGCTGTCGGGCATCGCGACGGAAACCGCGAAATACGCGAAGGCCATCGCGCATACCAAGGCCCGCCTGCTCGATACCCGCAAGACCACGCCCGGCCTGCGCATGCTGGAGAAGCACGCGGCGTCCTGCGGCGGTGCCTTGAACCACCGGCTGGGTCTCAGCGACGGCGTGATGCTCAAGGACAACCATATTGCCGTCTGCGGCAGCATCGCGGAAGCGGTTCGCCGCGCGCGCCTGAATGTGCCGGTCCTGAGCAAGATCGAGGTCGAGTGCGACCGGCTGGAGCAGGTGCGCGAGGCGCTCGAGGCCGGCGCCGACGTCATCATGCTCGACAATATGCCGATCCCGGCCATGTGCGAGGCGGTGCAGATCGTCGCGGGCAACGCGCTGATCGAGGCGTCGGGCGGCATCCGCCTCGACACCATCGCCGCCATCGCCGAAACCGGTGTCGATTTCGTTTCGACCAGCCGTCCGCTGCAGTCTGCGCCGGCGGTCGATATCGGCCTCGACGAAACCGCCTGAGCCAAGGCGCGCGGGCAATGCGGGCAGGCACCTTCTTCGTCGTGGTGGGCGCGAGCGGTGTCGGCAAGGACACCCTCATCGCCGGTGCGATGGAGATCCTGCTGCCGACCGGTCGCTATGTTCAGGCGCGGCGCGTGATCACCCGCCCGGCCGGCCCGGGCGAGGATCACCTGCCCGTTTCGTCCGCGGAATTCGCGCGGCTGGACGCGTCCGGCGGCTTCCTCCATGCCTGGGAGGCGCATGGGCTCCGCTACGGCCTGCCCGCCGAACTGCGTGACGCGCTGGCCGCGGGACGCAACGTGGTCGCGAACGGCTCGCGCGCCGCGCTGCCGCATCTCGTCGGCAAGATCGACCCGCTCGTGGTCATCGAGATCGCCGCGCCCCGCGCGGTCCTGCGCGACCGGATCCTCGGCCGCGGGCGGGAGACCGCGGAAGAGACCGAAGCGCGCCTCGGCCGCGAGGTCGTGCCGCTGCCCGCCGAGCTGAACGTCGTCACCGTGGTCAACGATGCCTCGATCGCGGACGGCGTCGAACGGCTCGTCGCCGCTTTCGAATCGATGGCGGCCCGCCTGTCCGTGCGGCGTATGCCGATCCATGCCGGCCGGGCCAACATCGTCTATCTGCCCCGCGGCGGAGACGTCGTCTCGGCGGAAACCTATCTCGACGCCGGCCGGATCGATCTGGCCGGACGCGACCGTAGCATTCGGGCGACGGTCAATGTCGTGGCGCCGGACTGGGTGCTGGCACCGGGCGAAGTCGGCGTTTCGGCGGAGGCGTTCGACCGCCTGGGGCTGCCCGAAGGCAGCAACGTCGTCATCCGGCGCACCCCGTCGCCCGACAGTCGCAGGCTGCTGCGCCGGAAGATCGACGGCGGCCGGCTGAATGCCGACGAGTACGAAACGCTGTTCCGCGACATCGTGGAGGATCGCTATCCCGAGAGCGAGGTCGCCGCCTTCCTGCTGAAGACGATTCAGGCGCTGGACGACGAGGAGGTGGTCAGCGTCGCCCGCGCGCGCACCCGCTTCACGCCCCGGATCGACTGGGCGGCCCCGATCGTCGTCGACAAGCACTCGCTGGGTGGCATTCCCGGCAGCCGCATCACCCTGATCGTCGTGCCGATCGTGGCGGCGCACGGGCTGCTGATGCCCAAGACCTCGTCCCGCGCCATCACGTCCGCCTCCGGAACGGCCGACGCGATGGAGGCGGCCTGCCGGGTCGATCTCGATGCGGAAGGCGTCCGGCGCGTCGTGCGCGAGACCGGGGCCTGCATCGCCTGGAACGGCCGCCTGAACCATTCGGCCCTGGACGATGTGGTCAATGCCATCACCCGGCCGCTGGGCCTCGACAGCAATCGATGGTCGGTCGCCTCGATCCTGTCCAAGAAATGGACCGCAGGCTCGACCCACGTGGTCGTCGACCTGCCGTGGGGTCCCCGCGCCAAGCTGAAGACGCTGGCGGATGCGCAGGAATTGGGCCGGCTGTTCGAGCATGTCGGCGCCGGGCTGGGCCTCACCGTCCGCGCGCTGGCCACGGACGGCAGCGGCGCCATCGGCCGCGGGATCGGCCCGGCATTGGAACTGCGCGACGTGGAACTGGTGCTCGGCAACGACCCGGGCGCGCCGGACGATCTGCGGCAAAAGGCGCTGCTCTTCGCGGGCGAGATCCTGTCGTTCGATCCGGCCGTGGGCGACCGGGCGGCCGGGCGGCGCCGGGCGGAGGAGTTGCTCGCTTCGGGGCGGGCGGCGCGGCGCTTCGCCGCCATCGTCGCCGCCCAGGGTGCGGTCCAGCCGGTCCGCCCCGGCCGCCTTACCCATGTCGTCCGGGCGCCGTCGGCCGCGCGCGTCGAGGATGTCGACGGCTGGCAGGTGGCGGGCATCGCCCGGCGCGCCGGCGCGCCGTCCGACAAGTCGGCAGGCATAGATCTTGCTGTCCGACCTGGGCAGCGGGTCGCCATCAACGAAACCCTGTATACGATCCACGCCACGACGGCCGCCGAACTCGATGCCGCCGCGGCCATGGCCGCCCGAGACCCGGGGGTCATCCTCGACGACGCTCACTGAACGAGATCGACTCCGACAGTCCCGAGGATCCGCTTCGGGCGGGACTCCCCCACCAACCGTGGATAGCCGAACGCATGTCACGATCGCACGCCAAGTCCGCCCGGATGATCATCGCAGCCGGCGCCCTCGTCCTCGGTCTCGGGTTTCAGGCCCGCGCCGACGAGATTTCGGTGACCCAATGGGGTGCCAGCCTCTACGGCGCGCCGTTTGCCGTGGCGATCGAGGCGGGCGACTTCAAGAAGGCCGGCATCGACATCACGGGCATCATCGGATCCGCCGGCGGCGGCACCAGCGTTCGCAACATCCTGGCGAGCGACACGCCCTACGGCGAAGTGGCGACGGCGGCGGCCCTCGCCGCGGCGCGCCAGGGGCTGGACGTGGTGATCGTCAATGCCGCGACCCACACGGTCGCCGAATCGACCCTGGTGACGATGCCGACGTCGGCCATCCATAGCCTGCAGGACCTGGTCGGCCGGAAGGTCGCCATCACCTCGCCCAAATCCACGTCCGAGATGGTGTTCCTGATGGAACTGCAGCAGCAGGGCATCGACGCGTCCAAGATCCAGCGCGTGGTGTCCGGCGGCTATACCCAGGGCCTGACCCTGCTGGAGCAGGGCGGCGTCGATGCCGCCGTGCTGATCGAACCGCTGTCGATCGTCCGCAAGGACCGCTATCGTACCGTGATCCGGGCCAAGGGTCTGCTGCCGCCGATGACCACGTCGGTCGGGATCACGACGCGCGAGTTCGCCACGGCGCATCCGGAGAAGCTGCGGGCGATCATCGCCGGCCGCCGCCTTGGCGTGCAGGCGATCTACGCCGACCCGGTCGCGGCGTCCAAGCTGGTGGCGAAGGAGTTCAACATGGAGCCGGGCCTGGCTGAGGAGGCGATGCAGAACATGATCGAGCCGCGCATGTGGAGCGAGGGGGCGATCAGCATCGCGGAGTTGAACCGGATCGCGGACGGGCTGAAGCTCGTCGGCGAGATCACCGAGACGCCGGATTGGACGAAGCTGGTCGACCGGTCGTTTCTGCCGGACGATTTGAAAGCGGACCAATGATCACGCTCCGGTCGAAGCCGGCGCCGGATGAAAGCGTCGGCGCTGCGACATCGCACGCGGCCCGGCTGAAGGGCGTCACGCGCGTCTATGGCTCGGGCCATGGCTCCGACCGGCTGCACGCGCTGGGCCCGATCGATCTCGAGCTGCGAACCGGCGAGTTCTTCTCGGTGGTGGGTCCGTCCGGATGCGGCAAGTCCACGCTGCTCGACGTGCTGGCCGGCCTCAATCCGCCGAGCGAGGGCCGCGCCGAATTCGAGGGCCGGCCGGTCAAGGGCGTCCCGGACGGCGTCGGCGTCGTGTTTCAGGAGGATGCCTCCTTCCCCTGGCTGACCGTCGAGGCGAACGTGGCGTTCGGCCTGCGTCGCGCCGGCGTCGACCCGGCCGAAATCGAGCGCCGCGTCGCCTATGCCCTCGGATTCATGGGGTTGCGCGATTTCCGCAAGGCCTATCCGGCCCAGCTGTCGGGCGGGATGCGCCAGCGCGTCTGCATCGCGCGCACCCTGGTGCTGCAGCCGAGGCTGATCCTGCTCGACGAGCCGTTCGGCGCGCTCGATCAGCAGACGCGGCTCATCATGGGCGAAGAGCTGCTGCGCCTGTGGCGCGAGACCAACGCGACCGTGCTGCTCATTACCCATTCGCTCGACGAGGCGGCCATGCTGTCGGACCGGGTCGGCGTCATGTCGGCCCGGCCGGGCCTGTTCATCGAACTGATCGAGACCGGCTGGCCCAAGGACCGCGACAGCCGTATCGTCGCCGATCCACGCTTCGGCGAGCTGACCGGCCGTATCTGGGCAAAGCTCCGGGTCGAAACCATGAAGCACATGCAGAGCCAGGGCATGGGCCCGTCGTGAAGCATCGCGGGCTGGCCAGCATCGGCATCGTGGCGGGGCTGGTCGCCGCCCTGCAGGCCGCCTGTCAGGCGGGGCTCGTCAAGCACAGCGTCGTGCTGGCGCCGAGCGAGATGGCGGCGAGCCTGTGGGAGCTGCTCCGGTCGGGCGCGTTCACCCATGCGATCTGGGTCACCTTGACCAACGTCGCGCTCTCGGCCGCCATCGCCATCGCGGCGGGATTCGCCATCGGCGTCGCGCTCCATTCGAGCCGTTTCCTGCGGCGGGGGGTCGAGCCCTATCTTGCCAGCTACTACGCCGTCCCGACCTTTATCTTCTACCCCGTGTTCATCGTCCTGCTCGGCGTCGGCAGCGCCCCCATCATTGCGATCGCCGTCCTGCTGGCGATCGTGGCGATGATCACCGCCACCTTGACCGGGCTCGACCGCATTCCGGGCGTGCTGACCAAGACGGCCAAAATCCTGCGGCTGTCGCCGGTCAAGCAGGCGTTCCTGGTCCAGCTGCCCGCCGCCGCGCCCTATCTGTTCACCGGCGCGCGCCTGGCCGTCGCCTATTCGTTCATCGGCGTGATCGCGTCCGAGTTCATCCTATCCGGCGAGGGGATGGGCTATGCCATCGCCTATGCCTACAACAATTTCGACAATCGGACGATGTATGGGCTGATGCTGCTCATCATCATCGTCGTGACCGTCGTCAATGCGGGTTTGGGCGCGCTCGATCGCCGGCTGCAATCCCGTCTCGGTCGCTGAGGCCCCGACCATGCGCAATGCCCTGCCGCCGCTCGTCGTCGCCCTCGCCTTCCTCGCCGGATGGCAGCTGCTGCACGGCATGGCCGGGGCCGACACGATCAGTTCGCCGGCCGAGACCGTCGCCTTCCTCGCCAGAATGATGGGCACCGCCCATTTCTGGCTGGACGTGGGCGAAACCGGCGTCGCTTTCCTGTGGGCGCTGCTGCTGTCGATGGCGTTCGGGATTTTCCTGGGCGTCGTGCTCGGCCTCAGCAGCACCGCCGGCGAGGTCGTCGAGCCGATCCTGGTCAATTTCTACGCGCTGCCGAAGGTGACGCTCTATCCGCTGGTCCTGCTGGCGTTCGGGCTGGGCATGTCCGCCAAGGTGGCGTTCGGCGTCATGCACGGGCTGGTGCCGATCGCACTGCTCACCCGGAACGCCGTCACGCAGCTGAAGCCGGTCTATTGGCGAACCGCGAAGGTGATGCGGCTGACCTCCGCCGAGGTCGCCTTCCGGGTCATCCTGCCGGCGATCGTCCCGGAATTGGTCGCCGGCACGCGCATCGGCTTCTCGCTCAGCCTGCTGGGCGTCCTCATCGGCGAAATGTTCGCGTCCAAGCGCGGGCTGGGCTTCGCCGCCGTCAATGCGATGGGCCTGGGCGACATCAGGACGATCCTGGCGATCGGGACGTTCCTGGCCGTCTTCGCCGTTGTCGCGAACAGCGGCATGCTCTGTCTGGAGCGCGCGCTCAGGCATCGATCCGCCGGGCGCTGACCCTCAGCCGGGGGACGCTGCGCGCGCCGCCCGTCCCTTGCCCATGGCTTCCGAGCATTCGGCGGCGAAGGTCGCGAAGCTGCCGCTGTAGAAGTGAAAGGTCGGCACGCCGTAGTCGATCGCGTAGGGAAAGATCTCCTGAAGCGAGCGCTGCTGGCGCGCCTCGTCGCTGGTGTCGATATAGAACACGTGCTTGCCGAAGGCATCTTCGACATCCTCGGCGAATTGCCGAAGGATGAAGCGGATGAGCGCGTCGTCCTCCGACATGCTGTAGCCGACCAGCACGAGGAGGCGGCTCTCGCGCATCAGGCGCACCGCCTTCGGAAACAGGCTGCGGAAATAGGCGTCGGAATAGTCCTGTTCGCGCGACGGCAGCATGATGATCGGCGGCTGGGCCAGCAGGGTCGCGAGGTCGCGCCGGTGATAGTCGAGCTCGTAATTCTCCCGGTCCTGGACGATCTCGAAGCCGCCGTTGAGCTTCAGCAGGTTGCGCGCGACCCAATGCTCCGGCACCGGTTTCGACGGCGGCCGCCCGACCACGCGCGACGGCGTGAAGCCGCGATAGGCGTTGGGGAAGAACGACCCGCTCGGTGCCAGGACCTGCTCCAGGATGTTCTCGATGACGAAATCATAGTTGGTCGTCAGGAAGTGATAGCGCAGCCCCTGGGCCAGGCCCGACGATTGCTCGGCCTTGCGTTCCAGCAAGGCGAAGAAATCCACGATCGCGCGCTGCTGCACGCTGAGCGGGTTCGGCGGAAACCGGCTTTCGCCGCGATTGACGAAGTTCAGATCGCAGTGCTGCTCGAAATTCTGCTGGACCATGGCGCGCAGCGCGCTGCGCAGCAGGATGACGTTGCGATCGTCGTAATAGCGGCCGCGGACCTCCGGATGCTTCTCGTTCATGTCGAGGAAATAGACGATCTGGCGCAGGGTCGCCGGGCCGAGATCGCCGGTCAGCTCGACCCCGAACAGCCGGCGCAGGACGGCCGGCGCCATCACGTCGGACAAGGCGTCCAGGCGGATGGTGAACAGCTCGCTCCGACCCGGCGATCGCGGCTCCCAGGCGCGCGAAAAGCCGGCGCCGGCCCAGAACGTCACGTTCTGCAGCGGCGCCCATTCGGTGCCCCGCCCGCTCATTTCGCCGGCGAGCCGGACGAAGGTCTGCGCCGCTTCGGAAATCATGACGGGGATCCTGGCGCATGTTTCGGCATCGCGGCCGCATCGGGCGGAACGGCGGGATAGCCGCAGCCGGTCTGCCGGACCGGCCGTCGGACAAGGGCATGATCATACATGGCGTGAAGCCTTCCCCGGCAGTCGATATCCGGCATCGTACAATTTTATTGGCATGCAAACGATTTATCTTTTGTCCGCGAACCGTTGCCGGGGTTAGCATCCCGGCGGTTCGTCGATAGATTGCAGCCCCCAGACGTCATGCGGCCGGAATCGGAACGCAGACTGTCGTCTTCGACCAGTTTGCGGTTTCGAAGCGAAACGATCTTTAATATTCGAAGGATTTTTATCGCCGTGATTTGAGGTTTCGACGCCATTGCGGAATCGAACCCTTGGTATCCCGATACGGTATAGCCTCCGCACCTGGAGTTCTCCATGAAGAATCTCGGCATCTTCCAGCGCCTTATCCTCATTCTCATCACGCTGTCCGTCGCGTTCGGCGCCATTTCCGTCGGACAGATCTGGTCGATCCGGGAGACCATCCTGCGCGAACGCGAGGACAAGCTGCGCGACATGGTGACGAGCGTCATCCGCATGGTGAAGAGCTACGACGACGAGGTGCAGGCGGGCCACATGACGCTCGATGCCGCCCAGGACGCCGCCAAGAAGGCGATCCGAGGCATGCGCTGGGGGGACGGCGACTATTACGGCGTCTATCGTTTCGACGGCATGACGCTGGTTCACGGCAATCCGAAAAACGAGGGCGTCAACCGGATGAGCGTGACGGATTCGCATGGCCGGCGCACCGTGGAGGATCTGGTCAATCTCGCCAAGAACGGCGGCGGCTTCGCCGAATTCATGATCCCGCGCGCCGCCGGCAGCAGGGAAGCGCCGAAAGACGAATTCTCGGCGCCCTACGAACCCTGGCAATGGGCGATCCAGGCCGGCGTCTATACCGACGACGTAGATAGCGTCATGTATCACCAGGCCGCCTGGACCGGCGGCAGTGCCGCCATCGTCCTTCTGGTCGCGGTCGGCATCGCGGCCCTGCTCGGTCGAGGCATCACCCGGCCGCTCGGCCGTTTGTGCAATGCGATGGACCGGCTGGCCGCCGGCGATGCGCAGGTCGCCGTGCCGCACGCCGATCTCACCAACGAAACCGGCCGCATCGCCCGGGGGCTGGAGGTCTTCAGGGCCAGCATGATCGAAGGCAATACGCTCCGTCTGGCCCAGGAGGAGACCCGGCGGGAGGCGGCGGAGACCAGCCGACGGGTCGTGCTGGCGCTCGCCGACGAGTTGGAAGCCAACGTCGGCAAGGTGGTCGGCACGGTGACCCATGCGGCCGTCGCCATGCGCTCGTCGGCCGAAGAGATGTCGACCAACGCCGCCCGGACGAGCCGACGCTCGACCGGCGTGGCCGCCGCCGCGGATCAGGCCTCTGCCAATGTGCAGACGGTCGCGGCCGCGACCGAGGAACTCGCGACCTCGGTCGTCGAGATCAGCCGGCAAATGACGCGCTCGCTGACCATCGCCGAACGGGCGAACGAGGATACGAAGCTGACGAACGCGACCATGGAGCGGCTGTCGGGTGCCGCGCTCAAGATCGGCGAGGTCGTCTCTCTGATCGACAATATCGCGAGCCAGACCAACCTGCTGGCGCTCAATGCCACGATCGAGGCGGCGCGCGCCGGCGAGGCCGGCAAGGGCTTTGCCGTCGTGGCGTCCGAGGTCAAGGCGCTCGCGACCCAGACTGGGCGGGCAACGGGCGAAATCTCCGACCAGATCAACGAAATCCAGATGGTGACCCAGACGGCCGTCGATGCCATCAAGCAGATCGGCAACACCATCGCCGAGATGAACCAGATCGGCTCGTCCATCGCAGCCGCCATCGAGCAGCAGGGCGCCGCCACCCAGGAGATCACCCGCAATATCCAGGAGACCGCCCGGGGCACCGCCGAGGTCACCGCCTTCGTGGCCGATATCTCCGAGGAGATCGGCGCCAACGGCACCCGGGCATCCGAGGTCTCCGCCGCGGCCGACGGCGTCGAGCGCAGCGCCGCCGATCTTGGGACGGAAGTCGAAAAGATCCTGCTGAACCTGCGGCGGGCCTGATCGAGCGGAGAGACCTATTTATTCTCCCCAGACGAGAAACAAGCCGATATCACCCGGCTTCCCACCAGGAAATTCAAGCACCTGCGCCGACATATGGAAGCCGCGTGGCTTCAGGTCCCGCTCCCATCGGAGAAACACCTCCGCCGCTTCGCCGCGCAGCGTCGATGGCCAATCCGACTCGCTCACATTGATGGCGCGGCCGCCATCGCTGCAAAGCTCGTTGGGAAAGCGCAGCAGCAGCAGCCGTTTTTCGCCGTGCTCGGCCGCCTCGCGCGCGCTGTGCAACAATGCCCGCCAACCTTCGTCGGAGATGTGCTGGTCGATCAGTTCCGCCACCGTCCGCCGGTTCCGCTCGGCGAGTTCCCGCTGCTGCGCCTCGCGCTCCTCGCGTTCCCTGCGCTTGAAGTCCGACTCCATGGTCTGGAAGTCGCCGACCGAGAAGTTGGTTTTCTCGGGCTGATCGGCGGCCGGTGACGGGACCGGCGTGCCGGCCGGATGCGCGCGGTGCAAAAACCGGTCGTCGAGCTCGCCGAACACGCCGGCGAGGAAGCCGCCGCTCTTCGGGGCAACTTTGCCCTCGGGCTCCGCCACGAAGGCGCGCAGCAGGTCGGCGCGGCTCACGATACCGACGATATGGCCGTCGCGAAGGACCGGCACCCGCTTGATGTGATGCGTTGCCAGCAATTTCGCGATTTCGCCGACGCTCGTCTCCTCACCGACCGTGACAAGGGGAGCCGACATGATATCGCGCGCCTTGCGTGCGATGGATTGCAGGCTCGCCAGGAAATCCGGATGGAGCGGCTCCCCTTCCGCCAGGAGGGCCAGCCACCAATCTCTGCGCGCCTCGCGCGCCGTATCATCGCGTCCGATCAAGTCGCCTTCGCTGACCATGCCGAGCGGAACGCCATCGGCATCGACGACGGGTGCCGCGCTGATGCCGCGATCGAGCAGGAGTTTCGCAATCTCCGACCGTAAAGCGTCCGGCGGCACCGACACCACCTCTGTGGTCATCACATCGCGCGCATTCATTCGATCCAGGCTCCCTTGAGGTCGATTGCGATCCCATCTGATCCGCGGAAATCGACCGCGGCATTGATATGGATCAGCGAGCCGACCGCAAAATCCCCGTCCGGCGGATCTCCGCTGTCTTAACTAGACAAGAGCGCGATCAGTACGGCCTCGATCGCGATGCCCAGGAGCGTGCTGAGCAGGATCGTCGCCGTGGCGTCGGCGGTGTAGGTTTTGTAGCGAAGCGCGAACATCGACGCGGCGGTAGCGGTCGGCACGGCGCCGGTGATGATGACCTGGTGCGCCGGCGCGCCGGTCAGGCCGAACATCACCACGCCCAGCAGCATCAGCGCCGGCTGCAGGAAATTCTTGATGCCGACATTGGTCAGCACGTTGGCGTTGATGCGGAATTTCTCGCCATAGAGCATCAGGCCGAGCGCGAACAGCGAGGTGCCGCCCGCCGCCTTGGCGATCATATCGACCGAGCCCACGACGGGGCCCGGCAGCGTGATATGGGCGAAGCTGATCGCGACGCCCAGGATCGGCAACCAGACGATCGGGTTGATCACAGCCCCGACGATGGCGTGCCACAGCACATGCAGCGTGTCGCTCCAGCCATGGCCGGCCTCCTGCTTGTCCGAGATGCGGACCAGCATGATGGTCAACGGCAGCATGAAGATACTGGTGACCAGATTGCCGACCAGCACCGCCAGGAAGCCCTCCGGCCCGAACATCGCGGCCAGGATCGGCGCGCCGAAATAGGCCATGTCGGGAAAGGCGCAGACCAGCGCCTGCATGGTCGCGGTGCGCAGGTCGTGCTTGAACACATAGCGGCCGATCAGCAGCGCGATCACATAGCCGCCCATCAGGCCGAAGGTCAGGCAGGCGCCGAAGCCCAGGTTGGTCAGCTTGTCCGGCGAGGTCCTGGAGGCGCCTTCGAACAGCGCGAAGGGCAGGGCGAAGCGGATCACCAGCGCCGCCAGCACGCCGGCATCGTCGTGCTTCAAGAGGCCGATCCGACAGGACAGCCAGCCCAGAAAAATGACGAACGCGACCGGCAACAGTCCGTTGAGGATCGTCTCTACCACCCGAATACTCCTGCAGAGGGACTTGCGCTCAGGGGGTGGCGACGCGGCTGTAGGGCAGATAATGCGGCGACCAGATCTTGGCCCGGACCAGGCCTTCGATCTGGTCGGTCTCGATGCCCTTGGTCAGGCCTTCCTTGTGAGCCTGCAATGCCACGGCGAGCGCCACGGTCTCCGCCACGTCACGCAACGCCGTGACCGGCGGCAGCAGGTTGGCCTTGGGATCGGCCTTGGTCGGCGAGGCCGCGGCCAGCGCCTTGGCGGCGACCATCATCATCTCATCGCTGATGCGCGTGGCATCGACCGCGATCACGCCCAGGCCGACACCCGGGAAGATGTAGGAATTGTTGGTCTGATCGACCTTGAACTTGACGCCGTTGCGTGTCAGCGGCGGGAACGGGCTGCCGGTGCCGATGATGGCGCGCCCCTCGGTCCAGTCCTCGATATCCTGGGGCGTCGCCTCGGCGCGCGAGGTCGGGTTCGACAGCGGAAATATCACCGGCCGCTTATTGTTCTCGGCCATGGCGCGCACGATCGGCTCGGAAAAGGCACCGGCCTGGCCCGAGACGCCGATCAGCACGGTCGGCTTGGCATTGCGGACCACGTCCAGCAGGCCGACCTTGTCCGGGTGGTCGCAGGTCCAATCGTCCGCGATCGATTTCGGCTGCAGGAACGGCTTCTGGAACGAAGCGAGGCCGTCCATGCCCTCGACCAGCAACCCGTCGCGATCGACCATGAAGAAGCCGCGGTCGGCCTCTGCCGGTTTCAGGCCGGCCTCGATCATCGCCTGCCGGATCAGACTGGCGATGCCGCAGCCGGCGGAGCCCGCGCCCATGATCGCGATGCGTTGCTCCGTGAGCGGCACGCCGGTGACGTTGATCGCCGACAGCAGCGTGCCGGTCGCGACCGCGGCCGTGCCCTGGACATCGTCGTTGAAGGTACAGAGCTTGTCGCGATAGCGCTCCAGCAGACGAGTCGCGTTGTTCTTGGCGAAATCCTCCCATTGCAGCAACACGTGCGGCCAGCGCTTGGTCACCGCCTTGACGAAGGCCTCGATGAAATCGTCGTATTCCTGGCCGCGCACGCGCTCGTGGCGCCAGCCGACATAGAGCGGGTCGGCCAGGCACTCCGGATTGTCCGTGCCGACATCCAGAATGATCGGCAGGGTCGTGGCCGGATGCAACCCGCCGCAGCCGGTATAGAGCGCCAGCTTGCCGATCGGGATGCCCATGCCGCCGGCGCCCTGGTCGCCCAGGCCCAGGATGCGCTCGCCGTCGGTCACGACGATCGCCTCGACCTGGTCGAAGCGCGGATGCGCCAGGATCTGTTTGATGCGCTTCTTGTGCGGCAGGCTCAGGAACAGGCCGCGCGGCTTGCGGAACAACCGGCTGAACTGCTCGCAGCCGGCGCCGACCGTGGGCGTATAGACGATCGGCAGCATCTCCTCGATGTTCTGGACCAGCAGCGCAAAGAACAGCGTCTCGTTGGTATCCTGCAGGTCGCGTAGGAAGGCGTAGCGGTCGAGATCGGTCGGCAGGCCGCGCAGCACCTGCAGGCGGCGCGAGACCTGTTCCTCGAGCGTGCCGATGTTGGGCGGCAGCAGGCCGTGCAAATCGAACGCGTCGCGCTCGGTCTCGGTAAAGGCCGTGCCTTTGTTCAGCAGCGCGTCCGTGAGCAGCTGGTAGCCCGATGCGGCTGTCGCGAAACTCGTCGCAGTGGATTCGGCCTTGGAGCGTTTCGGCATCGGATTCCCCTCAATGACGTCGCGGCAGCCTAGCAGGGGCCGGGATCGATACATTGTCCGATTGTACTGCGCTTTGCACAAAGTAACGCCGGCGAGATCGTTACGCCGCACGCCAGCGGACATTTTTGGCTCGGATACCGGGAGCCGGCCGCCAGGCGCGAGCCTGGGTCCGATCGACCCTGGGCTGTTTTGCATTTGGCTCCCGGGCAGCCGATACTGGCCCCGTCGCTGCATCGGAGACCCGTTTGGCATTCATCTTCTACGATACGGAGACGACCGGCACCGCCCCGGCGTTCGACCAGATTTTGCAGTTCGCCGCGATCCAGACCGACGAACAGCTGAATGAAATCGCCACGATCGATACGCGCTGCCGTATCCTGCCGTGGGTCGTGCCATCGCCGAAGGCGTTGCTGGTCACCGGCGTGCGGCCGGCGGCGCTGCTGAGCGCCGCCCGGTCGCATCTGGAGATGATCAGCCAGATCCGCCACTGGTTGCTGGACCGGTCGCCCGCGGTGCTGATCGGCCATAACAGCATCAAGTTCGACGAGACCATGCTGCGCCAGGCCTTCTACCAGACCCTGCATCCGGTCTACCTGACCAACACCAACGGCAACCGGCGCGGCGACACCATGCGGCTGGCCCAGGCGGTCGCGATCTTCCAGCCCGGCAGCATCGCCGTGCCGGTCTCGGCCAAGGGCCGGCCGGCGTTCAAGCTCGGCGATCTCGCCCGCGCCAACGGGATCGATTTCACCGAGGAAGAAGCGCATGACGCCCTGGCCGACGTGCGCGCGACAGTGGCTCTCGCCCGGCTGCTGCGCGACCGCGCGCCGGCGATCTGGGAGCAGATGCTGATCAATGCCGCCAAGCATGGCGCGATCGAATTCATGAAGAGCAAGACCGCGTTCTGTCTAGGCGAAGTCCGTTTCGGCACGCTGTCGTCGTCGGTCGTGACGGCCGTGGCGCTCAATCCCGGCAATAGCGGCCAGATGGCGGTGTTCGATCTGGCCTATCGCCCGGACGCTTATCTCGACCGGTCGGTCGAGGACCTGGTCGAGGTCATGAACGGTCCGGAGCCGGCGATCCGGGTCGTGGCGGCGAACAACCAGCCGATCATCGTCGATACCCGCATCGGCCACGCGCTGATCGACGCCTCAGCCTTCGGCCGCGAGACCCTGACCGAGCATGCGCTGCAGATCCGCGCTGCCGACACATTCCGCCAGCGGGTCGCCCAGGCGCTCATGCTGCGGTTCGAGGCGAAGGAACCGTCGGCCTATGCCGAGCAGCGCATCTATGACGGTTTCCCGCATCGGGCCGACGAGCGGCTGATGCAGCAGTTCCACCAGGCCGACTGGGCCGAACAGCACGGCCTGTGCGGGCGGCTCGACGATCTGCGTTATGCCGAGTTCGGGCTGAAGCTGCTCTACGCCGAGCGGCCCGATGCCCTGCCGCCGGATGCCCGGCACGACATCGAGCGGCATATTCGGGAGCGCCTGCTGGCAGAGGGCGACGATGTGCCCTGGCTGACGCTCGCCGGCGCGCTCGCAGCGGTCGCAGCCCTCCGGGCGGACGGCGAAGACCCGGGCCTGCTCGACGAGATCGAGCAGTTCGTCCAGCAGATGCGCCACCGCGTGCTTTCGACGGCGGCTTAGCCGGACGGGGCATGGCTCCCCTCGCTTCAGCCTTATGTCCTAATCGCCGCCGCGTTCCTATACTGGCGGCCGCCTGATCGACCGGCCGCCTCGGCCGGACCGGACCAGGCTCCAGGAAGACCCAAACCGCGATGCCCGAACCGCTAGACACCGTCTTCGCCGAACTGCGCCAGCAGCTGCTCGACCCGCAAAGCCTGGTACGCGCCATCGCGTCGGGGCGGCGGCACAATGCCGAGGTCAAATGGCGCCGCGTCGAGCTGCGCCCGGTCCAGCTCAAGGCCGGCTTGCGCCTGCAGATCGTCGAGTATGACGAGCGGCAGGCGCATACGCGGAACGCCGGTTACGAGGACGATGCCGGCCGCGCCGTCGATGACTTGCTGGCGCTGGGCTTCAGCAATTGGCACGTGAAGAGCGTGACGGCCGAGATCCAGGTGCGCATTACCCGCAAGGGCGAGGCGCAGGTCCATCGCGTTTCGGAACGTCCGGCCGATCAGAACCTGGGCCACAACCGGGCCAAGGCCCGCCTGCTCGATGCCGATGACCCGTTCTGGCAGGCGGTCGGCATTGCCGGCGCGGACGGCAAGGTCAAGCCCTCGCGCCAGGACAAATACCGGCAGGTCGAGGAATTCATCCGCGAGCTCGACACGGTGCTGAAGCCCGAGCTGGTGCCGGCGGGCCGGGCGCTGCGCGTGGTCGACCTGGGCTGCGGCAATGCCCATCTGAGTTTTGCCGCCTATCGCTACCTGACCAAGATGCGCGGGCTGGACGTGACGCTGGTCGGCGTCGACGTGAAGCGGCAGGCGCGCGAACGCAACAACGCGCTGGCGGCCCAGCTCGGCTGGGACGGCATCCGCTTCGTCGAGGGCACGATCGCGGGCGCGCCGGTCGACGGTGCCGACGTGGTGCTGGCGCTGCATGCCTGCGACACCGCGACGGACGATGCGCTCGCCCGCGCCGTGCAATGGCAGGCGCCGGTCGTGCTGGCCGCCCCGTGCTGCCATCACGACATTCAGACGCAGCTGCGCTCCCACCCCGCCCCTGGCGCCTACGGCATGGTCACGCGCCACGGCATCTTGCGCGAACGGCTGGCCGACATCCTGACCGACGCGTTCCGGGCCGCCTTGATGCGCATGGCGGGCTATCGGGTCGACGTGGTCGAATTCGTGCCGAGCCAGCATACGCCGCGCAACACGATGCTGCGCGCGATCCGCACCGACACGCCGCCGGATGCCGCCGTCACCGCGCAATATGCCGAACTGGTCGAAACCTGGGGCGTCCGGCCGCATCTGGCGGCGTTGATTTAGCAATCGACTTCGCGCGTTCAGTAGACGCAACCCTATCCCTTTGGCGTTGTGAAGAACCTAGATCTTCGCGGGGTCGAGGCCTGCGTTTCTCAAGCGCTCAGAGATCTTTCTCATTTTTGCGAACTCGGTGCCAAACGCCGGCCCGATCCCGAGTCCCTCACAAAATTCCTTTCCGGTCACGGTCTGAAGCACCTCGGCATGCTTGATGATTTGCAGATGCAGCTCGGCGATGTAGCTATTCCTGGGCGCTCCGTCGATTGCGACTTTGATGTCCTTGAGGGCTTGAGTGGCAGTCATTTCGACTTCCTAACGGTTAGATGACATCATCATATCTGCCAAAAAGCTTTGTGCAATATGCTCTATGCATATTTCTTGTCGCTACCACGACTCCCGCGCTGGAGTCGTGAAATGACTGAGGCCGCCGGCCCCCTAAAAATTCACCCGGTCGCCGCCCTTCAGATCCAGGATCTGCCGCGCCTCCTCGGGCGTCGCGATCTCCAATCCCAACCCTTCGATGATCTGGCGGGCGGCCCGGACCTGCTGCGCGTTCGATTCCGCCAGTTTGCCCGGCGCGATCCACAGCGAATCCTCCAGGCCGACCCGGACGTTGCCGCCCATGGCGGCGGCCATCGCCGCGATCGGCAGCTGGTTCCGGCCGGCGCCCAGCACCGACCAATGGTACTGATCGCCGAACAGCCGGTCGGCCGTGCGGCGCATGTGCATGACGTCTTCCGGATGGGCGCCGATGCCGCCCAGCAGGCCGAACACGCTCTGCACGAAGAACGGCGGCTTCAGCAGGCCGCGCTCGGCGAAATGGGCCAGCGTGTAGAGATGACCGATGTCGTAGCACTCGATCTCGAACCGGGTGCCGTTCTCGGCGCAGGTCTGCAGGATGAATTCGATATCGGCGAAGGTGTTCTTGAAGATGCGCTCGGTCGAGCCCGCCAGATACGGCGCTTCCCAGTCGTATTTGAAGTCCTTGAACCGGTTCAGCATCGGATAGAGCCCGAAATTCATCGAGCCCATGTTGAGCGAGGCGACCTCGGGCGCGTAATGGGCCGCAGGGCGGACCCGCTCGTCGACCAGCATGGTCGGCGCCCCGCCGGTCGTGATGTTGATGACGGCACTGGTGCCCTGCTTCACCACCTGCAAGATCGGCGCGAAGGCCGCGACCGACTGATCGGGCTTGCCGTTCAGCGGATCGCGCGCGTGCAGATGCAGAATGGCCGCGCCCGCCTCGGCGGCACCGATCGCGGCATCGGCGATTTCCTGCGGCGTGATCGGCAGGTACGGCGACATGGAGGGGGTATGAATCGCGCCCGTCACCGCACAGGTGATGATGACTTTCCGTTTCGCCATGGTTAGGCCCTCCCGTCGATGGTGCGATCGTCGCGTCGCTGGGGGAGCCTAACTCATTGCGATCCCGGTTCGGAACCCCGGAACGGACGCGGCAAGCTGCCGCGTCCGTCGGCTCGGCCTATTTCTTCGCGAGCGCTTCGACGTCGCTCAGATGATGCTGCAGGGTCGGCAGCGTGTCGCTGGCGAATTGCTTCAACTGCGGATCGCTGCCCGACGACGCCTCCTTCTGGAACAGCGCCACCGTCTTCCTATGGGCGGCGAGCTGGTCCTTGACATATTGCTTGTCGAAGCCGGCGCCGCTTTTCTGCTGCAGGGCGTCGATCTGCTTCTGGTCGATCTTGTCGAGATCGGACGGTGCCGAGATGCCTTCGGCATCCACGATCGATTTCAGCTTCTGCCCGGCTTCGGTATGATCGGCGACCATATGCTGGCCGAATGCCTTCACGTCGGCCGATTGCGCCTGATTCTGGGCCAGCTGTCCCGCCTGCACTTCGGCCATGCCGCCCAGGGACGCCTTTTCGACGAACGTCTTGTCCGTGCGGCTGAGCCTGGCGGTCGCGTCCGGCGCGCCGACCGGCTTCGTCGCCTCGGGACTGCCCGCGCTCGTCATAGGGGTGGCACCCGGCTGAACCACGCCGGTGCCGGCGTTCTGGGCCCAGCCCGGCGCCGTCGACAGCAGCAGGGCCAAGCCGGCGGCAAGCGTGATCGTCTGTTTCATCGGGATTCCTCGGCGGTTGGTCGATCCTGTGAGGCCCCAACAGACGATGCCACGTTCGGTTGCCGCACTTAGTTGGGCGTCGGGATCTTCTGCCGATAGAGGTCCCAATGCTGCGCCAGCTCGCGCACGACCGGGCTGCCGACCTGATAAGCCGACGCAATCGCCTGGGCATAGGCGGCATAATCGCCTTTCGCCTCGCTCTTGAGGAAATCCGGGGCCGAGGTTCCCTTGGGCGGCATCGAGAAATCGCTGCCGGTGCGCAGATCCAGCGCGCGCGCCAAGTCGACCTTGCGGGCCTGGGCCAGGAAGGTCATGGCCTGCATATAGCCGGTGTCCTCCTCGGCCGAGGTCGCGAAGCGACCGACGCCGCCGGTCCAGTACGGCACCCATTTCTCCGCCCAGTCGGTCAGTTTGGCCCCGATCCAGAACCGATCGGCCGTCAGCGTGTCGCCCTTCAGGACGAAGGGCGGCTTCTGCGCATTCGGGAAATCCGGATAGCCGGCGCGCGCCGCCTGCAGCTTGGCATCGTCGGGCAGCGTCAGCTCGCGGGTCAGGCCATAGGCCCAACCGACCAGCCCGTCGTTCAGGTGATAATCCTGGACACCGTTCTCCGACACGGCCGAGGGGGCCGGCGTTTCGAACGGGGTCGAGCGGTCGTAGGGGATGATGCCGGTCGACCAGTCCGCCGGGATTTCTCGTCCGTCGATCTCATAGGCCAGATCGCCGTCGACGATATGGTTGGCCCAGGCGGCCGAGCTGACCGAGGCCTGGTTCGGATCGATGCCGGCGATGCCGGCGAGCAGCCAATAGGCGTGGCTGAGGTCGAAGCGCGGATCCAGGCCGAGCGCCATGATCGAGGCTGCCGCATGGGCCTTGCCGACTCCGGTCACGATGCCCAGCACGTGATCCTTCGCGTTGTAGCGCAGGTCGCGGAAGCCCTGCGGGAACGGCAGTTTTTCGGACAGCGGATAGTGCTCGACCCAATTCTGGAACTCGCCCGGCACGTCGCCGGTGTCGTTGCCGACCTCGAACGTGGTGACGACGACGACGCGGATCTGCAGCGGCGCCGCGGCGCCGGAGGCCCCGGGCAGGCCCAGGGCCATCAGGCCCGCAACGAGGCCCGCTCGGGCGATACGCCAATTCATGTGCCGTTCCCTCGTCGGTGAATCATGCTTGGGGATCAGCAACATCCGTGCCGCCGCCAAACCGGCCCGAACGACGCCGCCTTGCCCGAAAATCGGTCAGGCTGCTGCCGACGGACGCCGAAACTTCGGCCGTTGCCGGTTCGGCAGCGACCCGTCAGAACGCCGCCGACGGCAGGCTGGCAGCGATATCGGTCCGGGAGTCGATGATGCGCAGCCAGGGCCCGGTTTTCGGCAGTTCGAACGCGAAGAAGAACCGGCAGGCCGCGATCTTGCCCTGGTAGAACGCCCGGTCGTCACCGTCCACCGGCGTCGCTGCCGCCGCGACGAGCGCCTGTTCGAGCCAGAGCCAGGCCAGCACGCCATGGCCGAAGGCGGACAGGAACGGCGTGGCATTGTCGAGCAGGTGCGGATCGTCGCCCATTGCGCCCAGGCGCCCGGCGGTGGCGCCGATGTCGGCCCAGACGGCGGCCAGGGCCTTCGCCTCCATCGCAAGCGCGGGCCGGCCCCGCGCGCGATCGACCGTCGCGGCGATGCGCTCGCCCAGCAGTCCCAGAGCCACGCCGCGGTCCTTGAGAATCTTGCGGCCGAGCAGATCCATCGCCTGCACGCCGGTCGTGCCTTCGTGGATCGGGTTCAGGCGATTGTCTCGGTACAGCTGCTCGACGTCGAAATCGCGGGTATAGCCATAGCCGCCATGAATCTGGATCGCGATATCGTTCGCCGCCAGGCCCCATTCCGACGGCCAGGATTTGGCGATCGGGGTCAGCAGGCCCAGCAGCTCGCCCGCCGCATCGCGCGCGGCCTCGCTCGGGGCGGTCCGCTGCTCGTCGACCAGCCGGGCGGCATAGAGGATCAGCGCCAGCGCGCCTTCGACATAGGATTTCTGGGCGAGCAGCATGCGCTTCACATCGGCATGCTCGATGATCGGCACCATCGGGCCGGCACCGCGCGCGGTCGCGGGACGGCCCTGCAACCGTTCGCGGGCATAGGCCAGCGACAGCAGATAGCCGCGATAGCCCAGCATCGCGGCACCCAACCCGACCGAGATGCGCGCCTCGTTCATCATGTGGAACATGATGGGCAGACCCTGGCCGACCGAGCCGACGCGGTAGCCCACCGCACCGGCCCGGCCCATCGGCCGATAGTGCGTGCCCTCGCCGAAATTCAGCAGGCAATTGGCCGTGCCGCGATAGCCCATCTTGTGATTGAGGCCGGCGACCACGACGTCGTTGCGCTCGCCGGTCCCGACCAGGAATTTCGGCACGATGAACAGCGAGACGCCCCTGGTGCCCGGCACCAGCCTGCCATCCGGCTCTTCGACCTTGGCCAGCACCAGATGGACGATGTTTTCCGAGATGTCCTGGTCGCCGCCGGAGATCCACATCTTGTTGCCGCTGAGGCGATAGCGGGGTCCCAGCGCATCCGCGCCATCCGGCACCGCGCGGGTCGTGATGTCCGAGAGCGACGAGCCCGCCTGGGGTTCCGACAGGCACATGGTCCCGAGGAACCGGCCGGCGATCTCGGGCCTGGCAAACGCATCGATCTGGGCCGGCGTACCGAACGCGACCAGCAAGCCGGCATTGCCGGTCGTCAGCATCGGATAGGCCGCCGTCGCCACGTTCGCCGCCATGAAATGCGCCATGGCGGCGGTATAGACGACATGGGGCAGCTGCATGCCGTCGAGTTCGGCCGGGAACGATGCGCCCATGAACCCGGCCTCGGCGAAAGCGGCGACCGCGCGGGCGATCTCGGGCAGGACATGCACACCGGCGGCATCCAGCGTCGGCTCGATCCGGTCCGCGGTCTTGTAATGCGGCAGGAATTCCGCCTCCGCCAGGCGCCGGGCCAGGTCGATCACCGCGTCGAACGTCTCGCGGCTATGCTCGGCGAACCGGTCGCGCGCGCAGAGTGCGGCGACGCCCAGCCATTCATGCAGCAGGAAATCGACGTCGCGGCTGTTGATGATCGCAGAACCCATGATGCATTTCCCATCCCGAATCCGACATCGTCGAGCGCGCCCCGCGCGGACCCCTCCCGATGTTCTTCATTTGACCATCACCATACCCATCGGGATTAGCTTACAAAAGCGCCTCGAAAGGGCGTATGGTGCCGGGGCGACACTGCGCGATGGGTGCCGCGCGTGATCGACCCGATGGTGATTTTCCGGGCGATCGGACGAAAAACGTGCTGATTTTCGTCAAAAAACCGAATCTTCTTGCCTATTTTCGCAACCATCCCCATATGAGCGGCTTCGGTTCTTTTCTGCGTTAGCCCGATCCGACCGCTTCTACAGGGCGTAAGACTTGGTTCTCCATGATTGAACTCGAATCAGCCTGCATTTCCGTGGGCTGAACTTCTATCGATTTTACGTGGAGAGCAGCATGCCCAGTGGCACTGTGAAGTGGTTCAATTCGACCAAGGGTTATGGTTTCATCGAGCCGACGGGCGGCGGGCCGGATGTGTTCGTTCACATCTCCGCAGTCGAGCGTGCCGGTCTCGGTTCGCTCAACGAAGGTCAGAAGCTGACCTACGAGCTGGAGCGTGGCCAGCAGGGCAAGACGTCGGCGGTTAATCTCGTCGCCGAATAAGCCTTAAAGGATTCGCGGTGCCGTCGATTCGTCGACGGCACCGTTCCCGATTCAAGACCCTCTACTCGCCGTCCCGAGAGCCGATGCCCTAAGCGTCCGCTTTTCTCTCACCAGCGAGTCTATCATGCAGCAGTATCGCTTCAATGCAGGCCAAGCGGTGAACTACACCCCGAGCCTGTTCGACCGAGCTGCGAAGCGCGGCGCCTATTTGGTCGTCCGCAGCCTGCCGTCCGATGGACGCGACAACCAATACCGCATCAAATGCGTGCTCGACGGCCACGAACGGGTCGTCCGCGAGAGCCAACTCGCTTAGCTGACCCAACCCGCTAGCTGACTAAGCATTCGGTCGACATAGCCCCCTGCGCTGGCCCAGGATGACGCGCGAACAAGCGTAGTCACCGGAGCCCTTGCCATGCTGAAAGACCGGACCGTCGCCCGCGGCACGATCCATCCCCTGACGATCGAGAGCCGCGTGCTGGCCGGCAATCTGCTGGGCGATCCGACCGATCGCGCCGTACCGGTCTATATCCCCGCCGGCCAAGATGGGCGCGGGCTGCCGTTGCTGGTCGATATCGTCGGTTTCACCGGCGGCGGCCCCTCCCACACCAACTGGAAGAACTTCGGCGAGAACGTGCCGGAACGGCTCGACCGCCTGATCGGCACGGGCGCCATGCCGCCCGTGGTCGTGGCCTTTCCGGACTGTTTCACGCGCCTGGGCGGCAACCAGTACATCAACAGCGCCGCCATGGGCCGCTGGGAAGATTTCCTGATCGACGAGATGCTGCCGGCGGTCGAGGGCCAATTCGGCTGCGGCGGCAGCGGGCGGCGTGGGCTGTTCGGCAAGAGTTCGGGTGGCTATGGCGCCATCGTCCATGCGCTGCGCCGGTCCGACACTTGGGCCGCGGCGGCGTGCCATTCCGGCGATATGGGCTTCGAGCTGTGCTATCTGGGCGACCTGTTCGAGACAGTCCGAAAGCTGGGCCGGCACGATCGGTCGATCGAGAAGTTCATGACCCAGCTGGAGGCAGCACCCAAGACCGCCGACGCCGATATCCACGCCCTGATGATCCTGGCCATGGCGGCGAGCTACGATCCGGATCCAAGCCAGTTCCTGGGCATCCGCCTGCCGATCGATCTGGAGACCGGCGAGCGGATCGAAGATCGCTGGGCCCGGTGGCTGGCGTGGGATCCGGTCACTCTGGCCGACGCGTTCGGCGACAACCTGCGTCGCCTCAAGGCGCTCTACATCGACTGCGGCAGCGACGACCAATACAATCTCGTATTCGGGGCGCGGCAATTGCATCGCAAGCTCGACCGGCGCGGCATTGCGCACCGGTACGAGGAATTTCCCGACAATCATTCCTCGGTCGATTATCGCATGGACGAAAGCCTGCCGTTCCTGGCCCGCGCGCTTACCGCCTGAAGAGAGACGCCGAGACGATGCGCATCGCCGACATGAACTGGCGCCAGGTCGAAAGCTACCTGCGCCGCGACGATCGGGCCATCCTGCCGATCGGCAGCACCGAACAGCATGCGGGCCTGAGCCTGGCGACCGACATCATCCTGGCGGCCCGGGTAGCGTTGGAGGCGGCGGATCCGCTGGGCGTGCCGGTGTTTCCAGGCCTGGTCTACGGCATCGTGCCCAGCTTTCGAGCATACCCCGGTACGATTTCGCTCAAGATCGACACGTTGCTGCGGCTGATCGGCGATGTGCTGGATTGCCTGGCCGAACAGGGCTTCAAGCGCATCCTGATCGTGAACGGCCATGGCGGCAACGCGCCGGTCCAGGCGTTTCTGCCGGAATGGATGGCATCGCACCCGAAGGTGCAGGTGCGATTCCACAACTGGTGGATCTCGCCCCGAACCTGGGCCAAGGTTCAGGAGACCGACCCGGTCGCATCCCACGCGTCCTGGATGGAAAACTTCCCTTGGACGCGCATTTCCAGCGACCTGGCGCCCAAAGAGGCGAAGCCGATGATCGATTCGGAAAAATTGCGGCTGATGGCGCCCGAGGCCGCGCGCGCCTATCTGGGCGACGGCAATTTCGGCGGCCTGTATCGCCGCCCGGACGAGGAGATGCTGGCGATCTGGAAGATCGCGGTCGACGAGACCAGAGATCTCATCGAAAAAGGCTGGCAGTAAGAAAATTGCTGCCGGCGCTGTGCGAGAAGGTGCTTGCTGAAAGAGCTTCGCGTTCCCGACGCCGGGCCGGGCGGGGTAACCCGATCGACGTCACCAGGCAAATCTACCCGCAGTCGGTTTACGAGCCGTAACCAAGGGGCCGGGCTCGGCCATTATTCCGGCAGGGGCAGCGGATCGCTCTCGCCCGGCACCGCGCCGAACCGGCCGGCGCGCCAATCGGCCTTGGCCACCTCCAGTCGCTCCTTCGAGCTCGAGACGAAATTCCACCAGATATAGCGCGGGCCCTCGAGCGGCTCGCCGCCGAGCAGCATCAGCCGGCTGGGCGCCGTAGCCGTCAGCACGATCCGGGCCCCCGGCTTCAGCACCATCATCTGGCCGGCCGCGAACGCCTGGCCGCCGATGGCGACCGCGCCGGAGACCAGATAGGCGGCGCGCTCGGTCCAATCGGCCGGAATTTCCAGCCGCGCGCCCGGCTCCATCATCGCATCGGCATGAAACAGGTCGGACGCGGTCTCGACCGGGGACCGGGCGCCATAGAGCGCGCCGGCGATCAGACGCACGCGCAACCCCTCGCCCTCGACCACCGGCAGGTCGGACTTGCTGTGATGGGCGAAGCCGGGCGTGCGCTCCTCGACCGCCGCCGGCAGCGCCACCCAGGACTGGATGCCGTAGAGCCTGGCCCCGGCCGGGCGCAACTCACCGGGGGTGCGTTCGGAATGGGCGATGCCACTGCCGGCCGTCATCCAATTGACGTCGCCCGGTCGGATCACCTGTTCGGTGCCGAGCGAGTCGCGGTGCAGGATCGCGCCCTCGAACAGATAGGTCACGGTCGCCAGGCCGATATGGGGATGGGCGCGCACGTCGAGCCCGGCCGGCGGATCGAAGTCGACCGGCCCCATCTGGTCGAGAAAGATGAACGGACCGACCATGCGCCGCTCGGCGAACGGCAGCACGCGCCTGACCTCGAACCCGCCCAGATCGCGGGCGCGCCCCAGGATCACCATCTCGACCGGACCATCGGGCTCCAGCAAGCCAACCATCCTCGTTCCCCATTTTCTCGCCCACGCCGTCACGACATGGTTGCACCGACCGGCCCCGGCGGGCAATCTCGCGCGCTTTGTTCAAGTGGGGGAACGACGATGCGTGCTTTCGACAATCAGCTGACCGGCAACCGTCCGATCCGCCGCACGCCCGAGGAAAAGCAGAAGCAGCTGCGCCAGTTGCAGCAGCAATTGGAAATGCTGCCGCTCCGCGCCCAGGACGCGACGCGCGATGCGATCAAGGCCAAGATCGCCGAGTTGAAAGTCGAGCTGGCCCCGGCCAAGCCGGCGCCCGTCTCGTCCTACAGCGCGGATCGTCCGCGCCGCTAAGCGCCGAGCCGGTCGGCCAGCTCGGCGAAATCCTCGACCACCAGGTCGAGGCCATGGTCGGCCGGCAGATCATGCTTCTCGCCGGTGCCCCATTCGTCACGGCGCCAGACGTAGCAGGTGCGGAAGCCTTGGCCGCGGGCGGCGACCAGATCGGAATAATGCGCGGCCACCATCAGGCAGCGGCCCGGCGGCAGATCGAGCAGCCGCGCCGCTGTTTGATAAGTCTCCGGTGACGGCTTGTAGGCTCGCGCCACCTCGGCACCCAGCACCGCGTCCCACGGCAGCCCGGCCCGCTTCGCCATATTGACGGTCAGCCGGACATTGCCGTTCGAGAGCGTGGCCAGAATATAGCGTCGCTTGAGGCGGATGAGACCGGCGACCGCGTCGGGCCAAGGGTCGAGCCGGTGCCAGACCCGGACGAAATCCTCACGCGTGTCCTCGTCCAGCCCAATGATGCCAAACTGGGCCAGCACCTGGTCCAGCCCTTCGCGATGCAGCTGATCGAGCCCGGTCCAGGGCCGCCGGCCCTCGCGCACATCCGCCAGCAGCGGCTGATAGCGCCCGCGCCAAGCATCGGCGAATTGGGCCCAATCGACGCTCAGCCCGTGCTTGGCTCCCAGCACGGCCCCGTCGCGCAGAATGCCACCCCGCCAATCGACCACGGTGCCGAACACGTCGAATGTCAGGGCTTCGATTTCGTCGGGCGCCATCCTGGGTTTCCTCGATCCGTCGTGAAAAGGGCCGGCGGATCGCTCCGCCGGCCCTCTGTGCATTAAGCCTGCTGGTCCTTTTCGGTGCCATGCGGCCCCTGGAAGGCGGCCGGGTGCTCGTCCTTCTTTTTTTCTTCAGGATGCGGCGCGGGGCGGGCCGGCTGCGGATGCGGCGGCTGGGGCTGCGCCTGCGGGGCGGCCGGACGCTGCGGCGCCTGCGGATGCGGCTGCGCGGCCTGAGGATGGGCCTGCGCCGCCTGAGGGGCCGGACGCTGCGGCGCCTGCGGATGCACGGCCTGGGCACGGGCCTGCGGCTGCGGACGCGCTACGGCCTGCGGCTGAGCGACCGGGCGGGCGTTCGACTGCGGCACCGCCTGGGGCTGGACGCCCGGACGCGCCACGGCCGGCTGGTTCGGCGCATGGGGCTGCGGCACCGCGTTCGGTTGCGGGACGGCCGCCGGATGCGGCACGGCAACTGGCTGAACCTGACCCCGCGCCGGCTGCGGCACCGCGGCCGAGCCAGGACGGACGGCGGCAGCGGCCGGAACCGCCGTCGGCACGACGCGGCCCTGGGTCGTCACATGGGTCTGCGGCATCTGCAGCTGAGCCCGCGGCGGCGCCTGGCCCGGGCGTCCGGCCGCCTCAGCCCCGACGCGGCTGGCCGCGGTCGGCTGCGGCAGGCCACCCCCCGGCGCACCGGGGCGACCACCGCCCGCTGCGATCGGATGGGTGAAGGCGGCGGCCTGGGCCTGCGGCAGGGCGGCAGCGCGCACCGGGCGCGCATTCACGAACGCATCGTGATTGACCACGGTCACGGCCCGCTGGTTGACGTAGGTCACGTTGGTAACGTTCGTGACGTTGTTGACGGTGATGTGGTTGATCTCGGTCCGCGACACGTTGGTCACGTTCACGTTCTGAATATAGCGCTCGCTGACGTGATAGGGCGGCCGATAGACCTCGCCGGGGCCGAGCGGGACCCAGCCGATCGCGACGCCGGCGCCGATACCGACCGCGATGCCGATACCCGGGCCGGGACCGCCGCCGCCCACGAAGGCGACCATGGCCGGCGCATAGACCGGGCGCTCGACGACCGTGCCGGGGACCCAGCCCCAGCGACCGTCGAACTGCGCCCAGCGGCCATAATGGAACGGCGCGAAGCCCCAGGGCTCGTCATCGACCCAGGTCCAGCCCCAGGGCGCGACCCAGCGCCAATGGCCTTCGCGATAGGGCGCCCAATCGGCATTGACCTGGGACGGGACCCAAACCGCGCCATATTGCGGCGTCTGCTGCCAGGTGCCGTACTGGTCGAGGCTTTCGGCACCGACGACCTGCGGCGAGACGTATTGATGCGCCGGCGGCTGATCGAACCGGTGCATGCGGTCGGCGACCCAATGGTCGAATGCGTCGTCCTGCAGCGGCTGCTGGGTATATTGCAGCGGATCGCCCACGGTCACGACCAACTCGTTGTTGGTCTCGACCGGCACGGTCTGGCTCGGCTCCAGCAGCTGAATGCTGCCGTAGAGCGCGCCGATGCGGGTCGGGGCCTGGTCGTCGCCGGCGATGAGACGGTAAGTGCCGTCGACCATCAGCGCCGCGGTGCCGCGCGGCAGGGTCGCCTCGTAATTCTCGCTCGGCTGGCGGCCGTGCAGATGGATGTCGGCGCGGCCCTGCGGCACGGTGATGTCGACGTTCTGATCGTCGACCGCGACGATATCGACCTCGGTCCCGCCGTCGAGATCGATGCGCGCGGCACCGATCTGGATCTCGGCCTTGGCGCCCGGCTCGGTCCAGAGCGAGGTGCCGGCGGTCATCGGATAATTGATCGAGGCCGGTGCCCACGGATTGTCGGTCGCATTCGGATCGGCCGCGGCCGCATGCATCGAGACCGTGCCCTCGATCAGGGACACATAGCCGACGCGCGACGGCGGATCCTGCTGGGCCGACTGATCGTCCTGGGCGAAGGCCCGGAGCGCAGGGCCGAATCCCGCGACCGACAGAGCCACCAGTGCCACAGCGAGCACAGGGCCGCGACGGACGGTTCGGCGATGAATGGGCATACCCTACTCCTAAGGAAATCGGCGCGGGCTGCGCCTCGTCTGCCGAGAACGCCCCGCAGGCGTGGACTATTCCGCGCGTCCCTTGGGATAAGCGCGTATCGAGGGCCCGCAAATGCCCGCTTTCTACTCAGAAAACAAGGACTTGGTTCCGGGTGAGAGGGCGGGCCGGGACGGAAGATCCCAAATTTGTCCCAAGGATCAGCGCGCCGCCCGGAGCTTCGGCACGGCGCGGACGACGCGCCAGAGCAGCGCCAGGCCGGTCACCACGCTCATGATCGTGAAATCCACGCCGGACAGGCGCCCGGCCGTCGCCATGTGCCACAGCGCCAACAGCACCGACGGATAGACCAGCCAGTGCAGCCGCCGCCAGGTGCGCCCGCCGACCCAGCGGATGGCGGCGTTGAACGAGGTGGCGGCGAGCGGCACCAGCAGCACCGTCGCGACGAAACCAACGAACAGGTAACGCAGGCGCAGGATCTCGGTCGTGATCAGGCTGAGATCGAAGCCGTAATCCAGGCTCCAGATCGCGAAATGGCCGATCGAATACGTGGCCGCCCACAGGCCGACCGGCCGGCGGAAGCGGATGATTCCGGCCAAGCCGGTCGTGCGCGCCAGCGGCGTGATCACCAGGCCTGCCACCAGCAGACGCATGCCCCAGATGCCCGAAATCCGGGTCGCCGGCGGAAATGGATCGGCGACGAACGGGCCCCAGAACGAATCATAGCCCAGCTGCAGCGCCGGAATGGCCAGCACGAGGATGACGAAGGGTTCGCCGACGCGCCGCAGCCAAAAGCCGATCCGCTGCTTGGTCTGCCGAGAACGCTCTTGATTAGAGAGGGTCATTTACCACCTGATAGAAGGACGATGGCGGATAAGCCATCGTACCGGGTGCCGATGTCGGGCCCGGATTCGTCTGCTCGCTCGATCGCGTGAGGGGGAGGCTCAAGACCACGCCATGAATCGCATTTCCTTGTTCAATTCGCCGCTGCTGCTGGGTTTCGACCATTTCGAACGCGCGATCGATCGCGTCGCGAAAGCGTCGACCGACGGTTATCCGCCGTACAACATCGAGCAGACCGGCGACGACCGGCTTCGCATCACCCTCGCGGTCGCCGGCTTCACCATGCATGATCTCGTCGTCCAGATCGAAGACAACCAGCTCGTCATCCGCGGCAAGCAGGCCGAGGAACGCGAGCGTCTGTATCTGCACCGCGGTATCGCCGCCCGCCAATTCCAACGCTCCTTCGTCCTGGCCGAGGGTATCGAAGTGACCGGCGCCTCGCTCGACAACGGCCTGCTGCACATCGATCTGATGCGGCCGCTGATCGAGCCCAAGGTCCGGCGCGTCGAAATCCGGGCGGACGGCAAGAGCGCCACCCAGCAACCGATCGATATCGGCGCCGACACGGAGAAGGCCTGAGGGCCCGCCCCATCATCCGCCGATCGCATATCGGATCTGAACGCAATCGCGGCCAATCACGTTCGCGTCAGGAAGCTCTTCCGATCAGCGTCGCCGTCTGCCGATAAAACGGCACGGACGATGCAGGGATCGACGGGAGTGACGCGCCGAGCCGCACAAGAGGGCCGGACTTACGGGATCAGCGATTCCTCGCACCCGTTGGCCGGTTCGGAGGTTAGGACCATGAATAACGACACCACGATACTCAATCCCCGCCACATGTCGGCGCACGATCTGGCCGCGTTCGGCGTCCAGGATCTGGCCTTCATCAAACCCGTGTCGGTGAACGATGAGGTCGGCTATGCCATCCATGCCGCCGACGGCACCCAGATGGCGCTGGTCGGCGACCGCGACGTCGCCTTCGCCGCGGTGCGCCAGCATGGGCTGGAGCCGGTCAGCGTGCATTAAAAACAAAACCGGCCGGAGACGGCATGTCTCCGGCCGGATTGCTTTACTGACCTTCGAGCGTCAGGCCGCGTCGGACGCCCGCTCGTCGGTCAGCAGCGCATAGAGTGCGTCCGCATCGTCGGTGCCGCGCAATTTGGCACAGACCGCCCGATCCCTGAGCAGACGCGAGACCCGGGCCAGCGCCTTCAGATGATCGGCACCGGCGTCTTCCGGGGCCAGCATCAGGAACACCAGATCGACCGGCTGATTGTCGATCGCCTCGAAATCCACCGGCTTGTCGAGCCGGGCGAACAGCCCGGTCATGCGCTCAAGGCCCGGCAATTTGCCATGCGGAATGGCAATGCCGAGCCCGACGCCGGTCGTCCCCAGCCGCTCGCGTTCGGACAGCACGTCGTAGACGAGCTTCTCCGGCTGTCCGACGAGCGAGGCGGCCTTCTTGGCCAGCTCCTGGAGCGCCTGCTTCTTGCTGCTGACGCGGAAGCTGGCGATCACGCTCTGCGGCGTGATCAGATCGGCGATATTCATCAATGGTTCCTGTCGAGGCCCTATTCGGCCGCAACGGCTGCTTCGGTCTGTCGCGGATCGATCCAGCCGATATGGCCGTCGTTCCGGCGGTAGACCACGTTCAATCCGCCGTGGGCGGAGTTCCTAAACATCAAAGTGGGCAATTCCGCAAGGTCCATCCGCATGACCGCCTCGCCGACGGTCAGCGTCGGGATCTCTGTCGCCATCTCGGCGACCACCACCGGCTGGCCGTCGTGATGCTCCGAACTCGTGTCCTCGTGGTCCTCCGGCTCGGATTGCAGGATATAGGAGCGGGCCTCGATCGCCTGGTCGATCCGGCCCTTGGCGCTGGCGTGATGGTCGTTCAGACGGCGCTTGTAGCGGCGCATGCGCTTGGCGATCCGCTCGGCCGCCTTGTCCGCCGCCTTGTAGACGTCCGCGTCCTTCTCGCTCGATTGCATCAGGATGCCGCGGCCGACATGGACCTGCAGGTCGCACGTATAGAGATGGGCCTCGCGCGCGATGACGGCGTGGGCTTCGATGCCGTCGCCGAAATACTTTCCGACCAGCGTGGTCAGCGACTCTTCGATATGCGTTCGAAGCGCGTCGCCCACATCCATCTGCTTGCCCGTGACGCGTAATTGCATCGCCATGTTGAACTCCCCTTCCTCGTTTTCACGACCGGCCCTGGGTGGACCGGACGCGCGGCACCCCGGCGGGTTTCCCCTAGGGGGTGTCCATGAGCCCCTCGGTCCGGCCGGGTTTCCGCCGGAGGAGGGATTTGCAGGTGCTCTACATTCCCAGCGACTTGTCGCGTCGCCGCAACACCGAAGATGGGATGCGCATCGCCTCACGGTATTTCGCCACCGTTCTGCGCGCGATGTCGACTCCGTCTTCGTGGAGGATCTCGACGATCCTGTCGTCGGACAGAACGCCGGTGGCGCTCTCGGCATCGATCAAGGTCTTGATTCGGAACTTAACCGACTCGGCCGAATGCGACGCGGCACCGTTGGCGGCGGGAATCGCCGAGGTGAAAAAATATTTCAGTTCGAACAGCCCACGGGGCGTCGTCATGTACTTGTTGGTCGTGACCCGGCTGACGGTACTTTCATGCATGCCGATCGCCTCGGCGATGTCGCGCAGGATCAACGGTCTCAAATGAGAAACCCCGAACGCGAAAAAGGCTTCCTGCTGGCGCACGATTTCGGTCGCGACTTTCAGGATGGTCGTCGCCCGCTGATGCAATGACTTCACCAGCCAATTGGCCGATTGCAGCTTTTCGGACAGATAGTCGCGGTCGAGCTTGCCGGCCGGACCGCGGCTGATCTTGGAATAATAGCGGGTATTGACCAGCACGCGCGGCAGCGTGTCGTTGTTGAGTTCGATGACCCAGCCGCCGCCCTGCTGGACCCGCATCAGGATGTCGGGCACGACCGGCTGTGCCGGTACGCCATCGAACGCCAGGCCGGGCTTGGGGTTGAGCGCCTTGATCTCGCCGACCATTTGCGACAGGTCTTCGGCATCGACGCCGCAGATCCGCATCAGCGCCGCGATCTCGCGCCCGGCCAGCAGCGGCAGGTTGCCGATCAGCTTTTCCATGCAGGGGTCGAAGCGCTGCCGTTCCTTCAGCTGGATCGCCAGGCATTCGGCCAGGTTGCGCGCGAAGATGCCGACCGGGTCGAACCGCTGCAGCCGCATCAGCACGGCCTCGACCGCGGCGATCTCGGCGCCCAAGGTCTCGGCCACCTCGGCCAGATCGGCGGTCAGATAGCCGGCATCGTCGACCAGATCGATCAGGAACAGGCCGATCATGCGCTCGGCCGGCTCCTCGATATCGCAATTCAGCTGGCCGACCAGATGGTCGCGCAGTGTGATGTCCTGGCGCAGCGTCTCTTCCAGCCCGGGCATGTCGTCGTCGCCCATGCGTGTGCTGGGCGTCTTCCAGGCGTCGGCGTCGCCGGCATAATCGTTCGCGCCCTCGCCCTCGGTCCCGGCCGAGGCCTGCCACATGTCGGCATCGTCGCCGCCGAAGCTCTGCTCGCCATCGAGCGCCGTGGTCGGCTTGTCCTCGACCATCGTCGTCGAGGCCTCGACGCCATTCGGCGCGTCGGTCGCGATCATCGGCTCGGGATCGGCCTCGTCGCGTTCGAGCAGCGGATTCTGCTCGAGTTCCTGTTCGACGAAATCAGACAGTTCGAGGTTCGAGAGCTGCAGCAGCTTGATCGCCTGCTGCAGCTGCGGCGTCATGACGAGTGACTGGGATTGTCGGAGATCGAGCCTCTGACTGAGCGCCATTATGCTCTACCGGCCCTAAAGGCTGAATCTTTCGCCGAGATAGACCCGTCGCACGTTCACGTCGGCCACGATCTCACCCGGCGCGCCCTCCATCAGCACGCGGCCGTCATGGAGGATGTAGGCGCGATCGACGATGTCCAGCGTCTCCCGCACGTTATGGTCGGTGATCAGCACGCCGATCCCGCGGTTCTTCAGATGCCGGACCAGCTCGCGGATATCGTTGACCGCGATCGGATCGATACCGGCGAGCGGCTCGTCGAGCAGAATGAAATGCGGTTGGGTCGCCAGCGCGCGCGCGATCTCGACGCGCCGGCGCTCGCCGCCCGACAGCGCCAGCGCCGGCGTGCGGCGCAGATGGCTGATCGAGAATTCGGCCAGCAGCTCGTCCAGCATCGCCTCGCGCGCATCGACGACCGGTTCGACAACTTCCAGCACGGCGCGGATGTTCTGTTCGACCGTCAAGCCGCGGAAGATCGAGGCTTCCTGCGGTAGGTAGCCGATGCCGAGCCGGGCGCGGCGGTACATCGGCAGGCCGGTGATGTCGTGGCCGTCCAGCATGATCGAGCCGACGTCGGCGCTGATCAGCCCGGTGATGATATAGAAGCAGGTCGTCTTGCCGGCGCCGTTCGGGCCGAGCAGGCCAACCGCCTCGCCGCGCTTGACCGAGATCGAAACGTCGCGCAGCACCGGACGGCGCTGGAAGCGCTTGCCCAGATTGGTCGCGACCAGGCCGGTCTTGTTGGAGACCAGCCGCGGTCGCTGATCGCTTGTGGATTGTTCCGAAGCCGGAATGTCCGCCGCAGGCTCTGGGCTCTTCGCTTCGGGCTCGCTGAACAACGTCGACAGGATCTTCATGCGGGTTACTCTAGCGCGTTTCGACCGTTACGGCTGCGCTTTTTGAGCGGTGGGTGCGGAATTTGCAGGGGCCGCGGCGGGAGCCTTCTGACGCGGAATGATGAGGCCCTGGACCCGCCCGCGCGTCGCGTCGGCCGCCGTAGGCGGCCGGGGCAGGATCCGGCTGACGCCGGTTTGCAGGTCGACCACGCCATATTCGCCGACGACGGTATCGTCGCCGCGCGCGATGGTGACATGGCCGATCAGGGTCGCGATCCCGGTGTCGGCGTTATAGACCCCGGTGTCGCCGGTGCCGACCTGGCCGTTCGGGCCCGAGACGATGACATGGCCCTTGCCGTCGACCCGGCTGATTCTGGAATCCTCGCCCGGTGTCTGGACGACCTGCGCCACCAGCGTGTCGCCGCGCAGGCGGCGCTCGCCACGGACCGCAACCGCATCGCCCCGCGCGACCGCCAACTGCTTGGCATCGTACCATTCCAGCGAATCGCGCGCCGTCACCACGTCCTGGGGCGTGGTCAGCTTCAACGCGGAACCGGTCATGACCACGACCGCCTGATCGATGTCATAGACGCCGTGATCGCCTACCACGGTTTGGGTCGGTGTCGTGATCCGGACATGGCCGTCCGGCACCACGCGCCAGATCTCGGTCTGGCTGGAATTCGGGATGTCGCGGTAATAGGCGGTGATGACGTCGGCATAGAGCGTGGTCTGGCCGCGCTTGGCGACGGCATTGCCGCGCGCGATATAGGCCTTCACATCCTGCTGCCACTCGATGCCGTTCTCGCTCGTCACCTCGAGCGGACCCTGGCCCTTGGCACCGCCGAGCAGGCTGGTGCTGGCGCCGCCCTTGGCCGGCGCGGCCGCATCGGGTGCCGGCGCGGCCGCAACCGGCTTGGGCGGCTTCGGCGGCTTCGGCGGCTTCGCGGGCTTGGCCTGAATGGTGGTGGGTGCCGGGCTTTGGTCCTGGGCCAAAGCCACGCCGGGGCCGCACAGAAGGGCCGCTGCGGTCAGCAGTCGAACGAAGGTGGAGCTCACTTGGCCTCGCTGGTTGCCGCGTTCATCACGAGCTTGGATTTGCCCGTGAATAGCACGGTCTCGCCCTTCTTGAGTATCCTGAAGCCTTCGCCCTTGATGGTTCCAGCCGGCCCGACGCCGTCGGCCGGCTGGTCGCCCTCGGCGGTACCGGCATCCAGATCGACACGGGCCTGGGCGGTATGGAATTGATAGCCCTTGTCGTGAAACATCGTTACGTCGCCGAACATATCCAGGAAATGATTGTCGGGCTGATAGATTCCGGTCTTGCTCGTCACCACGACCCAGGTGCCTTCCTTGGTCATGATGTCGGCCTTGGGCACTTCGAGCCCGACCAGATCGCTGTTTTCGGTATTCTGCCGCGCCGTATCGGCGGTCAGCGTAAAAGGCCGCTTTTCCTTGTCGACGCCGCTGTAGCGCGGGTTGACCATGCGCAGATCCCGGACCTGGGCGCTGTCGAGCTTCGGAAAGATCAGGCGCAGGCGGTCGAAGCCGCTCGACAGGTAGGGCCAGGCGGCCAAGGCCAGCAGCAGGCCGCCGGCGCCCAAGGGCAGCACGAGCTTGGCCCAGCCGACGAAGCGGCTGTAGCGGATGGCGTGGCGCTGGATCTGGCCGCTGCTGCGGCGCGCGCCAAGCCCAATCACCGGCGTCTCGTCGGCGGTCGGCTGGTGGTCGGTCATGCGGCACTCCTGCTCCGGACCCGGCGGCGGCCGGGGATCAGGCCATCGGGAAGGGGCGGTTTCTAACGCCATCGATCGGCGGAATTAAGGCGCGTCTGCGCCATATGAGCACAATTTCGTGTAGGATCAACGCATGACCGTCCGGCGCGGACCGGTCATGCTAGAATGGCGCCCGATGAATCGCTCGATCTTCTCCCTGCCGCCGCTCGCCCGCAGCCTGTCGGCCCGCCTGCTGGTGCTGACCGTCGCGTTCGTGATGATCAGCGAGGTGCTGATCTTCGTGCCGTCCCTCGCGCGCTTCCGCGTCAGCTATCTGGAAGACAAGCTGGCCGCCGGCACGCTGGCCCTGCTGGCGCTCGAAGCGACGCCCGACAATATGGTCAGCCAGGAGTTGGCCGATCAGCTGCTGCACAATGTCGGCGCCTTCTCGGCCATGCCCGAGGATATGGGGCGGGTCAGCTCGTCCAAGCTCAAGGGCGTGCTGGCGCTGGAGATGCCGCCCGAGGTCCAGCGCGTGGTCGATCTGCGCGAGGAATCGATGTTCGACCAGATGCGCGGCGCGATCATGATCCTGTTCCGCCGCGGCGACCGGGTCATGATGGTGATCGGCCAGTCGCCGCGCGAACCGCAGATCGAGCTGGACGTGACCCTGCCCGAAAAGCCGCTGCGCGAGGCGATGATCGCCTTTGCTCGCAACCTGTTCGAAATTTCGCTGATCATTTCGGCGATCACGGCGGCGCTGGTCTATGTCACGCTGCAATGGCTGCTGGTCCGACCGATGCTGCAACTGACCGAGAACATGACGCTGTTCCGCCAGAATCCGGAGGACGCCTCGCGCGTCATCAAGCCCGGCCGCCGCCGCGACGAGATCGGCACCGCCCAGCGCGAGCTGGCCCATATGCAGGAGGCGGTGCGCCAGGCGATCAGCCAGAACGCGCGCCTGGCCGCCCTCGGCACCGCGGTCAGCAAGGTCAATCACGACCTGCGCAACATGCTGTCGACCGCGCTGATCGTGTCGGACCGCATCGCCGAAACCGGCTCGCCCGAAATCCGCAAGATGGCGCCGGCGCTGGTCAATGCGATCGAGCGTGCCACCAAGCTGTGCACCGGCACGCTCGCCTATACGCGCGAGGGCGCGCCGCCGCTCACCCTGGTGCGCTTTCCGCTGTCGCCGCTGATCGACGAGATCGAGGCGGCCCTGCCGACGCGCGACGATCATCGCGTGACGATCGAGGACGAGAGCCATGGCGCCACGATCGGCGCCGACCGCGACCAGCTCTATCGGCTGCTGTTGAATCTGACACGCAACGCGGCCGAGTCCGGGGCCGAGCATATCTGGATCCGTGCCATGGCCGGGCCGGTGCGCGGCATCGCGATCGAGATCGAGGACGACGGCCCGGGCCTGCCGCCCAAGGCGCGCGACAATCTGTTCAAGCCGTTCGCGGGCTCGGCCCGCCCCGGCGGCACCGGCCTGGGCCTGGCCATCGGCCGCGAAATCGCGCGCGCCCATGGCGGCGAGCTGGTACTGGTCGACAGCGCCGGCAGCGGCACGAAGTTCCGCCTGACCCTGCCGCAAGGCTGGATCGAGGCGGTCGTCACGCGGGATCTGGCCGACGCCGACTAAGCCTACCTAATCGAGCGCCAGCACCTGGGCCTTGAGATACGCCGATTCCGGCAGGGCCGGATGGGTCGGATGATCCGGGCCGGCGAAGCCGGTATAGAGGATACGGCCGACCCGGCCGGCATCGTCGATGCCGTGGCGCACCGCTTCGGCGAACAGGTCGAGCGGCATGTTGTGCGAGCAGGAGGCCGCGAGCAACACACCGCCCTTGGCGACCACGGCAGCGCCCAGACGCGCCATCTTGCGATAGCCGCGGCTGCCCGGTCCCAGGTCCTTCTTGGATTTGACGAAGGCTGGCGGGTCCAGGATCACGACGTCGAAACGCTCCTTGCCCTCGGCCAGCTTTTCCAGCGTCTCGAACACTTCGCCGCGCAGGATCTTGCAGCGACCGGTGACGCCGTTCAGCTCGGCCGCGCGCTTGGCCAGCGCCAGCGCCGGCTCGGAGCGGTCGAGCAAGGTCACCTCGGCGGCGCCCGCGACGGCGGCCTGGATGCCGAAACCACCGGTGAAGCTGTAGCAATCCAGCACGCGCTGGCCCTGGGCCAGGCCGGCGATAAAGCCGCGGTTCGGCCGCTGGTCGAAGAACCAGCCGGTCTTCTGGCCGTCGCTGAGATCGGCCAGGAAGGTCGAGCCGTTCTCGCGCACTTCGAGCGGGCCGGTGAGGCTGCCCTTGGCGAAGCGGGTCTCGGTCGGCAGGCCTTCCATCGTGCGGGCATGGCTGTCGTTGCGGAACACGACCACTTCCGGCGCCAGCACCTCGTCGAGGGCGGCCAGGATGTCGTCTTCCATGGCCGACGCCCAGGCGGTGTTGAGCTGGCAGACCACGGCCGTGCCGTAACGGTCGATGATCAGGCCCGGCAAGCCGTCGGCCTCGGCATGGACCAGGCGATAATAAGGCTCCGGGAACAGCCGGTCGCGCAGCGCCAGCGCGCGCTCCAGCCGCTTGACCAGGAAGCCGCGGTCGATCTTCACGCTCCAGTCACGCGTGATGATGCGGCAGGTGATCAGCGGCGCCGGGTTGAAACTCGCGACGCCGAGCGACTTGCCCTCGGCATTGCGCACGGTCACCAGGCTGCCGGCCGGCAGCGCCTTGGCGGCCGCGTTCAGCACGACCTCGTTCGAATAGATCCAGGGATGGCCGCGTTCGGCGCGCTTGTGCTTGCCCGGAACGAGCGTCACTTGGGGCCGGGTTGACGGATCGTCACGCACGGGCGGAAGGCTCCTAGGGCCGTTCAATGAAAATGATCGCCGGTGATGACACTTTCACCGGGCCGAGGGAAGCCCAGCGGGCGCAGGTCAGCCAGATGGGACACCCAGCGCATGGAGCCAAACATCCGTGCCCCGACCTATCGACAGGGCCATTGAGGCCCCGCGCCGGATGGCGCGAGCCGAGCCTGCGCAGGCAGGCGCCCGGCGCTTGAGGGCTAACGAACCCTAACGCTGCGCTTGCTTCGCCACCGGCACGGCCGACTGCGGCTCGGTATCCCACGGGAACAGGATCCAGGTGTCCTGGCTGACCTCGGTGATGAAGGTATCGACCAGCGGCCGCCCGGCGGGCTTCGCATAGATCGTGGCGAAATGCGCCTTGGGCAGATGGCTGCGCACCAGGCGGGCGGTGACGCCGGTATCGACCAGATCGTCGATGATCAGCAGGCCGGTGCCGTCGCCCTCGATGCCCTTGAGGATGGTCGGCGCCCCGATCGAGCGGTCGTCGTAGGTCGCGACGCAGAAGGTATCGACCAGCCGCATCTCGAGCTCGCGCGCCACGATCGCCGCCGGGACCAGCCCGCCGCGGGTGACCGCGACGATGCCGGTGAACGGCCCGATATCGAGCAGCCGCCAGGCGAGCGCCTTGGCGTTGCGATGCAGTTCCTCCCAGGAAACCGGAAAGGTCCGTTGCGCGCTCTTGCTCATGGGATCAGGCCATTCTCAGGAAGTGGTGCCCCGGCATTACCGCGAGATCGGGCCTTGGGTCAAATCATCCCGGCGACCCGCGGCCGACCCCGGATCTTTCCGACTTCATCCTGTCGCGCGCTCTGCGCGGCACGCATGGCCCGCCGTCGCCCGCGCCCGGTATCCAGCCTTGCAGGCTCAATCGAGTTCGACTAGTGTCCGCCACCTCGAACGGCTGTTTCGCCGGTCAATTGCGCGCCCGTAGCTCAACTGGATAGAGCACCAGACTACGAATCTGGGGGTTAGGGGTTCGAATCCCTTCGGGCGCACCAATTTCTCCTCGAAAATCAAAGATGTCGCGCCGCGCTGGTCGAGCATTGGCGCCGGCTCGTCTCGTGCCGCCTCTTATTCGGCACCGTTTTGATCTTTCGCAGCGTTATCGTCGCTTCCGATTTGGTGGGGGTCTTTACCTGATGGACTTGCTCTCCCCGCCTGCCATGGTTCTGCCGGACTTGCTGGTACCGGGCCTGCGCATCGTGTTCTGCGGCACGGCGGCCGGCGCCGCCTCGGCCGCGCGCGGGGCCTATTACGCCGGTCGCGGCAACCGCTTCTGGCCGATTCTGGCTGAAACCGGTCTGACCCCGCGGCTGCTGGCGCCCGAGGAGTTCCCGCTGCTGCCGGGTTTCGGCATCGGCCTGACCGATCTGGCGAAGCACGCGTCCGGCGCCGACGCCGATCTGGCCATGGATGCCTTCGACCGCGCCGGGCTGATCGGCCGGATCCAGTCGGTCGATCCCGGCGTTTTGGCGTTCAACGGCAAACGCGCGGCCGCCGAATTCTATGGGCTGCCCACGGCGCGGATCGCCTATGGAACCGCCCCGCCGATCGAGGGCATGCCGCCGATCTTCGTCCTGCCCTCGACGTCGCGCGCGGCGAACGGCAATTGGGATGCCGGCATCTGGCACGCCTTCGCCCAACGCAGCCTCGGCTGACACAGGCGTTTTGAGGCGCCCTGTGCGAATCGAGACCCTGCTGCGTTAAAGCCCGTCTTGACAGACATCGGAGTATTGAGGCTTTCTGCGAACTGCCATTCAGGTCTTTGACTTTGATGTCGCGGTGCCCGGTCGATTTATGACGGCGGCGTCGGTCCCGACTCCCCGGGACAAATTTTTTCCCGTTTCGCCGATCGCGCCGAACGGCGGCAGTGTTCCCGATCTGCCCCGCTGCATCTCGAAACGTCTCCCTTGATCCCGTCCCACCGGCTTGCGCGCGGCAGGGGACGACAAGCGCGAACCGCGTCGGCCATGGACTGGCGGCCCGGTCGCGCCAGAAGAAACACATGACCGAAATTACCAAATTCTCCGAGCTCGCCCTTCGCCCGGAGATTCAAGCGGCCCTCGCGGCCGAAGGCTACGAGACGCCGACGCCGATTCAGCGCCAGGCCATTCCCCATGCGCTCGAAGGCCGGGACCTGCTGGGCATCGCCCAGACCGGCACCGGCAAGACCGCCGCCTTCACCCTGCCGATCCTGCAGCATCTGAGCACGTCCGGCGGCGCCCGCAAGCCGGGCAATGCCCGCACGCTGGTGCTGACGCCGACCCGCGAGCTGGCCATCCAGATCGGCGAGAGCGTCAAGAATTACGGCGCCAACCTGGGCCTCAGGCACACCGTCATCTTCGGCGGCGTCGGCCAGAAGCCGCAGACCGACGCGATGAAGCCGGGCGTCGATATCCTGGTCGCCACGCCGGGCCGCCTGCTCGACCTGATGAACCAGGGCTTCGTCAAGTTCGACAATCTGGAGGCCTTCGTGCTCGACGAGGCCGACCGCATGCTCGACATGGGCTTCATCCATGACGTGAAGCGCGTCATCGCCAAGCTGCCGGCCAAGCGCCAGACCTTCTTCTTCTCCGCCACCATGCCGGACGAGGTCGCCAAGCTGGCGAACCGCCTGCTGAAGGAGCCGGTCCGCGTCGAAGTGACCCCGGTCGCGACCACGGTCGAGAAGATCGTCCAGGGCGTGATCCATTGCGAAACGAAGGAAAAGCGTCAGCTGCTGGCCGACCTGCTGGCCGATCCGGCCTTCAGCCGCGTCATCATCTTCACCCGCACCAAGCATGGCGCCAACAAGGTGACCGAGTTCCTGGGCAAGGCCGGCGTCGATGCCGCCGCGATCCACGGCAACAAGTCGCAGTCGGCCCGCCAGGCGGCGCTGGAAGGCTTTCGCGCCGGCAAGCTGCGCGCGCTGGTCGCGACCGACATCGCCGCGCGCGGCATCGATATCGACGGCATCTCTCATGTCATCAATTTCGAGCTGCCGAACATTCCCGAGAGCTATGTCCATCGCATCGGCCGCACCGCGCGCGCCGGCGCCGAGGGCAGCGCCATCTCGTTCTGCGACGGCGAGGAGCGCGCCTATCTGCGCGACATCGAACGGCTGACCAAGCAGACGGTGCCGGTTCTGGGCCGCCCGGCCGCGACCGAGCCGGTCGTGACCCACCCGTCCGACGATCAGCGTCCGCCGCGCCCGCAGAACAATCGCGGCGGCCGCCCGCAGAATCGCGATGGTCAGCGCAGCGGCCAGGGCGCCGGTCAGCGCCAGGGCCAGGCGCCCCAGCGCAGCCAGGGTCCCCGTCCCGCCGCGGCAACCGCGACCGTCCAGGCCGGCGCACCCCTGCCGCACAGCCGTCCGGCCCCGGGCAAGCCCAATGCCCATACCGCCAACCCGCACAAGCCGCAGCAGGGCAAGCCGATCCACCAGGGTCCGCGCCCGGCTCAGGGCCGTTCGGACCAGCGCCCGCAGGCCCCTGCCGCCCCGCGCGCGCTCGGCACCTTCGGCGATCTGGTCGCCGGTCTCAGCGTCAGGTCCGCTCCGGACGAGCTGGATGCGACCAACGAGGCACCGCGGCGCGAGCGCGGCAACCGCCGCTAACCTTCGGATCGATTGACGACAAAAACGGCCGGCAGGGACACCCCCTGCCGGCCGTTTTCTTTGAGCCAGAGCCACGGCCCCCGATCATCCCAGCTGCCCGGATGCTCGGTCCAGCCCAGGCTGCGGTAGAAGGCGCGGGCCGCGAGATTGGCACTTTGGCATTTGAGCCTGGCGGGACCGCCGAGCCCCGCCACGGCCTGGGTCAGCAGCGCCCGGCCGATGCCTCGGCGCCACTGCGCCGGCTCCACATACAGATGATGAATGAAGCGGTCGGGCCGGTAGCAGGACGCAAAGCCCACGATCTGCCCGGCCTGCTCCGCGACCAGGATCTCTTCGGCTTCCGTGACGCGCTGGAATTCCGGCACATCGATCGCGGGCCAGCCGGCTTCGATGACGCCGCCGGCGACGGTCAGGATCTGGGCGCAGGCGGCGGCGTCGACCGCCGCGAAATCCCGGATCCGCATCGGCCCTACAGCAGCCGCATCTGGCGCGGGTCGGCGTCGGCCGCCTCGGCGCCTTCGAGCGCCAGCAGGAACAGCTTGGTGGCACTGCCGCCCTGGCCGCTATAGCCGCCAAGCGAACCGCCGGTCGCCAGGATGCGGTGGCACGGGATGATGATCGGGATCGGGTTGGTGCCGCAGGCGCCGCCGACCGCCCGCGCCGGCGCACCGACCTCGGCCGCGATGGCGCCATAGCTGCGCGTCGCCCCGGCTGGGATCCGGCACATGGCGAGCCAGACCGCCTGCTGGAACGGCGAACCGGCCGGCCGCAGCGGCAGATCGAAATCCCTGAGGTGCTTATCGAAATAGGCGGCGAGCTGACGCGCTGCTTCGGCCAGCAGCGGCGTCGGCGCCGGGGTGGCGGCCGTGCCCTGCCAGCGCAGCAGGGTGATGGCACCATCCGCCTCGGTGACGGTCAGCAGGCCCAGCGGACTGGGCACGGTCACGGACAGCGGCGCGGTCGGGTTCGGCATCCGGCTATTTTACCCGATCGGACCGCTCTGGGAAATCGTCCCTGATGCAGCTTGGCCACAGCGGCATTAAACGAATCTGCTATGTGATTCTGACTTATTGACATAATTATTTAGTGAAACAATATTCATCCCACAGCGCCGATTTGAGCATCAGCTTGCGGGCGCTTTACAAATGCCGCTAAAGCGGGACGCCCGAGCGACGCCCCGAGATGCTTTTTTAGGACGCGGGACGGGTAAGATGGATTTGGATCTGACGGCACGACAGCGGGCAGCCTCGCTCAATCGTCAATACCAGGGTGTCGGCAGCGAGGAATTCCTCCGCGCGATCGTCCAGGACGAATTTCCCGGCCGTGTCGCGATCGTGTCGTCCTTCGGTACCGAATCGGCGCTGCTGCTGGCTTTGGCGGCCCGGGTCAGTCGCGATATCCCGATTATTTTCCTGGATACCGGCCATCATTTCCCCGAAACGCTGGCCTATCGCGACGTGGTGCAGCGCCGGCTGGGTCTGACTGACGTCCGCACCATCCGGGCCTGGGACGCGGACCGCGATCCGGATGCCACGCTCTGGCAGTTCGACACCGACGCCTGCTGCAGCCTGCGCAAGGTCGAGCCGCTGCAGGCCGCAATCTCCGAATTCGATGCGTTGATCTCCGGCCGCAAGAGCTCCCACGGCGCGCTGCGCCGCTTCATGCCGCGCATCGAGGCGGTCGATGGGTTGATCAAGCTCGACCCGATCGCCGACTGGTCGCCGGAACAGGTCGAGGAAGCGTTCGAAGCGCTGGATCTGCCGCGCCATCCGCTGATCGCCCATGGCTATCGCTCGGTCGGCTGCCGGCCCTGCACCGCGCCGGCCGACAATGTTCAGGACCCGCGCGCCGGCCGCTGGGCCGGTCAAGCCAAGACCGAGTGCGGCATTCATCGGACCGGACGCGCGGCGTCGGCGCTCCACGCCGCCTGCTAGTTTCTTAGTGCGTGGCGCCGTCGGCGACGGCGATATCGTCGGTCCGACCGGCGGCGACCTCGATCGCCTTCAACAGGCCGGCGACCACCGTTTCGACCGCCATCGACGGCTGGCCCGGATTGCGGGCGACCTGTTCCGGCAGGAACGGGATGTGGATGAAGCCGGCGCGAAGCGCCGGAAACTCCGTCGCGACCAGATGCATGGCGCCATAGAACACGTGGTTGCACACGAAGGTGCCGGCGGTGTTCGATAGTTTGGCCGGGATGCCGGCCTCGCTCAGCCCCTGGACCATCGCCTTCAGCGGCAGGTTGGTGAAATAGGCGGCCGGGCCACCCGGCACGATCGGCTGATCGATCGGTGCAGCGCCGCCATTGTCGGCGATGCGCGCATCATCGACATTGATCGCGACCCGCTCGATCGACAGCGCGCTGCGCCCGCCGGCCTGGCCGATGCACAGCAGGATATCGGGCCGGATCGTGCGGACCGCGTCGCCCAGCACCTCGAGCGACCGATGGAACAGGGTCGGCAGCGGCCGGCGCTCGATCGTGTGGGCGCCGAGCGTCGCGGGCAACCGCCGGATCGCCTCCAGCGCCGGATTGACCGGCTCCCCGCCGAACGGATCGAACCCGGTGACCAGAATCCGCATCGCTCTTCTCCCGACTGACTGGGGGAATGATACGGGTGTCACGGGTTGCCGGACAGGGGTTTCAGGAAGCTGAGGCGCAGGGCGACCAGTAGCGCCAGACCTTGCAGGACGGTCAGCAGATTGGCGACGCCGCTCCAGCCGCTGGCGCTCCAGACGACACCGCCATAGGACCCGACCAGGGCCGAGCCGGTATAGTAGAAGAACAGGTAGAGCGACGAGGCCTGCGCCTTGGACGGTCCGGCCCGCCGGCTGATCCAGCTCGACGCGATCGAATGGCCGCCGAAGAAGCCGAAGGTGACGGTGGCGATGCCGAACACGATCATCGGCACGGAGTGGGCCCTCGTGAATTCGACGCCTGCCATCAGAATCAGCACCATGATCCACAGCATGCGCCGGCGGCCGAACCGGTCGGCCAGCCCGCCGACCCACGCGGATGCCCAGATGCCGATCAGATAGACCGTGAACAGGCTGCCGGTCACGGTCTGGCTGAGATTGTAGGGCGGCGCCATCAGGCGGAAGCCCACGTAATTATACAGCGTGACGAAGCTGCCCATCAGCAGGAACGCCATGGCGAACAGCCAGGGCAGGCCCTTGATGGTGAATTGCTCGCCCAGCCCGGTGACGAGGTGCCAGGGATGGAACTTGCGCGGCTTGAAATGGCGCGAGTCCGGCAGGCTGCGCCAGAACAGGGCGGCGGCGAGCAGGCTCGATCCGCCCAGCACCATCATCGCGACGCGCCACGAGGCATAGTCGGTCAAGGCGCCGGTCACGACCCGGCCGACCATGCCGCCGAAACCACTGCCGCCGATGAACAGACCCATGGCGAGCCCGACCGAACGCGGGTCGATCTCCTCGCCCAGGTAGGCCATGGCGATCGACGGCACGCCGCTGAGCGCGATGCCCATCGCCAGGCGCAGCACCATCAGCTGATCGAATGTCGTGACGAAGGCGGCGGCGACGGTCAGCAGCGCGGACAGCACCATCGACACGCACATGATGCGCTTGCGCCCGACCGCGTCGGCGACCGCGCCGGCGAACAGCATCATGACCGCGACCGCGCCGGTCGTGAGCGAGATGGTCAGGCTGCTGGTCGCCGGGCTGACATGGAATTCGGCCGCGAACACCGGCATCAGCGGCTGCACGCCATAAAGCAGCGCGAAGGTGGCGAAGCCCGACAGGAACAGGGCCAGATTGGTGCGGCGGAACTGGGCGGTACCGCCCAGGATCCGGGTGGCTTCCTCGACGAACGGGAGGGTGGACATGAAACGAGGCCTGCTGCCGCATCCGATCGCGGGTGCCCATCAAAGGTAGGCATGCACCACCCCGGTGTCTAATATATCGATATGGGTTTATCGATATGAATTGGATATCTTTCGATGGAACTGCGCCATCTTCGTGCCGTCGTGGCGCTGGCCGAGACGCTGCATTTCGGCCGGGCCGCCGAGCGGCTCGGCATTCAGCAGCCGCCCTTGAGCCTGCAGCTCCAGGCGCTGGAGCGGGAATTGAAGGTCCGGCTGTTCGACCGCGGCTCGCGCAAGGTGGCGCTCACCTCTGTGGGAGCGCTGTTCCTGGTCGAGGCGCGGGCGACGCTGGCCCAGGCCGAGCGCGCCGTCGCCGTGGTCCGCCGCGCCGGCGAGGGCGAGATCGGCGAGATCCGGCTCGGCTTCACCGCCTCCTCGCCCTTCACCGCGGTCATGCCGCGGGTGATCCATGCCTTCCGCCAGCGCTTTCCCGAGGTCGGCCTGAAGCTGGTCGGCATGACCACGCGCGACCAACTGGCGGCGCTGGTCCAGCGCAAGCTCGACTTGGCCTTCATCCGCTCGCCCTTCGCGCCGATTCCGCCCGAGGTCGAGGCGCTGAACGTGATGACCGACCGGCTGATGCTGGTGCTGCGCGCCGATCACCCGCTGGCGGCGCTGCCGGTGGTGCCGATCGCGGCGCTCGCGCGCGAGCCGTTCGTGATGTTCGAGCGCGATGCCGGCACCGGCATCTGGGACCAGATCGTGGCGATCTGCGCCGACCAGGGCTTCAGCCCGACCGTGGCCCAGGAAGCGCGCGAGGCGCCGACCCTGATCGGCCTGGTCGCCGCCGGCCTGGGTGTCACCATCCTGCCGGACTCGCTGAGCCGGATCCAGGTCGAGGGCGTGGTCTACCGCCCGCTGGATACGCCGCAGGCGGCCAGCACGGTGCTGCTGGCGCATAGGCGGGACGAGCGCGGCGGGGCGGTGCTGGCGTTCGTCAGGCTGGTGGAGGAGACGGTGGTGGGCAGCGGGATGATCTCAGCCGGCGGTCATGATGCGCGCGATATCAAGAATGCGGCAGTTTGACTTCTGGAGGGTGATCGTCAGATAACCGCCCTTTGGGTCTTCGAGATCCGGGGAGGATGCCCGGTGGGCCGTGCCCTCGATGATCCATCGATCGCCGCCGTCCTTCAGCGTCAGAGGGAGTTGGTTCTCGAACGTTGCATCGCCATGAACCGACCTGAGGATCAATTCGGCGATCTTCATCGCGAGATCTGCCGAGATTCGCTTGTTGTCGAAATCGACAAGCGCCATCTCGACCGTTTGTTTCGGCTCCATGCGAAGCTCCGATCTCTGGTTTTGGACACAGGACGGGGTGACGAGGAGAACGATGAAGGCCGGAAGGCAGCGATTCATCATTCCGGCGACCAGATATAGGGAAAGATCGGCTTCACACGCGTGAGTTTTGGTTCAGCGGCTGGATCGCGCTCATACCAGATCGTGACCGGGCGGGGCGGCAGCGGCTCCCCAACCGAAAATCCGAACAGGGCGATTTTAGGGTCTGGCGAACTGACGATCGCGCCATGGACGAAGCCCGGATACACCCATTCTTGGGCTGTGCTTAAGCGCGATCTCGGCCCTGTCTTGACTTCAACAATCGAGAGTGTGGCCATATATTTAAAGCGACAAGGTTAAGGATTTAACGGCACGGCTATCATATTGAATTTAATAATCTTACAATTGCTCTTTTGTACAATGAAAAGTATTTTCTGCCCGTATTGATCATTATCAAATTCCGGCGCCGGGTATATGAGTTTCGACATAACTTCCCAACGATCGCCTTTATCATTTACTGTCAGTGAAAAATCATATGAATCCGGAAAATTATAATTGTGCCGAATCACCATTTCTGCGAGCTTCAAGGCGATATTCGAATCTATAGTGTCGACGTTCATTACCCGTAGTAGCCGCATACTCATGTCTTCGGGTTCGTCGCTCATCGCCGCTCCGGTTGTGAGAATTGCGACGCCCGCGAAGCACGCCGCGTGCAAAAATTGCCTAAGAGATTTTCGCGTCATTTCGTGCACAGGCTCGGGCGCCACTTATATGGAATCGTGGGCGGTACCAGCATTCTACACGCGCGCGTTGCTGGACCTTCCTCGTACCAGATGACCACGCCGCCGGGAGGCAGCGTCTCTCCCGGGACATATCCGAAAGCCAAAATCTTCGGATCCGGCGAACTCACGATATTGCCGTGAACATAGCTGGGGTAGACCCACTCCTGCCCGTCAGACAATGCGGAGCGAGGCCCGGTTTTAACTTCGACGATTTCCAGCGTCGTCGGGTCTCCCGGCGCCATGGCGACGATATCGGCTTTGGCTATTTTATCGCTGCCGTCGAGCCTGAATAAGACCTCTGTTCTGACGATCAGGCCGTCGGCTCGCAGATGCTCGGCCAACTCATTCTTCACCTCTTCATGATAGGCACCATACCAAGCGGCTTCATCGAACTGGGCGCCGTCGTCGATATCGGCGTGCGGAAACGGCGGCAATAGGCCGTGGCGAGACTGGCTATCCGCGCGTCCCGGCGCGCGAAGGTGGTCGTTTGCCGGAGTGAACCCTCCACCCTCGCCACTCGTCGTCCATCGGCCTCGTGAGTCCCGACTTTCCTCGGGATCGAAGCCGGCCTTGGCCAGCGCGTCGTCGGCATGAGCGATTCGCGCGGCGCCGTCCCAATCCAACGCAGGCAACTTGAGCAAGACGGCGGCGATCATCGCGCGCGCCATCTCGCCCTCGTTGAGCGCTCGGGCAACGGTACCGAGGCCCGCCGCCACCCCATCACCATCGATATCGGTCCGGTAGGCCCGGACGAGCAGCCGATCGATTTCCCACGCCGGTCTTGGCTGGAAGCCCGCCGCCGTCCGTTTCAACAGCGGCACGCCGGCGAGCGTCAGGCCCTGGACGGTACAGCTCAGGCCAAAGTCGCGGGGCTCGTCCGAGAGTCGATACTTGAAGATTGGTTGGCCCATAGCGCCCACCGCCTGCCGAAGATCACATGTTCATGATATGTTCCATAAAAAAATCATCCCGTCAAACGGGTATTCGGAATTTTCACATCCCTGGCGGCTGCATGCCCTTCGCCTGCAGCACCGCCGCGGCCGCCGGTCCGGCGAACACGTCCAGCAGCGCCTTGGCCGCCACCGGTTCTGCCGCCTTCACGTTGATGCCGGCGCCATAAATCGTGTAGCTCTGGATCGCCCGCGGCAGCGGGCCCAGCATCTCGACACCCTTGGCCGCCGACAATTCGCTGATCTGCTGCAGGCCGATCTCGGCCTCGCCGCTCGCCACCTTGTCGGCGACCAGCCCGCCATTGACCAGCACGGTCTTGCGCCTGAGCTTCCGGGTCAGCCCCATGCGGTCGATCAGGCCGGCGAGATAGATGCCGCTGGAGCCGCCGGCCCGGGGGTCGATATAGGCGATCGATTTGGCCTTGAGCAGCATCTGCTTGAACGCGTCGGGATCGCCGAAGTTCGGATGGGCCGCACCCGCCTTGACCGCGACGCCGATGCCGACCTTGGCGAGATCGGTCGAACTGTCGGAAACCAGCTTGCCCTCGGTCACCAGATCGCCAACCGCCTGGGAGGTCAGCACCACCAGATCGAACGGTTCCCCGGTCTCGATCCGGCGGATGATGCCACCGGCGGTATCGTTCTCGACCACGACCTTGTTGCCCGACTGGGCCTCATATTGCGGGATCAGCGCGGTGGCGACCTGCTTGAAGGCGCCGGTGGTCAGCAGATGCACCTCGCTGGCCAGGACCGGCCGGGCGACCAAAGCGGCCGCGATCAGCAGCCCGACCCGAAAACCCCGCATGCTGCTGCCCTCAATGATAGCCGGCGTCGGCCTTCACCTTGCCCCGGAACACCCAATAGGACCAGCCGGTATAGAGCAGAATGACCGGCAGCAGGAACAGCGTGCCGACCAGCAGGAACGCCTGGGTGCTTTCCGAAGATGCCGCCTCCCACAGCGAATAGCGATGCGGCACGATGTTCGGCCACAGGCTGATCGCGATGCCCAGATAGGCCATCAGGAACAGGCCGATCGAATAGACGAAGGGCAGCGCTTCCTGGTCGCGCCCGAAGCTGCGCCAGGCGGCGAAGGCCAATGCCAGCGCCGCGATCGGCACGGGCGCGAGCAAGGCCAGGTTCGGCCAGGAGAACCAGCGTGCCGCGATATCGGCCTCGGCATAGGGCGTCCACAGGCTGACCGCGCCGATCGCGACCAGGACCAGGATCAGCGCGCGGCGGCCCTGCCGACGCGACCAGGCCTGCAATTCCCCTTGGGTCTTCAGCACGAGCCAGCCGGCACCGAGCAGGCAATAGCCCGCCATCAGCGCGAAGCCGGTCAAAACCGAGAACGGCGTGAACCAATCGAACGACGTGCCGGTGAAATGCCGGCCCTCGACCTGGAAGCCCTGGATGAACGAGCCCAGCACGGTGCCTTGGGCAAAGGTCGCGACGGCCGAGCCATAGCAGAAGCCATGATCCCAGAAACCCCGATGCTCCTTGTCCTTGAAGCGGAATTCGAACGCGACGCCGCGGAAAATCAGCGCCAGCAGCATCAGCAGCACCGGGAAATACAGCGCCGGAATGATGATGGCGAAAGCGAGCGGAAAGGCCGCCAGCAAGGCCAGGCCGCCCAGGATCAGCCAGGTCTCGTTGCCGTCCCAGATCGGCGCGATCGAGTTCATGATGATGCCGCGCGACGCGGTGTCGCGATGCAGCCCATAGAGCATGCCGACGCCCAGGTCGAAGCCGTCGAGCAGGACATAGAAGAACACGCCCAGGCCGAGGATCACCGTCCAGATGCCGACCAGATCGAGAATGGGCCCGGTCATGACGCGTCTCCATGGTCGAGTTGTGCCTGGGGCAACGCCTGGACCGGCTGGGCCGGCCGGCCGCTCTCGATCTTGCTGTCGTTCTCGGGATCCGCATCGAGCGGCCCGTTCCACACGATACGCAGCATGAAACGCAGGCCGGTCGGATAGACCAGCAGATAGATCGCCATATACATCGCCAGCGACAGGATCACGTCGAAGCCGGTCAGCGACGGCGAGACCGAGTCGGCGGTGCGCATCAGACCATAGACCGTCCAGGGCTGTCGGCCGACCTCGGTCGTGGTCCAGCCGGCCAGCACGGCGATGAAGCCCAGCGGCAGGCTCCATTGCAGGCCCTTCAGGTACCAGGCCTGATCATAGAACTTGCCGCGCCAGCGCAGGATCCAGCCCACGGCCACGATCGCCAGCATCAGCAACCCGATGCCGACCATGATCCGAAAGGCGAAATAGACCACGATGACCGGCGGCCGCTGGTCGGGCGGGAAATCCTTCAAGCCCTTGACCGCGCCGTCCCAGCTATGGGTCAGGTACAGGCTGCCCAGCTTGGGCACGGCGATTTCGAAATCATTCTTCTCGCCTTTCTGGTTCGGAATGCCGAACAGCGAGGCCGGCACGCCCGTGCCGCCGTCCCACAGCCCCTCCATCGCCGCCAGCTTGGCCGGCTGATGTTCGAGCGTGTTCAGGCCCTGCGCATCGCCCAGCGCGATCTGCAGTGGGACGAAGATGGTGAGGAAGCCCAGCGCCATGCGCAGCATAAGCTTGCCCTCGTCCACGAATTTGCCGGCGCGGATGGTATAGGCGCCGATCGCCAGCACGACGAAGGCGGTGGTGACATAGAAGCCGCTGACCGTATGGGCCAGGCGATAGGGGAACGAGGCGGAGAAGACGATCGCGGTCCAGTCGGCCGGGAAGAACCGCCCATCGGCGGCGCGGGTATAGCCACCCGGCGTCTGCATCCAGCTGTTGACCGCGATGATCCAGAACGACGAGAGCAGCGTGCCGAACCCGACCATGAAGGCGGCGACGAAATGCGCCCAAGGGGGCACCAGCTTGCGGCCGAACAGCAGCACGCCCAGAAACGCCGCCTCCAGGAAGAACGCGGTCAGGCCTTCATACGCGAACAGCGGCCCGACCACGTTCGCGGTCGCGTCGGAAAACCGGCTCCAATTCGTGCCGAACTGGAACGGCATGACGATGCCGGACACCACGCCCATGCCGAACGACACGGCAAAGATCCGGATCCAGAATTTCGAGACGCGCAGATAGATCGGCTTGCCGGTCCAGGCATGCAGCCCCTCCAGCATGGTGATGAAGGACGCGAGGCCGACGGTAAGGGCCGGGAGAATGATATGCCAGGCGATGACCCAGACGAACTGAATGCGCGACAGGATGACGGGATCGAGGCTCATGGACATCTCCTGGCAGAGCTGCCGCCAGATGCGGCAACCCTTATGGCGAAAGATCCTAACGGTATCCGGGCACGAAGTACTGTAGCGCCGGCCGGTCGGATTGTCGCATGAAGTGTCTGATGCCTTTGGCCGTTTTCAAGCCCGACCGCCGGCGGCACGGAACCGTTCGAGCCAGGTTTCCCGCGCCGCGCGCTCGCCCCAGGGTTCGAGCGGCCCGTCCCACAGCCGGCCGCGATAGCCGCCGCCGACCAGCTTGCGCGCCTCGGGCTCGGCCCAGCCGGCCAGGCGCACCGCCTCGCTGACCGCCGCGATCCTGTCGGCACGCTTGACCAGCCGGCGCCAGTCGTCGGGCACGCTGGTGCCGAAGCCCAGCGCCAGACACAGCGCGGTCTCCAACCGATGCTCCAGCTCCTTGTAGGCCTGGCCCAGTACCGCCTTGACCGGCGTGACCACGTCGCCATAGACCGCCTCGGGCAGATCATGGGCCAGCGCCCAGCGCCGGGCGCCCAGCGGTGCCGCCGGCCAGACCATCTCGACCAGGATGCGCTCGACGACGCAGCAATGGTGCGCGACGTTGAAGCCCACCTCGCCCACGGTCTGGCCGCACCAGCGGTTGACCCGGCTGATGCCGATCAGCAGATCGGAGATTTCCAGGTCGATCGAGCTGGGATCGAGCAGATGCAGGCGGCGGCCGGACAGCATGCGCTGGAACGTGCGCGGCGCGTCCTCATGGGTCGGCACCCCAATTCGCTGCTTGCCCGCTGGCTTGCCTCCGTCCACTCCCATCCGCCCCCTCACCCGATCCGGCCGCATCATGGCGACCCGGCTGGGCAGCGGCAAGGCTAGCGGGCGTCGAGCGTCAGGCCGGAGATGCCCAAGATCGCCCCGTTGATCGCCATGCCCTCGGCGACACCGCCGATCTGGCTCAAGGCCGAAGGGTGGCGGCCCCCCTTGACCGAGGTCTGGAGATGGTCGGCAAAATCATGGGAGTTGAGATAGCTGTCGCGCTCGGCCGGCGGGATGTAGGTCAGATCGACCCCGGTCGAGGGCGAGCCCGCAAGACCGTCGCTGCGCGCCGCAGCGGCAGAGCCAGGCGGCACCAGGGCCAGCGCGCCGCTGTCGAGCCCGACCAGCGGTGTCGGCTCAGCGGGCTTGGCCGGCGCGGGGGGAACGGGCCGGGTGATGATGGTGGGGGTCACGGGATCGTCGGCGCGTGCCGCAGCCGACGCGAGCAGGCTCACGATCAACGCCAAACCGAACGTCCCCCGAACCGCTGCCATGACCCCGCTCCGAGACCAGATCGACCAGCGCAGCATACCGCATTTCAGCCCGCCCCGACCAGATGCAGCAACGCATGCAGCGCCAGTCCGACCAGGCCGCCGACGAGGGTGCCGTTGAGGCGGATGAACTGCAGGTCGCGGCCGATCTCCAGTTCCAGCCGATCGCCGACCTCGCGGAAGTCCCAGCGCCGGACCACGTCGGCGATGAGCGATCCCACCTGATGGCGCAGGCGCCCGGTCAGCGCGGCGGCAACCCGCGTCACCGCCCGATCGACCCGGGCCTTCAAATCCGCGTCCTCGCGCAGGTTGCGCGCCAGGTGACCCAGCACAGCGTCGATCTGCCGTTCCAGCGGCGAGGCGGTGCCGTCGCCCGGTTCGGCCAGATGGCGCTTCAGCTCGCGCCATAGGCTGGCGGTGAATTTCTCCGGTGCCAGCAGGCCGAGCGCGTCCTGCTTCAGCGCCTCGGCGCGGGCGCGGAACGCCGGATCCGTGCCGAGGCGACCCACGAAATCGCGCACCGCCCGGTCGAACCGCACGCGGATCTCGTGATCCGGCGTCTCCGCCACGTCATGGATCAGATCGATCATGCCGTCGACGAAACGCTTCACGATATAGCCATCGATGAATTTCGGCGTGAGCGAGGATTGCTCGCCGAATTTCGTCAGGACCAGCGTCCGGTTGCGGTCGAGCCAGCCGGCGATCAGCACCAGGGCATGATCGAGTAAAGCCTGGTGCCGCTCGTCCTCGGTCACGAAATCGAGCGCCGCACTGGACAGGCGGGCGAGGTCGAGCGCCTGCAGTCGCTGGGTGACGGCGCCGCCGATCAGCCGTTCGATCTCGGCATCGTCGAGCGCCGCCAGCAGGGTCGGCAGCGCGTCGCGCAGGCGGCCGGCGATCCGTTTCCGGTTGGCCGGCATCGACAGCCAGCGGGCGCCGCGCCCGACCGGATCGAGTTCGGCCAGCTTGGCCGTCACGTTTTCCGGCGTCAGGAATTGCTGCTCGATGAAGCGACCGAGCTCCGCGCCGATGCGGTCCTTGTTGCGCGGGATGAGAGCGGTATGCGGGATCGGCAGGCCCAGCGGCCGGCGGAACAGCGCCACGACCGCGAACCAGTCGGCGACGGCGCCGACCGTGGCGGCCTCGGCAAAGGCGATCAGCCATTCCAGCGCCGGCCAGAGGGCCCGGAACGCCAGACCGAGCGCCAGCAGGCCCAGCATCGCCAGCAGCAGGCCGGTCGCCAGCCAGCGCATGCGGCTGAGCCCGGCGCGCTTCGCGGCCAGGCGCGGGTCGCGTTCGGTCGCGATCATCCGGGCAGAAGCATCACCAGGCTGACCGCGATCAGTGCCGGCTTGTCCTCGCCCTCGATCTCGAAGGTATTTTCGCTGGTCAGTAGCCATCGGCCGCCGCCCTTGGGTTCGATCGCCAGCAGCCTGATGCGGTTGCGCACCCGCGATCCCACCCGGACCGGTGCGATGAAGCGGACCTTGTCGAGACCGTAATTGAACGCGGTGGCGCCGGCGAAGATGTCGGCCAGGACCTCGTAAGCGGTCGGCGCCAGCAGCGACAGCGTCAAAAAGCCATGGGCGACCGTGGTGCCGAAGGGGCCGTCGGCGGCCCGGGTCCGATCGACATGGATCCATTGATGATCGTCGGTCGCATCCGCGAAGCGGTCGATCCGGTCCTGCGCAATCACGCGCCAGGGCGAGACGCCCAATTCCTGTCCGACCTTTTCGGCCAGTATCGCCACGCTCATGCTTGCAGCTCCGGACCCCAGCCTCTCAAAGTGGCGGGCTGCCCACAAAAAAGAAAGAGGGGGTGGTTCTGAATTCCACCCCCTCCGGGTCAGATCGCCAGCGAAGACGCGGTCACTCGGCCGGAGCGGCCGCCCGACCGGAGACTTTCTCGAACTCCGGCTTATGCCCCAAAAGCAGCACGATCACGCCGGCGGCGAAGGCGCAGGCGGCCAGGAACCAGATGCCGCCGTCGTAGCTGCCGGTCGCGTCCTTGATCAGGCCGATGACCTGCGGACCGACATAGCCCGACAGATTGCCGATCGAATTGACCAGTGCGATGCCGCCAGCCGCTGCCGTTCCAGTCAGGAACGCCGTCGGCAGTGTCCAGAACACCGGCAACATCGAGAAGATCCCCATGGCGGCGACGCACAGCAATGCCACCTTGGCCATCGGATCGCCGACGAGCGGGACCAGCGCCAGACCGAGACAGGCGACGAAGGCCGGGATGGCCACGTGTAGCTTGCGCTCGCCGGTCCGATCCGACCGCTTGGTCCACCACACCATGGTAACCGCGCCGACGATATAGGGAATGGCGAGCGCGCCGATGCTGGCCATCGGGGTGAGGTGGAACGGTGCCAGGATCTGCGGCAGCCAGAAACCCACGCCGTAGAGCGCCGCAACGTCGCCGAAATAGACCAGCGACAGCAGCAGGACACGCGGGTTGGTCAGGGCCTCGGCCAGGCCGAACTTCTTGACCGATTCGCGGTGCTTGCGCTCCTCGTCGAGCGTGTCGGACAGCCATTTGCGCTCGTCAGCTTCGAGCCAGCCGGCCTGGGCCGGTCGATCGGTCAGATAGCCCAGCACGACGGCGGCCAGCACGAGCGACGGCGCCGCCTCGATCAGGAACAGCCATTGCCAGCCGGCGAGGCCGCCCAGGCCATCGAGCGTCAGCACCCAGGTCGAGACCGGGGCACCCAGGATGCTCGATACGGGAATGGCGACCATGAACCAGCCGATGATCCGCGCCCGATAAGCGGCCGGGAACCAGAAGGTCAGATAGAGGATGATGCCGGGGAAGAATCCCGCTTCGGCCACGCCCAGAATGAAGCGGATCGCATAGAAGCTGTATTCGCCCTGCACGAAGGCGGTGGCGCCCGAGACGAAGCCCCAGGTCAGCATGATGCGCGCGATCCAGCGCCGGGCGCCGTATTTGTCGAGCATGATGTTGCTCGGCACTTCGAACAGGAAATAGCCGATGAAGAAGATGCCGGCGCCCAGCCCGAAGACGGTCGCCGAAAACGCGAACTGCTTGCTGATCGCGGCGCCCGCGAAGCCCAGATTCACCCGGTCCAGGAAGGACACGAAATAACAGATCATCAAAAACGGAATCAGTCGCCGGGTTACTTTGGCGATCGTGCGTTTTTCCAGCGTCCGGTCCATCTCAAGCAGCCTCCCACCCTAAAATACGGCAAGGGCGGGTTTGGCCCGCCTCTCGTGAAGACAATAACTTGCGGTCACGGGGAGCGGTAAGCAAGAAATAAACAAAGCATCAGAGGTCTACGGATCGATCGCACCGGCGCAGGCGTCGGTCGGTGCGGCGGCGACATGGCCGACCAACGGCACCATGTCGAGCACGGCCGACCCGATCCGGCACGGCGCCGCGACCACGCCGCAGCCGGCCAAAAGCGCGCCGAGGCCGAGAATGGCAAAAGGCCGCAGTAGGGGCATAGTCGAACTCCCCGGTCGCCTCAATCGAAACGGGCGGGATACATGCGCATCCCGCCCCACATAATACAGATGCGTCGCCCGGCTGCTAGACGGCCTTGTTCAACAGATAATCGCCGGGACTGGTCTCATCCGTCCCCTTGCCGACACCGAACAGCCCGAACAGGACCGAGGCCCCGGCACTGACCGCCAGGTTGAGCGCGCCGGCCAGCACGCCGATATAGACCGAATAGGTCGTGCCGCCGATGACCAGCGGATAGACCGGCTTCAGACCCATCTGGTAGGCCATCAGCGTGCCCACGATCATGCCGGTGGCCCAGCCGACCAGCAGCGCCGAGGGACGCAGCCGGGTCTTGTACAGGCCGAGCACGACCGCCGGGAAGGTCTGCAGGATCCAGACGCCGCCCAGCAGCTGCAGATCGATCGCGAACTGCGTCGGCAGGGCCACGATGAAGATCAGCGCGCCGAACTTCACCACCAGCGAGACCAGCTTCGCGACCGAGGATTCCGCGGCCGGCGTCATGTTCGGATTGACGAAGGTGCGCCAGACGTTCCGGGTGAACAGGTTGGCGGCGCCGATCGACATGATCGCGGCCGGCACCAGGGCGCCGATCGCGATCGCGGCGAAGCTGAAGCCCACGAACCAGTCCGGGAAGATCTTCAGGAACAGCGCCGGCACGACCGCGGTCGGCGATTTGACCGTGACGCCGGCGGCGATCGCCATATAGCCGAGCATCGCGATCAGGCCGAGCAGGATGGTGTAGATCGGCAGCAGCATGGCGTTCTTGCGCACCACGTCGCCGCTCGACGAGGACAGCACGCCGGTCATGGTGTGCGGATACATGAAGCCCGCGAAGGCGGAACCCAGCGCCAGCGTGGCGAAGGGCATGAGCTGGGCCGGCTGCAGGACGAGACCGGTCGCGCCGCCCTTGGCCTGGAACGCCTTGTCGGCGGCATCGAACACGGCGGCATAGCCACCCAGCTGCATCGGAATGATCGCGATCGCGGCGATGACCACGATATAGATCATCACGTCCTTGACGAAGGCGATCATCGCCGGCGCGCGCAGGCCCGAGGCATAGGTATAGACCGCCAGGATGACGAAGGCGACGATCAGCGGGATCTCGCCCTTGAAGCCTTCGCCGCCGATGCCGAGCCCGCCGATCACGACCTGCATGCCGACCAGCTGGAGCGCGATATAGGGCATGGTCGCGAGCAGGCCGGTGAGCGCCACCGCGAGCGCCAGCCAGGCGCTGCCGTAGCGGCCATGGACGAAATCGGCGCCGGTCACGTAGTCATGCTTGTTGCAGACCGCCCAGAGTCGCGGCAGCGCCAGAAACACGAACGGATAGACCAGGATGGTGTAGGGCAGCGCGAAGAAGCCGTAGGCGCCGACCGCATAGACCAGCGCCGGCACCGCGATCACGGTATAGGCCGTGTAGAAATCGCCGCCGACCAGGAACCAGGTGATGATCGTGCCGAAGCGGCGGCCGCCCAGGCCCCACTCGCTGAGCTGACTCATGTCGCCGGCGCGCCAGCGGGCGGCGAAGAAGCCGATGACCGTGACCAGCAGGAAAAAGAAGACGAAGACGCTGAGCGCCGTCCAGTTGATCGTGTCGCTCATTTGACCTTCCGATAGACCAGGTAGATCAGCAGCGACGTGAGCGGGACCCAGGCGAACTGATACCAGTAGAAGAACGGAAAGCCGGCGATCGACGGCTCCCGCATATTATAGAACGGCAGCCAGAGCAGGCCGATATAGGGCAGCAGCAGCCCCCATACCCAAGGCGTGCCCGACTTGTCCGATTTTTCTCCCATGGCCTTTGTTCTCCGATGCTTGGGTCCAGGCGGCGCGGGACGCTAGCATGGCGAAAGACGCAGATTCAATCGGCTTGCCAGTTGGCTCAGTGCGACGCCATCCGCGCGAGCCAGCCCGCGATCAGATCGGCCGTCGCCTCGTTGCAGGCCATCGGGATGTTGTACAGCGTCGAGAGGCGGACCAGTGCCTTGACGTCGACGTCATGTGGCATCGGCGTCAGCGGATCGGCCATGAAGATCACGGCATCGACCGTGCCGTCGGCGATCATCGCGCCGATCTGCTGGTCGCCGCCGAGCGGGCCGCTTTTGACCAGGGCGATGTCGAGCGTCGGGCAGGCCAGCTTGATCTGCGTGCCCGTCGTGCCGGTCGCGACCATCCGATGCTGCGCGAACACCGCCTCATGCTTGCGCACCCACACGACGAAGGCCGGCTTCAGCCGGTCATGGGCGATGAGCGCGATTTTCATGGGTCGTTCTCCGAGGCGGGCCGGGCGTCACTCAACCAGACTCGGGGGAATTTGGCCAGCTAGCGTGCTTTCCGTCCGGAAGACTTCATCCGGACGATAGAAATCGCGCCAGATCAATAACGTCTGTGCGAAAACCGATCAGATCTGATCCATCAAATGCCGGGACTAAACATCTACAGCGCCACCGTCGCCAGTTGCGAGGACAGCAGGACGATCGGGGTGTCCTCGGTGAAGGGCGGCTGCGGCACGAAGGTCAGCTGGGCCGCGGGCTCGAAGATCAGGCAATGGGTCGAGCCGCCATATTGGAAGTAGCCGATTTCCTCGCCCTTGGTCAGGCTCTGGCCGGCCCGGACCTCAAGCACGCAGGACGAAATCTCCGCCATGCCGACGAAGATGCAGGCGACCTTGCCCAGGCCCTGGACGCCGGTGTCGATGACGATGACCGCCCGGGTTGCCACCGCAGTGATATAGCCCTGGGAATTGTTCGGGCCGGCCGGGTCGAGTCCCTCGGACGGGGCGTCGGAATAATAGGTGCCGGGCACCAGATAGGCGTCGGTCACCGTGCCGGTCACCGGCGCGTGCCAGCGGTGGTAATTATAGGCGCTGAGGAACGCCTGATAGACCGTACCGCCGACAAACTGTTCGGCCAGCGCCGCGCGCGGCACGGTGAACATGTCCCGGAGCGAATAGGGCTGGGCCTTGATCCAGAAATCATCGAGCAGCGCCACGTTCGACTGCAGCTGATAGGGCGTCGCCTCGCAGGCGCTGACCACGATAGAGGGATCGTCGGGACCGGCGACCGGCCGCTCGCCCGGCTTGAACAGGCGGGTGAAGAAGTCGTTCCACGAGCTATAGCCGCCGTTCTTTGCGGTCGGGTCATAGACGAACATCGACATGTTGACGTCGACGCTGGCATCCGGGCTGAACCAGCCGGTCGGGTTGGTCGCGTTCAGATAGGTGCAGGAATCCGGGCCGCTCAGGAACCGGCCCCAATAATCGAGCACGGCCTTGATCCGGGCGTTGACCAGCGGGAACTGGAAAAAGCTGAACCCGGCCGGCATGCACATCGGCCAGTCCAGCAGCGCATTGATCGGACAGCCGACCAGGGCCGAGGTGCTGAACGGCGGCGAATAGGTCATGAGTGCGTCGATCAGCACCATCAGACCGGCGATGTCGGAGTAGCCCAGCTCGTAGCCGGCCTCTAGCGCCTCGTCGATCGCCTGGGTCAGGTGCATGCGCAGCAGCGGATCGCCCTCGATCGCGTCGGACAGCGCCTGCACCGGGACCGTCAGCGCCGATTTGTTGCGCGAGGCGGCATGGGCCGCCAGCCCGGTGCGGAACGAGGCCAAGGCACTTTCATCGACCGGCAGCCAGCCGCCATGCCGCCGCTTGCCGCCCAACAGCCTATTCGTCTTGGCCATGTCCGCCCCCGCCCGAGAGATCACGATTGAGGACCGTGAATATCACAACTTATGCGATAGCTCAAGGCCGCGGAGTCATTTCCTCAATCGATCCAGTCGAACGCCCGGCGGACCGCCTTCTGCCAGGAGCCGTAGAGCCGGTCGCGCTCGTCCGCCGTCATGGCCGGCGTCCAGGTCCGGTCGCGGCCCCAATTGCGCTTGAGGTCCGCCTGATCGTGCCAATAGCCGGTCGCGAGGCCGGCGGCGTAGGCGGCACCGAGCGCGGTGGTTTCGATCACCTGCGGCCGGACCACGGGAACATCCAGCAGGTCGGCCTGGAACTGCATCAGCAGCTCGTTCACCACCATGCCGCCGTCGGCGCGCAGCTCGCGGATCGCGATGCCGGAATCCTGTTCCATGGCCCGGATCACGTCGCGCGTCTGAAACGCCGTCGCCTCCAGCGCCGCGCGGGCCAGATGACCGCGGCCGGCGAAGCGGGTCAATCCGGCGACGACGCCGCGCGCGCTTTCCTTCCAATAGGGCGCGTAGAGCCCGGAGAAGGCCGGCACGAAATAGACGTCGCCATTATCCTCGACCGAGCGGGCCAGCGGTTCGATCTCCTCGCTCGATTGGATCAGTCCCAGATTGTCGCGCAGCCATTGCACCAGCGCGCCGGTGATGGCGATCGAGCCTTCCAGCGCGTACTGCGCCGGCGCATCGCCGAACCGGTAGCCGACCGTGGTGACCAGGCCGCAGGTCGAGGGCACCGGCTTGTCACCGGTGTTCATCAGCAGGAAGCAGCCGGTGCCATAGGTATTCTTGGCCTCGCCGGGCGCGAAACAGGTCTGGCCGACCAGGGCCGCCTGCTGATCGCCCAGGATACCGGCGACCGGCACGCCGGCCAGCACGCCCCGGGCGGTGCCGTAGATCTCACTCGACGAGCCGATCCGCGGCAGGCAGGCGCGGGGGATGTCGAACGCGGCCAGCATGCCCGCGTCCCAGTCGAGCGTCGCCAGATCCATCAGCTGGGTGCGGCTGGCGTTGGTGGCGTCGGTCGCGTGCAGGCCGGTCAGGTTCCACAGCAGCCAGCTGTCGATCGTGCCGAACAGGGCCAGGCCCGCCTCGGCCTTGGCGCGGGCGCCCTCGACATGGTCGAGCAGCCATCTGAGCTTCAGCCCGCTGAAATAGCTGGCAAGCGGCAGGCCGGTCGTGGCGCGGAACCGGTCCTGGCCGCCGTCCGCGGCAAAGGACGCGACCAGGTGATCGGCCCGCGTATCCTGCCAGACCAGCGCATTGTGCAACGGCTGTCCCGTCGTGGCATCCCACAGCAGGGTCGTCTCGCGCTGGTTGGTGATGCCGAGTGCCACGAGGTCGCCGGCCGCGAGGCCGGCCTTGGCCAGCGCCTCGGCGGTCACGGCCTCCACGTTGCGCCAGATTTCCAGCGGGTCGTGCTCGACCCAGCCGGGCTTCGGGTAGATCTGCCGATGTTCCTTCTGGGCGGCCGCGACGATCTTGCCTTGGCGATCGAAGATGATGAACCGGGTACTGGTCGTGCCCTGATCGAGCGCGCCGATGAACCGCGACATGCCCCGTCCTCCCCTTATGCTCTTTTTTCGAAAGCGAACGTCTATTCCTTGGGGGCGATCTTCAACGCCACGTCATGCTGGCGCAGCAGCGTCACGATCGCCGGCGGCGGCGGCTCGTCGGTGAACAGCGCGGTGACCTCGCTGATCGACCCCATGCGCACCATTGGACGCCGGGTGAATTTCGTATGGTCGGCGACCAGGAAGACCTGGCGCGCGTTGCGCAGGATCGCCTGGGCCGCGCGCACCTCGTCGGCATCGAAATCCAGCAGGGTGCCGTCCTCGTCGATGCCGCTGATGCCGATGATACCGAAATCGACCCGGAACTGCCCGATCATGTCGCAGGACGCGGCGCCGACGATGCCGCCGTCCCGGTTGCGCACGGTGCCGCCGGTCAGCACGATCTTGAAACCGGTACTGCGCGCCAAGGTCGAGGCCACGTTCAGATTGTTGGTGATGACCTGCAGGTCCTGGTGGCCGACCAGCGCACGGGCAACCGCCTCGGTCGTCGTACCGATATTGATGAACAGCGAGGCATGGGCCGGGATCTCGGCCGCGACCAGGCGGGCGATGCGATCCTTTTCCGCCGGGTTCATCACCTGGCGCGCGGTATAATCGATGTTCTCGATGCTCGAGGGCAGACCGGCGCCGCCGTGATAGCGCAGCACGCGGCCTTCCTCGGACAGCAGGTTCAAGTCACGGCGGATGGTCTGGACCGTCACGTCGAAATGATTGGCCAGCGCCTCGATCGCCATGAAGCCGCGCTGGCGCACGAGCGCAACGATACCGCTATGCCGCGCCGTCGCCCCGGTCCGTTCCCCGCCCGTGTCGCTCATTCGATTCGTCCCGATCGATGTTCGTTTCCGAAACTGGCACGCGCCACCGGTCGAGACAATGCGAAATTAGGACACGCCGCTTTTGAGCGCCGCCAGCAGCGCCTGGCCATTGGGCGAGCCCAGACCGGTGCAGGCATCCCAGCCCTTGCCCGCCTTGTAGGCACCGTTGCTGCCGCTGACGATGTCGCGGCAGGCCGCGGCATGGGCATAGAGCTGCGGGTTGATGAAGCCGACCGGGCGGCCCAGATCCGCGTTCAGCCGGGCGATCAGCCCGGCCCACAGCGGTGCCACGGCGCTGGTGCCGCCGATCACCAGGCGCTGGCCGTCGACCAGCACCTGATAGCCGCTGTCCGGATCGGCATTGCCCGCGACATCGGGCACGCCGCGCCCGGCACCGGCGCCGGCGTTGGCCGAGGCCGGCAGATCGACCCCTTGCTGATAGGCCGGCACCGGAAACAGCGCGCTGATGCCGCCGCCGCCCGCGCCGCCCTGGGCGCCGTCGTTCCACACCGTTTCGGCCGCGATGCTGGTGCCGCCCGACGCGACGGTCACGCGCGTGCCGCCGCAGCCGAGCACGTTCGGGCTCGACGCCGGAAAATCGACATGGGCCTGGCCGTCGGTGGCGCCATCGGACGAGCCGCCGTCGCCGGACGCGACGCAGATGGTGACGCCCAGGCTCGCCGCATCCTGGAACGCCTGGTCCATCGCCTGGACGGCCGACGGGGTCCAGCTCGATTCCGGACTGCCCCAGCTGATCGACACGACCGAGGGCTTCAGTTTCGCATCATGCACCGCCTGCGTCACGGCATCGATGAAGCCCTGGGCTGTGTTGGGCGCGAAATAAACCGCGATATGAGCGCCCGGCGCCAAAGCTCCAGCCATTTCGATATCCAGCATGACCTCGCCGTCGGGCCCGTTGGTGTTCCGCGTCGGCGCGTTGCGGCCGCTATCGACCGGGACGGCGGTAACGGCCGGCAGGGCGACATCCAGGCCTTTGAAATAGGTCTTGAGATCGGCCGGGGCGAAGCCGCCGCCCAGCTCGATCAGCGCGATCGTCTCGCCCGCGCCGGCGCCCGGCGGGAAAGCATAGAGCGCGCCGATCTGCAGCGGCGTGAAGCTCGCGCCGGATGCCTTGGCCGCGGCGATGCGGAATTGCGCCCGCGCTTGCGGCCGATCGTCGAGGCCGAATACGCCCTGCACCAGATCGACGATATCGTCGCCGACATAGAGCGGACCGCTGCGCCCGCGATGCTCGCCCGTGGCGATGCCGTACCGGTCGAGCTTGGTGCGGAACGCCTTGGCGACCGCCGCGGCCGTTCCGGCGAGCCGGACCAGGCGGCGGGCCGGATCGACCTGGGCCACGACCAGTCCATGCTCGCCGGCATAGGTCTCGATCTTGGCGATATCCTCGGGCGCCGCCCCATAGAGCGCGCCGAATTCCGTCCGATCGAAGCGGCGGCCGGCCGGCGGCGTCCCGCGCGGCTTCAGATAGAGGCTGAGCGTCAGCAGTTGGGCCGGATCGACCGGTCCCAGCAGGCTGGCTCCGGTCGGGGTCTTCCGGTCGGAGCCCTTGAGCGGCACATAGCGTCTATCGGTCATGGCAACCTCCCTTGATCGTGGAACCCGTGGGGAAGGTGCTGTTCCGAGCCTGATCTCACGCGGCGGCGAGCGCCGCCTCGAACGCCCGGCGCCAGGCGGTGACGTCCCAGCGTTTCAGCCGGTCCATCAGAGTCTTATGCCGCTCGCGCCGCTCGCCCAGCGTCATCTGCAGCGCGCCGGCCAGCGTATCGCCGACCGCTTCGAAGTCGTAGGGATTGACGATCAGCGCGCCGTTCAGTTCCTGCGCGGCACCGGCGAAGCAGGACAGCACCAGCACGCCCGGATCTTCGGGATCCTGGCAGGCGACATATTCCTTGGCGACCAGGTTCATGCCGTCGATCAGCGGCGTCACCAACCCGATCGCGCTGGCCCGATAGAAGCCCGCGAGCGTGCGCCTGGAATAGGACCGGCTGATATAGCGGATCGGCATCCAGTCATAATCGGCATAGGCGCCGTTGATCCGGCCGGAATGCTGCTCCAGCTCGACCCGGATGTCGCGGTACTGATGCAGTTCGCCGCGCGTCGGCGGGGCGATCTGCATGAAGGTCACGGCGCTGCGGAACTGCGGATGCGCCTCGAACAGGCGTTCGACCGCCTTGATCCGGCGCACCAGACCCTTGGAATAATCCAGCCGGTCGACGCCGATCATCAGCTTGCGCCCGCGCAGGCTGGCGCGCAGCCGCTTGACCTGGGGCGAGTTTTCCATGTCGGCCGACTGCTTGATCAGCCCGGCGGTCTCGATCGAGATCGGAAAGGCCTTGGCGATGAACTCGCGCCCGAACGCCTCGCCATTGCCGTCCTGGTCGATCGAGCCATGGTTCTCGACCAGCAGGTAATCGCGCAGGCCGGCGACATCCCGCTCGGTCTGAAATCCCACCACGTCGTAAGTCGCCAGATGCTCGACCAGATCCCGATGCCAGGGCACGCCCAGCAGGACCTGGGCCGCCGGAAACGGCGTGTGCAGGAAGAAGCCGAGCTTGAGCTGGATGTCGAGCGCGCGCAGTTCGGTCGCCAGCGGGATCAGGTGATAGTCATGGACCCAAACCCGATCGCCCGGTTGCAGCAACCCGTCGAGCGCCTTGGCGAACCGCTTGTTGACCGCCCGGTAGCCGACCAGATTGGGCCGCGAGAATTCCATCAGGTCGAGCCGGTAGTGAAACGCCGGCCACAGCGTGCCGTTGGCATAGCCCAGGTAATAGGTGTCGTATTCCACCTGGGTCAGGTCGAGTTCGACGATGGTGATGTTGCCGAAGGTGCGGAAGCGCGGCTTGTCGGGCAGAGTCTCGACGATCTTGCCGGACCAGCCGAGCCAGACGCCGCCCTGTTCGCGCAGCGCCTCCAGCACGCCAACCGCCAGGCCGCCCTGGGGCGGACCGCCTTCGCCGACCGGCGCGATCCGGTTGGAAACCACGACGAGCCGGCTCATGCCGCCACCCCGGCGAGCGGCCGAAGCCAGGCCTTGACCGCCGCGGGACCGGGCAGCCGATGGCGGGCGCCGGTCTCGCGGTCGCCACCGACCAGAATGCCGAACCCGCCGCCGCGCGATGCCGCCGCGAAGCCATGCTCGTCGGTCAGATCGTCGCCGATGAACACCGGCCGCCGGCCGAGGAACGGCCGGTCGCGCAGCAGCCGGTTGACGATGTCGCCCTTGTCGCCGCCGCGGCAGCGGATCTCGACCACGAAGGAGCCGGGCTGCAGCATGAGCCGGCTGGGATCGCTCGCGACCAGCTGCCGGCCGATCTCCAGCGCGTCCGGCATCAACGCCGGCACGGCACGGACGTGGAGTGCCACCGAGAAATCCTTGACCTCGACCAGCGTGCCCGGCCGGTCGGCCGCCCATTGCCGGGCGGCCTGCACGATATGGGGCGACAGGCTGAGCCGGGGCATGCGCGAGACGCAGCCGAACGCGTCGCGCCATTCCAACCCGTGCTGGCCGGCCATCGGCACATGCGGCAGATCGATGAAATGATCCAACTCGGCCAGCGGTCGGCCGCTGACGATGGCGAGCGCGCCCTGGACCGCGTCATGGACGGCATTCAACAAGGCGCGCAGCTCGGGACTGACGATGACCGCGCCCGGGGTCGGCGCGAAATCGACCAGCGTCCCGTCGAAGTCGATGAAGTAGCTCCAGCCCAGCCGCGCCGGCGGCGGACTGAGGTCGAGTGACTGTTCCAGGGGCCGGCTCCCAATGCGTTTTTTCGATAAAACACGACCCGGGGCATGAGCCCCATGCGTGTCGGTCCTGGAAAATTAACGGCCGGGGGCTCGCCTTCGATCCATCGCTCGGGCTAGAAAGGGGTTGGACACGAGCCTTTCCTTGCCGTGCGTCAAGCCCGGCATGCGATATCTCGTTCCCGGTTTCAGGATCCAAAGTACCAGCGGGCTGTTCATCGACCATGCAGATAAGACGTCGTGAATTCATCGCCGCCTTGGCGGGCACCGCGGCAACCGGTGCTCTCGGGCGGTCGGCACTTGCCGATTCCGCCGGCTTCACCTTCGATACGGTCAAGGACCAGGCGGTTCAGCTCGCCAAACAGCCATATGACGGCAGCAGCCCACCGCTGCCGGATTCCCTGAAGACGCTGGATTACGCCCATTTCCGCATGATCGACTTCCGGTCGGACCAGGCGCTGTGGGGCGATGGCGGGCTGTTCCGCATCCAGATGTTTCATCGCGGCTTCCAGTACGATCGCAAGGTCACGATCCATACGATCGAGAGCGGCGAAGTGCGCGAGATCGGCTATAGCCCCTCGATGTTCGATTTCGGCCCGAACAAGTTCGACACCAATTTCGATCCGAACATGGGCTTCGCGGGATTCCGGCTGCATTTCCCGCTCAATCGCCCGGATTATTCCGACGAATTCGCCGTGTTCCAGGGCGCCTCGTACTTCCGCCTGATCGGCCGCGGCGAACAATACGGCCTGTCCGGCCGCGGCTTGGCGATCGATACGGCCAGCCCGCAGGGCGAGGAATTCCCCGCCTTCACCAAATTCTGGATCGAACGGCCCGCGGCGGACGCGACCACGATCGTGGTCTATGCCCTGCTCGACAGCAAAAGCACGACCGGCGCCTATCGGTTCGAGCTGTCGCCGGACACCGATACCCGCATGCGGGTCGAGGCGGTGCTGTACCCCCGGCTCGATATCCACAAGCTGGGCATGGCGCCGCTCACCTCGATGTTCCTGCATGGCAAGCTCGGCAACCGGCCGTTCGCGGACCTCCGGCCCGAGGTGCATGACAGCGACGGGCTGGCCCTCCATACCGGGTCCGGCGAATGGGTCTGGCGGCCGCTGATGAACCCGAAGAACCTGCGGGTCAGCGCGTTCAACGACCAGAGCCCCAAAGGCTTCGGCCTGATGCAGCGCGAGACCGACTTCCATCAGTATGAAGACGTGATCGAGCATTATCAGCGCCGGCCCAGCCTGTGGATCGAGCCCGAGGGCGATTGGGCCAAGGGCGCGGTCGAGCTGGTCGAGATCCCGAGCGATGACGAGATCAACGACAATATGGCGGCCTATTGGGTGCCGGAGACGCCGGTGAAGGCCGGCGTGCCGGTGGCGTTCGCCTATCGCGCGACCACGCTGCCCGGCGCCACGGCACTGCCGCCCGGCTCCGGCCGGGTCGTCGGCACCCGCACCGGCCCGGTCGTGCCGGTCGATGCCGCCAAGGACGATCACAAGGCTGCGTTGCGATTCTGGCTGGACTTTACCGGGGGTGACATTCCGTCGCTGTCGGACCGTCTGCCGGTCGAAGCGATCGTGACCGTGTCAACCGGCAAAGTTGATGATATCATTTGCCAAAAGCTCGACGCCGACGTTTGGCGTGCCGCCTTCACCTTCACGCCCGACGGGAAGAAGGACGCGGAAATGCGCGCATTCCTGAAGTTGCGCGACAAGTCCCTGTCCGAGACCTGGACATTTCGTTGGACGGCGGAGTGAATGAATCGTCGGCTCGCCCGTTGTGCAGAGCGGAGGCATTGCCATGCATGACCAGAAGACGCACACGCTGACCCTCGCTCTACGCCGTATCGCCCTGCTGATCCTGACGGTCGGCAGCACCGGCATCGCCGCGTCGCTGATGTCGCAGGTGATGGCCGCCCACGGGCTGGGCCTGATCGGCGTCGCCGGCGTGGTGCTGTTCACCATCAGCTTCGGCTGGCTGGCGATCAGTTTCTGGACTGCGGTGTTCGGCTTCTGCGTGCGCCTGATCGGCGGCGACCCGGCCAGCCTGACGGTCGATGCCAGCACGCCCTTGGGCGTGCGCACTGCCGTGGTCATGCCTATTTACAACGAAGATCCGCTGCGCGTGTCGGCCGGGCTCGAGGCGACGTTGGTCGGCCTGGAGCGGACCGGCGAGGGCGCGCATTTCGATTTCTTCGTGCTGTCCGACACGCGCGACGCCGTCCATGGCCAGGCCGAGCGCCGCATGGTCGAGGGCCTGCGCCGGCGCCATGCCGACCGCGGCATCAAGATCTTCTATCGCCGCCGCTCGAAGAACGTCGGCCGCAAGGCCGGCAACATCGAGGATTTCGTCAAGCGCTGGGGCAATGCCTACGCGCACATGGTCGTTCTCGACGCCGACAGCGTGATGTCGGGCGAGACCATCGTGTCGCTGGCGCGTCTGATGGAAGGCCATCCGGACGCGGGCATCATCCAGACCCTGCCGGTGCCGGCCAACCGCGAGACCGCGTTCGCGCGCATCCTGCAATTCTCCAGCCGGCTCTACGGCCCGGTGCTGGCCTCAGGCCTGGCGTTCTGGACCGGCGGCGCCGGCAATTACTACGGCCATAACGCCATCATCCGCATCGCCGCCTTCGCGCGCCATTGCGGCCTGCCGATCCTGCCCGGCGGCGCGCCGCTCGGCGGCGAGATCCTGAGCCATGATTTCGTCGAGGCCGCGATGATCACCGGCGCCGGCTTCAAGGTCTGGATCGTGCCGGAACTGGCCGGTTCGTATGAGGAAATGCCGGCGAACGTCATCGACTATGCCACCCGCGACCGCCGCTGGTGCCAGGGCAACATGCAGCACAGCCGGCTGTTGAGCTTTCCAGGATTGCGCCTGATGGGCCGCCTGCACCTGAGCATGGGCGTCGCCGCCTATCTGACCTCGCCGCTGTGGCTGGCGCTGTTGAGCCTCAGCACCGCCGACGCGGTCCAGCGCGCGATCGAGGGCCCGGTCTATTTCAAGCCCGGCTTCAACCTGTTCCCGAACTGGCCGATCGCGACCGACTTCCAGATCGACCTGCTGCTGATCATGACGCTGGTCGCCTTGTTCCTGCCCAAGCTCATGGGCCTGATGCTGGTGGTGTTCAGCCCGGCCCGCCGGCGGCCCTATGGCGGACTGATGGGCCTGCTGCCGAGCGTGCTGATCGAGACGATCTTCTCGACCCTGCTGGCGCCGATCATGATGCTGTTCCAATCGCTGTTCGTGACCGCCGCCTTCTCGGGCCGCAGCGTCGCCTGGGAAGCGCAGCCGCGCGACGATCGCGGCTTGAGCTGGCGCGAAGGCCTGAAGCGCCATGCCGGCCAGACCCTGCTGGGCCTGGTCTGGGCCGGCGCGGTGTTCTGGATCGCGCCCGCCTTCTTCTGGTGGCTGACGCCGATCTTTGCCGGATTGGCCGTCGCCATCCCGCTGTCGGTGCTGTCGAGCCGATCGAGCCTGGGCCTGAAGCTGAAGCATTGGGGTCTGTTCCTGACGCCGGAAGAGACCCGGCCGCCGGCCGAGCTGCGCCGCCTGCGCCGCGCGCTCAATCGCGGCCTCGATGCCGGCGCCCCGCCCAACGGCGGCGAGGGCCAGTCGGACGAGGAAAACCTGGCACCGGAAGAAAACGGCGCCGCCATGGCGCATACGCCCTGGCCGGAAAAGAAGCCGATGGTGCCGGAAGGCGTCAAGGACCCGGCCTAAATCGGCAGCAGCCCGCCCCAATGAGGCGGGCTGCTTCGTCGCGGGGGACAGTTTTCGCTTGAAACTAGGACGAAGCGGCGCTCCCATGCGCCGCCTTTCTCGTTTCCGCACGAACTTGCCCACGAAAGACCACCATGGATTTCCTGACCCGGCGCGGCGCTCTCGCCGGCATCGCGGCGGTGGCCCTCGGCCCGACCCTGTCCTTGATGCCGTTCGGCACCGCGCTCGCCGCGGATGCTGGCGTCAAGCTGGGCCCAAGCCAGCCGTTCGACTTCGACCATCTGATCGCCCAGGCCAAGGCGCTGGCCGGCCATCCGTACCAGCCGCCCGTGATCCGCCACGCGGAAATCCTCGACAAGATCGATGCCGACGCCGCCCAGCAGATCCATTTCAAGCCGGAGCACCAACTCTGGCCGCCCGGATCGGGCGCGCCGTTTCCGGCGCAGCTCTACCATCCGGGCAAATTCTCCAAGGCCCCGGTGCGGATTTATCAGCTCACCGGCACGACCGCACGCGAGGTCCAATACAGCCCGTCGCTGTTCGATTTCGGCACGGCCGACTTCGCCCGCAAGCTGCCCGACGACATCGGCTTTTCCGGATTCCGGCTGATGCATCCCGGCGCCGCGACCGATTTCCTGTCCTTCGTCGGCGCCAGCTATTTCCGCAGTGCCGGCGAGTTGGACGAATATGGCCTGTCGGCGCGCGGCATTGCCGTCAATACCGCGACCGGCCGGGAGGAATTTCCGCGCTTCACCGGTTTCTGGATCGCGGAACCGACCGCACCCGGCGGCGATACGGTGATCCATGCGCTGCTCGATGGACCGAGCCTGGCCGGCGCGTTCCGGATCGCGGTGTCGAGCGACAAGCTGCCGATCCTGAAGCTCGAGATGGTGCTGTTCGTGCGCAAGGAAATCCAGCGCCTGGGCGTAGCGCCGCTGAACAGCATGTTCTGGTACGGCAAGCACAACCGCGCCCAGGGCGTCGATTGGCGGCCGGAACTGCATGACAGCGACGGTCTCGCCTTGGCGACCGGCGGCGGCGAGCGGATCTGGCGCCCGCTGAACGATCCCGCCTCGCTCAAGATCAGCGCCTTCATGGACAAGGATCCGCGCGGTTTCGGCCTGTTGCAGCGCGAGCGCGACTTCGCCCGCTATCAGGACGACACGGCGTTCTACAACCGGCGCCCGAGCGTCTGGATCGAGCCGCTGACGGCCTGGGGCGAGGGCTCGGTCCAGCTGATCGAGATGCCGACCAGCGAAGAGACCAGCGACAATATCGTCGCCTTCTGGGTGCCCAAGGGCCCGATCAAGCCCGGCGCCGAACTGCGTTTCGCCTATAAGCAATATTGGCTGGCCGACGAGCCCAACCCGTCCGAGGCCGCCCGCGTCCTCGCGACCCGGATCGGCATCGGCGGTGCCGCGGGCAAGCCGCATCCGCCCGGCACCAAGAAATTCGTCGTCGATTTCGCCGGCACGCCACTCGACGCGCTGACCCGCCTCGACGGCGTCGAACCGGTCGTGACCGCGTCGCGCGGCCGGGTGATGGGTCCGGTGGCCCTGCCGGTCGTCGGCACCAAGATCTGGCGCCTGAGCTTCGACCTCGCCATCGACGGTACGGAGCCGATCGATCTGCGCTGCTACCTGCGACATGAAGGAGCGGCGCTGACCGAGACCTGGCTCTATCAGTTCCTGCCGAACGGCTGACGGGATGCCCGACGCTGTCGTGATCGAGCGCGACCTGCCCGTGACCATGCGGGACGGCATCGTGCTGGCGATCGACATCTACCGGCCGGCCAGCGGCCGCTATCCCGTCATCCTGGAGCGGACGCCCTACGACAAGGCCGCGACCTCCCGCTCCGAGCTCGACTATGGGCAGGACACGCCGCAGGGCCGGGCCGCGGTCGCCGCCGAATTCGTGCGCCACGGCTATGTCGTGGCCTATCAGGACTGCCGCGGCTGCCATGGCTCGGGCGGCAGCTTCACCAAATATCTGAACGAAGGCGAGGACGGGTTCGACACGATCGCCTGGCTCGCGGCGCAAAGCTGGTGCGATGGAAGGGTCGCGACCATGGGCCTGTCCTATGCCGCCCATACCCAGGCGGCGGCCGCCTGTCTGGCTCCCCCGGCGCTTGCCGCCATGGTGCTCGATTCCGGTGGCTTCTCGAACGCCTATCGGTGCGGCATCCGCCAGGGCGGCGCGTTCGAGCTGAAGCAGGCGACCTGGGCATTCAACCAGGCCAAGGAAACGCCGCTGGCGCTGGCCGATCCGCAGGTGATGGCGACGCTGGACGCCCAGGACATCCGCGCCTGGTTCGCCCGCATGCCCTGGCGCCCGGGCGACTCGCCGGTCAGCGCGGTGCCCGACTTCGAGGCCTATCTGTTCGAGCAATGGACCCACGGCACGTTCGACGATTTCTGGCGCCGGCTCGGCATTCATGCCGAGGGCTATTACGACCAGTTCGCCGACGTGCCCCAGGTCCATCTGTCGAGCTGGTACGATGTCTATGTGCCGACCGCGACCGGCAATTATGCGGCGCTGAAGGCCCGCAAGCGCTCGGCAATGCGCCTGATCATGGGGCCGTGGCTGCATGGCGACCGCAACAGCACCCATGCCGGCGACGTCGAGTTCGGCCCCCAGGCGGCGCTCGACGGTAATATCGCGCCCGACTGGCGAACCTTCCGCCGCCGCTGGTTCGATCATTGGCTGAAGGGCATCGACAATGGCGTCGACCGGGAGCCGCCGGTCCGCCTGTTCCTGATGGGCGGCGGCAGCGGCCGGCGCCTGGCGAATGGTCGGCTCGACCATGGCGGCCATTGGATTCAGACGACCGACTGGCCGCTGCCCGACGCCCGGGTCACGGCCTATCACCTGCATGCCGACGGCCGGCTCGATCCGGCCCTGCCGGCCGACGCCGACCCGCTCGCCTACCGTTTCGACCCGGCCGATCCGGTGCCGACCATCGGCGGTGCGCTGACCTCGGGCAAGCCGGTGTTCGAGGGCGGCGCCTACGACCAGCGCGAGGGCGAGCGCTTCTTCGGCTGCACGCATCCCGGCCGGCCGCTGGCCGCGCGCGACGACGTGCTGGTGTTCCAGACCCCGCCGCTGGACCACGATCTGGCCGTGATCGGCCCGATCAGGGTCCGGCTCTACATCTCGTCCGATGCACCCGACACGGATTTCACCGCCAAGCTGATCGACGTCCATCCGCCGACCCCGGACGATCCCGACGGCTTCGCCATGAACCTGACCGACGGCATCCTGCGCTGCCGCTATCGCGACAGTTTCGAAGCGCCCGCGATGATGGTGCCCGGCCGGATCTACGAGATCGAGATCGAACCCTTCGCGACCGCGAACCTGTTCCGGCGCGGCCATCGCATCCGGCTCGACATCGCGTCGAGCAACTTCCCAAAATACGACGTCAATCCCAACAGCGGCGAGCCCGATGGCTGCGCCGATCACAAGCGCATCGCGACCAATCGGCTGTATCTGGATCCGACCCACCCGTCGCACATCCTGTTGCCGATCGTGCCGGTCGAGGCGCTAACGCCGCTCTGAGAATGTGACCCGCTCGCCATCTTCCTTGACGAAGACGTCCGGGCGCGGCCCTTCCAGAATGTCGAACACCCGCTCGGACGGCCGGCACAGCAGCACGCCGCGCGGTGCCACCACGATCGGCCGGTTGAGCAGGATCGGATGGGCGTCGATCGCATCGAGCAGCGCCGCGTCGGACGCGTCTTCCAGGCCGAGCGCGTCGAACGGCGTGCCCTTGCGCCGCAGGATCGAGCTCAGCGGCACGCCCATGGCCCGAACCAGCGCCAGGACGACGTCCCGCGCCGGTGGCGTCGTCAGATACTCGACGATCCGGGGCTCGATGCCGGTGCTGCGGATCATGGCGAGCGTGTTGCGCGACGTGCCGCAAGCCGGATTGTGGTAGATCGTGACGCTCATGCCCGCCCCTCGAGCCAGCCGGCACGGAGCAGCGGCAGTGCCAGCAGCAGACCGGCGAGCTGGGCCAGGACGAAGGCCGGCGCGTCTGCGGGCCGGATGCCGGCGAAACTGTCGGACAGCATGCGCGCGACGGTCACCGCCGGGTTGGCGAAGGCGGTCGAGGCCGTAAACCAATAGGCGCCGGTGATATAGGCAGCGACGGCGAAGGCCACCACCGGCGCCGCCTGCGCCCGACAGCCCCAGACGATCATCAGCAGGCCGAAGGTCGCGACCAGCTCCGCGACCCACTGGCCGAGCCCGCTGCGGCCATGGGCGGAGAACTGCCAGAGCGGCAGGTCGAACATGACATGCGCCAGCCAGACGCCGATCACCGCGCCCGCGAACTGAGCCGCCAGATAGGCAGGGACGGCGCGCCAGGCGAAGCCGCCGGTTGCCGCCGCGGCGAGCGTCACGATCGGGTTCATATGGGCGCCCGACGCCGGCCCGAACGCGAGGATCAGCGCCACGAGCGCGCCGCCGGTGGCGATCGCGTTCGCCAGCAGCGTCAACCCGACGTTTCCACCGCACAGGCGCTCGGCCATGATGCCGGAGCCGACGATGGCGACCAGCAGGAAGGCCGTCGCCATCAGCTCGATCGCCGCCGCCCGCAGGATCATGCCGGACCGCAGCAGTTGGACGTCGCCTTGGCCGGCTTGTTGCTGCCGATCGCCGGCCCGTTGCCGCCATAGACCGTGCTGTCGCCATGGGTCAGGAAGGTTTCCCAGGCAAGGCCTTGCGGATCCGAGATCCAGGATTTTTCCGACTGGGCGTAGCAGCAGACCGTGGCGCCTTCCTCCAGCACCGGACGATCGGCCTGCTGCAGGCGACCATAGATCTCGGCCAGCTCGTCCGCGTCCTGCGCCTGGATGCCCAGGTGCTGGATGCCGGCGGCGCCATGGCCGCGGGAAATCGCGAAATTGACATGCGGATCGTCCAGCAGCCATTTCGCATAGTCGGTCTTGAGCACGGTCGGTTCGGCGGCGAACAGCGTCGAATAGAACCGGATCGATTGCTCCAGATCCTCGACGCCCAGATGGACATGCAGACGCTTCATGCTGATCTCCTGTCGGTCGGTTCGGCCGCGCCGGTCTCGGCCGGGCGACACACGGGGACGCACTGGGCGGCACCGCCGCCGCAGCAATTCTCGGTCAGATAGGCCATAACCTGGTTCATCGCCGTGAAATCGGTCGCGTAGATCAGCTGACGGCTGAGCCGGCGCTGCGTGATCAGCCCGGCATGGGCCAGCTGCTGCAGATGGAAGGTCAGCGACGAGGGCGGTACGGCCAGCGCCTCGGCCAGCGTGCCGGCCGACACCCCATCCGGGCCGCGTTCGACCAGCAGGCGGAACGCGGCGAGCCGCGTCTCATGGGCCAACGCGCCGAGCGCGGCGATCACCTGCTTGGCATCCATGCTCAGCCTCCGATATTTCGACGAAAGTCAAAATGTCAGGGGACGAAGACGGAGTCAACGACTATTCGAGGATTATCGAATTATAGAGACGCCCAGCGTTCCAGCAGCGGCCTCAGCGGCGTTCCGATCCTGGCGCCCCGTGCTTCCGCCGTCGCATTGACCCGCGAGATGATGCCGTCTTCGAAGGTCGAGCGCGCCTCGCCGATCCGGGCGGAGGCTGCGGCGACGGTCAGGCCGGCGATGCCGCGGGCGTCGAGGGCGGGCAGCCGGCCGACGCCCGCCTCGTCGATGCCGATGCCGGCGTCGTTGAACACACCGGCGAAGCCATCGACCCGGAGCGCCATCGCCGGTGCGCCGCCGACCAGACCGCCATGGGAGCCGGTAACGACGATCGCGCCGATGTCGGCGACCGGATCGACCATGGCGGCGGAATCGATCAGCACGATCGGGCGCGGGTGCCGCAGCACCAGGCGCAGCTCGTCGCCATGGGGCATCTCAGCGGTTCGATGATCGGCCGCCTTCAGCCGTTCGGCCGCATCGGCGCAGGCCATGCCCGGCGCGACGCCAAGCGCCATCGCCGCCCGGTTGGCCCGGCTGACCCGGCCGCGCGCCAGCATATCCGCGGTATCGCCGATCCGTGCGCTGTCGGAGGCGACGGCCGCCGCCGCGATGCCGAAGCCGTCGAGCAGCGCCAGCGAACCGATCCCCGCCTGGTCCCGGCCAAGGCCGGCATCATGAAAGATCGCCGCGCGCACACCGGCGCCGATCGCCAGCCGGCCGGGGTAGATCCCGCCATGGGAGCCGGTCACCAGCACGGCGCCGACCGCGTCGGGACCGAGCTTCGTGACGGTCGGTGCGACGATGATGTCGACCATCCGGATTGACGTCCTTTCCAAAAGCGCCGCTAGATAATAGCCGAATTTGGAAATATGGGCGAGCAGACCCATAGACCAACGCCTGGGAGGACGCTGCCGGATGCCGGAAACGGCCGTCAAGACCGTCGATCGGATCGCCGCCTTGCTGCGCGTGCTGGCGGGCCATGGCGCCGATGGCGTGAGCCTGAGCGACGCCGCGCGGGCCACGGGCTTTGGGCCCGCCACGACCCATCGGCTGCTGACCGCGTTGGCCGAGGTGGGTTTCGCCTTTCAGGATCTCCGCACCAGACATTATCGCCTAGGCGCCGTCGTCGCCACGCTCGGCCGCGCGGCCTTGCAGCAGGATGTGGCCGCCATGGCCGACGGCGCGCTGACGCGGCTGGCCGAGGCGACTGGCGACACCGTGTTCGCCTCGGTCCGCGAAGGCCTGGCCGCGATCTGCATCGGCCGGGCGATCGGCCGCTTTCCCATCCGGACCCTGACGCTCGACATCGGCGACCGCCGGCCGCTCGGCATCGGCGCCGGCAGCCTGGCGCTGCTGGCGGCCCTGCCCGATGCCGAGATCGCCATGGTGCTGGCACGCAACGCGGTCTGGCTCAGGGATTTCGACGGCTTCACCACCGACGTGCTGATGCGCCTGGTCGAACGAACGCGGGCGCGGGGCTATGCCTTCAACGACGGGCTGATCGTGCCGGCGATGAACGCGATCGCCGTGCCGGTGCGCGACGCCGAGGGTCGGTCGCTGTTCGCGCTCAGCCTGGCCGCGATCCGCGACCGGATGACGTCGGACCGGCTTGAGGGCCTGGTCGAACAGTTGAAAAGCGAGGCGGCCGATCTGGAACACCGCCTGCCGCCGCGGGCGGAGATCCGACAGGGAGGGAACCGATGACCCCAGGCAGCAATCTGGATCAGGACCGGCTGCGCCGGCACCATCGGCTGATGTGGCGCATCCGCGCGTTCGAGGAACAGGCGCTGAAAGGGCTCGACGACAAGCTCGTGCTGGGCGCGATCCATCCGTCGATCGGGCAGGAAGCGGTGGCGTCCGGCGTGACCGCCCATCTGACCCGGCAGGATATCCTGCTATCGACCCATCGCGGCCATGGCCACACTCTGGGCAAGGGGGCGGACAGCGCGGCGATGATGCGCGAGTTGCTCGGCCGCGAGGGCGGCAATTGCGGCGGCAAGGGCGGCAGCATGCACATCGCCGATTTCTCGGTCGGCATGCTCGGCGCCAATGGCGTGGTCGCCGCCAATATCGTGATCGCGGCGGGCGCCGCCCATGCCATCAAGCTGAAGCGCGAGCCGCATCTGGTCTGCTGCCTCTTCGGCGACGGCGCGATCAATCGCGGGCCGTTCCTGGAAGGGCTGAACTGGGCTGCCGTGTTTCATCTGCCCGTTCTGTTCGTGTGCGAGGACAATGGCTATGCCGCCACGACCCGCACCAAGACGATGACGGCCGGCGGCGGCGCCAGCGCGCGGGCCCGCTCGTTTGGCATTCCGGCGGTCGAGGTCGACGGCAACGACGTGTTGGCGGTCGATGCCGCCGCAGCCGACCTGACCCAGGCGATCCGTGCCGGCGGCGGGCCCCGGTTTCTGCATGCCCGGACCTATCGCCTGACCGGCCATACCGGGTCGGATCCCGCCGCCTATCGCCCGGCCGACGAGGTCGCGGCCCGGCGCCGGGAGGAGCCGATCGGCCGCGCGGCCGAGTTGCTGCGCGATGCCGGCGTTACTCCCGACGCGCTGCAGGGCGACCAGAGCGAGGCGGTCGCCGAAATGCTGGCGGCCTATCGCGCCGCAGTCGACGCGCCGTTTCCGTCGGCCGCGCAGGCCTTCACCGATGTGCAGGATGCGGGCGATCCCCGTATGGAGGCGTTCTGATGGCGATGACGAGCTATCTCGAAGCCGGCCGCGACGCGCTGGCCGAGGAAATGCGCCGCGACCCGCTGGTCTGGGCCGTCGGCGAGGATCTGGGCCGGGGCGGCGTGTTCGGCCAGTACAAGGGCCTGGTCGAGGAGTTCGGGCCGGAACGGATCGCCGATGCGCCGATCTCGGAAGCCGCCATCATGGGCGCCGCCGTCGGCGCGGCCATGATGGGCACGCGGCCGGTGGTCGAGATGCGCTTTTCCGATTTCGCGCTCTGCGCCATGGACGAGCTGGTCAACCAGGCCGCCAAGGCGCGCTTCATGTTCGGCGGCCAGACCCGGGTGCCGCTGGTGGTGCGCGAGCCGATCGGCATGTGGCGCTCGTCCGCTGCCCAGCATTCCCAATCGCTCGAGGCCTGGTACGCCCATGTCCCGGGCCTGGTCGTGGTCTGCCCCGCGACCCCGGCCGACGCCAAGGGCCTGCTGAAGAGCGCGATCCGCTCCGACGACCCGGTCGTGTTCATGGAGCATAAGAACCTGTGGGGCCTCACCGGCGAGGTCCCGGACGGCGAGCATCTGGTGCCGTTCGGCCAGGCACGCCTCGTGCGGCCGGGCAGCGACGTCACCATCGTATCCTGGTCGGCCCAGGTCCATGTCGCGGCCGAGGCGGCGGAAGGGCTGGAAGCCGAGGGCATCGAGGTCGAGCTGATCGACCTGCGCACGCTGTGGCCGTGGGACAAGGCGCGCGTCCTGGCCAGCGTCGAGAAGACCGGCCGCCTGCTGGTCACTCATGAATCCGTCGCGGTTGCGGGCTTCGGTGCCGAGATCGCGGCGACCGTGGCCGAGCATCTGGGGCCGCAGCTGAAAGCCCCCGTCCGACGGCTGGGCGCGCCGCGCACGCTGATCGCTTACGCGCCACCGGTCGAAAATGCGGTGCGGGTTACATCCGCCGCGATCGCCGATGCCGCCCGCAGCATGATGGGGAGAGATTGAATGCCGACGAATGAGATGACCGGCGGCGAAGCGCTCGCCCGGATGTTCCTGGCGTTTCATGGCGGGCCGATGTTCGGCATGGGCGGGTTCCAGCTGCTGCCGTTCTACGACGCGGCGCGCCGACTGAAGCTGGATCACCATCTGATCAACGACGAGCGCGCCGCAATGTTCGCGGCCGACGCCTATGCCAAGGTTACCGGGCGGGTCGGGCTGGCCGATGCGACGCTCGGCCCCGGCGCCACCAACCTGGTGACCGGCCTGGTCGAGGCGCTCAATGCCGGCACGCCGATGGTGGTCCTGGTCGGCGACAGCCATCGCGGCCATTCCTGGAAGAACATGACCCAGGAATCGCGCCAGATCGACATCCTGCGCCCGGCTTGCAAGGAGGTGATCCGGATCGAGCAGATCGAGCGGATTCCCGAACTGATGCGCCGCGCCTTCCGGGTCGCGACCTCCGGACGGCCCGGCCCGGTCGTGGTCGATGTGCCGGAGGATATCTGCCACGCGACCCATGGCTTCGAGCCGGAGGAATTCGCCGGCGATCCGGCGACCGAATCGATCCCGGCGATCCGCTGCCGGCCCGATGCCGCCTCGACCGAAAAGGCGGCAGCACTGATCGCGGCGGCCAGGCGCCCGATCCTGCTCGCCGGCGGCGGCGTGCACCTGAGCCAGGCCGCGAATGTCGTCGCGGGCTTCGCCAAGGCCTTGAACCTGCCCGTCGCCCATACCCTGACCGGCAAGGGCGCGATCGCCTGCACCGATCCGCTGAGCGCCGGGCTGTTCGGCCGCTACGACCGCATCGCCAACGATCTGATCGCCGAGGCCGACCTGGTTTTCGTCGTCGGCTGCAAGCTGGGCGAGATCGCGACCAAGCGCTTCACCGTGCCGCCCAAGGGCGCCCGCATCCTGCATCTGGACCTGCTGCCCGAAGAATTCGGCCGCACGACCGAGCCCGAACTGGCGCTGTGGGGCGATGTCGGCGCCACGATCGACGAACTGGCCAACATCCTGGCGCCGCAGCAGGCCGCGATCCGGCAGCGGCAGATTCCCTATGCCGCCGATGTCGCCCGGCGCATGGCGGCCTGGAAGGCCGGCGTAGTCGATAAATACACGTCGGAGGAAGTGCCGATCTCGATGGCGCGGCTGATGGGCGAGCTCAATCAGCGCCTGCCGGCCGACGGCATCCTGGTCGCCGACGGCGGTTTCGCCGCCCATTGGAGCGGGCTGCTGTTCGACACCAAGCGGCCCGGGCGCGGCTTCGTGCCGGACCGGGGCTTCGCCTCGATCGGCTATGGCCTGCCCGGCGCCATGGGCGCGGCGCTGGCCGCCCCCGGCCGGCCGGTCGTCAGCCTGACCGGCGACGGCGGCTTCAACATGATGCTGGGCGAGCTGGAAACCGCGCGGCGGCTGGGATTGAGTTTCACCATCGTCGTCGTCAACAACGCGGCCTCCGGCTACGTCAAGGCGCTGCAGCATCTGATGTATGGCGCCGGCGCCTATCACGCCTCGGACCTGGCCGAAACCAATTACGCCAAGGTCGCCGAAGCGATGGGCGTGCGCGGCATCCGGGTCGAGCAGCCGGGCGACCTCGGTGCCGCGCTGGAAGCGGGCTTCGCCGGCAAAGGCCCGACCGTGATCGATCTGGTCGTGACCCGCGACCCGGCCAAGATGCTGCCGGGCGTCGACAACCGCACCGCCACCATCAAAAAGGGCGACCGGATCGCCTGAGGGAGAGACTCATGGCCGACAGGATGCGCGACAAGGTCGTCCTGGTACTGGGCGCCGGTTCGGCCGGGCCCGGCTGGGGCAACGGCAAGGCCGCCGCCGTGCTCTATGCCCGCGAGGGCGCCAGGCTGGTCGCGGTCGACGTCCGCGAAAGTGCCGCCCGGGAGACCGCCGGCATCGTCGCGGCCGAAGGCGGCGAGGCGATCGCGTTCGGCGGCGATGTGACCGACGAGATCCAGATCCAGCGCATCGTGGCCGAGACGCTGACGCGCTTCGGCCGGATCGACGTGCTGCACAATAACGTCGGCATCACCGACATCGGCGAGTTGGAAGACATCACCAAGGAACGCTGGCAGCGGGTGATGGACATCAACCTGACTGGCGCGATGCTGGCGACCAAGGCGGTCGTGCCGGCCATGCTGCGCCAGCGTGCCGGCGCCATCATCAATATCTCGTCGACCGCGGCGATCCATATCAACGACTACCGCTATTTCTCCTATTCCGCGTCCAAGGCGGGCTTGAACCACCTGACCCGCGCGCTGGCCGTGCGCTATGCCAAGGACAATATCCGGGTCAATGCGATCATGCCCGGCCTGATGAACACGCCGCTGATTCATCAGCAGATCGCAGGATCCTATGCCGACACCGCCGCGATGATGGCGGCACGCGACGCCAAGAGCCCGATGGGCCGCATGGGCGACGCCTGGGACGTCGCCCGGGCCGCCCTGTTCCTGGCGTCGGACGAGGCGGCCTACATTACCGGCGTGTGCCTGGCGGTCGACGGCGGATTGACCTGCCTGGGCGGATAGCGGTCAGTGGATCGTGATGGACCCGTCGAACGGCTGCGGCCGGGGCATTTGGCGGGTATCGTCGCCGATGCGGCGCGGCAGGTGCAGGTCCTGGCGGGCCATGGCCCGGCCGAGATCGCCGGCCGCCTGCAACAGATCGCCCAGCCCTTCGGGCTTGACCAGCCAGCGGCCGGTCGCCTTGGCCAGGTTCGTGTCGCCCGCCTGGGCCGCGGTGATCATGGTCAGCACGCAGACCTCGTCGCAGCCGAGGCAGGGGCAGCAGGGCTGGTGATAATGGATGACCCGGCGCGCGTGGCAGCGCAGCGCCTCGACGAACATGGCGAAGCTGCGCAGCGCGCCATGGGCTGCGGCCTGGGCGAATTGCCGCTTGAACTCATGTTCGACCAACGCCCAGTTCTCCGTGCCGGAAACCCAGCGCCGAAAGGACCAGACGACGAGCCGTTCGGCGAGATCGAGCTCGCCGAGGGTGGTCGGGTGATAAGCTTCGACGGGTTGCACGGACATGCGCGTCTCCTCTGATTCAATCAGGCGAGCTTAGAACTGGATGAGAATGATTTGCAATAGCATTCTCAATGCGCCGATCCACGATGCAAATCCGAGGAAACGCGGTATTCCTACCACCGCCTCGAGACAAGCGAGTCCGCGCGATGCGTCCCGACCGTGTGTTGAACCCGATCCAACGTCCCGCGCTGGTGCTGGGCCTCGCGGCCCTGGCGCTGCACCTCTGGGCCAACGGCGGCTATGATTATTTCCGCGACGAGCTGTATTTCATCGCCTGCGGCAATCACCTGGCCTGGGGCTATGTCGATCAGCCGCCGCTGGTGCCCTGGATCGCCCGGCTCGCCCGGATCCTGACCGGCGACAGTCTTCTGGGCTTGCGTCTGGTACCGGCCCTGGCCGCGGCCGGGCTGGTAAGCGTGACCGCGGAGGCGGCGCGCCGGCTGGGCGGGGGCCTGTTCGCCCGCTGGCTGGCCGGCACCGCCATACTGGCGGCCCCGGATTTCGTGATCGGCGGCCTGCTGCTCTCGACCGACGCGCTGCAGCCGATCGCCTGGCTGGCGATCACGCTCGCGATCATCGAGGCGCTCGAGCGGGGGCGACCGGGCGCCTGGATCCTCGCCGGCGGCATCGCCGGGCTGGCGCTGCTCGACAAATACATGGTCGCCTTCTATCTGCTGGCGCTGCTCGTGGGCCTGGTCGCGACGCCATGGCGCCAGGCGCTCCGGCGGCCGGCGCCGTGGCTGGGCGTGGCGCTCATCCTGCTGATTCCGCTGCCGAACCTGCTCTGGCAGTACCGTCACGGTTGGCCGTTCTTCCAGCTGGCAGCGGTCGCGGCGGGCGGCAAGAATGTCGCGTTCGGCCCGCTCGCCTATCTGGGCGCGGAAATCCGCATGCTGAACCCGATGACCGCGCCACTCTGGATGGCCGGTCTTGCCTGGTTCGCGCGCTCGAACCGGCGTTGGATCGCCATCGCCTGGTTCGTGCTGATGGCGCTGATGATCGGGCTGCATGGCAAGCCCTATTACCCGGCCGGCAGCTATCCGATCCTGCTGGCCGGCGGTGCCGTGGCGCTCGAAGCGCTGCTGAAGCCGCACTGGGCGCGCGGCATCCTGTTGGCGGCAGTCGCCGCCACCGGGTTGGTGCTGCTGCCGCTCGGCTTGCCGATCCTGCCGGTCGACCGCTTCGTCGCCTATGAGCGGGCGCTCGGCATCGTGCCGGAAAGCGGCGAGGCGCGGGCGCTCGGCCCGCTGCCGCCCTATTACGCCGACATGTTCGGCTGGCGCGACATGGCGGCGGCGGTCGGGACCGCCTTCCAGGCGCTGCCGCCAGCGGACCGCGCCCGCGCCGTTTTCTTCGCCGGCAATTACGGTGAGGCCGGTGCGATCGATTTCTATGGCGCGCCGTGGCATCTGCCCCCCGCGATCAGCGGCCACAACAATTACTTTCTGTGGGGACCGGGTGGCCATGACGGCAGCATCGTGTTCCGGGTCGGCGGCACCCGCGAGACCCTGCTCAAAAGCTACGGTTCGGTCGAAGCGGTCGGTCGGATCGAAAATTCCTACGCGATGCCGGACGAGACCGGCCTGACCTTATGGCTATGCCGCGACCGCAAGCGGTCGCTCGAGGCCGACTGGCCCGAGGTCAGGCACTATGATTAGCGCGAAAATCCCAGCAGGAAGCCCAGCCAGACGAACAGCAGGCAGAGCACGACCGAGCCCAGGACATAGGCACCGGCGCGCAGCATATAGCCGTCCTGCAGCAGCATCAGCGTCTGCAGGCTGAACGAGGAAAAGGTCGTGAAGCCGCCACAGAGGCCGACCATCACGAAGATGCGGGCATCGGACGAGACATCGAACCGGCCGCCCGGCCCGGTCAGCGCGAAGACCAGGCCGATGACGAAGGAACCGATGACGTTGATGGCGAGCGTGCCCCAGGGAAACGCCAGCCCGGTCACGGCCGCAACCGCGCTCGCCATCCAGAAGCGCGCCATGCTGCCGAGCGCGCCACCCAGCGCGACCCAGGCGTAGGTTTGGATCATCGGGCGGAGGTCTTGACCATCAGCGGCGGGGTCGCGCTATCGGCCCGAACCTGCGGCCTGGCCTCGGCCAGCAGGTCGCGGGCGACCGCCGCGGCCAGCCGCTCGTAGCCCGCGTCGGCCATGTGCAGCCCGTCGGGCGCCATCAGCTGCGCCTCGGTCACGGTGCCGTCGGCCAGCCAGCGATGGATCATGTCGTAGCGGCGCACGACCGGCACGCCCATCTTGGCGCCGATCTGGCGGACCGCATCCAGATAGGCGAAGGCGCCCGGCGTGGCGCGCATCATGCGGCAATCCTGCGGCTCCATCAGCACGACGTCGATCCCGGCCGCCCGCATCTGCAGGATGCCGGCACGGGTCAGCGCTACGAAGCGGTCGAGCGGCAGCTTGCGCAGCGGATCGTTCGTGCCGGTCTGCCAGATCACCAGATCCGGCTTGGCCGGGACCACGTCGCGGCCGAGGCGGATCATCATATCGTCGGCATCTTCGCCGCCGATGCCGCGATTGACCACGGTGACCCTCTCGCCGGCCGGAACCAGCGCGGCGAGATCGACCTGAAGCCGGGCCGGATAGGCATGGGCGGGAGAACTGGCACCGACACCCTCGGTCGAGGACGACCCGAAGGCGATGATCGTCAGCGGCTCATGCCGGCTGAGCCGCGCCGCCACATGGGGCAGGATGGCCTTGTCCGACATGTCCGCGGCGAGCGCCGCGTGCTGAAAGAGGAACCCGACCGCGATCGCTGAGATGGCGGCAAAGAAAGGGCGGCGGGCCCGGTCCCAATCGACCGATCGCCCGCCGCCGAGGCACGGGAGGAACGTCATGCCGAGGATCATGCCCGGCTTTGGTTAAAAATGCATTGGTGATTTCACCGCCGTGTCAGACGCCGTGACCGACGTGCAGCTTGGGCTGCGGAACCGGTCGGCCGGGCTCCAGCACCCAGCCGAGCCAGAACAGCACCAAAAATCCCACACCGTTGATCAGCAGCTGGAGCAGCAGCGTCGTGCCGAACGTTTCGAACAGCAGGCGCCCGACCAGCGACAGCAGGGTACCGACGGCGAACACTTCCAGCGAATGTTTGCCGCAGGCGATGATCGGCGCCAGGACCGGCCGGACCGCGACGGTGCGCAGTCCTTCCGAGGTCAGCGCCAGATAGACGAAGGCCAGGATGTTCAACAGGCGCAGCGGCGCGAGCACCGTCTTTTCGGCCATCGGCACGGTGAACAGCTGAAAATCCCACAGGCCCCAGATGCGCCAGGGCGCGGTCGCGACCAGCGCGAACAGCAGATAGGCCCACGCCGCGAGCCGAAGTCCCGCGACCAGCGGCAATTGCCCCGCCCGCCGCCGCATCAGCATCGCTAGGCCGATGCCGATGGTGAACAGGAACTGCCAGGCGAACGGATCGAGGAACCAGAGCTTTTCATAGACTGTGTTCGGCAGGTTGAGCGCCGGATGCAGATTGGTCGCGAGCCAGATGCCGGCGGAGAGCGCGAGCGCCACGAACGGATTCCAGCGCATCAGCAGATAGACCAGCGGGAAGATCCCGATCAGCACGACATAGAGCGGCAGGATGTCGAGATAGGCCGGCAGCGCCTCCAGGATCAGCCCATGGGTCATGCCGCTGCGCACGCCCCGGTCAAGAATCGGCTGGATCACCGCGGCATCGGTGCCGAACCGCCTGTCCCACAGCCAGATGATGGCGAGCGTGGCGGCCAGCAGGCCGATCTGAACCAGATAGATGCGAAAGCAGCGCGCCGCGATCCGGCGCAGCCCGGGCATGGCGCCCAGGCGTTCGAAACAGCCGCCATAGGCCATCATCGAGGAAAAGCCCGCCAACACGACGAACAGCTCCGCCGCATCGCTGAAGCCGAAGTTGCGAAAGGTCAGGTTGCCCAGCAGGTTGCCCGGAATATGGTCGATGAAGATCGTCAGCAGCGCGACGCCGCGCAGCAGATCGACGCGCACATCCCTTCGCGAGGCTACCCCCGGCGAAACCATCTGACCGATGCTCCTATCGAAACTCACCTTGCTAACTGTTTTCGCGGCGGGCTCGTTCCAAGGGTTTTCACTGCGGCAGAATCGCACGCCCATCCCCCGATACCCCGCGGAAACCAAGGCGTCCGGCTGGGGACCGAGCCGTCGTTAGGGATCCTTGAACACATCGGCGCGCATATTCGTCCCGACCGAAGAATTTCTTGGGATTAATTCCGCCATTTCGTCCGTTGATGAGGGGATGGTCGAGCAATCGCCGCGATCAGCTTCGTCTCCCAGAGTACCGACCATGCGAGATCTTTACGCCGACTGGAAAAAATGGACGATGTTCGAGCGCATTTCGGCGCTCGCTGGTTTGTGCGTTATGGTTGTACTGGTCCCGGTCCTGACCGTCGCCGCCGTCCTCACGCACTGAAAAGTGCCGATCGCCCGCCGGGTACCGGAGGGCGATCGGTAAACGCGGCCGCTCAACGTCAGATCTGCGTCGCGACCGGGCCCCAATCAGGTGTTGGTGATCTGGGCATGGGCATCGAGCACGCGGCTCGAATAGACCAGGGCGGCACCGGCGTTGATCGCGACGGCCACGCCGAGCGCCTCGGCGATTTCCTCGCGGCTGGCACCATGGCGGACCGCGGCATCGGTATGGACGGTGATACAGCCGTCGCAGCGCAGCGTGACCGACACCGCGAGCGCGATCAGTTCGCGCGTCTTGGCGCCGAGCAGGTCGGATTTCTGTCCGGCGGCGCTGAGCGCCTGATAGCCCTTGATCGTGTCGGGGCTGAGCTTGGCGATCTCGCCGACCCGGCCGTTGAGCTGCTGGCGATAGCCGTTCCAATCGAGCATGGACATCGGGTTTCTCCTGTTTCGGGACGCGCCCCGGGATGGGCTCGTCGGTTCACAGAACATAGGCCCGATGGTAAGCAGGGAGGATGGCCGCCTGGATCGACCCGATGCCTGCGCGGATCAATCTTGAACGGAACCCGCATGACCGCGCTCGACCTGCCCGACGCGCTAAGCGGCCTCGCCCCGCTGTTGCGAGTGCGGCCGGAGCTGGAGAGCCTGTGCCGGTTCGGCCGGCAATGGGCCGCGCCCCATGACAGGCTCGCCGCGGGCTGGGCGCCGTTCCACCTGATTGCGCGCGGCACCTGCGTGCTGGAGCTGGCGGGCCTGGCGCCGATCCTGCTGGAAGCGGGCGATGTCGCCGTCCTGCCCCATGGCGACGCCCACACGACGCGAGGCGCCGCCACACCGGTCGGCACGCGCACGACGGCGGACCTGCTCGCCCGCCATAATGCGGCGATCCTGGTCAAATCCAACGGCGGCGACGAGACCGAGCTGGTCTGCGGCCGGCTGTGGTTCGAGCAGGCGCATGAGAACCTGATCTTCGCGACGCTGCCGCCGGTCATCGTCGTGCGTACGCGGCAGAGCGCCGACGCCACGCGCCTCGGCCAGTTGATGGCGACGATCCGCGACGAGCTGGACGCAGCCCGTCCCGGCGCCGGCGCCATCGCCGCCGATCTGGCGAGCGCGCTGCTGGTCATGATCCTGCGCGCGCATTTCGACCGCGAGCCGGCCGATACTGGCTTGATCGGCCTGCTGACCCAGCGCCAGAGCGCGCGCACGGTCGCCGCCATGCTGGCCGCCCTCGACCGGCCCTGGACGCTCGACGAACTGGCCACTCACGCCGGCGCGTCGCGGGCGACCCTGGTCCGGATCTTCCAGAAGACCGCCGGCATGGCCCCGCTCGCCTTCCTGACCGAACTCAGACTGGGCCTGGCGCGGCGCAAGCTGCTGGCTGGCACGGACTCCCTGGCCGGGATCGCGGCCGAGGTGGGCTATCAGTCGGAGAGCGCGTTCAGCCGGGCGTTCCAGCGGCGGTACGGCCTGCGGCCGGGCGAGGCGCGGAGGCCACGTGCCTGACCTGGTCAGCGCGGCAGGAGACCCCTGCTGGCTAAATACGGATCCAATCCGGCGATGTAGCGCCGATACTCATCGGCGCCCTCGCTTGACATGTGACTTATACAGAGCTCGACGAAATCCCGCAGTTGAACGCGACGACCGGTCAGCATCATCAAAACGGGCGTCGAAAACTGCTGGGCGTGATTCAACGTGCCATATTTCATGGCAGCTTCCAGGAGTGCTTCGCAGGTCAATGTCTTTTCAAAAAAGGGATAGGCATAGGTACGAATTGCGTGAAGCAACTGGTCCGAACCCAGTCGGGATCCCGGTCCGTGGCATCATACCAGGGCATCTTGGTCTGCGAACGCGGATCCGGGTCGACCAGGAAGCTCACGGGGAGCATGACGTTCGGCGGTCCGATTCTATACCTCCTGATTTTGACATAGGGATTCGCATAGATCGGCTTTCCGACGTCGTAGACAGCGTCCCGCACCACAGTCGAAAAGATTCCAGTCCTGCATTCGATAATGGAGCGGCTGGGCAGGATCCCGATCCAGCCGCGCCACTCTTTGTCAAACGGCCGAATTTGCATATTTGCCGTGGGCTTCTCAAAGCCCTCGGTCATTAGAATTTCTTGAACGGTTTGGATGATGGGGGTGGCGAGATGCTTCACGGCAGATAGGTCCGTTGACATATTGTTTATGAAGAAGAGCTTCTTAACTTCATCGTCCGAAGGCGCGACAATTCTCTGTATATCGACGCGAAGTGTGACAATGGCCTTTTCACCTGGAATAACCCCGGCGAAGAGCGCCGCCCAACCTCGCGGGACGACTGCCCGCTTCCAGCCGAGGATAAATCGCGCGCTGATTATCGGTAAGATCGCCCTCTCCGGTCTTGACATCAACGGCGAAAAGCGGGTTTGGCAATGGAAAGCCAGGCGTTGATACGACGAAATCGACTTCAGTCCCAAATCCGACCGACGGAACAAAGAAACGCACTCTCTCGACCACGATGAAGCCGGCATCTCTGTATTTTTTCACCTCTGCGGCGACTGCTTTCTTATGACGGTCCCGGTTGATCTGCACCTGAGGCCGCTCGCCATCCGCAATCGGGGTGAGATGGGCGACGATTTCAGAGGCATCAATCGTCTTGAACTCACCGTCATCGGGCTGACCCGCCGGCCAGCGTGGGTGTCTGTCCGGGCTCTGCGCCCCGACCGCGAAGGCCTTTTCCAGCGCGCGTGCAGTCCCGGCATATCGGTCGAAATCCGGAGCGAAAAGCTCGACATCCGCTTCCGACCAACGTCGAGGTAAGCGATCGCTGCGCAAAAATAGAGGCCGAGAGATTTCCAACCGCCGACAGATGACACGCGTCAATTCGGCACCGTCGCCGGATAGCAGGGGCAGTGCGGACCGATCGAGTTCCGCCTGAGCGAGCGTCATCTCCCCACATTCAAGAGCCCAGTGGCTGTTTCGACGGCGGGCACGATGCGGCTGAAATTCGCTTCCGGGCCATGCAGCATAGTTGCGGCCTGTAGGATCGCGGCGCGAGAAACTGCATGGATTTGCCCACCACGCGCGTAGTTCAGGGTGATCCCCGGCCAGAACCAGATCGCCTGCGGCGTGCAAATCAAAGAGCGTGGCACCATCGGACGCGCAGAGATGCGCTCAGCCATATCCATCATGGTCAGTCCATCAAAATAGGAGAGAAGTGGGGGCGGTCAGCCGGATGATCGACAATAAAAAGCCCCGCCGATTCTGTGAATTCGGCAGGGCGACGGCATTTTCGAACGGGGATGAGAATCAATCCCATTCATTGGGGCTGTAACTAATATCGCTGGCTTAGCTCGAAATGGTCAAGGAAGAACAAAAGAAGGACATATAGCCAGTCCGAGGGCGCTCAGCTCATCAGACTGACGCTAAGCCGCCGCCGGCCCGCCATAGAGCCAGGCCAGCCCGTCATAGAACTGCTCCGCCGACTTCGCCCGCAGCATCGCGTTGCGCAGTTGGGCATGGGCGCCGGCCGGGTGGTAGATATGGTCGCCGATCGCGCGCGACTGGAGCTGGACGCGCGCCGTGCGCAGGACGCGCTGGTGGCGATAGCGCTCAAGGGCCGCCTCGATCCGGTCCGGATAGGCCGCGACGCTATCGGCCAGGCAGACGCCGTCCTCCATCGCCATGCAGGCGCCCTGAGCGAAATATTGCAGCATCGGATGGGCCGCGTCGCCCAGCAGGGCCACGCGGCCATCGACCCAGCGCTCGACCGGATCGCGGTCGCACAGCACCCACAGCTTCCAATCCTTGCCATGGCGGATGATGCCTCGGGCGCGCGGGTGGATATGCTCGAAGCCGCGCAGCACCTCTGCCTCGTCGACCGGCTTGCCCGCGACCGGTTCCGGCGCGTCGTTGTGATAGGTCACGACCAGGTTGAACAGTTTCCAGCCCGACAGCGGGTAATGCACGATATGGCATTTCGGACCGGCCCAGAGCGTGGCGGCGTTCCAGCGCAGATCCTCGGGCATCTGCTCGGTCGGGATGACCGAGCGATAGGTGGTATGGCCGGAAACCCGCGGCGCGCCGTCGCCCACGACCTGTTTGCGGATGGCCGACCAGAGCCCGTCGGCCGCGATCAGCGCCGCGCCCATGACCCGCTCGCCATCGGCCAGATGCGCCGTGACGCCTGCGCCGTCCTGGTCGTAATGGGTGACCTGGCAGCCGGTGCGCAGCTCGACATTGGCCTGATCGCGGCAGGCGCGCAGCAGCATGCCGTGCAGATCGCCGCGATGGACCACCGCATAGGGATTGCCGAAGCGCCGGCGGAACGGCTCGTCCAAGGGGATATGCACGATTTCGTCGCCGCTCATCGCGTCCATCAGGCGCAGCTGGTCGATGAACACGGCGATGGCGCGCACGTCGGCGCCGACGCCGAGCCGGTCGAGCGCATGGAACGCGTTGGGGCCGAGCTGGATGCCCGCGCCGATCTCGCCCAGGGTCTTCGATTTCTCCAGGACCACGACACGGCGGCCGATCCGGGCCAGCCCGAGCGCCGCCGCCAGACCGCCGATGCCGGCGCCGGCCACCAGGATCGGAGCGTGTTTGCTGGTCATGCCGAGGCCTTTCTGAGCGGCGCCGCCGTCGCCTCGTTGTGGAGATCGGCCAATTCGCCGAGCAGCCGGATCATGGTCGCGCGGTCGTCCGAGGCGAGCGGGGCCAGCAGCCGGTCCTGCACCCGCCGCACCGCGGGCGTGACCTGATCCAGCAACGCCAGCCCGGCGTCGGACAGTCTCAACAGCTTGACGCGGCGATCGTCCGGCCCGGGCCCGCGCAGGATCCAGCCCTTGGCCTCCAGCCGTTCGAGCACGTCGCCCAGCGTCGAGCGGTCGAACGCGATCAGGGCCGACAGCCGGGTCGCATCGATGCCCGGATGGGCCGCGAGCGTCATCAGGGCGGCATATTGCACCGAGGTCATGTCGAACGCGGCGCATTCGGCCGTGAACAGCGCCGTCGAAATCTGCTGGGCTCGGCGGATGAGATGGCCGGGCATGCGATAGAGATCTTCCATGGAGGGCATATTGACCGGATACAGATCATCTGTATACGGTCTATTTATTCGCCAAACAATCTCGCCCGCCGGCCCCGGTTATTTTCCGGTGAAGACGGGCGCTCGCTTGGCCAGGAAGGCAGCCTTGCCCTCGGCATGGTCGGCGGTCAGGAACAGCGCCGATTGCGTGTCGCGCTCCCAATCCAGCGCCGCATCGAAGCCGTGCGCCAGATAGTGCCTGGTCAGGCCGACCGGCAGGGGCGCGGTGCCGGCGAACAGGCGGGCGCGATCGAGCGCGGCGGCCAAGGCCGTGCCCGGCGGGACCATCTGATCGACCAGGCCCATCTCCAGCGCCGCCGCCGCACCGACCGGCTCGCCATACAGCATCATCTGGCGGGCGCGACCCTGGCCAATGCGCAGCGGCAGCGTGTGCAGCAGGCCGAAGTCGGGGATCAGCCCGACCTTGCCGAACGACAGGATGCAGCGCGCCTCGGCCGAGGCGACGATCGTGTCGCAGCACAGCGCCAGGCCGACGCCGGCGCCGGCGGCCCAGCCTTCGACCGCGGCGATCAGCGGTTTCGAGCCCTTGATCATCAGGCGGACCAGACGATGCGTCAGGCGGAACCGCTCGCGCCCGGCGGCGAGATCGCGCGCATCCATGCCGCTGATATCGCCGCCCGAACTGAAATTGCCCTCGGCGCCGGTCAGCACGATGGCGCGCACCGCCGGATCGCCCTCGATCCGTTCCAGCGCGGCGGCCAGCGCTTCGCGCAGCGCCAGGCTGAGCGCGTTGCGCCGGGCCGGGTTGTTCAAAGTCAGGACGGCGGTCGCGCCGTCGCGGGTTTCCTGCAGAATTTCGTCGCTCGACATCAGTTTCCTCCCGCCGCCGCAAGCATTTGGTCGATCGCTGTCAGCTTGCGCCGGCACCGGCCCGGATCGGCGCTGGCTGCCTCATGCGCCTCGATCCGGCGCCAACCAGCATAATCGACCCAGCGCAGCGTCTGTCCATCCAGCAAAGCGCGCAGGCCCGCGCCGCCGGGCTTGCCGCCGTCGGCCAGGGCCGCGGCGATGCGCTGCGCCACCGCCTGCGCCTCGATCCGGTTGGTCGGGATCGGGCCGGTCGGGCCACGCTTCGCCCAGCCGACGGTATAGAGCCGATCGCGGATATGGCCGTCGTCGCTGGCGAACGACCCGCCGGTCGGCATCTCGGCACAACAGGCCCGCGCCTGGTAGCCGACGCAGGTCACGACCAGATCGGCGGCCAGAACCCGCGTCGCGCCGGCGGCGTCGCGGAACCGTACCGCCTCGACGTGGGATTGGCCCAGCATCGCCTTGGGCGTCAGGCCGAAATGGAAATGGACGGCAACCGGCTTGGCCGGCAGATGCTGGAAGGCGCGCAGGATTTCCGACCGGGCCGTGTCGGACGTCAGCACGGCTGGATCCGCCACGATCGGCCGTGCCTGCTGCAACGTCGTGAACGCTTGCAGTTCATGGTCGGTGAATTTCGCGTCGTCCGGCCCGCGACGGCCGACGATATGGATGGTGGTCGGCAGGCTCCGAACGAACGCGCCCAGATCCGACCCGCCGAACTCTTCGGGCGTCTTGGCCAGCAGGCGGGCGACGTCGAGGGCGACATTGCCGTTGCCGATCACCACGACCGAGCGGGCCGCCGCCGGCGTCGCATCCGCGTGATCGGGATGGCCGTTGACCCAGCCGACGAACCGGCCGGAGCCGACGACGCCCGGCAGATCCTCGCCCGGAATGCCCAGCCGCCGATCGTCGGCCGCGCCGGTCGCAATCACGACGGCGTCGTACAGTGCTTCCAGCTGGGCGAGGCTCACGTCGCGGCCGACCTCGACATGGCCGAAGAAGCCGATCCGGTCGCGCGCCAGGATCCGATCGAACACGCGGGATACCGCCTTGGTGCCCTGATGGTCCGGCGCCACGCCGTAGCGCACCAGGCCGAACGGGACCGGCAGCCGGTCGAGTACATCGATCCGGCAGTCCGGCACCAGGCGCAGCAGCGCATCGGCCAGATAGCAGCCCGACGGGCCGCTGCCGATGATCGCGATCTGGCGCATGCGGCTAATTCAGCCGTACGTACTCGTATTCGACCGGCAGCGCGTTGATGCCGCGGTCGGGCGACGCGATCCAGGCGGCCATCTTGCCGGGCTCGGTCACCGCCTGCATCAGGCTGCAGATGAAGCCGCGGTCGGCGTCGGTCGGCAGCCAGTCGGTCAGCCGCGTCTCGAACTCGGCCTGGGCAATCGGCCGGCCGGCCGTGTCGGTCGGCACTTTGCCCCAGCTGCCGTTGGTGCGATGGAAGCGCGGGCTGGGCAAGGCCAGCCGCGCGTCGAACCCGGCTTTCTGGATCAGCCGGTTCCAACGCGCCACGCCGATCTCGCAATCCTTGACGTAGGACATGCGCGAGACCTCGTTCATGGCATTGCGCAGCGGGATGTTCTCGACCTTCACCCCGCCCTCGCCGTTCGGCATTTCCAGCGCATAACTCTGGTCGAGCGCCAGATGATCCTCGTACTGCGCCTCGTCCGGCCGGCCTTTCAGGCCATTGGCGAAATAGGACGCCGCGTTCGACGACTGGTCGGCGCCGAACAGGTCGAGCGCCGAGGAGAACCAGAAATTGATGTATTTCTGGATGGTGCCCAGGTCGATCGCGCCGGCGCGGCGGATCGAGGCGGCGTCGTCGGTGCCCAGTTCCTGCATCACCTCCAGCGTCCGGCGCACGATCCGGGCGATGCCGGTGTCGCCGACGAACATGTGATGCGCCTCCTCGGTCAGCATGAAGCTGCAGGTGCGCGCCAGCGGATCGAAGCTCGATTCCGCCAACGACTTCAGCTGGTACTTGCCGTCGCGGTCGGTGAAATAGGTGAACATGAAGAAGCTGAGCCAATCCGAGATCGGCTCGTTGAAAGTCGACAGGATGCGCGGCTTGTCGCCGTCGCCGGAATGGCGCGTCAGCAGTTCCTCCGCCTCCTCGCGCCCGTCGCGGCCGAAATAGGCGTGCAGCAGATAGACCATGGCCCAGAGATGGCGGCCCTCCTCGACATTGACCTGGAACAGGTTGCGCAGGTCGTAGAGCGAGGGTGCGGTATGGCCGAGCAGCCGCTGCTGCTCGACCGAGGCCGGCTCGGTATCGCCCTGGGTCACGATCAGCCGGCGCAGCGTCGAGCGATGCTCGCCCGGGACCTGCTGCCAGACCTCCTTGCCGAAATCATCGCCGAAGCCCACGCGCCGCGCCGCGTCGGGCTCGGCCAGGAAGATGCCCCAACGGTAGTCGGGCATGCGGACATGGCCGTAGGTCGCCCAGCCCTTGGCATCGACCGAGGTTGCCGTGCGCAGATAGACGTCGTTCGCCTGATAGTCGGTCGGGCCCAGGTCCTGCCACCATTTCAGAAATTCCGGCTGCCAATGTTCCAGCGCGCGCTGCAGGGTGCGGTTCGAGCCGAGGTCCACATTGTTCGGAATGCGATCCTGATAATTGATGCCCATGCTCACACCCTCTCGAAATCGAATTGCGGTTTGGAGCCGGTGCCGAACAGCTTGAGCGCGCCGCGCTCGCCGGTCGCGTTCGGCCGGACGAACACCCAGTTCTGCCAGGCCGACAGACGGCCGAAGACCTTGGTCCAGACCGTCTCCTGGCCGGCGAAGCGCAGGCTGGCCTCCAACCCTGTCAGCGCGTCGGGCGACAGGCTGGCCCGTTCCTCCAGCGCCAGGCGGATCTCGTCGTCCCAATCCAGATCGTCGGGCGCCAGTGTGACCAGGCCGGCAGCCAGCGCCGGCCCGGCGGTCAGCGGACCCCTCAGGCCTTTCAGCCTGGCGATGGTCGCAGGATCGTCGAGGAAGCGGGTCTCGAGCCGGCTCTGGCCATTGACCATCGGCAGCAGGCCGAAATTGAGGCCGTCGAGCTGCAGTTCCGGCGGGTTCTCGTCGCCCTCGGGCAGAGCCAGCATGTAGATCCGGTCGGCGGCCAGGGCCAATTCATAGAGCAATCCGGCGAAGCACGAGCCCTGGTCGACCACGGCGTAGAGGCTGCGCGAGGTGACGTCGAGCCGGGCGAAGGTCCGGCGCAGCGTGCCGATCGTCTCGCGCACCAGCCAATGGTCCTGGTGGGCGAGCAGGGTCCGGTCGGACGCCAGCACCGCCGCGGCATCGCCGCGCGTCTTCAAAATGAGCAGGCCCAGCTCCAGCTCGTTGGTGCGCAGCAGCAGCAGCGCGTCGTCCAGCTCGCGGGCCAATGCCAGCGGCCACCAGCGGTCGCCGGCCGCCTGGATCGCGTCGGGCGTCGCCGGCTGATCGCCTTCGGGTGCCCGGACCGTGACGGTAGCCGACCGGCCTGGACGGTCGAACTGCACATCGACATGGGCATAGTGATAGCCGGAATCGTCGACCCTGCGCTCCAGCTTGCGCAGCGGGATGCCGGCCGCATCGGCCGGACGGAACGAAGCCTCGGCCCGTGCGGTCGCGCGGGATTTGACCAGGGCTGGGAAATCCGCCGGCTTGGCGATCGCATCGACCAGGCCCCATTCCAGGGCGCGATCGGCGCGCACGCCGTCGGCGCTGGTGCAGAACATGTCGGCCAGATCGCGCCGGACCTTGCGCTTGTCGACCACCCGGGTCAGGCCGCCGGTGCCGGGCAGCACGCCCAAGAGCGGCACTTCCGGCAAACTCACGACCGACGACCGGTCGTCGACCATCAGGATCTCGTCGCAGGCGAGCGCCACTTCATAGCCGCCGCCGGCGGTGGTGCCATTCAGCGCGGCAATGAATTTCAAGCCGTCATGGGTGCTCGAATCCTCCAGCCCGTTGCGGGTCTCGTTGGTGAATTTGCAGAAATTCACCTTCCAGGCATGAGACGACAGGCCGAGCATGTAGATATTGGCGCCGGAGCAGAAAATGCGCTCCTTACCGCTGGTCAGCACGACGCACCCGACGGAAGGATGCTCGAACCGGATGCGCTGCAGCGCGTCGTACAGTTCGATATCGACGCCCAGATCGTAGGAATTCAGCTTCAGCTTATAGCCGGGCTTGAGGCCGCCCTCCTCGTCGACGTCCAGCGCCAGGGTTGCGACGCGGCCGTCGATGCTCAAGGTCCAGTGCCGATATTCCTCGGGCACCGCATCGAATGTGATCATGGCGCATCCTCCCAGCGTCGTATTTAACATGCATCATAATGCATATTGGCGAAGAGGAAAGCACTATCTTGCCCTCTCCGCAAACTGCGGGAGAGGGCTATTTTACCGCCTCGACCAGCAGCGCCAGGCTGTCCTCGACCGAGCGGCCGGCGGTATCGACCCGCGCGTCCGCCTTGCTGTAGAGCGGGTTGCGGACCTTGAGGATGCGCTGCAGGTCGCTCATCGCCTCGCGGTTGCTCGCCATCGGGCGCATGTCGCCCTGGGCCACGACCCGGCCCATATGCTCGGCCGGCGACGCGGTCAGCCAGACCGTGAAGCAGTTGGCCAGCAGCAGCTCGAATGTCGCCGGTTCCGACACCAGGCTACCGCCGGTCGCGAGCACGAAGCTGGGGAGCCGCGCGATCAGATCCTGCAGGCATTGCCGCTCCAGCCGCCGGAATCCGGCCTGGCCGTAGAGATCGAAGATCACGCTCAACGAGACGCCGCTGGCCCGTTCGATCTCCCGGTCCAGCTCGACGAATGGCATTTTCAACCGTTGCGCCAGCAAGGCGCCGAGCGTGGATTTGCCGGCGCCGCGCAGACCGATCAAGGCCACATGACCGCGGCGCGCTTTGTCGGCCGCGGTATCGAACCGCTGCAGCAGCAATTGCCGGGCCTCGACCAGATCGTCGGCACCCAGGCGGCGCAGCAGCTCCAGGGCATGGGCCAGATCGACCGACGGATCGGGATGCTCGTGCACCAGCGTCTCGATCGGCATGTCGAGCGCGCTCGCCAACTGGCGCAGCAGCAGGATCGAGATATTGCCCTGGCCGGTTTCGAGCTGGGCCAGATAGCGCTCCGACACGCCGGAATCGCGCGACAGGATCTTGCGGGTCATGCCGCGCTTGGCCCGTGCCTCGCGCACCCGGTCGCCCAGGCGCTTCAGGAACTCCGCATCGGACGTCCGCTCGGGCGGGATATAGCTGGCGGCGGAAACTGGTGGGCCCATGCGGATCCGTCTTCGAGATGAACTATGACGCTTGCCCGATGGCTAACATGTATTATAATGCGTTCATAAGGCCGCATCAAGCATTGCCGGCCACTGTAGCGGAGGCGCCGATGACGGTCGATATCACCATTCTGGTCGGCACCATGACCGGGACCGCGGAGATCGTCGCCGAAGAGGTGCAATTGGCCCTCGAAACCGCCGGCCATGGCGCCAGCATCGCCCCGATGGACGCGCTCGACGCCGGCGTGTTCGAGCGCGGCAGCGCCTTCCTGATCATCACCTCGACCTACGGCGCCGGCGATGTGCCCGACAATGCCCGGGCGTTCTATGCCGCGATCGAAGCGCAGCGCCCCGCATTGGACCATGTCTCGTTCGGCGTGGTGGCGCTGGGCGACCGGACCTACAAGGCGACCTATTGCGAAGGCGGGTTGAAGTTCGGCCGCCTGCTGGCCGAATTGGGCGCCCGGCGCGCGGGCGAGCCGCTGCTGCATGACGCCAGCGCCGGGACGATGCCGGAAGAACTCGCGGCCGAGTGGGTCGTCGGCTGGGTCGAGGACCATCTGGTGCCGGCGCTCGAAGCGGCCTGAGAGCCGAGGACGGCCGCCAGAGAAGCGGCCGACTTTAAAATAAGCCGGGAGGACGCCGATGAGTGTGGCCGCAACGACCGACGCCGAGCCGTTTCCCGCCGGCCGCTATAATGCGGCGGTCGATCTGATCGAGCGCAATCTGGCCGCCGGCCGGCAGGCCAGGACCGTGTTCATCGACCAGGCCGGCCGCTACAGCTATGGCGAATTGGCCGAGCGGGTCGACCGCTTCGCCAATACGCTCCGCGAGCTCGCCCTCGAGCCGGGGCAGCGGGTCATGCTGGCCCTGCTCGACACGATCGATTTCCCGACCTGCTTCCTGGGCGCCATCAAGGCCGGCGTCGTGCCGATTCCGACCAATACCCTGTTCCAGCCCGTCGATTTCGCCCATATCCTGGCGGACAGCGGCGCCCGCGCGCTGGTGGTCAGCGACGTGCTGCTGGGGCGCCTGGTCGAGGCCGCGGCGCTCGCCGATTGGCACGGGCTGATCATCGTCGCCGGCGCGGATAGCGGCGATCGGTTGGGGCTGACCCGCCTGATGGCGCGGGCGGACGGCGTGGCAGTCGCGGCACCGACCGGACCGGACGATCCCTGCTTCTGGCTCTATTCCTCCGGCTCGACCGGCCAGCCCAAGGGCGCGGTCCATGTCCAGAGCAGCCTGATGGCGACCGCCCGCCTGTTCGGCCAGGGCGTGCTCGGCATCACCGAACAGGACGTGGTCTATTCAGCCGCCAAGCTGTTCTTCGCCTATGGGCTGGGCAATGCGCTGACCTTTCCGATGTCGATCGGCGCCAGTGCCATCCTGATCAGCGGCCGGCCGACTCCGGACGTGGTCAACCAGGTGCTGCGCCAGTCCGCGCCCACGATCTTCTGCGGCGTGCCGACGCTCTATGGCTCGCTGCTGGCGAGCCCCGGCCTGGCCGCGAAGGGCGAGCATAGCCTGCGGCTGTGCACCTCGGCCGGGGAGGCCCTGCCGATCGAGGTCGGTCGCGCCTGGGCCGCCCACACCGGAGTCGATATCATCGATGGCATCGGGTCGACCGAGATGCTGCATATCTTCGTCTCCAACCGCCCAGGCGCCGTGCGTTACGGCGTCACCGGCACGCCGGTCCCGGGCTACACGGCCCGGCTGGTCGATGACCTCCGCCAGGAGGTGGAACTCGGCGAGGTCGGCGAGATGGAAGTCAGCGGACCGACCGCCGCCACGCAATATTGGAACAATCCGGACAAGACGCGCGCCACCTTCCTCGGCGATTGGGTCCGGACCGGCGACAAGTTCCGCCAGGACGCGGATGGCAATTACATCCACTGCGGCCGGGCCGACGACATGCTGAAGGTCGGCGGCATCTGGGTCTCGCCGATGGAGGTCGAGTCGGCCCTGCTGGGCCATGCCGCGATCCAGGAGGCGGCCGTGATCGGCCTGGCCGACGGCCAGGGCCTGATCAAGCCCAAGGCCTTCGTCGTGCTGAAGCCGGGCGTGCCTCCGGCGCCCGACTTGGCCCAGGCGCTGCAGGACCATGTCAAAACCCGGCTGGCGCCGTATAAATATCCGCGCTGGATCGAATTCGTCGACGAGTTACCCAAGACCGCGACCGGCAAGATCCAGCGCCATGTGCTGCGCAACCGAGAAGCCGGAGCCGCCGACAAGTGAGTTTGATGGAGACCGGCTTCGCCGAGATCGACGGCCGCCGGCTGGAGACCGCCTGGATCGCGCCGGCCCGAGCCGGATTGCCGACGATCGTCATGCTGCATGAAGGCCTGGGGTCGGTCGCGCTGTGGAAGGATTTTCCCGAGCGGCTGGCGGATCGGACCGGCTGCGGCATGCTGATCTATTCGCGCTACGGCCATGGCGCCTCGAGCTTGCTCGAGGGCGACCGGCCGGTCGACTACATGCATCGCGAGGCTGAGGTCGTACTGCCCGCTGTGCTGCGCCATTTCGGGATCGAACGGCCGATCCTGTTCGGCCATAGCGACGGCGGCTCGATCGCGCTGATCTATGCCGGCTTTCGCCCCGACGATGTTGCCGGCCTGATCCTGGAGGCGCCCCATGTGTTCGTCGAGGATTTGACCGTCGCCAGCATCGCCCGGGTAAAAGACCTCTATCGGACGACCGATCTTGCGGGCAAACTGCGGCGTTACCATCATTCCGTGGATCGAACATTCTGGGGCTGGAACGATATTTGGCTCGACCCCCGGTTCAAATTCTGGAACATCGAGCGCTCTCTGCCGGCGATCCGCTGCCCGATCCTGGCGATCCAGGGCTCGGACGACGAATATGGCACGCGGGCGCAGCTGGACACGATCGTGGCCGCCACGCCGGCAACCGAGATGGTGATGCTGGCCGCCTGCGGGCACTCGCCCCATCGCGACCAGGGGGCGGAAGTTTTGGAGAGATCGGCCACCTTCATCGCAGCGGTGGCACGCGTGTGATAATCAGACCGCAAAGGTCGAAGAACATCAGGGGGAAGCGGGACATGGCGAAAATCTGTTACGGCGCGATGGCAATCGCGGCGGCGCTGGGCCTGGGGGCCGCCGCCTCGGCGTCAGCCGACGGCATCAAGATCGGCGTGCTGGGCGACCAGTCCAACGTCGCGGCCGACGCCGGCGGGTTGGGCGCGATCGCGGCGGCCAAGATGGCGATCGCCGACGCCGGCGGCAAGGTCGCGGGCATGCCGATCGAGCTCGTCTCGGCCGACTTTCTGACCAAGCCCGACAATGCGGTGCAGATCGCCAAGCGCTGGTACGAGTCCGAGGGCGTCGATGCCATCACCGACTTGCCCTATTCCGGCGCCGGCCTGGCCGTGCAGAACGTCGCCGGCGCCGACAAGAAGATCGTGCTGATCTCGGGCGCCGCCACCTCGGACATCACCGGCAAGGGCTGCAATCTCTATGCGACCCAATGGTCGGACGACACCTATTCGCTGGCGTCGGCGACCGGTCAGGCGGCCGTGGCGGCAGGCGGCAAGAAATGGTTCTTCCTGACCGCCGACTATGCGTTGGGCGATTCGATCCAGCGCGATGCGACCGGCGTGATCAACGCCGCCGGCGGTCAGGTCATCGGCAGCGTGCGCCATCCGCTGGATACCCGCGATTTCTCGTCGTTCCTGCTGCAGGCCCAGGGCTCCGGCGCCAACGTGATCGGCCTGGCTTCGGTCGGCGCCAACACCGTCGCCGAGGTCAAGCAGGCCGCCGAATTCGGCATTCCGCAGGGTGGACAGAAGCTGGCCGGTTTTCTGGTGTTCATCACCGACATCAACGGCATCGGTCTGCAGGCGGCCCAGCATCTCTACAATGCCGAGGGCTTCTACTGGGACCAGAACGACCAGGCCCGCGCATTCGGTAAGCGTTTCATGGCCGAGATCGGCCGCATGCCGACCAAGGAGCAGGCGGCGACCTATGCCGCGGTCGCGCATTACCTGAAGGCGATCGCGGCGGCCGGGACCAAGGACCCGACCATCGTCGCCCACAAGATGCAGACGCTGCCGGTCGATTATTTCGGCCGCAAGGGCTCGATCCGCGCCGATGGCCGCGTGCTGTACGACATGACGCTCTATGAGGTGAAGACACCGGCCGAGAGCAAGTATCCCTGGGACTATTACAAGGTCGTCAAGGACATCCCGGCCGACAAGGCGTTCCGGCCGCTCGCCGACGGGGGCTGTCAGATCCAGCCGTAAAACGCGCCGGGGCCGGTGCCAACTTGTGGAACCTTCCCCGGTTTCGTGCCATTTGCATATTACGGAGTGGAGGCGCTGGGCATCTACGGTCCGCACCTTGGGATAGCCGCTCGTCGTGACCCTGCCGACCCCTGCGCTCCACGAGATTTTCCCCGGCGACAGCGCCATGAGCGCGGTCATGCGCGCCCATGATTGGGCCTCGACGCCGCTCGGTCCGCCGGAGGCCTGGCCGGACGGGCTGAAAGTCCCGATCCGGATGATGCTGACGTCCCGGTTCGAGATGTGGCTTGGCTGGGGCGACGATCTCGCCTTCTTCTATAACGACGCCTATATCCCGACCCTGGGCGTGAAGCACCCGGCCGCGCTCGGGCGGCCGACGCGCCTGGTCTGGCCGGAGATTTTCGCCGAGCTGGAGAGCCGATTCCTGTCGGTCATGCAGGACGGCATCGCCACCTGGGACAAGGCATTGCTGCTGTTGCTGGAACGCAGCGGCTACCCGGAAGAGACCTACCACACGTTTTCCTATAGCCCGCTTCACGGCAGCGCCGGCGCCATCGCGGGCTTGATGTGCGTGGTGACCGAGGAGACGGAACGCGTGGTCAGCGAGCGCCGGCTCGAAACCCTACGCGCGCTCGCGACCGCCCTGCTGCCCGCCCGCACGCATGCGGAAATCATGCAGGGCGTCGGCGCCGCCTTGCGCAACAACCAGCATGATTTTCCGTTCAGTCTGGTGCGGCTGTACGACCGGATCGATACCGTCGACGCCGCACTGACGCAAATCGACTGGCCTTGGGATCGGCTGGACGGTGCGGCACCGGTCCGACTGCCGCTCGACGGGCTGCTCGCCGATCCGCCGAAAGGCGCCTGGGCCATCGCCCCCCGCGAAGCGCTGATCGTACCGATCACCAAAACCGGCCACGACGGGCCCAGCGGCGCGCTGGTGCTGGGACTCAATCCCTATCGCCCGCAGGATAGCGAGGTCGCGGGATTCGCCCAGCTGCTGGCCGGCCAGATCGCCGGTGCGCTCGCCACGATCGACGCCACCCTGCTCGAAGCGGCCGAGGTCGATCGCCTGCGGCAATTGTTCGAGCAATCGCCCAGCTTCATGGCGGTGCTGCGCGGGCCCGACCATCGGTTCGAGGTGGTCAACCCGACCTATGCCCAGCTGGTCGCCCATCGCGACGTACTCGGCCGGACCGTGCGCGAAGCGGTGCCCGAGGTCGAGGGCCAGGGCTTCTTCGAACTGCTTGATCAGGTCTACGCAACCGGTGTGCCTTTCGTCGGCCAGTCGGCGGCGATCACCCTTCAGCGCACGCCGAACGCCGACCCGGAGGAGCGCTTCCTCGATTTCGTGTATCAGCCGATCCGCAACGCCGAAGGCATGGTCACCGGCATCTTCGCCCAAGGGATCGATGTGACCGGCGCCCATGACGCGGTCGCTGCGCTCCGCGAAAGCGAGGCGCAGTTCAGGACCCTGGCCGAAGCCCTGCCGAACCACGTCTGGACCGCGCGGCCGGACGGCCTGCTCGACTGGTTCAACGACCGGGTCTACGAATATAGCGGCGCCACGCCCGGCACGCTGGACGGCGAGCGGTGGACCGGCATCGTGCATCCCGATGACGCGGCCGAGGCCGCCGCCCGCTGGGCCCGCGCGTTGGCCGCCGGGACGACCTATGAGGCCGAACTCCGGATCCGCCGCGCCGACGGCGCCTATCGCTGGCACATCGCGCGGGCGGTGCCGATCCGGCCGGGCGAAGGCAGCATCACGCGCTGGGTCGGCACGAACACCGATATCGAGGACCAGAAGGCCGCGGTCCAGGCGCTGGCCGATCTGAACGCGACCCTGGAACAGCAGGTCACCGACCGGACCGCGGACCGCAACCGCCTGTGGCAGCTCTCGACCGACATCATGCTGGTCGCCGGGTTCGACGGCCGGGTGATCGCCGTCAATCCGGCCTGGACCGCCATCCTGGGCTGGACCGAGGCGGAACTGGTCGGGCGCAACTTCACGGCTCTCATCCACGCGGACGATCTCGAACAGACCATGATTGTCGCCCGCACCCTGTCGGAGGGCGTCATCGTCCACCGCTTCGACAATCGCTATCGGCACAAGGACGGCAGCTATCGCTGGATCGCCTGGGCCGCCGTGCCCGGCGAAGGCCTGATCAACGCGGTCGGGCGCGACATGACCGGCGAAAAGGAACAGGCCCTGGCGCTGCGCCAGACCGAGGACCAGCTGCGCCAGGCGCAGAAGATGGAGGCGGTCGGCCAGTTGACCGGCGGCGTCGCCCATGACTTCAACAATCTGCTGCAGGTGATTTCCGGCAATCTGCAGCTGCTGGGCCGGGACGTGGCCGGCAATGACCGGGCCCAACGCCGGGTGGCCAACGCGGAAACCGCGGTCAGCCGCGGTTCCAAACTGGCGACCCAACTTCTCGCGTTCGGCCGGCGCCAGGCGCTCGAGCCCAAGGTGATCAATCTCGGCCGCCTGGTGGCCGGCATGGACGAGATGCTGCGCCGCGCGCTGGGCGAGGCGATCGAAATCGAAACCGTCGCGGCCGGGGGGTTGTGGAACACGCTGATCGATCCGACCCAGGTCGAGAACGCCGTGCTGAACCTGGCGATCAATGCCCGCGACGCCATGGACGGCACCGGTAAGCTGACGATCGAGGTCGGCAATGCCGCGCTCGACGATGCCTATGCGCTGGCCCATCCGGACGTCACGGCCGGGCAATATGTCATGCTCGCCGTGAGCGACACCGGCAGCGGCATGACGCCGGAGATCATGGCGAAAGTGTTCGAGCCGTTCTTCTCGACCAAGCCCGAGGGGCGCGGCACCGGCCTCGGCTTGTCGATGGTCTATGGCTTCGTCAAGCAGTCGGGCGGGCACGTGAAGATCTACAGCGAGGTCGGCCAGGGCACGACCATCAAGCTGTATCTGCCCAGAATCCACCAAAGCGAGGACCTGGTCGTCTCGACCGACGCCGGGCCGATCGTCGGTGGCACCGAGACCATTCTGGTCGCCGAAGATGACGCGGAGGTGCGCGCGACGGTGGTCGAACTGTTGAGCGAACTGGGCTATCGGGTGCTGAAGGCGAAGGATGCCGAAAGCGCGCTGATGATCATCGACAGCGGCATCGCCATCGACCTGCTGTTCACCGACGTGGTCATGCCGGGTACCCTGCGCAGCCCGGTATTGGCGCGCAAGGCGCGCGAGCGGCTGCCGAACCTCGCCGTGCTGTTCACCTCGGGCTATACCGAAAACGCCATCGTCCATGGCGGCCGGCTCGATCCCGGCGTCGAGCTGCTGGCCAAGCCCTATACGCGCGACGCGCTCGCCCGCAAGATCCGCCTGGTCCTGGCCAATCAGGCCGAGCGCAGCAGCAGCTAACCGGCGGGCTTGAGCGACACGCCCCAGCCGCGCGGCTGACCCAGCGCCCAATTGCGATAGCCCCCGACCGTGGCGCGGACCGCGGCGGTCTGGAACACGGCATAGAGCGGGATCATCGGCATGTCGGTGCGGAACAGCGCCTCCATCCGGTCGAAGATCGCCTGCCGCTCGGTCCGGGCCCGGGCCTGCATGCTGTCGGCCAGCAGCGCCAGCGCGTCGGGATCGTCCCACAGCTTGCGCGGTTGCCGGTCCTTGTCGCCGCTGATCATCTCGAACGACAGCGACGGGTCGAGCCGGGCGGAATAGCCGAACGACATCGTCTGGTAATCGCCCTTGGTATACCGGTCGAGTTCGGTCGCCCAGTCGAGCACCTCCAGCTCGAGCGGGATGCCGGCCTCCGCCAGCATGGCCTGTGCCAGGACGGAGGCGTCGAACATCGCCTCGTAGCGCTTGTTGGTGATCATCCGGATCGGCTGGCCCTTGTAGCCGGCCTCGGCCAGCAGCCGCCTGGCCGCCGCCAGGTCGTGCACGGGGAGGGCGGCTTGCGCCTTGCCGTAATAGGGACTGGGCAGCGGCATGATCGACAGGCTGGGCTTCGATTGGCCGTCGGTGACCGCATCGACCAGCTGCGGCACGTCGAGCGCCAGGGCGAAGGCCCGGCGGACGCGCGGATCGCGCAGCACCGGATCGCGCGTCTGGAACAGGAAGCCGTTCACCTCCAAGGTCGGTGCGCTCTGGGTCACGATATCCGGGCGCGACCGATATTCGGGCAGGTCGGAATTCACCACGCGGAAGATCACGTCGATGCCGTCGGCCATCAGCGCCGCCTTGGCCGCCGACGGGTCCGGGATGATGACGAAGCGCAGTTTCGGCACGAGCGCCGTCTTGTTGCCGGTCAAGCCGTCGGGCTGGCCGGGCAAGGCGGCATACTGGTCGTAGCGGACCAGGTCGATATATTCGCCATGCTGCCACGCGCCGAATTTGAACGGGCCGGTGCCGACCGGCGCCCGCCATTTGCCGTCGGCATCGAGCGAGCTGCGGTGATAGATCCCGGCCGCGCCGCAATCGACCCGGGCCATGGTGGTCAGAAACAGCGCCGACGGTCTGTCGAGCGTGAACACCACACTCATCGGGTCCGGCGCGGTGATGCCGGTGATCTTGGCTAGGCCGCGCCCGTCGAACTCGCTGAGGCAGCGCCAATTGTTTTGCGGGTCCAGGTAGCGCTTCCAGGCGAACAGCACGTCGTCGGCCGTCAGCGGCGCGCCATTGTGGAAGCTGACGCCGTCGCGCAGGCGGAAGGTATAGCTCAGGCCATCGGGCGCGACCTCGATCGACTTGGCCAGCATCGGCCCGACCGAGGCATCCTCGCGATAGGCCACCAGTCCCTCGACCATATGCAGCACGACCGCGTCGGTATTCTCGTCGCGGTTCAGCCCCGGGTCGGTCGACCGGATATCGGTATTGAGCCGGATGCGCAGCGTGTCGGCATCGGCCGACGCCGGGACGGGCGCGAGACAGAATACCGCGAGCAAACCCAGGCCGAGACACCGATAGCCGCGCATGGAATTTCCCTTGGATCGCTGCTGCTTGCCAAGCCTAGCTCGATCCCGCTCGGCATTGAATGGCCGACCAAAGGAAAAGGCCCTGAAATCCATCGATTTCAGGGCCTTCGATCTTGGTGTCCCCGACGCGATTCGAACGCGTGACCCCCGGTTTAGGAAACCGATGCTCTATCCTGCTGAGCTACGGAGACGTTGCGCCCTTATAGCCCAGAGCGGTCCCGGCGGAAAAGCCTCAAGGGCGCTTGGTTGATTTGCGGCCGGCGGGCAGCGGTTCGAGCGCCGTCAGATCTTCCAGCTCCAGGATCGGCCGGCCTTCATAGGCGAGCCAGCCGCGCACCCGGACGCTGCGGCCTTCGAGGGTCGCCGGATCGAACCCCGGGGCGCGCTGCAGCACCGCGCGCGGGATGCGCACGGTGAAGCCATGGTGCCAGTCCTGGGCGAAATCGAGATATGTCGCCTCATGGGTCGGCCCGATCGACAGCACGCGGCCCTCGACCAGGACGAAGCCGCCGGTGTCGCGCGCGGTCAGCCCGTCGGGCGCGCGCACGGCATAGATCGGCAGGCGCCATAGCCCGCGATGATGCCGGCGCGCATCGGCCTCGGCCTTGAGCAGCACCGGCGCCAGCGCCGCACTGTCGCGGGTGAGTTCGAGCCGGTCGCTGCCCTGGTGCAGCAGATCGCGCTGCAGCCAGGTGCCGTCGGCCAGGATCACCTGGCCGACCAGGCGGTCGTGACGGTCGGGTTTGTCCTGTGCCGCGTGGAGGGTGATGGTTTGGCCGAGAGCCAGATCCGACAAGGCCTGGCGCGCCGCATCCGCCGCCGGCCAATGCGCGTCCTTGCTCATGGCGAGGGGGGCGACCGGTGCCAGCAGTCCTGCGAGACGCAGCACCTTGCCGTCCGTCAGCGTCAGCGTCGCGCCATCCTCGACCGACTGGACGATGCCGCTGGTGACTTCAGGCAGGGCCTCCAGTGCGGCATCACGTGAGGCGGCCTGCGCCAGGACGGGCGCCAGCACCAGGCCGCCCAGCAGGATCCGTCGTCCCCAGCCCATGCTTCCTCCCGAAACCCTCGGCAGCAAGCTCTAGCAAACTCAGGCTTCGATCAACAGATCCTGGGCCTGTTCGACATGGCGCGAGATCGACTGCCGCAGTTTCTGCAGCGCGCGATGTTCGAGCTGGCGCACGCGCTCCTTGGAGACGCCCAGCGCGCGGCCGAGTTCCTCGAGCGTGGCGCCTTCGTCGCGCAACCGGCGGCCGGCGATGATGGTGCGCTCGCGCGGCGAGAGTTCGGACAGCGCCTCGGCCAGCCATTTCGAGCGCGTATCCGCGTCGCGCAGGCCGATCACGACCTCTTCCGGGCTGGGCCGGGTGCAGGCCAGGAAATCCTGCCAATCATCGTCGCCGCCTTCGCGGACCGGCGCGTTCAGCGATTGGTCGTTGCCGGCCAGGCGCTGCTCCATCGCCTCGACATCCAGGATATCGACCTGCAATTCCTCGGCGATCTTGCGGCGGCCGGCATCGCCCAACGGACGGCCCGACTGGTCTTCGATCCGGGCGCGCAGGCGGCGCAGGTTGAAGAACAGCGATTTCTGTGCCGCCGTCGTGCCGGTGCGCACGATCGACCAGTTCCGGAGCACGTAATCCTGCATGGCGGAGCGGATCCACCAGGCGGCATAGGTCGAGAAGCGCACGTCGCGCTCCGGCTCGAACCGGGCCGCCGCCTGCATCAGGCCGACATTGCCCTCCTGGACCAGGTCGCCCATCGGCAGGCCGTAATTGCGAAAGCGCGTCGCGGTCGAGACCACCAGGCGGGTATAGGCACCGACCAACCCATGTAGCGCCGCCGTGTCGCCCCGCTCGCGCCAGCGGCGGGCCAGGTCGAACTCATATTCGCGGCTCAGCATCGGGACCTTCATCGCGGCCTTGATGAAGGAGAGATTGGCCCGCTGCGTCTCGGGATCGTCGATATGCGCCATGACGGTCTACCCCAAAGGGACCGAGCCGAAGCCGGTTTCACAGGGGTTTACGCAAGGCTCTGCCGGCCGGATCATCCGGCGGCATAAAAATTTTCGTCCGCAACGAATCGGGTTGGTCAGGCCTCGTAGGCCTCGGCGATCTGACCGTCGAGCGTCAGGCAGGCCGCGGCGAGCGGGCCGCCGAAACCGCAGCCGCGGTCCATCGACAAGGCGAACGGCGCCTGCTGCAGCCCGCCGTGATGCTTGTCGAAGCCGCGCACGACCTTGACGAAGCCGCCGAACGGTTCGGCCAGGTCGAGGAAACCGGCGCCGCCCCACCAGAAACTGTCGTGCTGGGCGGTCAGCGGCCGGCTGGGATCGATGCCGGCATGGACGAACAGCAGTTCGTTGCCATTGGTATAGGCCGCCCGGCGCAGCGCCGTCAGCAGATTGGCATGGCCCGGCGCGCCATTGACCGCGGCGCGCACCTCGTTGGTCCAGCGCGTGATCGCGACCGGGCCGTCGCGGGTGGCGCTCAGGCCATGATTGCGCTCGATGCCGTAGCCTTCGAGCGTGGCGGCCAAGCCATGCTCCAGCATCCAGCCGTAGACTTCCTTGGGATTGGGCGCGAACTGCAACTCCAGCAGCTTCTGCCACATCTCCTCCTGGCTGCCGCGCAGATAGACCAGATCGCTGGCGAAGGCGCCCGGACGCGAGATGAAGCTGCGCCGGAACGACAGCAGCTCGTCCAGCGTCTCGCGCACCGCCGTGCCCCGGCCGATCATGTTGCCCAGATAGACCAGCGCGTCGCCCGGCAACAGCCGACGCTCGATCGCGTTATGGATGGTGCGGAGCCGATCGGCCTCGGCATGGACCGAGGACACCGCCCAGACGCGGCGGCGCCCGACGAGAATGCCGAAACGACGACGGGCGGGGGTGCGGGGCTGGCTCATTGCGGCCGAGCTTAGCGTGGCGGCCTGGGGCCACGCCATAGGCTAAATGGCAAAAGGCCGGCCGCACCCTTCGAAAAGGGCCGCGGCCGGCCTTTCGACCGATTGTCTCGATGCGCGCGTTCAGGCCGCGTTGAGCATCTGCTCCAGCCGCTCGGTCGCCGTGCTCTCATCGATCGCTTCGACGGCGGCGAACTCGCGCACCAGACGGTCGAGCGCCGCCTGATAGATCTGGCGCTCGCTGTAGGATTGGTCCGGCTGGCCGGCGTTGCGATACAGATCGCGCACCACTTCGGCGATCGAGGCCGGATCGCCGGAATTGATCTTGGCCTCGTATTCCTGGGCGCGACGGCTCCACATGGTCCGCTTCGCCTTGGACCGGCCCTTGAGCTTGACCAGGGCGGTCTGCATCTCTTTCTGGGTCGAAAGACGGCGCAGGCCCGAGGCCTTGGCTTTGGTGACCGGCACGCGCAGCGTCATGCGATCCTTGTCGAAATGCACGACGAAGACGTTCAGACGGTACCCCGAGATCTCTTGGGCTTCGATACCCAGGATCTTGCCGACGCCGTGGCTCGGGTAGACGACGAAATCGCCTTCTTCAAAAGCTAATTTTTCCGGCATCCGATTCTCTCAAAAGCCCGTGGCCGGGTCGGTTGGGCACTCGTCACGCATCCGGTTTCCTCGCGAACAAACCGGTTCGCGAGCACCGACGATGCTATCCGACCGTACGGATGGGGGTGACCGGGCCGCATTCGTGAGATGCCCAGAAATTCGATCGTCTGAGACGTCTACGATGCTCCGTTCGAGAAGAACAGTAACACAAAAGTCACGCCAATTGCCAGCCTAACGCCATACGGCGCTGGCATGGCAACCATGAAACTGACGATTTTCGGCTTTTTACTCTGCGGCAGCGGGCCGCAGGGCCGTATTTGACCACCCGCTGAAAGCGAGCAGCCGCGTCCGACCGGCGCGGATTACCGCTTAGCGGGCGCGGGCGTGAAATAGGTGTCGAATTTGCCGTCGACGCCCTTCCAGGCATCGGCATCGGCCGGGGCCTCGCCTTTGCGGGTGATGTTGGGCCAGCTCGCCGAATAGTCGCGGTTCATTCCCAGCCACTTTTCGGCCTGGCCATCGCTATCGGGAATGATCGCCTCGGCGGGGCATTCCGGCTCGCACACGCCGCAATCGATGCATTCGTCCGGGTTGATGACCAGCATGGTCTCCCCCTCGTAGAAGCAATCGACCGGGCAGACTTCCACGCAGTCCATGTACTTGCACTTGATGCAGGCTTCGGTGACGACGTAGCTCATCGGTCTCGTTTCCCGTGTTGCGGCTGAGCGGCCCATCTCTGCCGCCCCGCATTGAAAATGCGCGGGAGCTTATCCCGCAAGTCAAAAAATCGGCGCGTCAGCCTTGTGTGGCCCGGCCCAGCCGCGCCAGCACCCGCTGGCGCGCGGCGCCGCGCTCGTGATCTTCGACGAAGATCAAGCCGGCGACCCGGCGGATCAAGGCGTCTTCGTCCGGATCGAGCACGCCGTCGGCATAGGCCACTTCCCACAGCATCTCGATCATGCCGACCCGCGCCGCCGGGTCGAACCGTTCGGCCACGACCCGGGTGAAGCGGTAGAGCGCGCTCGACCGGTCGGCGGCGCTCTCCGCCGACGCGATCAGCCGATCGACCGAGGCACCGTCGAGCGCGAAGCGCTTGGCCAGCACCGCGCGGATCGCCGCCCGCTCCGCCGGATCGAAATCATCGTCCATGCGCGCGGCTTCGACCAGCAGGGCCGCAACCGCGATATGGATCTCCGTCTCCGCCCGCGGCGCGTCGCCCGGCATCAGCAGATCGAGAATACGGTCGAACATGAAGCGGTCCCTACCATGAGAGGCACCCCCGTTCAACCGGTATGAACCCTCTGCCGACGCAACCGTGATCGGCAGGGTCGGACAAAGCTGCTATTGTCGTCCGATCATGACGTCAGCCCCCGATCCTACGCTCATTCCGATCGACCCGCGACGCTTCGCCCCCGCGACCGAGCGCAATCGCGATCCGATCCTGGCGCTGCTGACGCGCGTGCTGCCGCCGGCCGGCCGGGTGCTGGAGATCGCCAGCGGCACGGGCGAGCATGCCGTGTTCTTTAGCCGGCACCTGCCGCACCTGACCTGGCAGCCGACCGATCCGGACGCGGCCGCGCGCGCCAGCATCGTCGCCTGGACCGCGGAAGCCGCCCTGCCCAATATCGCCGACCCGCTGGCGCTCGATGCGTCACAGCCCAATTGGCCGATCGACCGGGCCGACGCGGTGCTCGCCGTCAATATGGTGCATATCTCGCCCTGGGCCGCCACGGTCGGGCTGCTGGGCGGCGCCGCACGGGTATTGCCGACCGGCGCGCCGCTCGTGCTGTACGGGCCGTACAAGCGCGACGGCCAGCACACCGCCCCCAGCAACGCGGCGTTCGACCAGAATTTGCGCCGGCAGAATCCGGCCTGGGGCGTGCGCGATCTGGAGATCGTGGTCGAAACCGCCGACGCGGCCGGCCTGAGTCTGGCGGAGATCGCACCGATGCCGGCAAACAATCTGGGCCTGGTGTTCCGCCGCCGCTAAGCCTATTGGCACGAGAATTCGTTCTTGTTATGTTCTGATCATTCCCCATGACCGGAGCCGCCGCCATGCCGTCCCGTCTCAGCCGTGCCGCCCTCGACCGCGCCCGCCAGTTCGTCGCCATCAAGGGCCGCCTGCTCGATGCGGTCCTGGTCCAGTACGCGCTGGGCGAGGGTTCGGGTGCCGACGCGCTGGTGGCGCTGGCGCCCTATCAGAACGACGACGGCGGCTTCGGCCATGGTCTGGAGCCGGACCTGCGCACGCCGGCCTCGACCGCGATCGCGACCAGTACCGCGCTGCAGATCCTGCGGCGGGTCAAGGCACCGGCCGATCATCCGATGGTCCGGGACGTGGTCGCCTATCTGATCGAAGCCGTCGATCGGGAGCAGGGTGTCTGGCCGATCGTCGGCCCTGAGGTCGACGAGGCGCCCCACGCGCCCTGGTGGGGTTATGGCCCCGACCTGGCCGCCGCCTGGAACGGCTTCCGCTTCAACCCGACCGCGGACCTGCTGGGCGCGCTGATCGATTATGCCGCGCTCGTCCCGCCCGATCTGTTGCGCGATCTGGAGGTCCGGATGCTGGCCAGCATCCGGGCAACGGCCAAGCTCCAAGGCGCCTATGATCTGATGGCGGCCTGGCGTCTGGCCGAAACCGCCGGCCTGTCAGTGGCGCTGAGCGACACCCTGACGCCTTTGCTCGAAGCCTCGCTCGCCGCCATCGCGCCGGACGATCCGCATGTGAATTTCCTGGAACTGGCGCCGCCGGTCTCTGGGCCGCTCGCCGCCCTGGCCGCGCCCCGTTTCGCCCAGGCCGCCGAGGCTGCCATCGCCGGCCAGCAGCCGGACGGGAACTGGGCCCCGTTCTGGAGCTGGGAAGAGGCCTCCGCCGCCGGCTGGTTCGCCGCCGAGGCCGACTGGAAGAGCGGTCTCACCCGTCACATGATCGAGGTGCTGGCGGCCCATGATCTGATCGAGAGCTAGTCCGCGAGCAGCGGCTCCCAATCGTCCGGAATCCGCGACAGCGGCTCCGGCGGTGCCGTCTCGCGATACAGCGCCTGCGCCTCGGCTCCGGGACCACGTCTTGTGCCGAGCCCCAGCACCTCGACCCGGCGGCGGTTGCGGCCCTGAACAAGGGCGATCTGCGCGCCGACCCGGACTGTCTGATTGGGTTTGGTCACGACGCGGCCGCCCAGCTCGACCAGGCCGGCCGCGCACTGCCGGGCGGCGAGCGAGCGGGTCTTGGCGAGGCGGGCGTGCCAGAGCCACTTGTCGATGCGCAGGCTCGCGGCCTCGCTCACCCGCGACCTCGCAGGGCTCCGAGCTTGGCGAACGGGTGATCGGCCGAGGGTTCCGGTGCGGGCAGGGTGTCGCGCGCTTCCCTGCGGCGCGCCGGCCGCTTCCTGGCGATGTAGCTGGTGACGCCAGCCTCGACCACGCCGCGATAGCCCAATGCAGTGACGATGCCGGACAGCTCGGCGATCGGCGATCCCACCAGCGCGGCCAGCTTACCATCGAGCCCGAACCGACCGTCGCGCGCCCTGGTGCGAAGTGCCACGGCCAGTTCCTCCAGCCGATCGACCCGGATCGCGCGCGCACCGGCCGGGCGATAGCCGATCGCATCGAAATAGCCGACGGGTTCGCCGTCGCGCGCGACCGACAGGCGACCCGGCTGCGGCACTGCCAGCGGCGCGATGCCGCGATGAATCGTCCAGAGCAGCGCCCTGAGCGCCACGGCCGCCGGCTTCAGCAGCTTGTCGAAATAGATCGTCTCGGTCCCGAAACGGATGCCGAGCCGGGCCAGCGCCTTGCGGTCGGCCGGATCCAGTTCGGCAAGGAGGGATCGAACCGGTTCGGCATCGAGCGAGCCCAGCCCTTCGCCCAGCCGGAACACCAACCCGCGCGCGCCGGCCCCGAGCGGGGCGGCCAGTGCCGTCTCGAGCGGCGCCATGACCCGGGCAATGCTCTCGCGCACGAACCGGTCGAGCCGCCGCTTCACCCCCTCGCGCGCCTCGCCCTCCAGGAAATCGACCGGACGCAGCTCGACCCGCGGGCTGAGCGCGCGATCGCCGGCAAGCAGCCGCGCGACCGGCTCGCCGGCCCAGGCGAGCGCCCCATCGGGCGCCAGCGCAAAGGCGGCATCGTCGGCCGCGATGAGGCGCCGGGCCCGCGCCTGGACCTCGCCCCGCAGCATGCGGTTGGCCGCGACCATCAGGGTCTTGGCGCCTTCGCCGGTCGCGGCCGGGTCGGGATGAAAGCCGAAGCCCTTCATGACGCCGACGAAATGGCCCTCGACCCAGACCTCGCCGTCGGCGGCGACGCTGGCCATCAACTCGCGCGCTTCGTTCAGGCTGCGCACCAGGAAGGCCGAGCGGCGATCGACGAAGCGCTGAGTAATCCGGTCGTGCAGCGCGTCGGACAGCTTGTCCTCGACCGTGCGGGTGCGGTCCTGCCAGGCGGCGCCGTCGGCCAGCCAGCCGACGCGGTTGGTGATGTAGGTCCAGGTGCGGATATGGGCAATGCGCTGGACCAGCGTATCGATATCGCCCTCGGTCCGGTCGATCCGCGCGATCTGCGCCGCGACCCAGTCGGGCGGCAGGCGCTCGTCCGGACCGGTCAGATGCCGGAAGATCTGGGTCAGCAGCCGGGCGTGATCCTCGCTCATCACCTTGCGGAAATCCGGGATTTGGCAGATCTCCCACAGCAGGCGGACAGTGCCCGGGTTGGTCGCCTTCTTCGCGATGTCCGGCTGGCGCGACAGGGCCAGCAGCGCCAGCTGATCGTCGCCGGCATCGGCGCGCAGCAGCACGGGCGAGGGCGGCCGCATCTCCAGGCTTTTCAACAGCAGACCGGCCGAGCGGAAATCCAGCCGCGGGTTGCGCCACCACAGTGCGGTCAGCGGATCGAAGCGATGGGCCTCGACCGCCTCGACCAGCTCTTCGTCCAGCGGACCGGCATCGGCGGTGGTGCCGAACGTGCCGTCGTTCATGTGCCGGCCCGCGCGGCCGGCGATCTGGGCGATTTCCGACGCGGTCAGGCGGCGCGGGCCGCGCCCGTCGAATTTGCTGAGCCGGGCGAAGGCGACATGGTCGAGATCCATGTTCAGGCCCATGCCGATGGCATCGGTCGCGACCATGTAATCGACCTCGCCGGCCTGATACATCGCGACCTGGGCGTTGCGGGCGCGGGGGCTCAAGGCGCCGAGCACGACTGCCGTGCCGCCGCGCTGACGCCGGACCAGCTCGGCCAGTTCAAACACGTCGGACACGGAGAACGCCACGACCGCACTGCGCGGCGGCAAGCGGGTGACCTTCTGCGGGCCGGTATAGGTCAGCGTGGAAAAGCGCGGGCGCGACACGGTCTCGGCCTCCGGCACCAACCGGCGCAGCAGCGGCCGGATCGTGTCCGAGCCCAGGAACATCGTCTCGTACCGGCCGCGCGCATGCAGCAGCCGGTCGGTGAAGATATGGCCGCGCTCCGGATCGGCCGCGAGCTGGATTTCGTCGATCGCCAGGAAATCGACCTGACGGTCGAGCGGCATGGATTCGACGGTGCAGACGAACCAGGTCGGATTCGGCGGGATGATTTTTTCTTCGCCGGTGATCAGCGCCACGGCGCGCACGCCCTTTTCGCGGACGACGCGGTCGTAGTTCTCCCGCGCCAGCAGGCGCAAGGGAAAGCCGATCATGCCCGAGGCGTGGCCCAGCATGCGTTCGATGGCGAGATGGGTCTTGCCGGTATTGGTCGGACCCAACACCGCCGTGATCCGCCCGGACTCGAGGGTCGATCCCATGATCCGAACATCGGGCCGATGATGCCGAAATGCAAGCACCGCCGACGGAGCGTCCGGGCTGTGACGCCCGACCCTTGCGATGGCGCCGGCGCTCCTACATATGAGGGGCCCCGTTTCATGCAATCAGGTCGATGGTTCTCAAGGATGGCAGAAACCCGTAGTTTTCAGGCCGAAGTCTCGCGCCTGCTCGATATCGTCGCCCACTCGCTCTACAGCGACAAGAAGGTCTTCCTGCGCGAGCTGATCTCGAACGCGTCGGACGCGTGCGATCGCCGGCGCTATCTGGCCCTGACCGAGCCGGCGCTGAGTGCGCCCGACGGCAAATATCGCGTCGTGCTGAAGCCGGATCCTGTCGCGAAGACGCTGACGATTCTGGACAATGGCATCGGCATGACCGAGGCCGAGCTGATCGAGAACCTGGGCACCATCGCGCGCTCGGGCACGGCCGCATTCCTGAAGAACTTGGACGGCGACGCCAAGCGCGACGTCAGCCAGATCGGCCAGTTCGGCGTCGGGTTCTATTCCGCTTTCATGGTCGCCGACCGGGTCGAGGTCGTGTCGCGCAAGGCCGGCGAGGCCATGGCCAACAAGTGGGAATCCGACGGCAAGGGCGAGTTCACGGTGACGCCGGTCGAGGAAGCCGAGATCGGCACCCGGATCACGCTGCACCTGAAGGAGGACGAGCAGGATTATATGCTGCCCGCCCGCCTGAAGCATGTGGTCAAGACCTATGCCGACCATATCGCCCTGCCGATCGTGCTGGACGAAGACGGCAAGGAAGAGGCGCTGAACAGCGCGTCCGCGCTCTGGACCCGGTCCAAGGGCGAGGTGACGCCGGAACAATCGACCGAGTTCTACCGCCAGGTCGCGCACGCCTATGACGAGCCCTGGCTGACGTTGCATTACCGGGCCGAAGGCGTCATCGAATATACCAGCCTGCTGTTCGTGCCGGGAACGAAGCCGTTCGACCTGTTCGACCCGGCGCGCAAGCATGCGGTGCGGCTCTATGTCCGCCGCGTGTTCGTGACCGACGATTGCGCCGAGCTGATCCCGGCCTATCTGCGCTTTTTGAAGGGCGTGATCGACAGCGAGGATCTGCCGCTCAACATCAGCCGCGAGACGTTGCAGGCCAATCCGCTGATCGCCAAGATCCGCCAGGGCGTGACCAAGCGCGTGCTGGGCGAGCTGGCCAAGAAGGCGACCGGCGCACCCGAGGAATACGCCAAATTCTGGGAGAATTTCGGCGCGGTCCTGAAGGAAGGCCTGTACGAGGAATTCGAGCAGCGCGAGGCCATTCTGAACCTCGCCCGCTTCCGCTCGACCGGGGCCGAGGGGCTGGTCAGCCTGGAAGATTATGTCGGCCGCATGAAGCCGGGCCAGACCGCGATCTATACGATCACGGCGGATTCGCCCGAGGCGGCGCTCCGCAGCCCGCAGCTGGAAGGCTTCCGCGCCAAGGGCGTCGAGGTGCTGTTGCTGACCGATCCGGTCGACGAATTCTGGCTGCCGATGGTCGCCAAGTTCAAGGAACACGAGTTCCGCTCCGTCACCCGCGGCGGCGCCGACCTGGGCACGATCGAAAGCGGCGACAAGGATGCGCCGAAAAAGGAGGAGGCTCCGGCGCCGGCCGGCACGGTCGATCTGATCGCGCTCTTGAAGCTGACGCTGGGCGATGCGGTCAAGGACGTGCGCAGCACCGACCGCCTGACCGAGAGCGCCGTGTGCCTGGTCGCCGACGACGGCGACATGGACATGCATCTGGCCCGCCTGCTGAAGCAGCACAAGCAGCTGGGCGAGGAGAGCAAGCGCGTGCTGGAGGTCAATCCGCACCATCCGCTGATCGCCCGCCTGGCCGAACGGCTCGGCCAGAGCGGGACGGGCCCGGCGCTGGAAGATGCCGCCTGGCTGCTGCTCGACCAGGCCCGCATCGTCGAGGGCGAGGCGCTGCCCGACCCGGTCGCGTTCGCCAAGCGGCTGGCCAGCTGCCTGCAACGCGGCTTAGCCGCCTGAAGACGATGGGTCGCCGTCCGCGGCGACCCATTTTCACAGCATGCCTCTGCTGAACTTTGCCGGTCGCCCCGCGCTCGACCTGACGGACGAGCAATTCGCCGCCGCGACCGGCGTGCACGGCCATGCCCTGGTGCAGGCCTGTGCCGGGGCCGGCAAGACCCGCACGCTGGTCGCGCGCTACCTGCACCGGCTGAACGAGGGCGCCGAGCCGGACCGGGTGGCGCTGGTCACCTTCACCCGACGTGCCACGGCGGAGATGCTGGAGCGGCTCGGCACCTTCATTGAGGATCGCCGCGCGCTGGAACGCCGCGTGCGCACGATCGACGGCTTCGCCCAGGCCATTCTGCGCGCCGCCGCCGGCGCGGTCGGGGTGACGCCGGATTTCGGCCTGCTGATCGACGACCGCCGGCGCGGCGACGAGGAACGCAGGGGCGTGAGCCGCGAAGGCTTCGCGACCAAACTGTTCGGCCGCAGCGCGCTGGATGTCGATGACGAGGGCACCAATCTGCTGGGTGCGTTCGACGGTTTCCGCGCCCGCGCGATGGGTTCGGCCGAGATTACCAGGCTCGCGACCTCGGCCGACGTCGGCGAGGTCTGGCGCCGGGCGGCCCAGTCTTTTGCGAAATACCAGGCGGCGATGGACCAGGCCGCACTCTACGACCATGCCGAGATTCAGCACCGTATCCTGGAGCGCTGCCAGGCCGATCCGGATCTGGCGACCAAGCTGTTCGGCCGCTTCACCGATCTGCTGGTCGACGAATACCAGGACGTCACCTCGGCCCAGGTCGCGTTCTTCAAGCTGTTCCTGACCGGCGGCGGGCGGATCTGGGCGGTCGGCGACGAGGATCAGGCAATCTTCGGCTTTCGCCATGCCGAGATCGAGCGTATCCGCCGCTTCAGCCGCGACTTCCCGGCCGCCACGGCCTATCGGCTGGGCACCAACCTGCGCTGCGGCCGGGCCATCACCGGCCTGGCGCGGGCCGTGATCGAAAGCGATCCGAAACGGGGCCATCGCCCGATCGCCTTAGACGAGCGCCGCGACGGTACCGGCGCCTATCTCAACCCCGGCCGCGTCGCCTGCCATGAGGCGGACGATGCCGAGGCCGAGGGCGCCTGGATCGCGCGCCAGCTGGCCGCGCTGATCGACGACGAGGGCATGCCGCCGGAACGCATCGCCGTGCTGTACCGCGCGCGCCCTTCGGCCGAGACGGTGCTCGACGCGGTCAAATCCGCGCTGCGCCGGCGCCGCATCCCGATCGAGGAGGGCAAGGTCCCGGGCGTGGCGTTCCGCACCATCCATGAATCCAAGGGCCTGGAATTCGACGCCGTGTTCCTGCCCGGCCTGCTGCTGGGCGTGCTGCCGCATTATCGCGCGACCGACGCCGGCGCCCGGGCCGAAGAGCGGCGGCTGTTCTATGTGGCGCTGACCCGCGCCGAGCAGCGGCTGTTCCTCAGCTGGCCGCGCAGCCGCACCAAGCGCAACGGCGATGTCGAGGCGGTGCGGCCGAGTCCCTTCCTGGTCGAAGGGCTGGCGGCACTCGACGATCATGCCGGGCTGGATTGGCAGGGACCGGGCCTGCTCGATGGTTGGCTCGCACGTCAGGGCCAGACCGCCCGGCGCGATGGCCCCGTCTCAAGGACCGTACCGCGCGCCCAGGCGACGCCGACGCTGCCCAAGGCCGGACGGCCGCAGCCGGCCAAGACGCTGAAACAATGGCTCGCCAGCTGGAGCCCGGCGGAAGTCGCCTTGCTGGACGAGCATCTGGGCCGCAGCCTGGGCACGCTGCAGGGGCTGATCCAGCGGCCTTACGGGGAATTGTCGCAGGTGGTGAAGCTGGCGCGGGCCGACCGTTCGGCGCTGAAGCGCTCGTAACAGAAAAACGGGCGGCCGGATCCGTTCGGACCCCAGGCCGCCCGAGCGCCGACCGCAAGGCACGCGCAAGGCTACGCTGATTGCCAGGGACGCCGCAGGCATCCCAGCGGCCACAGTCCACGATTCAATTGCGGCGCCGGGCCGGCGAAATTATGGCGAAATTGTGATTGCTCGAATGCGGCCCAAATGCTCACAGCGCTCGAAATCAATGCGGCGCTTCAGCGGACGGCCCCGATCTGGGGCCTCGGCCCTGGAAAAGCCGGATGCGGCATTCCATACGTCCAAAGCGCTGTTGTTCCGTTCGCTTCTGCGATATCAACGAGACAGCACGCCAGCTGCCGATCCCGTGGGGGATGCGGGCGCCTTCGGCCGTTCAGGCCCGCGCCATCAGCCAGCCCTCATGTCTTTGCCGAGCCAGAGGAGTTCGCCGTGAAATATTCCGGCCATGATACGCTGAAGACCCGCCGCCAGCTGACTGCCGGTGGCAAGACCTACGACTATTACAGCCTGCCGGTCGCGGCCGAAGCGGCCGGTCTGGGCGACATCTCCCGCCTGCCCTTCTCGCTGCGCGTGCTGCTCGAGAATCTCGTCCGGCTGGAAAACGGCCGCACGGTTACGGTCGACGACATCAAGGCGGTCGGCGCCTGGCTGAACGAAAAGACCTCGATGCGCGAGATCGCGTTCCGCCCGGCCCGCGTGCTGATGCAGGATTTCACCGGCGTGCCGGCGGTCTGCGATCTGGCGGCGATGCGCGCGGCGATGGTCGCGCTGGGCGGCGATCCGGAACGGATCAACCCGCTGTCGCCGGTCGATCTGGTCATCGACCATTCGGTCATGGTCGATAATTTCGGCACGCCCGCGGCGTTCGAGGAGAATGTCGACCTGGAATTCGAGCGCAACGGCGAGCGTTACTCGTTCCTGCGCTGGGGCCAGGACGCGTTCGACAATTTCCGCGTCGTCCCGCCCGGCACCGGCATCTGCCACCAGGTCAATCTGGAATATCTGGCGCAGACCGTCTGGGTCGGCCAGGAAGACGACGGCACGCTGGTGGCCTACCCCGACACGCTGGTCGGCACCGACAGCCACACCACCATGGTGAACGGCATGGCGGTGTTGGGCTGGGGCGTCGGCGGCATCGAGGCCGAGGCGGTCATGCTGGGCCAGCCGATCTCGATGGTGCTGCCCGAGGTCGTGGGCTTCAAGCTGGTCGGCAAGCTGAAGGAAGGCGCCACCGCGACCGACCTGGTGCTGACCGTCACCCAGATGCTGCGCAAGAAGGGCGTGGTCGGCCGCTTCGTCGAGTTCTTCGGCCCCGGCCTGGCCGCGCTGTCGATCGCCGACCGTGCCACCATCGGCAACATGGCGCCGGAATATGGCGCGACCTGCGGCTTCTTCCCGATCGACAAGGAGACCATCCGCTACCTGGGCTTCTCCGGCCGCGAGGCCGATCGCGTCGCCTTGGTCGAGGCCTATGCCAAGGCCCAGGGCTTCTGGCGCGACGAGAATACCCCGGACCCGGTGTTCACCGACACGCTGGAACTGGACCTGACCACAGTCGAGCCGTCGCTGGCCGGCCCGCGCCGTCCGCAGGACAAGGTGCTGCTGTCCTCGGCCGCGTCCTCGTTCAAGGTCGAATTGCCGAAGCTGGCCAATAGCGAAGACCCGGCGGTGCTGGCGAAATCGATCAAGGTCGAAGGCACCAACTACGCGCTGGGCCACGGCAATGTCGTGCTGGCGGCGATCACCAGCTGCACCAACACATCGAACCCGTCGGTCATGCTCGCGGCCGGCCTGGTCGCGCGCAACGCGGTCAGGAAGGGCCTGACGGTCAAGCCCTGGGTCAAGACCTCGCTCGCCCCCGGCAGCCAGGTCGTGACCGAGTACCTGGCCCAGTCGGGCCTGGACAAGGATCTGGATACGCTGGGCTTCAACCTGGTCGGCTATGGCTGCACGACCTGCATCGGCAATTCCGGCCCGCTGAGCGACCCGATCACCAAGGCGATCGAGGATGGCGAGCTGACCGTGGCGGCCGTGCTGTCGGGCAACCGCAATTTCGAAGGCCGCATCAGCCCGCATATCCGCGCCAACTACCTGGCCTCGCCGCCGCTGGTCGTGGCCTATGCGCTGGCCGGTTCGATGAACATCGACCTGACGACCGAGCCGCTGGGCAATGGGTCGGACGGCAAGCCGGTGTTTCTCAAGGACATCTGGCCGTCGAACGAGGAGATCACCCAGACGGTCCAGAAGAACCTGACCGCCAAGATGTTCAAGACGCGCTACGCCGACGTGTTCAAGGGCCCGGAGGCCTGGCAGCAGATCGAGACCGTCAAGGACAAGACCTACAAATGGGTCGAGGGCTCGACCTATATCGCGCACCCGCCGTTCTTCGAGAACATGCCGAAGGACCCGGCGCCGGTCACCGACATCAAAGGCGCCAAGCTGCTGGCGATCCTCGGCGATTCGATCACGACCGACCATATTTCCCCGGCCGGCTCGATCAAGAAGGACGGCCCGGCGGGCCAATACCTGCTGAGCTACCAGGTCCGTCCGGCCGACTTCAACAGCTACGGCTCGCGCCGCGGCAACCATGAAGTCATGATGCGCGGCACCTTCGCCAACACCCGCATCAAGAACGAGATGGTCCCGGGCGTCGAAGGTGGCGTGACCAAGCGCGACGGCAAGATCGAGGCGATCTACGACGCCGCGATGGAATATCAGAAGGCGGGCACGCCGCTCGTCATCTTCGCCGGCAAGGAATACGGCACCGGCTCGTCGCGCGACTGGGCGGCCAAGGGCACGCGCCTCTTGGGCGTCAAGGCCGTGATCGCCGAAAGCTTCGAGCGCATCCATCGCTCGAACCTGGTCGGGATGGGCATCCTGCCGCTGGTGTTCAAGGATGGCATGACGCGCCAGGCCCTGAAGCTGGTCGGCACCGAGACGGTCGACATCACCGGCGTCGAAGCGGGCATCAAGCCGGGCATGGACATCGCCTGCGTGATCACCCGCGCCGACGGCAGCACGACCGACATCACGCTGAAGTGCCGGATCGATACGCTCGACGAGGTCGAGTACTACCGCCATGGCGGTATCCTGCATTACGTGCTGCGCAACATGATGAAGGACGCTGCCTGACGTCAGGCGCGGTCTTCATGGGTTGACGAGAACGGCCGGGATGGCGACATCCCGGCCGTTTTCACGAGTGCGCCATTGCCAGACGACTCGAAAAATGCTCCGAATTCAATTTCTTGCAGTTTGGTCATTTGCTGTGGTCGATGAATGCGCGTCAGACGCATACGAAAATGGTCCTAGGTTGGCAACGATAAGAAAAACAATGTAAAGTAGTGTCGTCTCGGATTTCGAAAATGAACTGGCCGACGATGACAAATAAATCCAGCGCCCCATTTCATCAGCCGCCGTCTGTCAGCATTCGAGCCGTTGCTCGCGTACAGGCGAAAGAAGCGCGGCACCATCCCGTCGCGATCATGCCGCCGCCCGCAACGGTCCCGAAAAAATCATTCGCGGCGAGACAAACGATGCCGGCCCCGCCCATTCCGGCATTTCGCCGCCTGCCGCCGCCTCTCTCCGGCGCGGTCGCAACCGCCCAAACCATGGCAATGGCCCTGCCAACCCATAACCGCATGATGTCACCGTCTCCGGTCCCAAAAGGGCTGCGACCGTCACTGCAGATCGTTGCGGCCCAACCTTCCTTCGCCGTTCGGTCGATGAGCATTCAGTGTACGGAAACAGTGGAGCTTCCGGGCTGGATAAATAAGATCAAAGCCGGATCTTGCGTCATGTTATCAAATAAAATCATTCCAGAGGAAAAGCTCATAGGCGTCGATCTCGGTAATTCAGAAAGTCATTATATGGTATGTGTAAAAAAATCTGGAAATATATTAACATTTATTGTGACAAGCTCTAAGGAAAAGAAGGATTTTTTGGAACTTGATGATCAAGAACCATTTAAAAAGAAAACTTATTTGAGCAAATTGAAGTTCACCGTTGCGACTGAAGACATATTTAAAGTACAGAAATCCGTCACCAAGGTCACACAGCTTCAGAAGCTAACAAACGTACCTACCCAATGATATCAGCTTGTCGCGACTGCCCCGAGCCGGTCATCGACGCACCAGTTGTTTTCGTTTCCGCGTCCTAGCGCCCCGGGACTACCATGGCCATATACCAACGAGTTGATATTGTGACGTCCTGGCGAGGACCGAACCATGCTCAAAGACATTCTGGTGCATGTCGACGGCGGCAAGGCGGCCGAGCGGCGGGTCGAGGCGGCGGCCGTGCTGGCCGAGGCGTCCGAGGGCCATCTGGTCGGGCTGCACGTCGCCTCGGCGGTCGAGGACCTGCCCTGGATCGAGGGCTATGCGACCGAGATGGTGCTCGGCTATGCCACCGAGCGGGCCGAGGCCGACCTGAGCCGCGCCCGCGCGAGCTTCGAGCGCCAGATCGCCGGCCGGGCCATCACCCATGAATGGCGCGAGGCGAGCGGCCTCGCCGACCGGACCGTGGCGCTGCACGGCCGCACCGCCGACCTGATCGTGCTGGGCCAGAGCGATCCGGCGATCGCCACATTCGGCGCGGCCTCCGGCATCCCCGAGCATGTCCCGCTGTCGGCCGGACGGCCGTGCCTGATCCTGCCCTATGCCGGCCATTGGCCGACTCTGGGCCGGCGCGCGCTGATCGCCTGGGACGGCGGTCGCGAGGCGGCGCGAGCGGTCAATGACGCGCTGCCCCTGCTGCGGCGGGCGCAGCAGGTCACCATCGTGACGATCGGCGGCCGGCTGCAGGGCGACGGCACGGCGGCCCAGGGTGCCGCCGCCCTGGGCGCCCATCTGACCCGTCACGGCCTGACGGTCGAGGTCCGCCACGATGCCGGCGGCACCATCGGCGTGCCCGACCTGCTGCTGTCGCTGGCGTCCGACCTGTCGGCCGATCTGCTGGTCATGGGCGCCTATGGCCATAGCCGGTTGCGCGAGCTGATCATGGGCGGCGTCACTCGCGCGATCCTCGACCATATGACCTTGCCGGTCCTGATGTCGCATTAGAGAGGGATTTGGATGACCAAACCGCCGCGGCCAGCAGCCTGGGTCGATCAACTGGGCCGCTGGATCAAACCGGTCGTGCCCACGCAACGCAAAACCGGTACCCGCGGACGGCTGGCGCTCGGCCTGCAAGGCGGCGGCGCGCTTGGCGCCTTTACCTGGGGCGTGCTCGATCGGCTGCTGGAGGAGCCCGACCTGCCCTTGAGCGCGGTCAGCGGCACCAGCGCCGGGGCGGTCAATGGCGCCGTGCTGGTCAGCCATTGGGTCGCGGGCGGCCCGGAACGGGCGCGCACGGCGCTCGACCGGCTGTGGCGGCGCCTGGCGGAAAAGGGCCGGCCGGTCTGGATGCCGGCGCTGGGTCAGGCGGCCGGCGCCATGGCGATGGATATGACCGCGCGCCTGTTCTCGCCCTATCAGCTCAATCCGCTCGACCTCAACCCGCTACGGGAGATCCTGGCCGAAGAGGTCGATTTCGCGGCGCTGGCCCATGCCAAGGCGCCGGAACTGATCATCGCCGCGACCCGGATCGGCGACGGCGGCGCGCGGCTGTTCCGCCGGGGCGAGATCACGCTCGACGCGATCCTGGCCTCGGCCTGCCTACCGGCGATCCATCAGGCGGTCGAGATCGAGGGCGAGGGCTATTGGGACGGCGGCTATTCCTCGAACCCGCCGCTCCGCGCCCTGGTCGAAGGCGAGGCGCCGGACGATCTGCTGGTCGTGCAACTCAACCCGGTTCGGTTCGACGGCCTGCCGAAAAGTACGCGCGAGATCACCCAGCGCGTGAACCAGCTCGTGTTCAACCGGCCGCTGCTGGAGGAATGGGCCAGCCTGGAGCCGGAGGCCGCCGCCGGCCGGTTCCGGCTGCACCGGCTGGTGATCGAACCGGAGAAATTGCCGCCGGGCGGCGCGCTGGACCTGGACTGGAATTTTCTGTCGGCGCTGCGCGACCAGGGCCGGGCCCAGGCCGCCGCCTGGCTCGACGCCCAGGCTCTCACCGGAACGTGAGCCGAGTTGAATGGCCGGTGTCCGGGTTCGGGCGCCTAATCACGCCATCATGAGCCTCATCCGCCGCCTCGCCCTTTCCGCCGCCGGCTTCGTCCTTGCCGGTTCCGCCGCCCAGGCCGCCACCGAACGCCCGGTCTTGATCGAGCTGTTCACCTCGCAAGGCTGCAATTCCTGCCCGCCGGCCGACGCGCTGCTGGGCGAGTTGGCCCAGCGGCCGGGCGTGCTGGCGCTCGCCTTCCATGTCGATTACTGGAACGGGCTCGGCTGGAGCGACCCGTTTTCCAGCAAACTCGCGACCGCCCGGCAGAACGACTATGCCCAGCGCCTGGGCAAGCGCTCGATCTATACGCCGCAGCTGGTGGTCGACGGTGCCCAGGACGCGGTCGGCTCCGATCGGGCCGGCGTGACCGCACTCATCGACGCGGCCCGGCGCCGGGCCGCGACCGGGCCGACCATCGAAACCACGACCGACGAGACCGGCCGGCGCGTCGTCCGCCTGAGCGGCGGCACCGCCGAGCGCGCCACGGTCTGGCTCGCCGGCTACGACCGCGCCCATGTGACCCCGGTCGGCCGCGGCGAGAACGGCGGCCGCACCCTGACCGAATATCAGGTCGTCCGCTCCCTGGTCCGCCTGGGCGACTGGACCGGCGCCGCCACGCAATATGCCCTGCCGGCTGTCGAGGCCGAAGGCGCGATCCTGTTCGTGCAGCCCGATCGGCCCGGCCCGATGCTGGCGGCACAGGATGTGACGGGGTAGGCGTCCGAGCCGAAGTGACGACAAAGCTGCCCGCCGATGCTATGAGTGCCGCCCCTTTCCGGCGAGCGGACCTCATGACACGCGACTGGCTTCCATGCGACTGACGGCCCGGGGCCTAGCCGCGGCGCGGGGCGAGCGGCCGTTGTTCGCCGGTCTGGGCTTCGCGCTGGCCGCCGGCGACGTGCTGGTACTGACCGGCCCGAACGGCAGCGGCAAGTCGAGCCTGCTGCGGCTCGCCGCCGGCTTCGGACGGCCGACCGCGGGATGTCTCAGCTGGGACGGCAAGGCCCTGGCCGACGATCTGGAATCCTATCGCGCGCAGATTCATTACGTCGGTCACCAGGAGGCGCTGAAGCCGGCGCTGAGCGCCGTCGAGATGCTGCGCTTCTGGTCCGATCTGGCCGAGCGACCGCTGCGGGACCCGGCCGAGCCGCTCGCGGCGCTCGGACTGGGCCATAAGGCGGCGACGCCGTGCCGCTTCCTGTCGTCGGGTCAAAGGCGTCGCCTGGCGCTGGCGCGTCTGGTCGCCTGGACCGCGCCGCTCTGGCTGCTGGACGAGCCGACGGTCGGGCTCGACGACGAGGCGCTGGGCCTGATCGCCGGACTGATCGAGCGCCACCGCGTCGCGGGTGGCATCGTCGTGCTGTCGACCCATCAGCCGCTGCCGTTGGCCGGCGTTCAATCCCTGTCGCTGGCCGACTTCCCGCCGCCGCGGCCCAGGGTCACCGCCGAATGGTGAGCTTCAAGGCGCTGCTGCTGCGCGATCTGCGCCTCGCCTTCCGCCAGGGCGGCGACGGCGCCATGGCGGTGATCTTCTTCGTGCTGGCGGCATTGCTGTTCCCGTTCGGGCTGGGGCCGGAACCCGAGGCGCTGGCGCGCGACGCGGTCGGCATCGTCTGGGTCATGGCCCTGCTCGCCTCGCTGCTGGCGCTCGACCGGTTGTTCCAGGGCGATTGGGAGGATGGCTCGCTCGACCTGATCGCACTGTCGCCGCTGCCGCTCGAGCTGGTCGTGCTGGCCAAGGCGCTGGGCCATTGGCTGGTCAGCGGGCTGCCGCTGCTGATCGCGGCACCGATCGTCGCGTCCATGCTGCAGTTCGACCCGGCCGGGTTGCCGCGCCTGGTGCTGGCGCTCGCGCTGGGCACGCCGACGCTCAGCCTGCTGGGTGCCGTCGGTGCGGCCTTGACCCTCGGCGCGCGCCGGGCGGCCGTGCTGGTCTCGCTGCTGGTGTTGCCTTTGGAAATCCCCATCTTGATCTTCGGGGTGGCTGCGGCCGACCCCGCCGCGACAGGCGACGGGTCGACCCAAATCATGGTATTGGGCGCGCTCCTGGCGGTGGCCCTGCCGCTGTGTCCTTGGGCCGCAGCCGCGGCGCTCCGCCAGGCGCTCGATTAATCGAGCCCGCCGGGGCCTCGATGGGGTAGAGAGTTTCGATGCATCGTTTCGCCAATCCCGCCCACTTCATGCGCGTCAGCCAGATCCTGCTGCCCTGGCTCGCCGGCGTCACCATCCTGTTGCTGGCGGCGGGCTTGGTGCTGGCGCTGGTCGTGGCCCCGCCCGACTATCAGCAGGGCGAGAGCGTCAGGATCATGTTCGTGCATGTGCCGGCGGCCTGGATGGCGATGTGCGCCTATACCACGCTGGCGGCGGCCAGCGCCGCGGCATTGATCTGGCGCCATCCGCTGGCCGAGATCGCGGCCGAGGAGACGGCACCGCTCGGCGCGGTCTTCACCGGCCTGTGCCTCGTCTCCGGCTCGCTATGGGGCGAGCCGATGTGGGGCACCTGGTGGGCCTGGGACGCGCGCATGACCTCGGTCCTGGTCTTGTTCTTCCTGTATCTGGGCTATATGGCGCTGCTGAACGCGTTCGACGATCCGACGCGCGGCCGGCGCGCCGCCGCGATCCTGGCGCTGGTGGGGTTCGTCAACGTGCCGATCATCAAATTCTCCGTCGATTGGTGGAACACGCTGCACCAGCCGGCGAGCGTGCTGCGCCTGGGTGGGCCCGCGATCGACCCGTCGATCCTGACGCCGCTGCTGGTCATGGCGCTCGCCTTTACCCTGCTGTTCGCGACCCTGTTGGTCGTGCGCATGCGCGCGGCGCTGATGGAACGCAAGATCCGCGTGCTGGATGCGGCCGCCGGCGGGGCGCTCGGCTGATGGGCTTTTCCACTTGGCTTCAGATGGGCGGCTACGCAATCTTCGTCTGGCCGGCCTACGGCATCGCCGCTGCGGCACTCGGCCTCCTGGCGGCGGCCACGGTCCGGCGGTATCGGATGGCGCAGCGGCGGCTGGCCCAGCTCACGGCCACGCGCCGTGGGGAGACCGCATGACCCGCAAGCGCCGCCGCCTGATCTTCGTCCTCGCCGGCATGAGCTGCCTCGGCATCGCGACGGCACTCGTCCTGAATGCGTTCGACGATAATCTGGTGTTCTTCTACAGCCCGACCGATCTGGTGCAGAAGCATCCGGGCACGACCAGGCGTCTGCGCATCGGCGGGCTGGTCGAGAACGGCAGCCTGGTCACGTCCGAGGGCGGCAAGCGGTTCGATTTCAAGGTCACCGACGGCAAGACCGATCTGGCCGTAAGCTATGTCGGCGTGGTGCCGGCGCTGTTCCGCGAGGGCCAGGGCGTCGTCGCCGAGGGCAAGCTGGGGCCCGACGGCCGCTTTTCCGCCGTGACCCTGCTGGCCAAGCATGACGAGAAATACATGCCGCCCGAAGTGGCCGAGGCGCTGAAGCGGTCCGGCGAATGGCGGCCGGACCAGCAGGCCGCCGCGCCCGGCGCGGCCGACGCGCCGCAAGCGAGTGCCCGCCCATGATCGCCGAACTCGGCCACTTCGCGCTGATCCTGGCGCTGCTGATCGCCATCGTGCAGTCGATCCTGCCGATGGTCGGCGCCGCGCGGGGCGCCCGGCCGCTGATGGATGTGGCCGCCCCTGCCGCCCTGCTGCAGTTCGGCGCGGTCGCGCTCGCCTTCGCCGCGCTGACCCACGGCTATGTCACCTCGGACTTCTCGTTGAGGAACGTGGTCGAGAACAGCCATTCGCTAAAGCCGCTGTTGTACAAAATCACCGGCGTCTGGGGCAATCACGAGGGCTCGATGCTGCTCTGGGCCCTGATCCTGACGCTCTACGGCGCGGCGGTCGCCGCCTTCGGCCGCAACCTGCCGCCCTCGCTCAAGGCGCGCGTGCTGTCGGTCCATGGCATGATCGGCGTCGGATTCCTGGCCTTCATCCTGTTCACGTCCAACCCGTTCCTGCGCGTGCTGCCGGTGCCGCCCGACGGGCAGGGGCTGAACCCGATCCTGCAGGACCCGGGATTGGCCTTCCATCCGCCGTTCCTCTATCTGGGCTATGTGGGATTCTCGATGGCGTTCAGCTTCGCCGTGGCCGCGCTGATCGAGGGCCGGGTCGATCCGGCCTGGGCGCGCTGGGTTCGGCCCTGGACGCTGGTCGCCTGGTGCGCGCTCACGCTCGGCATCTGCCTGGGCAGCTGGTGGGCCTATTATGAATTGGGCTGGGGCGGCTGGTGGGCCTGGGACCCGGTCGAGAACGCCTCGTTCATGCCCTGGCTGTCGGGCACGGCGTTGCTGCATTCGGCCATCGTGGTCGAGAAGCGCGACACGCTCAAAGGCTGGACCATCTTCCTGGCGCTGGTGACCTTCTCGCTGTCGCTGCTCGGCACCTTCCTGGTGCGTTCGGGCGTGCTGTCGTCGGTCCATGCCTTCGCGGTCGATCCGGCGCGCGGCGCCTTCATCCTGGCGCTGCTGGTGATCGCGATCGGCGGCTCGCTGGTGCTGTTCGCGCTCCGGGCACCGGCCTTGCGCTCGACCGGGAGCTTCGCGCCGATCAGCCGCGAATCCGCGCTGATACTGAACAATCTGCTGTTGGCGACCGCGGCGCTGACCGTGTTCCTGGGCACGCTCTATCCGCTGTTCCTGGATGTGATCGGCGGCGACAAGGTCTCGGTCGGGGCGCCCTATTACAACGCGACCTTCGTGCCGCTGATGGTGCCGCTGGTGCTGCTCATGGCGGCCGGGCCGATGATGACCTGGAAGCGCGCCGATCTGGCCGGCGTCCTGCTGCGGCTGCGCCTGGCGTTCGGCCTCGCCTTGGCCGTGGCCGTGATCATGATCATCGCGACCAAGGGTCACGAGGCGCTGGCACCGCTCGGCATCGGCCTCGCCGCCTGGCTGCTGTTCGGGACGCTGAAGGAACTCGCCGACCGCATCCGGCTGTTCCAGGCGCCGTGGGACATGGTGCGCACCCGGCTGCGCCACACCACCCGGGCGTCCTGGGGCATGAGCATCGCGCATGCCGGCCTGGCCGTGACCATCGCCGGCATCACCATCGCCAGCGGCTGGCAGCAGGAGGCGATCCAGACCTTGCATCCCGGCGAGAGCATCGCGCTGGCCGGCGACGTCTATCGCTTCGACCGGGTCGAGCCGCTGCCCGGTCCGAACTATTCGGCCGAGCAGGCGACCGTCGCCATCAGCCATGACGGCCGCACCTTCGCCACGGTCCATCCGTCGCGCCTGACCTATCCGCTGCAGCGCATGACCACGACAGACGTCGCCATTCACACCGACGGGTTCAGCGACCGTTATGTCGTGCTGGGCGATCCGCAGCCGGACGGCGGCTGGATCTTCCGGATCTATTACAATCCGCTGGTGCCCTGGGTCTGGTTCGGCGCGCTGATCATGGTGCTGGGCGGCATCCTGTCGCTCAGCGATCGCCGGCTGCGCATCGGCGCGCCGGTGCGCAAACCCAAGCGGGCCGGAGGCGAGCTTGCCGCCTGACACAAAAAGCGATCTCGGCCGGCGCCTGCTGTTCCTGCTGCCGGTCCTGGCGTTTCTGGGCCTGGTCGGCCTGTTCACGCTTGGCCTGGGCCATGATCCGGCGGCACTGCCATCGGCGATGATCGACAAGCCGGCACCGGCGTTCGCGCTCGGGCCGGTCATGGTCGACAGACCGGGCCTGGGCCGCGCCGATCTGGGCGGCAAGCCGGTGCTGGTCAATTTCTTCGCCTCCTGGTGCGCGCCCTGCCGGGCCGAGCATGCGACGCTGGCCGGCCTCGCCGCCTCCGGCGTGCCGCTCTACGGCATCGCCTACAAGGACAAGCCGGAGAACGCCCAGCGCTTTTTGACCGACCTGGGCGATCCGTACCAGAAGATCGGCCTGGATCTGGACGGCCGCACCGCGATCGATTTCGGCGTCTATGGCGTACCCGAGACCTATATCCTCGACCGCGACGGCCGTATCCGCTTCCGCTATGCCGGCGCGTTGACCGACGCGGTGTTGAAGACCGAGATCCTGCCGCGTTTGGCTGCCCTGGAGCGGCCGTGATCCGACGCTTGATCCTCGCGGCGGTGCTGGCCGTGACGCTCGCCGGACCCGCCTTTGCGGTCAATCCCGACGAGCGGCTGGCCGATCCGGTGCTGGAGGCGCGCGCCCGCACGCTGGGCAAGTCGCTGCGCTGCCTCGTGTGCCAGAACCAGTCGATCGACGATTCCAACGCCGACCTGGCCCATGACCTGCGGATCCTGGTGCGCGAGCGACTGACCGCTGGCGACAGCGATGCCCAAGTGCTGGCCTATCTGCAATCGCGCTATGGCGACTATGTGTTGCTGAAGCCGCCGGTCGATCCGGCGACCTGGGTGCTGTGGTTCGGGCCGGCCGCAGTGCTGGCGATCGGCGCCGGCGTGCTGGTTCTGCGCCGCCGCCGGATCGCGACGGCACCGACTCCGCTCACCGCCGACGAACGCGCGCGGCTCGATCGGTTGATGGCGGATACCGACCAATGATCTGGCTGTGGGTCGTGCTGGCCCTGATGACCGCCGCCGTGCTGGCGACCCTGCTGCGTCCGCTGCTGCGGGTCGGCGCCCCTGCCGCCGACCGCGCCGGCTATGACCTGGTGGTCTATCGCGACCAGCTGGACGAGCTGACCCGCGACGCGGGCCGCGGCACGATTTCCGCGACCGAAGCCGCCGCCGCCCGGATCGAGATCGAGCGCCGGCTGCTGGCGGTCGTGTCCAAACCCGACGCGCCGCCCTCCCGGCCGGCCCGGCTCACGGCCCTGCTGGTGATGGTCATCGTGCCGGTCGCCGCCGTCGGGCTCTATCTGGATCTGGGCGAACCGGATCTGCCGGACCAGCCACTGAGCGCGCGCGCGGCCGAACGGCCGCTGCTGGCCGACGACGGCTCGCTCGATCCGGCCAAGGTCAAGCGCGCGCTGGAAGCCAAACTCCAGGCCGACCCGGGCAGTCTCGACGGCTGGCTGCTGCTGGGCCGGACCGACGCCAGCCTGGGCGCCTGGGACGATGGCAAGGCGGCCTACGACAAGGCGATGGCCCTGTCGCACGACCGGCCTGACGTGCTGGAAGCCTATGGCGAGCTGCTGGTCGGTGCGGCCGGCGGTGAGGTGACCGGTCCCGCGACCGCCCTGTTCACCCGTGCCGTCGCGGCCGACGCGAACCGGATCAAGGCACGCTATTACCTGGCGCTGGGCGCCGCCCAGCAGGGCGACCTGCCCCAGGCGATCGCCGGCTGGAAGGCGCTGGAGGCCGACGCCCCCGCCAGCGCCCCTTGGCTGAGCACGGTCGTCGACCTGCGCCAGGAAGCCGAGCGCCGGCTGGCCGGCGGCACGGCGCCCTCGCCGGACCTGCCGGCCGGGGCGCCGAACGATCCGGCCGGGGCCCAGATCGCCAAGCTGCCGCCGGGCGAGCAGGGCCAGGCGATCCGCGGCATGGTCGAGGGTCTGGCCGCCAGGCTCCAGGCCAATCCCGACGACCTGCCCGGCTGGCAGCGGCTGGCGCGCGCCTATGTCGTGCTGGGCGAGGGACAGAAGGCCGAGGCCGCCTATCGCCAGGTGCTGCAGCGCGACCCGAAGCAGCCCGACGCCCTATGGCAGGTCGGCCTGGCCGATGCGGCCAACGGCAACAAGACCCAGGCGGCCCAGCATTGGCAGGTGCTGCTGGCCCAATTGCCGGCCGGATCGCCGGCCGCGAGCCAGGTGCAGAAGGCGCTGGACGGGCTGAAATAAGCGCGGATCAAGGTCAGGGCAGCCATTCGAAGAACGTCTCGTGGCCGGTTTCGAACCGGTCGCGGAACGCCTTGTCGAACCGGAAGCCGTGCGGATCGTCGTCGATCAGCAGGCCGATCTGGCTCTGATGCGCCTCGATCGCCCGGCGCTTGGCGGCGAGCACCGGCCAGATATCGACCTGGAGCACCCGGAACTGATCGACCGGCGGGCGTTCGACCAGGTCCGGCACCAGATCGAACCAGACCGGATATTCCAGCAGCCGCGGCTGGCCGCCCCAGCGGTCGAGCGCCGTCCGCCAGATCGCGGAGGTCGCGATGTGATCGCCATGAGGATCGGCCCGCCAGGGCAGCACGAGCGTGCCGGGCCGGATCTCGGCCAGCATGACCGCGGCGCGGGTCACCAGCCGATCGAAATTCGGATGGCCTTCGGCCGGCACGTCGCCGTCGGCGACATTCCACAGATCGAGCCGCGCCGGTGCGACGCCGAGCAGTTCCAGCGCCCGGCGCGCTTCGCCGGCGCGCTGTTCGGCGAGGCCGGCGCGCGAGAAGCGGCGCGAATTCGGATGGGAGGCGCTGCCGTCGCTGACCACGACCACACGGATATCATGGCCGGCGCGCTGCATCAGGGCGATCAGGCCGGCAGCGCCCAGGCTCTCATCGTCCGGATGCGGAGCGACAACCAGAAGGGGGCCGGCCAGCTGAGCGGGGTCGAGCGGCGTTACGGGCCGCCGATGCCGGCCGATCTTGAACCGCGTCATCAAGGACATCGGCCGATCATGGCTTAGAAGCGCCGTCGCGTCGACCGTCGGCGCCAAAAAGGCGGCACCGTCAGCCGATCCGGCTGCGGGCCCGGCCGCTGCGGCGGACGGCATCGGCCAGATCGGGCCAGCCATAGGCGACCGCGGGCACGCCGAACCGTCCCATGTCCAATTGCCGGTCCGCGACGCGGCGCCCGCCGACGCGCTCGTAGAAATAGCGCGCCGGATTGGCCGCGAGGACCCACAGCATGGCCGAGGACAGGCCCTCGTCCAGCATCCGCTGGAACAGCGCCAGCAGCAGTTGCCGGCCGATCCCGTGGCCCTGATGGTCGGGCCCGACATAAAGCGTGAAGATCTCGCCGGCATAGGGCAGCGCGGTCTCGCGCTGCACCCCGCAACTGCCGAAGCCCTGCAGATTGTCCCATTCATCATAGGCCAGCACGACATCGTCGGGGCGATGGGCGATGAAGCGCGACCATTGCCGCGCGCGCTGGCGCGGATCGAGCGCGGTCAGCAGATCGTCCGGCAGCATGCCCGGATAGGTCGTCCGCCAGGTCTCGATATCGACATGGGCAATCGCCTGAACATCCGAGGCCCGGGCGGTTCTGATCGACAACATACGCGTCTCCCCGGTGGATGAAATCAGACGGAAGCGTCCGTCTGATTTTCCCACACCGCATAAATCTGGTGGGCGCTTCGTCCGGCAATCGTAGCAGGCAAAACCGGGACCCTCGCAAGTGAGAACTACGCCAACCGGCATTTGGTTTCGTCCCATGACTGTCCGCCCGGATGAAACAGTCCGATACAAACCAGGCCGCTTGCCGAAATCAAAACGGTACAGGGGGCCGCTACACCTGGACGGACAGAACCTCGTCCATCAGGGAGCCACCGGACATGCGGTCTTTCCTCGACGCTATCCTTCCCCTCGATCTCGCCGGCGCCATGCCGCTGCTGCTAGGCCTGTCCTCGCTCGGCCTGGCGCTGTTCGCGATCCGCTGATCATGGCGCGCTTTCCGAAGTGGCAGGACACCGAGCGGCGCCTGCTGGGCCATGCCTGGGGCAAGACGCCGCTCGAAGAGATCGCCCAACAGCTCGGCCGGAGCGAGAACGCGATCCGGCAGGAGGCCTACAAGCTGTTCGGTACGACGCTCGACCGGGCGCCGATGCGCCGACGCCGCAAACAGCCGCGAGTCCGCTTCTATTCCTTGGGCCTCGCGGACTGACGGCCGCCGTCGGGACGTTGGTTACCCCCCAGTCCCCCTCGATCCCGACGGCGGATCTTTTTGTTTCATTCCGCAAGCCCTTGACGCGGCTGCACCGGCCCCCGACGCTCGATCTCGAGATTTCACCCGATCCCGAGGTTCCGTCATGCTGCTTCGCCCCCTCGCCGCCGGACTGATCGCACTGCTGGCGATCGCGGCGCCGGCCCTCGCGGCCGGTCCGCCGCAAAAGGTCCGCATCGCGACCGAAGGCGCCTATCCGCCGTTCAATTTCAAGGCGCCGGACGGCAGCCTGCAGGGCTTCGACGTCGATATCGCCCATGCGGTCTGTGCCGAGGCGCAGCTCGACTGCACCATCGTGGCGCAGGATTGGGACGGCATCATCCCGGGCCTGCTGGCGAAGAAATACGACGCGATCGTCGCCTCGATGGCAATCACCGAAGAGCGCAAGAAGAAGGTCGATTTCACCGATAAATATTACCAGATGCCGGCCCGCTTCGTTGCGAAGAAGGGCTCGAACTTCATCATCACGCCCGAGGGCCTGGCGGGCAAGACGATCGGCGCCCAGCGCGCGACGATCCATGCGGCCTATCTGCAGGAAAAATACGCCGCCACGTCCGACGTCAAAACCTACGATACCCAGGAAAACGTGACGCTGGACCTGACCGCCGGCCGGCTCGACCTGTTCCTGGCCAGCTCGGCCGTGGTGCTGGGCAGCTTCCTCGACAAGCCCGAAGGCAAGGACTACGAATTCGTCGGGCCCGAGTTGCAACTGGGCGCCGGCACCGCGATCGCCGTCCGCAAAGGCGACGACGCGCTGCGCGAAACCTTCAACAAGGCGATCGCCGCGATCCGTGCGAACGGCACCTATCAGAAGATCAACGCCAAATACTTCGATTTCTCGATCTATTGATCGGGGCGGCGACAGAGCCCGCCAAGGGCCGATAGCAACAGGAGATTCACCATGCGCCGTTTCCTCATGGCCGCCCTGACGGCGGCCGCGGTCGGCTGGGCGGTCCAGGCCCAGGCGCAGGACAAGGTTCGAATCGCGACGGAAGGGGCCTACGCGCCGTTCAATTTCAAGGCGCCCGACGGCACGCTGCAAGGCTTCGACATCGATATCGCCCGGGCGCTGTGCGACCACGCCCACCTGGAGTGCACCATCGTGGCGCAGGATTGGGACGGCATCATCCCGGGTCTGCTGGCGAAGAAATACGACGCGATCATCGCGTCGATGTCGATCACCGACGAGCGCCGCAAGAAGGTCGATTTCACCGACAAATACTATCAGACCCCGGCCCGCTTCGTGGCGAAGAAGGGCGCCGGTATCGCCATCTCCAGGGACGGGCTGAAGGGAAAGACGATCGGCGCCCAACGCTCGACCATCCATGCCCAGTACCTGCAGGACACTTACGCCGACGTCGCCGACATCAAGCTGTACGATAGCCAGGAGAACGCCGACCTGGATCTGACCGCCGGGCGGCTGGATCTGGTGCTGGCGGATTCGATCGTGCTGCTGGAAGGCTTCCTCAACAAGCCGGACGGCCAGGATTTCGAGTTCGTCGGGCCGGAGCTGAAAGACCCGAAATGGTTCGGCGACGGCGCCGGCATCGCGGTCCGTCCGGGCGACGCCAAGTTGAAGGAGGCGTTCAACAAGGCGCTGGCCGAGATCCGCAAGGATGGCACCTACGACCGGATCGACGCGAAATACTTCCCGTTCTCGATCTATTGATGGACCTGCAAGGCTTCGGCGGCCAAATCCTGATCGGCGCCGGCCTGACCCTGGCCGTGGCGGCGCTCAGCATGATTTTCGGGCTGGTGATCGGCGGGTTCGGCGCCGCCGCCAAGCTGTCGCGCCGGCGGGCGCTGCGCGGGTTCGCCGACGCCTATACCACGCTGGTGCGCGGTGTGCCGGAGCTGCTGATCCTGCTGCTGCTCTATTTCGGCGGTACGGTGCTGCTGACCTGGATCGCCGGCGAGTATGTCGAGGTCAACGGCTTCGGTGCCGGGCTGTTCGCCCTATCGATCCTGTGCGGCGCCTATACGACCGAGGTGCTGCGCGCCGCGATCCAGGCCGTAGCCCCGGGCCAGATCGAGGCGGCACGCGCGCTGGGCCTGCGCCAACCCACCGTCATCCGCAAGGTCCTGCTGCCTCAGGTCTGGCGCCTGGCGTTGCCGGGCCTGGGTAATGTCTGGCTGGTGGTGATGAAGGACACGTCGCTGATTTCCGTGGTCGGCCTGGAGGAGCTGATGCGGAAATCCAACATCGCCGCCGGGGCGACCCATCAGCCCTTCACCTTCTATGCGGTCGCGGCCCTGATCTATCTGCTGTTCACCACCGTTTCCGTCATCGGCATCGCCCTGCTGGAGCGGCGCGCGCGGCGCGGCCTGGCCCGGGCCTAGCGATGGATTGGCAATTGATGCTCGACAGCCTGCCGCGCTTCATGGCCGGGGCGTGGCTCAGCCTGAAGCTGATCGGTCTGGCGCTGGTCGTGGGCGCGGCCCTGTCGCTGCCGATCGCGTTCGCGCGCGTCAGCCGCCGGCGCGCCCTATGGATGCCGGCTTTCGCCTATATCTTCTGCTTTCGCGGCACGCCGCTGCTGGTGCAGCTCTATTTGATCTATTATGGCTCGGGGCAGTTTCCCTGGATCCATGACAGCTGGCTCTGGCCGTTGCTGCGCCAGCCGTTCGGCTGTGCCGTCATCGCCTTCGCGCTCAACACGGCGGCCTATCAGGCCGAGATCCTGCGCGGCGGCATCATGGCGGTGCCGGCCGGCGAGGTCGAGGCGGCGCGCGCCCTGGGCATGGGCCCCTGGCTGATCCTGCGAAAGATCGTGCTGCCCCAGGCGCTGCGGCTGACCCTGCCGGCCTATGGCAACGAGATCATTCTGGTGGTGAAGTCATCTTCGCTCGCCAGCACGATCACGCTGCTGGACATCACCGGCGTCGCGCGCGGCATCGTCGCCGAGAGCTTCGCGGTCTACGAGGCGTTCCTCGATGCCGGCGCGGTCTATCTGATCCTGACCTTCCTGATCACACGGGTGGTCGGCGCGCTGGAAACCCGGCTGATGCGCCACCTGCGGCGCGAGGATCTCGGCGCCGCTCCCGTGGCTGAGCCTTACGGCGCCTGAACCCGGCGCGGACGCCAATGGCGTCCGGACCGGGTTCACGCCGGAGCGAGGGCGTCAGGTGGCCGGGCGGAAGCCCAACCGCGCCGAATCCGCGGCACAGGCATAAGCCCCGACGATGGTCTTGCCGAAGAATTTGTCGGCCGGCAGATGCGACGTCCGCGTGGACCAGTTCACCCACACGACCTGATCGCTCGGGCAGGCGGCCTGCGCCAGCGGCGCCGTGATGTAGAGCGGCGGCAGGGCCTCGTTCTGGTACAGCTTGGCGTGCGGCACATCGGCGGCCGAAGCGGCGCCGCCGGCCAGCAGAGCCACCGTGGCGCAAAGGCCGGCAATCATCGACTTGTTCATCATCCGTCTCCTCGGAAAGCATTCGGCGAGCGTTCGAACGCTCGCCACCCTCCAAGTGGGTCGACTGACTTCAGACGTCCAAGATCGAATTCATAAATAACTATATCAATTAGGTCTGATGCCGCTGGGAACGCTTATGACTGCTGCGGGTTGTTTCCCCCGAGAGACCCTGATCCCCAGGGTCGTCGCACGGGAGACACAACATGCGCTCGACCATGATGGATCGCGCTACCAAGGCTCTGCTGATGCTGGTTCTGCTGGGCTCGCTCGGCTCGACCCTGGCCGCCTGCAACACGACGGCGGGCGCCGGTGAGGATATCAGCAACACTGGCAACGCCATTACCAATTCGGCTGAAAAGCACAATCCAAGCTGAATGCCCGACTGCTGCGGCCGCTCGATTACGGCCGCAGCAGTCCGACCAGATCCTTGATCGCCGCCAGGTTCGGCTGCGCGATCGCATTGGCCCGCTCCGCCCCGCGCCGCAGGATGGCGTCGAGCGCGCCGACGTCGGCCATGATGCGCGACCGCGCCTCGGCGATCGGCGCCAGCTTGGCGACCGCAACCTCAGCCAGCGTCTCCTTGAAGCGCGAGAATTCGCGGCCGGCGAATTCAGCCACCGTATCGGCCAGGCTGGCATCGGTCAGCGCCGCGTAGATGCTCAGCAGATTTTCCGCTTCCGGCCGGGTCTTGGCTTCCTCGACGCTGTCGGGCAGCGGCAGCGGATCGGTCTTGGCCTTGCGGATCTTGAGCGCGATCGTGTCGGCATCGTCGGTCATGTTGATGCGCGAATAGTCCGACAGATCCGACTTCGACATCTTCTTCGACCCGTCGCGCAGGCTCATGACGCGCGTCGCCGGGCCCATGATCTGCGGTTCCGGCAGCGGAAAATAATCCTGGCCGAATTGGCGGTTGAACGTCTGTGCCAGATCGCGTGCCAGCTCCAGATGCTGCTTCTGATCTTCGCCGACCGGTACATGGGTCGCCTGGTAGATCAGGATGTCGGCCGCCATCAGCACCGGATAGGAATAGAGCCCGAGTCCGACCGAATCCTTGTTCTTGCCGGCCTTGTCCTTGAACTGGGTCATGCGGTTGAGCCAGCCGAGCGGCGTCAGGCAGGTCAGGATCCAGCCCAGCTCGGCATGGGCCGAGACCGTCGACTGATTGAAGATGACGGCCTTTTCGGCATCGATGCCGGCGGCGATATAGGTCGCGGCCACTTCGCGCGTGCTCTGGCGCAGCGCCGCCGGATCCTGCGGCACGGTGATGGCATGGAGATCGACGATGCAGAAGATGCATTCATACTCGGTCTGCAGCCGCACCCAGTTCTTCAGCGCGCCCAGATAATTGCCGATATGCAGATTTCCGGTCGGCTGGATGCCTGAAAGAATGCGGTTCATGAGACGAAGACCGAGCGGTTCGAGGAAAAGAGGAAGTCTCGCTTAGCCCGAGGACCGGATCGGGTCAAGCCGGCTGCCGTCGCAGCAGCCGTTTGAGATCGCGCCAGTTTGCAGCGCCGAACAGAAACACGAACAGCGCGTAGCCCGCCAGACCGGTGCCGATCAGGCCGGCCAGCGCCAGATAGCGCATCCAGCCGGCAGCGTCTCTGAGCGCCGAGCCCAGCAGATGGTCGGCGCCGACCAGCAGCCCGGCCATGGCGATCGCCGCCAGGATCTGGCGCGGCACCGTGGTGAGCAGCCGGCGATCGAGGCTTAGATGCCCGCGGCGCCGGAGCGCCAGTCCCAGCAGAATGACATTGACCCAGCCGGCCGTGGTCGTCGCCAGCGCATTGCCGACATGGGCGAAGAACCGGCTCAGCACCAGGGTCAGCACCAGATTGACCACCAGCGACACGACCGCGATGCGCACCGGCGTGCGCGTGTCCTGGCGCGCGTAGAACGCCGGCACCAGCACCTTGACCGCGACCAGGGCCGGCAGGCCGAAGGCATAGACGGTGAGGGCGAGCGCCGTCTCATGCGCGGCATATTCGGTGAAATCGCCGCGCACCAGCAGGACCGACAGAATCGGCTGGGCAATGATCGCCAAGGCGGCCGCGGCGGGCAGCGTGAACAGGAAGGCAAATTCCAGCCCGCGGTTCTGCGTGCCGGTCGCGGCCACGATATCGCCGCCGCGCAATTGGCGCGACAGGGCCGGCAGGATCGCCGTGCCGACCGCGATGCCGACCACGGCGAGCGGCAGCTGGTTGAGCCGGTCGGCATAATAGAGATAGGTCACCGAGCCGGCCGGCAGCAGCGAGGCGACGTTGGTCGAGACGAACAGATTGATCTGATTGACGCTGGCGCCGAACACGCCCGGCCCCATCAGCGCCAGCAGCCGCTTGATGTCGGGCGTCAGCCGCGGCATCGGCAGCTTCAGCGCCATGCCCGAACGGGCGCAGGACAGCGTCAGCCACAGGAACTGCGCCAGCCCGGCGATGGAAACGCTCCAGGCGAGCGCCTCGACCACATGGCCGAAGCGCCGGCCCCAGAACACCGCGGCGATCATGAAGATATTCAGCAGCACCGGCGTGAAGGCGACCGCGCCGAACTTGCCGAGCGAGTTCAGAATGCCGCCCTGGAGCGAGACCAGCGAAATGAACAGCAGATAGGGAAAGGTGATGCGGGTCAGCGATGTCGCGGCGGCGAACTGCTCCGGCCGCTCGGTGAAACCGGCCGCGATCGCTGGAATCAGCAGCGGCATGAACGCCTCGGCCAGCACCGTGATCGCCAGCAGCCCCGTCAGCAGCACCGCCATGGCGCGCTCGGCATAGGCTTGCGCCGCCGCCTCGCCCTCGTCGGCGATCTTATGGGCGAACAGCGGCACGAACGCGGTCGAGAACGCGCCTTCGGCAAAGATGGTGCGGAACATGTTGGGCAGGCGCTGCGCCACCACGAACACGTCGGACAGATGCCCGGCGCCGAGCGCCTGAGCGGTCAGCATGTCACGGATCAGGCCAAGCACGCGGCTGATCATGGTATTGCCGCCGATGGTCGCGACGGCACGGAACAGGGACATGGGGAATCGGATCTTGCTCTGGAGGCGGCGGCAACCATACACATGAGGCTTGAGCGGCGCAAAGAGGAGCGACCAGATGAACGAGTGCCGGATCGGAATCGTCGGCTGCGGCGGACGGATGGGACGCATGCTGATCGCCGAGATCGCCGGGACCGAAGGCGCCCGGGTCGCGGGCGGCCTCAGCCGGACCGGCGGGCTGGACCTGGGCGCGCTGGCCGGTCTGGGGCCGCTCGGCATCGCCACCGGCACCGATCCGGCGGCACTCGTCGCCGCGTCCGACGCGATCATCGATTTCACCGTGCCGGACGCGACCGTGCGGCAGGCCGAACTGGCCGCGGCCCGGGGCACGGTGCTGGTCATCGGCACAACCGGCATCGATGCCGCCCAGACGCGCGTGATCGAGGCCGCCGCCCGCCACACGCCGATCGTCTGGTCGCCGAACATGAGCCTGGGCGTCAATCTGCTGATGGGCCTGGTCGAGCAGGTCGCGGCGACGCTCGGTCCCGACTACGACATCGAGATCGTCGAGATGCATCACCGCATGAAGATCGACGCGCCGTCGGGCACCGCCCTGGGTCTGGGCCGCGCGGCGGCGGCCGGGCGCGGCGTGCCGCTGGAGGACGTCTGGGTCAAGAGCCGCGACGGCCATACTGGCGCGCGCGACGCCGGCACGATCGGTTTCGCCACGCTCCGCGGCGGCGACGTGGTCGGCGACCATACCGTGGTGTTCGCCGGATTGGGCGAGCGGATCGAACTGACCCACAAGGCGGCCGACCGGCGCATCTATGCCCGCGGCGCGGTGCGCGCGGCACTGTGGGCCAAAGGCCGTCCGCCGGGTCTCTACGGCATGAAGGACGTATTGGGATTGCGATAGATCCGCAGCGCATCGTTGATCTCGGCCGCCAGGCTGCGGCGCTCGTCGGCGGTCAGGAAGCCGCCGATCGCCAGCTCGCGCCCGTGCGAGCGCAGCAGCAGCCGGTTACGCTCGGCGCCCTGTTCGATCAGCAGCAGCCGCAGCCAGAACGCCTGGAAGCGCCAGGTTCGGACCTCGCCGCGCACGCTGATGCGTTCGACCGTCAGATCGTCGCCGGCGAGGCGCAGCGTCTCGCGCATCCTGCCGCTGCGGTAGGACAGCCGGAAGGCACCGTACAGCAACAGCACGTCGAGCCCGAAAAAGCCGGTGACCGGCCAGGCGCCCATGGCGACGAACGCGATACCGGCCCCGAAGCTGACCCCGGCGATCGCCAGCATCAGGATGAAGAACCCGCGCGGCGGCAGGCTGCGATGCGGGCGCAGCACCGTCTCGTAATGGAGGATGGCATCGGTCATGATGGACCGAGCATAGTCCCGCGACCGCATGGGGCAAAGCGGATCGGCTGCGCACTGGCGCGACCTTCCGCCGCCCTGTAATCTGCTGCCATGCCCTCCGCCCTGATGACCAAAGCCGACATCGACGGCTTCTTCCGCACCCTGTCCGAACGGATGCCGGCGCCCGAGACGGAGCTGGCCTATTCCAACCCCTTCACCCTGCTGGTCGCGGTCGTGCTGTCGGCCCAGGCGACCGACGTCGGTGTCAACAAGGCGACCAAGGCCTTGTTCGAGATCGCCGACAATGCGGCGGATATGGCGGATCTCGGCGAAGCGACGATCCGCGAGCATGTGAAGACGATCGGCCTGTTCAACACCAAGGCCAAGAACGTGCAGCGGCTGTCGGAGATCCTGGTCGCCCAGCATGGCGGCGCGGTACCGCGCGATCGCGACGCGCTGGAGGCCTTGCCGGGCGTCGGGCGCAAGACCGCGAATGTCGTGCTGAACGTGGCGTTCGGCCAGCCGACCATCGCGGTCGATACCCATATCTTCCGGCTGGGCAACCGCACCGGCATGGCGCCGGGCAAGACGCCGCGCGCGGTCGAGGATGGTTTGATGAAGCGGGTGCCGGCGCGCTGGCTGCTGCATGCGCACCATTGGCTGATCCTGCACGGGCGCTATACCTGCAAGGCACGCAAGCCCGACTGCCCGACCTGTCCGGTCGAGCAATTCTGCCGCTACCCGGCGAAGACCGAATTACTGGGCTGAGGCCGAGCGCTGATCCGGGAACGGCGTGCAGCTGTCGTCGGGCGTGCCGAGCTTGACCCGGTCGCGCGTCGTGGCATGAACCACCTTGAGGCTGCCGTCTTCCGGATAGAGAAAGACGTCGAGCACGCAGGACGCGCTGCGATATTGCCAGATTTCGGCCGGGGCATCGTGCCGGGTGAAATCGGGCGCGCCCAGCCGCTGCGTCAGCTGGCGATCGGACATCTGGGTGAGCGACGCCATTTCGGTCAGGGAGAAATGCGGCCGGGCCAGATTGGGCGTGCGATAGGCGATGTCGGCAGGCGACAGGCCGGCCGTATCCGGCGGCGCGTTACCGGCCTGGCAGGCCGCCAGCGATGCCGCCAGCAGCACAGCGGCGGGCGTGCCGCCGAACAGCTTCGGCAAGCGGAAACTCCAGCCGCGCCGAGCCCCACAACCCGTCTCGACGATGCCTGCGGCTGAGCCGGACATGGCACGCAAAATAAACCCCCCGAACTGACCCCATCGATACTTGCCGGATTCCGATCCCGCATTGCAACGGGAATCCAAGGGCAGCAACCGATCTCCTGAAACTACAACCCAGGACGGTAGGTCAGAGGTCTTTAAAATTGACTAATGCCGCGACCGGTCCGGTACCCGTGCCGGGTACCGGACCGGCACGTTATCAAACGATCCGGGTGGCGCTCAGATCACCCAGCGGCAAGTCGGCGACCGGAGCCGGAGCCGGCGCGGGCGTCGGCGCGATCGCGACCGGCTTGGCCACGACCGGCTCCAGGCCGGTCGACTGGATGTCGCCGGAGATCTGACCGCCGCATTCGACCTCGAGCTGGCCGTAGTGGATCGAGCCGGAGACGCGGCCGGTCGATTTGATCAGCAGCCGGGTCTTGACCGTGAGCGACCCTTCGAACCGGCCGTGGATCTCGGCATGATCGACCGAGGCCGTGCCCTTGAACAGGCCGGTCGTGGCGATCTCGATATCCGCGCAGTTCGACAGGTTGGCCTCGACGCTGCCTTCGACCAGCAGACGGTCGCAGGTCGTGATCTCGCCCGAGAGCGTGATCTCGCGGCCGACCAGCAGCTGCCGCAGTTCCGGCTCGCGCTTCGGCGCGGCCGGCGCACTGCCGAACGACGGGGCGGGGGTCGGCACAGCCGGAATCGGCTCGGCAGGACGACGGGGCAGTTCGGTGGTCATGGGTCGGGCTACCTCAGGTGTGGCGGGGCGCAACGGTATGGTCGGAATGCGGTTCGGCAGCGTCGGTTGGGCGGGTTGGGACGCGCCCGGTCCGAAGCCCGGCCGGGGCCCGACCTTGGCGGCCGGAGCCACGAGATTTTCCGGCGCGAGCGCCGGATCGGGCGCTCCGTCTTCGCCTTCGGGTTTCTTGCGGCGGAACATGTATTCGATCCCCAAAAGTTTATCTTAAGCAATTGTCAGATAACGAATCCAAGACGGTTTCTCTCAGGCCGGATCGGACCTCCGGAACCGCTCGACCAGATGGACGGCAGCCGCGAGACCGATGATCGGCGCCACCAGATTGACCACCGGTAGAGCGAACAGCCCCGCGACGACGACACCGGTGAGAATGAAACTCACCCGATGGCCCCGCCACAGCTGCTGCGCCGCCCGCCAATCGACCCTGCGGAGCGCCACGACATCGAAATACTCGCGACCGAGAAGGTAGCCGTTCAGCCCGAGAAATAGAACCAGATTCAAGCCGGGAAACAGCAGGTAGAGCGGCAAAGCCACGATGTTGAGCACCAGGCCGATCAGGGCCAGCCGGATGCCGCTCCACAGGTTTGCCATCTGACGGGATTGGGACGGCGTGGCAAGATTGGGATAATGACGGCGCTCGACCGCCCGGATGATCGCTTCGGCATAGAATCCGAGGATCATCAGCACCACGCTCGGAAAGAGAAGCCAGGTCACGACCGGGGCCGCGAAGGCGCCCAGCAGCCCGGCCAGAATCTCGACCCAGCGCTGATCCCGGACCAGTTCATGGTGGATGAGGGCGGCCAGCGCCCACCAGAGCAGGACGAACACCAGGCAGGCCCAGGCGACCGAGCGAAGCAGGGCCCCGCGCATTTCGGGGCGGGGCAATTGCGCGAAAGCGCGCGAAAGAGCGGACAACATCGGCGGGTCGAACCTCGACGAATGGCCGCGACGTCTTCGTCGGCGGCGGGCCGCGACATCTGTCGTCGGCATAGGGAACGGGACGTCGCGGTTTTGCAGATACTACCCCTGCGCGGGGGCCGGTTGCCAGCGGGATGGAAATTCATATACTGCGCCGCAAAATACGCCCTCCGTTTTAGGAAACGTTTGTCCCATGACGACCGCTAAGCTCGACGTCGTCGGCATTGGCAATGCCATCGTCGACGTGATCAGCCAGTCCGATGACGCCTTCCTCGCCGCCCAGGCGATGGACAAGGGCGCCATGATGCTGATCGACGAGCCGCGCGCCGAGACGATCTACGGTGCCATGGGCGCCGGCATCGAGGCCTCAGGCGGCTCGGCCGGCAACACCGTCGCCGGCATCGCGTCGCTCGGCGGCAAGGCCGGCTATATCGGCAAGATCCGCGACGACCTGCTGGGCAAGGTATTCCGCCATGACATCACGGCCACGGGCGTCGCTTTCCCGACGCCGGCCGCCACGACGGGCCCTGCGACCGCGCGCTGCCTGATCCTGGTGACGCCGGACGCGCAGCGCACGATGAACACGTTCCTCGGCGCCTGCGTCGGGCTCGGTCCCGACGATGTCGATGCCGATTTCGTCGCCAGCGCCCAGGTGACCTATCTGGAAGGCTACCTGTACGATCCGCCCCTGGCCCAGGCCGCCTTTCGCAAGGCCGCCGAGATCGCCCATGCCGCCGGCCGCAAGGTGGCCTTGTCGCTGTCGGATTCCTTCTGCGTCCATCGCCATCGCCAGGCCTTCCTCGACTTCGTCGAAGGCCATGTCGACGTGCTGTTCGCGAACGAGGCGGAATTGACCGCCCTGTTCGACACCGAGAATTTCGACAAGGCGGTCGCATCCGTGCGCCGCCTGACCGAGCTGGCCGCCGTCACGCGCGGTGCCCAGGGCTCGATCGTCGTCACGCGCGACCAGATCATCGAAGTACCGGCCGCCGCCGTCGCCCGTGTCGTCGATACGACCGGCGCCGGCGACCTCTACGCCGCGGGTTTCCTCTACGGCCTGACCCGCAACCTGCCGCTCGCCGAGTGCGGGCGGATCGGCAGCATCGCCGCCGCCGAAATCATCAGCCACTACGGCGCTCGCCCCGAGACGCCGCTCGCGGCCCTAATCCAGGCCTGAGTAGAGATCCGAGATCCCCATGGACATCCGTAATATCGCCATCATCGCCCACGTCGACCACGGCAAGACCACGCTGGTCGACGCGTTGCTGCGCCAGAGCGGCACGTTCCGCACCAACCAGCAGGTGGCCGAACGGGCCATGGACTCGAACGACCTCGAGCGCGAGCGCGGGATCACCATCCTGGCCAAGTGCACCTCGGTCGTGTGGAAGAACACGCGCCTCAACATCGTCGACACCCCGGGCCATGCCGACTTCGGCGGCGAGGTCGAGCGCATCCTGAGCATGGTCGACGGCGTCGTCGTGCTGGTCGATGCGGCCGAGGGCCCGATGCCCCAGACCAAGTTCGTCGTCGGCAAGGCGCTGAAGCAGGGTTTGAAGCCGATCGTGCTGATCAACAAGGTCGACCGGCCCGACGCCCGCGTGCAGGAAGTGCACAACGAGGTGTTCGACCTGTTCGCCGTACTGGACGCGACCGACGAGCAGCTGGATTTCCCGACCCTGTTCGCCTCGGGCCGCAACGGCTGGGCCGCGGTCTCGCTCGACGCGCCGCGCGAGGACCTGTCGCCGCTGTTCGAACTGATCGTCAAGCATGTCGAGCCGCCGGTCGGCGACAAGGACGCGCCGTTCTCGATGCTGGCGACCACGCTCGAGGCCGACCCGTACCTCGGCCGCGTGCTGACCGGCCGCATCCTGACCGGTACCGCGCGCGTCAACATGCCGGTGAAGTCGATGCATCGCGACGGCAAGCTGATCGAGAGCGGCCGCCTGTCGAAGCTGCTGTCGTTCCGCGGGCTGGAGCGCGTGCCGGTCGAGTTCGCCGAGGCCGGCGACATCATCGCCGTGGCAGGCCTGACCGAGACGACCGTGGCCGACACGATCTGCTCGCCGGAAGTGATGAAGGCGATCCATTCGACGCCGATCGATCCGCCGACGCTGGCCATGACCTTCTCGGTCAACGACAGCCCGCTCGCCGGTCGCGAAGGCACCAAGGTGACCTCGCGCATGATCGCCGAGCGCCTGATGCGCGAGGCCGAAGGCAACATCGCCATCATGGTGCGCGAGACCGCCGACAAGGACGCGCTCGAAGTGGCCGGCCGCGGCGAATTGCAGCTGGGCGTGCTGATCGAGAACATGCGCCGCGAAGGCTACGAGCTGTCGATCTCGCGACCGCGCGTGCTCTACAAGACCGAGAACGGCCAGCGCATGGAGCCGATCGAGGAAATCCAGATCGACGTCGACGAGGAATACTCGGGCGTGGTCGTCGAGAAGATGAGCCAGCGTAAGGCCGACCTCGTCGACATGCGCCCGTCGGGCGGCGGCAAGACCCGCGTGACGTTCCTGGCGCCGGCCCGCGGCCTGATCGGCTATCAGGGCGAGTTCATGACCGATACGCGCGGTACCGGCCTGATGAGCCGCCTGTTCCACGGCTATGCGCCTTATAAGGGTCCAATCGAGGGCCGCCGGGTCGGTGTGCTGATCTCGAACGGCGATGGCAACGCCGTCGCCTACGCGCTGTGGAACCTGGAAGACCGCGGCCCGATGTTCATCACCCCGGGTGCCGCGATCTATCAGGGCATGATCATCGGCGAGCACAACCGCGAGAACGATCTCGAGGTCAACGCGCTGAAGGCCAAGCAGCTGAGCAACATCCGCACCACGTCCAAGGACGAGGCGATCCGCCTGACCACGCCCCGCATCATGACGCTGGAGCAGGCCATCGCCTATATCCAGGACGAGGAGCTGGTCGAAGTGACGCCGAAGAGCATTCGTCTGCGCAAGAAGATGCTCGATCCGAACGAGCGCAAGCGCTACAGCCGCTCGGCCGAAGCGTCATAGGCGACGGCACCTAATCCGGCCTTTGGCACCCTCACCCGGTTCGCTAACGCGAACCACCCTCTCCCGCATTTTTTTGCCGGGGAGGGCCGGGGTGGGGGGCGTGCCGCTATTCGGTCTCCAAAATCTTCAACCACGGCCATCTTGCCCGATAGCTTTCCGCCTTGGCCTGAAACAGCGCCGGACGCGGATTGACCGGGTTCATCCGCAGCACGCCGTCCCAAAGTTCATCCAGACCGTAGGGCGCATACAGCGCGCCATCCGACGCCCGGATGCCGACGCAGGTGCAGGCGACCAGATAGCGGCCGATGCCGTCCTCGCTCGAGGCGAGCGGCGGATATCCCGCGCCGAAGCGTTCGCCGTACCACAGATGCACGCGCGCCTGGTTCTTCAGTTCGACCTCGACCCCCAGGTCGGCGAACAGCGGCGCGGCCCGGCGGATCACCCGATCCTCGGCTGCCCAGCTGGTATCCGGGTCGAAATAGAATACGTCGTAATCCTTGATGCCGGCATCGACCGGGCGATCGGCCTGACGGTTCCAGACCGCCTGATACAGGCAGCCCGCGACCAGACAGGCCTGGGGCAGGTCCAGCGCCGGCAACCGCCGCAGGATTTCGGCGTTGGCGGGATTTTCCAGCGCCCAGCGCTTGAGCAGAGCGGCTCGTTCTTCCGGTGTCGTCATGAGGCACGACGCTAACACACATGCGGTGCTTTCAAGGATGCGCCGGCTCCGCTATCGTCGCGGCCTTTCATCACCCGTCCAGGGATCGATCATGCAGAAGCTATTCCGTGTCCTGCTCCTTCTCGCCGCTCTCGTCATGGCGCCCTTGGCCACCCAGGCGGCCGATCTGGAGAACACGCTCTATCTCGATATTCCGGCCGGTCGCGTCGTGATCCAGCTGCGGCCCGATCTGGCGCCCAACCATGTCGCCCGCATCAAGGAACTGGTCCGCAAGGGCTT